>Ga0068856_100005300_pt1 | contig 12724 bp, 9 predicted proteins | sample KBSCornC62_FD_66595 | JGI IMG/M metagenome (GOLD analysis project Ga0068856, IMG submission 66595) | Corn rhizosphere microbial communities from Kellogg Biological Station, Michigan, USA - KBS Corn C6-2 | ecosystem: Host-associated > Plants > Roots > Rhizosphere > Soil ...
AGCAAATCCGAAGATGCTCCTGTTAAGTCCTCTTTCTTTATCAAGCAAGTGGGTTCACTAATCGTCATTAGTTCGGGTCCTATTAACTTGAAGGATCTGCGGCCATCCGCAAGCAAGCTCCTCGCAGACCAGCCAAGTTTTCGAGTCGCTAGAAATCGCTTCACCTCAGAACAGATATTTGTTTACGTAGACGTGAACAGCATTGAGAAAGAAGACGAAGAGCGCCGCAAGCAATACGAAGAAGACGAGAAGAAGCGCTCCGAGGAGAAAGCAAACGCGCCCGTAATCAGCGAAGCTTCGCCGTCTCCTCAGGAAGGCCAGGGCGAAGCACCTCCGGAGGAACAAAGAGTTAATCCAGCAGTCGATGTCCCAAATGCAGACCAACCGGCTACACCGGTTCCGACTCCCGATCCACTGACGACGGCAGTGGGCATGATCTTCAATTCATTTTTTATCAGCGAAGCAAAGTGGCCAGACGGCATCGGTGTAGGCATTTCGTTTGAGCACGAATCGTTCGATGTGCGAGCTCTAATGGTCAGTGCTCCAGGGGAACGGTGTGATGTCGTGCCTTTTGTTCCAAATCTAAAGGTTGGTTCACCTATCGTTCCTGAATCACCTTCCATACTACCGGCCGATACGGAATTGTTCGCGACGCTTTCTCTGGACTTGCCACAAATACTGGCGGCAATGAACAGAATGCCGCCCAGTTTTGAAAACCTTGGCCCGCAGCGAATGCCAGTAGCGGCTGAACCTTCCTTCCTGCCCGTCGCGCGAGTGGAAGCAATTTTGAAGATCAACATCCGCGAGGAACTTCTGCCGTTGCTGGGACAGGAAGTAGTGATAAGTATGCCTGTCAGTTTTCTGGAAGATGGTCCAAGGCGCACAACTGTGCCTCCTGACGAAGTATCAACGAGTCAATCGTCTCAGCCGCAGCAGAAATCTTCGAGTGCACCGCCCATCGTAGTTGCCTTGTCTCTAAAAGATCGCGAAGGCATGAAAACATTGCTTCCAAAGATCGTCGAGTCACTGGGATTCAAGGGGATCAGTTCACTAACGCAAACCGAACGTCGTGAAGACACTGAAGTCGTCTCGTACGGCAGTTTTCTCTCCTACGCCTTTATCGGGAATTTTCTAGTAGTGTCTAACGAGCCAACCGCAATCCGGCACGTCGTGGACTCCTATCTCAAGCACGAGACGCTTTCTTCTGATCCTCAGTTCAAAAACTACACGCGCTGGCAACCGCGGCAACTGCAGGCACAGCTCTATATTTCACCGGCACTAATGGAAAGTTACAAACGCTGGGCTGAAGAACCCAGCTCACTGATCAGCGATCAAACCAGGGAATTTCTTTTACGGCTCACTGCAGTGCCACAACCGATCACTTATTCACTCTCAAACGACGGATTGGGAATACTTCATGAAGTCCATGTTCCCAAAGACTTCATATTGACAGCCGTTGCGGCTATGTCAGCAGAGTCGAACCCGTCTCCAATGATAAGCAACGAAAGGAGTGCGATCACGGCGCTCCATATGATCGCAAACGTGGAGACCCAGTACCGATCAGGTGAAGGACAAGGAAGTTTTGCTTCACTCGACACACTCATTGAGAGTCAGATGATCTCGAAAGAGGTTGTTGAGAATCACGGCTACAAAATCGAGATCACGCTTAGCGGTAACAAGTTTGAAGCTACGGCCACTCCGTTGGAATATGGCAAGACTGGAAAGACGTCGTATTACATTGACGATTCGAATGTCCTTCGCGGCGCGGATCATGGAGGGGCTTCAGCGTCCGCTGCGGATAAACCGATTTGATGCATTGCCGATTTGCGATTGCCAATTGCCGATTGTTCAGATGTCCGACGAACTTTAGTTTGTCGATCATGAACTTCAAGGTCCGACTTTTCCAGCGTATCGTAACCCCTCGATCGACAAACTAAAGTTCGTCGGACATCTGAACAATCGGCAATCGTCTAAAGGTTCTCGATGCTCACCGGTTCCACCGGTTCTGCTAACTCAAACCCAAAGACACGCGAATAAAAGTACAGTTCAGTATTGAGCGCCCGTTTGATGTTCTGAGCCTGCCTAAAACCATGTTGTTCGCCAGGAAATGCAACGTATGCGACGGGAATTCCTTTCGAGCTCAAAGCTTCGACCATCTGCTCGGCCTGGTTAGGCGGAACGACTTTGTCTTCCAGCCCCTGGAAGAAGATCACTGGACACGACAATCGCTCCGTAAAATTTATCGGCGAACGCTCCCGGTAAACATCACGCTTCTCTGGATACGGACCCAACAGTCCATCAAGATAACGTGATTCGAGTTTATGCGTATCCTGGGCAAGCGCCTCCGCATCACTGACACCGAAGTGACTTGCGCCAGCCTTGAATACGTTACGAAAGGTTAACGCACACAAGGTCGTGTAACCGCCCGCACTACCACCAGTGATGATTAACCGATTTGGATCGACTTCCCCGCGCGTAACCAGATATCGCGCACCGTTCACACAGTCGTCTACATCGACAATGCCCCACTTCTTGTTCAAACGCTCACGATACTGACGGCCATAGCCACTACTTCCCCCGTAGTTGACATCCAGCACTGCAAAGCCTCGTGAAGTCCAGTACTGAATCGATAACGCTAGTGCAGTAGTTGCTGAGGCAGTTGGGCCACCATGACTCTTCACGATGAGTGGCGCCTTCTCATTTTCTGGACCTTCATAATCCGGATTCTGTGGCGGATAGAAAAAGCCGTGCGCCGTCAGACCTGCCTCGGTCGGAAACTCAATAGGACGCGGGATCGAGAAGTAAGCAGGAAAGACATCAAGATCATTCGACAGCCGCAATGTGTTGATCTGTTTCGTCTTCAGATTCAATCTCGCGATGGCCGCGACTTCTGTGGGCGAGCCTGCTCGAAAAACAGCATAGTCGTTCGACGCTTGCAGATACTGGATGTCAGTAAAGGGACAATCAATCTCGTGGAGTTTTTTGGTTTGCAGATCAAGGAGAGCCAGATGCGATATACCTTGTTCGATGTGACTGCAAACTATCAAATCATCTGACGCAAATGCATAAAACGACGTGCCGAAGAGCCACTGCGGCGTCCCTAACTCGCCTTTTATTGGACAAATACTTTCAATCTGACCGGCCTCGCCGATGCGCTGCAGGTTCCACCAGCCATTTCTGTCTGATGAGAAGTACAAAACGCCAGAAGGCGACCATTCAGGTTGAAAGATCGACTCGTGACTTCCTCCGGCCATCCAACGGACGTTCTCCACGGCGCCGTCCGCTGATACTTCACCAACCCATAACTCACAACCGTCCCACGGCATATTCGGATGGTTCCACGTGAGCCATGCCAGGTGGGTACCATCGGGACTTAGTTTTGGTGTTGAGTAAAAGTCGTTACCCTGGATCAATAATTCGCCAATATCAGTGCTTCCATCCAAAGGAACTGCAACGATCGTATTAACCGGCTCGCCAGTTCCCCTGTGGTCTTCACGAATACAAATCAACCGATTGCGAGAGACGTCAATGCAGCCATCCGCATAACGAACGTCAGCCTCAGCTGTTATAGGCTCAGGAAGTGATTCGCCATTAGTTCGATAGAGTCGCTGGTCCTGAAAATTCGAGAAGTAAACAGTGCCATTGTGGACCACGTAGTCACCACCGCCATACTCATGAACTCGCGTCCGAGCGTTGAAGGGAACGGGGTTAATGTCAACGCTGTTTCCGTTCGGATTCCATTTCACAATCACGTTTCGGCCAGACTCTCTCGGCCGTAGCTCGACCCAGTAAATCTCTTCATTGTCGAAGGTGCATTGGCTTAATCCAACAGAACCTTGCACGATCAGGTCGGATGTTATGGGCGATTTCCATGAACCGAAGGGAGCGGTTAATCGGGTCTTTACCAAGGTTTTCCTCAATCTGCGGCTAAATCAAATAACGGCCTAGTCTAACCATTCCTCGTCACGAAAGCTTCGAAAAACTTTTGTCACAACCTCGCAAAGGCTTTACAAGAGTTATGCAACCTACGGTTTGAGTGAGCAGTTTAGTATCTGCCCCGTCGTTAATTCTCCATGGGAGAACTGAGATAAAGGCAAGGGCGCTGGTCTTGGGGGAGGTCAGCGCCCTCTCTTTTTGTCTTCCGCACGCCCCGTTCTTCCGTGTCATTCATCAACGAGCAGCGATAGTAGAGGCTACTCTTGGTCCATGGGTTCCCTTCTGTTCCTTCACCACAGGCTACGGACCCTTCTCAAGCGGACTATCGGCGAAAACGAACATCAAGGCTGTCGCAAGACTCCCCCGAAAATTAACCGTGTTGTGATGACCTGCGAATTCCTGATACTGGATCTTGTATCCCTTGGCCGATAGAACATCCTTCAAATGACGATTGGCTATGAGAACTGATGGGTGATAAGTGTTTTCGAAAATACCTGCCTCCAGGTAGAATCGTATTGCTCTTGTGGGTTTCTCCACGAATTGAGCAATAACATTCCCGTACTCCTCCCATGCTTTCTCCTCTTGAGAGGCATCATCCGGCGCCACATCATGGCCAACTCGCCTAAACCAGTTCTTATCTTTGTAAACAAAGAAGCCCGACTGTGAAAATACGTTTCCAAAAATCTCAGGATGGTCAAGGGCGGCACATGCTGCAGCAAGTCCACCACGGCTGGCGCCACCAACAGCCGTATTTGCTGGGTTCCTTGTAACCTGATAGCGCTGCCGCACCCAAGGCAGTAATTCCCCGACCAAAAACCGCGTGAATGACGAATTGCAGCTGAGTTCAAGAGTGCGGAGATAAGGTTGATTCTCTTCAGCGTTGTTTATGAAGACGGCCACCACGGGCGGGATCTTTCTGGCAGCGATCAAGTTGTCCAGTATTGTCGGTGTTGGAATCGAGTCAGTGTAGGCCTCCCCATCGAAGACGACTAACAAGGGATAAGGTCTTCCATTTGGGTTGTAACCAGGTGGGGAATAGATGGTCACGTTTCTTTCATTCTTGAGAATTTCACTTCGGAACTCCTGCGTCTTCAGTTTTCCCGCTGGATTGCCGCTTCGTCGTATCCACGGCTGGGGAGGTGCGCCTGGCAATTCGACGAGTGACTCTGCTCCAGCAGAAGGCACCTTCTCGAGGGCGTCCTCGGGGTGGTGTGGATTCAAAGGGTCACTTCGAAGCTTTGACCTTCGTGCTCTATCGTCGGGTTCGTCCTCTTCTGGAGTCAAAGAGTCATTTACGGAAAGTTGGTACGTAAAGCGCGCGTCTTTGCGCACCCTAAAAGTCTTGAACCAGATATCTGTTCCGCCCAATCTTGCCATCTCAATATCCGGGAGAACCGCACGCGTATAGGCATTGTTTGTGAGGCCGGAAAACACGACCACATTTCGCACCGGCTCTTTTGCGAACCAGAGGAACGTCACCCAGACATGTGTTTCATCGCCAGGAATCGGTTCGACCAATGGTGTCCCCTGCTTTTGAACCTCTTCCAGGAAAGTGTTGAGAGCTGGCTGGCCTGCTGTCTGGATCTCTTTTGTTAACCGGTTCAGTCGTGGGCTTTGAATGGAGGATTGGGTTTGTTTGTCCTTCCCTGATGCTGCAGTCGTAATGATCGGCATCAACAGGAGCCAAAAGAGCACTGACTTTAACGGTATCTTCATGGGATCGTCGAGCAACGTCCTATTGACTGGCAGTCAAAAGAAGTGAACAATTCGCCAGCGATTCGCGAGGTAACAAATGGTAAAAAAGAGACTGCTTTCCTTTTCTTCGATTCTGGTCGTTTCTCTGATGCTCCTTAGTCTCAATCCAGTTCCCTCACAGGCTGATACATTTCGTCCGGTAGTTCGCGGAAAACGAGGTGTGGTCGCTGGAGGTCAGCCTCTTTCTGTCGAGGCAGGTCTTCGTATGCTCCAAAAAGGCGGAAATGCCGTCGATGCGGGCGTTGCAACGATTCTTGCGGCGTCAGTCATTGAGTTTTCGCATTTTTCCTTTGGCGGTGAGGTTCCGATATTGATCAAGTTGAAGGGTGCAGAGGTCGTCGTAGTTGAGGGAATGGGCCAGGCGCCTCTGAAGGCAACGCGGGAATTCTTCGTTAACCGCGCGCAGTCGTCAAAACTGGAGAGTGCTGCAACTGCTCCGGATTCGTCGAGAGCACAAAGTGGCGCCGCTGACATGGCCAGCATAGCCGGCGCGAAGCCCGGCCCGATCCCTTCGACGGGACCGCTCCCGGCAACCGTTCCTGCCGTACTCGATGCCTGCGTAACTGCGCTCGATAACTTTGGAACAAAGACTCTCGGTGAGGTGATGCAACCTGCAATCGAACTCGCCGATGGTTTTCCTATCGACGAACTTAGAGTCGAATACATCAAGACCCGCGCTCCCATCTTCTCGCAATGGCCTGACGCCAAGCGCGTCTTTTTACCTGGCGGCGAAGTACCCAAAGTGGGTGACATCTTTGTCCAGGCGGATCTGGCTCACACACTTCGAGAAATCGTAAACGCAGAAAAACGAGCACGGGGTAACAGGCATACCGGCCTAATGGCTGCGCGCGATTATTTCTATCGAGGGCCCGTTGCAAAACGTATCGGCGATTACATGCAGAGTCACGGCGGCTTGATAGCAGCTGAGGACTTCGCCAGGTTTCATGCAAAGACTGGTCAGCCTGTTCACACTGACTATCGCGGCTATCAAGTCTACAAGGCGGGATTTTGGACACAGGGCCCGGCGTTAATCGAAACACTGAATATGCTTGAAGGGTTCGACCTCAAAGCCCTGGGCCATAATTCTGCAAGTTACATACACACGCTCGCTGAAGCTCTCAAACTTGCTATGGCAGATCGCGATCGTTATTACGGCGATCCGAACTTCACCAAGATTCCAATGGACGAGCTTCTATCCAAGAGTTATGCGACTCTTCGACGGCCTTTGATCGATCCGAATAAAGCGTCTCTTGCCCAGCGACCGGGCGACCCAATGAACATGAAGCCATTGCTGGGAGGCTCCTTTACGACAGTTGGAAGAATCTCAACCGTGCCGCCATTGGAAAGAGCGAATGACACTACCTGCGTTAACGTGGTTGATAAAGATGGCAATCTCTTTAGCGCGACGCCGAGTGGCGCGTGGTTGCCGGCCGTAGTAGCCGGCGATACCGGGGTGTTGATGGGCCAACGCCTGCAATCCGCGGTAATCGATCCCAACAGTCCAAACGTAGTCGCGCCGGGTAAGCGCCCACGAATCACATTGTCTCCTACGCTCGTTTTGAAGGGCGACGAACCCTTTATGGTTCTGAGCACTCCCGGTGGTGATAACCAGGATCAGGCGCTGCTTCAAGTTCTCTTGAACATAATCGAGTTTGGCATGAACCCTCAGGAGGCAGTTGAGGCTCCGCGCTTTGACACACAACATTTCATCAGCTCGTTTGACGATCACGAATTCCTACCTGGCTCGTTGAACGTTGAATCTCGAGTAGGCCTGCGAATTGCGCAGGAGTTAGGCGCGCGGGGTCACAAGGTGAAGATTCAATCAGAATGGGGAACGCTCTCTTCGCCAACCGTTATCCTTTACGATAGTCGAACCGGGGTCGCCGCAGCCGGAGCCGATCCGCGTCGAGGTCGTTACGCGGTTGCGTGGTAGTTGTGTCCGACGAACTTTAGTTTGTCGATCTTCGGATTAAGGTACTTCAATTCTTTAGCGTCCGGATGAACAACCTACGACAAACTAAAGTTCGTCGGACGCCAGAATTAAACCTCAACCTCAGGAGAAGTCTCATGAAACGACTGTTACAGGTATGCGTTCTGTTGTGCACACTTTTCTTGGCGAGTTTTAACGCAGCTTCGAAAAGTCCCCTGCCAAATCCAGTGCTCTATTTCATGGGCGCGGACTACTTCACGATCAATGGTGTCAATATGGTTAGATACAAATTCGACGTGCTCAATAAGGATAACTATCCAGCGGATATGTTTGCCGCTTCTCCGAATCTACCGCCCTGCGGTGCAAATACGAAAGCTTCCAGAACCTGGGTGGACATATACGATCAGAGAGGCAAACGATTGTACGGATTCTGCGCCCTGGGCAAGCCTGGCGACCTCAACGGAATCTGGTTTGCAATGCCTGATGATACAGTGCCGCCAAGCTACGTCTACATCGAGATGAACGATCGACAAACAAACACTAAGTACAAATCAAATCTGGCCGAGACAACGCTGTGAATAGGTCCCATATGTCCTATTGGTCCTATTTGCTCGAACAAGGAGAACCATGACTCTAGAACAAGGCAAACGTTTCGTAGATTTCAAACTTCAGAACCAGGACGCCAAAACCGTCACACTCGACGACTTCGCTGGAAAGTGGTTAGTCGTGTACGTCTACCCTAAAGACGACACACCCGGTTGTACGATTCAGGGAAAATCATTTACGGCTACCAAACAAGACTTTGACGACGCGAATATTGCGGTTGTCGGCGTAAGCGAAGACGACGTCGCATCACATAAGAACTTTTGTAACAAGTTCAGTTTCACGATCGACCTATTAGCCGATCCGAATCACGAGTTACTCAGCGCTGCCGGAGTTGGTCAAAGTGAATACAAAGGCACGATGTACTGGAATCGAACCAGCTTCGTTATTGATCCGAATGGTAATCTTCGTAAGACATATGAAAAGGTGAATCCGGAGGGTCATGAACGCGTTCTGCTTAACGACATAAAGGCGATGCAAGCGGAAGGGTAATTATGCTCGCGTACGTCTTTTGGCACTGGCCCAAACCAAACATAAAAGTAGACGAATATATTCGGAAGCTGATTGAGTTTCACGCGTCGCTCGCCAGCCACGCACCCGAAGGTTTCTCTCATTCGGTTGTAGTTGAATTGACAAGGCCGCCATGGCTAAAGGCTGAATCGGTGGCGTTTGAAGACTGGTATCTTGTCAAAGACTCGGCCGTGTTAGACCCGCTGAACTTTGCAGCGGTGTCGGGCGAGAATGAGTTGCCACATAATCAAGTAGCGTTTGACGCTGCTGGTGGAACGGCGGGTCTTTATCGCTTGAAGCAAGGAGATATCAGCGCCTTACAAACTGCGGACGTCGCAACCTGGTTTTCAAAGGACCCAGTTACTAGCTACAACAAACTGTATGAGGAACTAAATCCGCTGTGCTCTGGCTCGGGAGTCGGATTATGGTGTCGTCAGATGACTCTCGGACCAACCACTGAGTTTTGTTTGCGCAGCGATATCGAGATGACCTTACCGAGCGGAGTGGCAACAGATCTCTATTCGACGCCGGTAAAAACCATCTGGGCCGGCAATTAGACACTTGGAAAAGAACAAGTTAGGAAGGGTGGTTTACCCCCGCCTGTTTCGCCGAGTCAATAGATCGGATGCACGCGGGGGTAAACCACCCTTCCTAACTTGTTCTTTTCTAGCGGTTCTTTTTCTTGTCGGCGATCAGCAATTCGGACACTCAGATTTCCAGTTCCACCAACAGCGGACAGTGATCTGATGCATCTCTGATCACCTCACCATGAGTTACTACGTCGCACTTCAGCAACCGATTCCCAAAAGGTCTTGGTACGAAAACATAGTCCAGCCTCACACGCCGATCCCACGTCGGAAACGTATAGCCATTGTCGGTCTTGTGCAGCACGCGATACCCGTCGAGATATCCGGAGTCGAGCATGACTTGAATTGTTTCGCGTTCCAATTTTCTTCCACTCAGCCAGATTAATGCCCGGATCCACGCGGGCATCCGTTTCGTCTCAAGGATTTCACCGGGCGCGAGCGTGTTGAAATCACCGACGAGCACATGAAATCCATCCTGATGTCGCTTAATGCCTGCCAGCAGTGCGCGTATTTCCCGCGCTCGCCTGCGTTCGTCCCACTTTGAAAATCGGGCACTCAGGTGCAGACCGAAGATTCTTGTTTCGCTCCCTACAGGAACAACTTCCAAAAATGGGTGACGCGCACCAGCGGGATAATGCCACTCGTGATACGCAATCTCATTTCTACTGATGTAACCAATCGAATGATTTTTCCGCGCCGCCCAGAACTTCAAACCGGTCTTGTCTGCTAATCGCTCGATTACATCGGGATGAATCGCTTCCTGAAACAAGACCAGTTCAGGCTCCGCTTGTCTGATCACTTCCGTCAGAGCCTGTTCACGACCTAACCCACCGAAACGGATGTTGTAGCTGAGCAACCTAAAGCTCACGCTTCGTCCCCCGGCGGCACAGCAACGTAGTAGGGCTCATTAAGAAGCACGTCGCGTGTGTAAAGAACCAAACTTGATGTCGCCTGAAAATTCACAGGTCGCCCTACAAGCTTTTGAACCGACTCCCGCAACGGATTCAGGCTCGCAGCAACATCAGGAGACGTGTCGCACAAAGGTCGCGTGTGCAATCCGGGTATGTAGTAGGCGGTAGCATTCCACGCTTCCATCACCTTTCTTCCTACGAGAGTTACATCGAGATCGCTTGTTCCCTTGCCTTGAGAATCAAATGGATGACCATCTTCGTGACGTTTATTTGTGACCACACTTCCGCGAAGAATGATGCCTGTCCCCTCTGGTAAACCCTGCTGCAATTTTCTATAAAACGCGATGAACAGACGTTCGTCACCATCAAAACCAAGCGTAATTATTCGAGAGCGCAGTTCCGCATCGCTCATTTTGTAAGCGTCTTTTGGCATAAAGACCCCTTGAAGAGAAGTTGAAAGAGGGGGCTGATTAATGTCCGATATGCGTCTGTCTTGTCGTGAGATTCCAAACACGGACTGACGGAATTGGAACGGTTCGTATTCCAATGATCGTTGTTCTTGGGAATCTCACGACAAGCTAAAGCATATCGGACATATTAACGGGAGATTTTGATCACTACTTCGTAGAACTCTCTGGTACCTTCGCGGACGTTCTTCACCGAGATACGTTCGTTGTTACCATGAACGCCTTCGTTCTCTTCGACAGTGGTATAGAAGGGGGCCCAACCGTACGCAATTATTCCGAGCTGTCTGTACAACTGACTCTCAGTATAACCGCTCAGCATCTTTGTGGTGATGATCGCTTCCGGATGATACGTCTTACTGACGTCGGAAATCACTGTGAAGAGTTCCGTATCAACGGGGGCGCTGTTGGGTGGCTTGAAGGTGTTGACGTTTTCAATTTTGATTGATGGATCGTCAATCACCGCTTTTAGCGCACTGAGAAACTGTTCGCGGTCCTCGCCAGGCAACAGTCGAACGTCAATATTACATGTCGCAACGTTCGGTATGACATTCGTTTGTTTACTGCCGTTCAGCATGGTCAGTGAGATTGTATTTCGAAGTAGAAAGTTGTACTCGCGCTGATCAGTAAGTTGCTTGACGAATGACGGATCCTCCAATGAAGCACGGATGTTAGCAAACTTCGAACGCAACGGTTCCGACTGAAGAGGGGCAACATCTTTGAAGAATTTCTCGACCGCAGGCAAGAGCTTAATGGGCGTTTGCCAGTTGATAACTCGGGACATCGCACGGACCAAACGATTAGTTGCAGAGTCTGAGATTGGCCGAGAGCCATGCCCTGGTTGGCCCGTAGCAATTAGTTGCAACCAGAATGGAGCCTTTTCTGCAACGTCAACGCCGACGTACCGGACCTTGTCTCCCTCCAATAGATTGTCGCCGCCCTCAGTCAGAAGGTATTCGGCATCCTTGAACAAATCAGCCTTGTTCGCGATCATCCAGATAGAGCCTTCATCTTTAACTTCTTCATCCGCAGTCGCCATAAAAATCACGTCGCGAGACAATGAAACGTTCTGCTGCTTGAGGATTAGCATTGTCATCAAGTGAAGGAGTCCTTCGTTCTTCATGTCGAGGGCACCGCGACCATAAATAGAACCCTGCTTTATATCGGCTGAGAATGGATCTACTTCCCAGGCTGACGCGTCAGCCGTGACAACATCCATGTGACTCAGAAGAATGATTGGACGTTTCGAGCCGTTACCCTTAAGTCTGGCGATAATATTTGCGCGGCCGGGCTTGTACTCGAAAATCTCGCTCTGAATTCCATTTTGATCGAATAACGACTTGAACCATTTGGCTGCTTCGATTTCGTTGCCGGGCGGGTTAGAGGTGTTAATGCGCAGGTACTTCTGCATCAGATCAACCGCCATGTCCTGGTAATGCGGCCAGTTGATTGAATTGCCATTCTGGCCTTTTGCGGGCAACGACGACAGGATTATCAAGAACGACAGGATAATGTATCTGTGTTGATGCATGTTCGTTTTGCTTTTCTCTGCGTCTCTGCGTTCTCTGCGTCTCTGCGGTAAAAATCGGTACGACCTTCTCAAATTCGCAAACAACTTTGTGCTGGCGTAAGAGTGCGGCTCATCTTAACATGGCTCAGCCACGAGTTTGGTTCGATTCATATTCATTGTTCGGGAAAACCATTGAGCTATTTCTTAGGCCTGATTCTAATCTTATCGACGGGTTCTACCTCGCGGTGTCAGAACAATGAAACGTCCGCAGAGATCTCGCAACTCCAAACAGAGAGCACTCTCTGCCTGTTGGACGTCACCGCATTCCCAGTCGCTGTGCGGTTTCGCGGATCAATTACGTTGACGCAGGCAATCAAACAGGCGGGCGTCGAACGCAAAAGCATCAAAAACAGGGTCGTAATACTTAGGCGCGTAGAGAGCGGAATGGTGAATGCGATCACACTGGATTTGAAAGCCATTGAGAAAGGCAAAGCAGTCGATCTTGACCTTGGTCCACA
>Ga0068856_100005304_pt1 | contig 12722 bp, 11 predicted proteins | sample KBSCornC62_FD_66595 | JGI IMG/M metagenome (GOLD analysis project Ga0068856, IMG submission 66595) | Corn rhizosphere microbial communities from Kellogg Biological Station, Michigan, USA - KBS Corn C6-2 | ecosystem: Host-associated > Plants > Roots > Rhizosphere > Soil ...
GCCGCCAGCAGCGCGGCGGCGAACAACGCGGCGTTGATCGCACCGGCGCGCCCGATCGCGAAGGTCGCCACCGGCACGCCGGCCGGCATTTGCACGATCGAAAGCAGCGAATCCATGCCGTTCAAGGCATGCGACTGTACCGGCACGCCGAGCACCGGAATACGCGTCTTGGCCGCGAGCATGCCCGGCAGGTGGGCGGCGCCGCCGGCGCCGGCGATGATCGCGCGCAGGCCGCGGTCGACCGCCGCGGCGGCGTAGTCGAACAGCAGGTCCGGCGTGCGGTGCGCGGACACCACGCGGACCTCGTGCGCGATCGCGAACGATTGCAGCGTTTCGGCGGCGTGCTGCAGCGTGTCCCAATCGGAACGCGATCCCATCACCACCCCGATGCGGACGGGAGGCGCGCTGGCTTGATTCATGGCGGAAGCCCCTTAAAGGCGATATTCTAGGCGCAACTCAAATCGTTGGCACGCATGGACAAACGCTTGCTGGACATTCTCGTCTGCCCGGTGTCGAAATCGCCGCTCAAGACGCTCAGCCGTGCGCAGCTCGAAGCCGTCAATGCCGGTGTCCGCGCGGGCGCGGTGCAGACCACAGCCGGGGCGGTTGTGGCCGAGCCGTTGCAGGCGGGATTGGTCACGATGGACGGAAAAGCGATCTACCGTATCGCCGACGACATTCCGGTGATGCTGGCGGACGAGGCAATCGGTACAACGCAGTTCACCGATTTTCCGCACTGAGCGGCGGGCGCGCCGTCCGTCGGCGCAGAACAACGCGCCCTGTGCGTGGCACAGTTTTTGTGATCCAGTTCACAAATCGGAAGGCAGAAGGCACTATCCTGCGTTATGCGCCTACATAGGGGCTAGCGCGCAACCATCGAAACAGGGCGATGAGTACCAACCCGAACGACAGCGGCAAGATCGTCGATCTGCAACAACGCCAGGCCACGCAGGCCGGGCTCGGCGATCGCATGGGCGAATTGCTCAAATCCGTGCGCGGCACCGCGCTCAAGCGCGTGCAGGGCCTGGTCGCGACGCTGTTCGAAAACATCGACGACGCGCTGTTCGATCTGGCGGAAAAAGCCGAGAACAACGCGCTGCAGACGCTCTACTTCGACGGCATGCGCGAAGTGCGCAAAAAGCGCCAGCTGGTCGAGCGGATGTTCCAGGAGCAGCTCGGCAAGACGTTCAACGATTTCGCCGCCGGCAAACTGCAGCCGGCGCGCGCCGAGGCTGTCGGCTCGGGCAGCGGCGACCTGTCCCTGGTCGAAGACACCGAACTGGAAGAATCGCTCGCCATCGCGAGCATGGTGGCGAAAGCGGAAAACCGCCTCGCGCGCTCGCTGTTCGCGGTCAACCAGCGCCTGTCCGTGATCCGCGGCGGCGCCAAGATCGAAGACGCCACGAACCCCATCGCGCCGGCGCCCTTGTGCCAGGCCTTTCGGCTGTCGATGAAGGAGCTCGAGCTCAATCTCGAGACCAAGCTGATCGTGTACAAGCTGTTCGACCGCTACGTGATGGCCGGTCTGGACGCCCTGTACGACGAAGTGAACATGCAGCTGGTGCAGGCCGGCGTGCTGCCACAGATCCGGCACCAGATGCCGCACGCCGGCGGGCGCGGTCCCGGCCCGGCGCGGCCGATGCCGGGGGCTCCCGGCCAGATGCCGCCGCCCGGTGCCGACGCGCCGGTGGGCGACGCCGGCATGCCGGCGCCGTACGGCTACGGCGCGGGCTACGACCCGGCCGCGGCGCAGCTGCAGATCGAAATTTACAACACGGTGCGTTCGCTGCTCGCCACGCGCCGCGCGACCATGCCGAGCGCCGAACCGGCCGGTGGCGAATACGTCGGCGGCATGCCCGTCCCGGCGATCGCGCCGACCGACCTGCTGTCCGCGCTGACCCTGCTGCAGAACCAAGCGATGGTGGCGCAGAGCCAGGCCAATTCGGTCCTGGATGCAGCGCAAGCCGTGCAGCAGATCAAGGCGGAGCTGCTCGACCAGGCCAGCAAGCTGCACGGCGAGGAAAAAGCGCACGTCACCGGCGCGGACGAGGACACCATCGACCTCGTCGGCATGCTGTTCGAGTTCATCCTGCAGGACCGCAACCTGCCGGCGCAGATGCAGGCGCTGCTCGGGCGGCTGCAGATTCCGTTCCTGAAAGTCGCGATCCTGGACAAGCACCTGTTCGCGCAGAAGACGCATCCGGCGCGGCAACTGCTCGACGCGATGGCGCAGGCCTGCGTCGGCTGGTCGGAGGAATCCGACAAGGATCACCGCCTCTACGACAAGGTCAAGCAGACGATCGAATCGCTGCTCAAGGAATTCGACGACGACCTCGGCATTTTCGAGCGCGCGCGAGTCGATTTCGAGACCTTCCTCGACGGCAACAAGAAGCGCGCCGAACTGGCCGAGCAACGCGCCGCGGAAGCCACGCGCGGGCGCGAGAAACTGCATGAGGCGCGACGCATATCGGCGCGCGAGATCCTCAAGCGCGTCGAAGGCAAGCAATTGCCCGACATCGTGCACAACGTGCTCACGCGGCCGTGGGCGAATTATCTCGTGCTGACGCTGCTGCGCCAGGGCGAAGACTCCAACGAATGGCGCCAGGCGCTGCGTTTCGCCGACGAGTTCGCCTGGAGCGCGGAAGCCAAGAACACCGACGCCGAACGCACGCGCTTGAAAGGCATCCTGCCCGCGCTGGAAAAGAACCTGCGCCACGGGCTCGCCACCGTCGCCTACCACGAGAACGACGTCAAACAGCTGATGCACGAGCTGAACGCGTTCTACCGCAACGCGTTGGCGCCGGAATCGGCGCAGTCGACGCGCGAGGAAGCACCCGGCTTCGAGATCGTGAGCAAAGCCGCCGCCACCGCCGCGGCGGTCGAAAGCCCGGTGGAAGAAATCGTGCTCGCCGAGGCCGAGGAAACCGCAGCACCGGAAGCGAACTACGACGCCGATGACGACTGCCTCAAGCAGGCGAAGGAAATGAAAGTCGGTACCTGGGTCGAATTCGCCGATGCGGTCACCGGCGTGAAAGAGCGCGCAAAGCTTTCCTGGATCAGCCCGATCAGTTCGAAGTACCTGTTCGTGAACCGCAAGGGTCTGAAGGTTTCGGACAAGACCGTGTTCGCGCTCGCGGCCGAAATCCGCCGCGGCGACGCGGTCATCCTGGAAGAAGTGCCGCTGTTCGACCGCGCGCTCGATGCGATCGTCGAACGCCTCAAGGCCGCGCACGCTCCCGGCGCCGGCGAAAGCGGGGGCGCTCAGCCGGCCTGAACCCGCACGCCGCGACGTCGAGGCTATACTCGCGCTCCCGTCCTGCGGCGTGAGCGCACGAATGCCTCCCAACCCCGTTTCTCCGCCTTCGGCCGATGTCGTGCACAGCGATGTCGAGCGCGCCTTGGCCGAGGACTTCGGCAGCGGCGATGTCACCGCCGACCTGCTCGCGCCGGACGCGCGTGCCGCCGCGCGCGTGATCACGCGCGACGCCGGCGTGCTTTGCGGCCAGGTCTGGTTCGACGCCTGCTTTCGCGCGCTCGACACGGCGGTGGATATTCGCTGGAACGCGGCCGACGGCGAACGTGTGGCCGCCGGCGACGTGCTCTGCACCCTTCGCGGCCGGGCGCGCGCGCTGGTCGGCGCGGAACGCTGCGCGCTCAACTTCCTGCAGACGTTGTCCGGCACCGCCAGCGCAACTGCGCGCTACGTCGACGCCGTGCGCGGTACGCGCTCGGTGATCCTGGACACGCGCAAGACCTTGCCGGGACTGCGCCTCGCGCAGAAGTACGCCGTGCGTTGCGGCGGCGGCACGAACCACCGCATCGGCCTGTTCGACGCGATCCTGATCAAGGAAAACCATATCGCGGCCGCCGGCGGCCTCGCCGCCGCGGTTAGCGCAGCACGCGCACGGCATCCGGATCTGCTGCTCGAAGTGGAGGTCGAGGATTTCGCCGAACTCGGCGCCGCGCTCGACGCCGGTGCGGACCGGATCATGCTCGACGAATTCGCGCTGCCCGACATCCGGCGCGCCGTCGAGCTAGTCGCCGGACGCGCGCAGTTGGAGGTGTCCGGCGGCGTGAGTCTGGAAGCGCTGCCTGCGCTGGCCGCTACGGGCGTCGACTACATCTCGGTCGGCGCACTCACGAAACACGTGCACGCGCTCGACCTGTCGATGCGCGTGACGCTCGAAAGCTAGCGCGCCGTGGCGATCCCGGCAGGATTCCTGCCTGCAATCGCGGCGCCAGCTGGTAGGACGTGCGAAGTAGAAACGCTAGATCTTGCCGAGCGCGCGCAAGACCCCGAGCGCGACCACGATCAGCACCACCACGCCGGCCATGATCCACATGCCGCCGCCACCCGATTTCGCCGTGGCGGCCGGCGCTTCGGTGCGTACGGTCGAAGCCGCGGCGTGACTCACGTCCATGGTCGGCGACATCAGCATGAAGCGGATCGTGTCTACGCGCAGTTCGTCCCCGGCCTTGAGCAGAGTCGGGCCGTGCACGCGCTGGTTGTTGACGAACGTGCCGTTGGCGGAGCCGAGGTCCTCGACCATCACGCCATCCGGCACGACTTGCAGTTTCGCGTGCTGGCGCGAGATCTCGTCGCTCGAAATGCTGATGTCGCAATCGGTGTTGCGGCCGAGCGTGATCGTGCCGACCATGGCGTAGGTCTTGCCGAAGGTGGGGCCGGACACGCCGCGCAGCATGTATTTGGGCAGCGCCATGCGCACGCGAGTGCGGCCGTCGTCTTCGTTGGGTGCCGCGGCCGGCTTGCGCAGCGGCGCCGGCGCCTGTTTTTCCATCGCCACGATGCGGCAGCCGATCTTGGCGAACAGCAGCAGGTCGCCCGGCTTGATCGGCGTCTCGCCGGCGATCTGTTTGCCGTTCAGCACCGTCGCCGCCTGCGGGTCCAGCGGCAGGACGGCCGTCACATCGCCGCGCGTGCGCAGCTCGCAATGGCGTGCGGCGATACCGGGCGCTGCGAGCAGCACGTCGCTCGCCGGTGCGGCGCCGACGATGGCGCTGCCTTCCTTCAGTTCGACCGGTTCGTGTTCGCCATTCGGGAAAAGCAGCTTCATCGTTCGGGCCTCATTGTCCGTAGCCGCTCGCGGCGCGAGCATGGTGACAGGTTAGTCGATGTCGCGCACGACACGGAAGCCGACGTTGTTCAGACCGACGTCGTTCGCGAACGTATCCGAGTATGTCGCCGGCTCCTTTGCCGGCGAAAGCCAACTGCGGCCCTTGACCATGAAATCGCGGCAGGTACTGCCCGGTTCCGCCGCCGCGCCGCCGCCGCAGGCGCCGACCCACTGGCGCACGTTGCCGTCGATGTCGTAGACGCCGCCGACGGCCTCGAACTTGCCGACCGGCGAGGTCGCGGCGAAGCCGTCGTCGCAATCGCTGCCGCTGCGGCTGTCGAATTGTTTCTTGAACGACGCGTCGGCAAGGTTCGCCTTGCATTCGCCGCCCGGCGCCTTGCGCGCGACGCGGTCGAATTCCGCCGGCGACGGCAGGCGGTAACGCTTGCCGGTCTGCTTGCTCAGCCACTGCGCGTACGCCGCCGCCTCGGCCCAGTTCACGCACACGACCGGATGGTTGTCTTCCTGCGCAATGTCCGGGTTTTCCCAGTTGCGCTTCTTGGACGAGCGGAAGATCGATTCGCGGTCGCGGCACGCGATTTCCTTGCCGGCGAACTGTCCGCTGCCGCCCGCGTTCCAGAAGCGGCGGAACTCCGCGCGCGTCACGACATGCCGACCCATGGCGAGTTTCGCGTCGACGATGACCATCTCCGGTCCCTGCGCATCGCCGGCCTTGTCGCGAAACGCGAAACCGGGCTCGCCGATAGTGGCGGCGAACTTGATGCCCTCGCGCGCCGCCTGGCTGTTGGGATCGAGCTGCAGCGCCTTTTCGTAGGCTGCTTTCGCAGCGGCCTTGTCCCACGCCGCCGCCGCGTTCTTGCCTTGCGCGATCAGCGGTTCGGCCGCCTTGGCGCGATGCGCGGCGATTTCTTTGGCGATGTCGGTGTTGTCCGGCACGTTCTTCGCCACGTCCGCGGCGCGTTCCATGAACTGGCCGAACTGGCCGGCGTCGCCCGCAGCCAGGTTCTTATCGCCGAGCTCGATGTATTTTTTCGCCACGTCGGCGATGCCCTGCTTCGCCTGCTTGTTCTTGGGATCGAGCTTGAGCGCGACCAGGAACCGCTCGAGCGCGTTCGAGCCCGGCGGCGTCGTCAGGCGTTGCCCGGCCAGGTCGATGCGGCCCAGACGCACGGCCTCGACCACCGGATCGACCACGGTCGGAAAGTTGTTCGGATCCAGGCTCGCGTCGGCCGCTTGCGCTTCGTTCGCGTCGACCGCGTCCATCGCCGTCTGCGTTGCGGTGTTGACGGCTGCCGGCGGCGGTGCGGTTTCGCTGCCCGACGCCGGCGCGGTCTCCGCGACCGGCGGGCTGGCGCTGGGCGCGGGGTTGCTCGCAGCCGGCGGGGGCGGAGGCGGCGGAGGCGCCGACTGCTCGCCGGGAGGCGCGACGACGTCGGCCGTCGCCGTCTGGCTGGACGGAATCGGACGCTTGCCGCCGCGCGTGAGCAGCGCGAAGGCGATCAGGCCGACGCCGAGCAACACGATCAGCACCGGCCAGAAGCGCAGCACGCTGCGTTGCGGTTGCCCTGCCTCGAGCACGGCCGCCGGGATGGCCTGGTTGCGTTGCGTGATCACCGTTTCGGGCGCGGGCCGCGGCAGGGGCATCGGCCGCGTCGCGCCGTTGTCCGGCGGCGGTGGCGGCAGCGGCGGCTTTGGCATGCTGACCACGGTCGGCGCCGGCGCGGCGACGGGCGGCGGCGGCAACGGTGCGTCCGCGCTGTCGTCGCGGAAGATCGCGGCATATTGCGGCACTACGCCGGCCAGTGCTTCGAGAAATGCGTCGGTGTCGCCGAAGCGGTCTTTCGGATCTTTCGCCAGCGCGCGGTCGATCAGGCCCTGCCAGTGGGCCCGCTCCGGCGGCAGGCGCGGTATCGGCTCGAACACGTGCGCGTAGGCCACCGCGAAACCGTCGGCGCCTTCGTACGGCGGCTTGCCGACCAGGCCGAAATAGCACAGCACGCCGAGGCTGTAGATGTCCGATCGCAGATCGACGTCGCCGCCGCGCGCCTGCTCCGGGCTCATGTAGTGACTGGTGCCGACCGAGAATCCGGTGCTCGTGATGCGCGTGCCGCTGGCCGCGGCGAGCGCGATGCCGAAGTCGGTCAGGACGGGGTTGTTGTTGGCATCGTACAGAATGTTGCCGGGAGCGACGTCGCGGTGCACGTAGCCGCGCTGGTGCGCATAGCCGAGCGCCTTGGCCACGCCGGCGATCGTCTGCGTCAGTTCGCGCTCGTCGATGCCGTGGCGCACGCGCGAGCCGAAATCGCCGCGCGGCAGGTATTGCATCGAAAAATAATGCAGCTGGTTCTGCGTCACGCCGACGTCGTACACGGCGACGATGTTCGGGTGCGCGAGCGAGGCCAGCATGCGCGCTTCCTGCAGGAAGCGCTTGGAGAACGTCGGATCCGCGGCCAGTGCCGGCGACATCACCTTGAGCGCGACTTCGCGGTCGAGCGAGGTCTGCACCGCCAGGTGCACGGTCGCCATGCCGCCTGCGCCGATTTCACGCTTGATCGCGTAGCCGGGTATGTCGATCACACCTGCTCCCCTGTCCTGACTGTGCCCTGCCGTCCGGGCTTCGGTCTCCGCCGCGTCCCCACAACCTGACCTCCGTGCCACGCAGGCACGCCGCCCCGGCCTCGGGAGGCCGCAATCGCGAACCGGCATTGTAGCGAATTCGCCCGTCGCGTCATGCGAACCGCGTCGGAAACCGCCAACTTGTCTTGCGCCGCGGCAGCCCCCAAACTGCGGTCATGTTCGAAACCCTGTTTCCGTTGTTGCTGATCCTGCTCGCCTTTTACGCCTGGCACTCGGCGCTGCGCTCGCGCGAGCTGGCCCGCGCGATCAGCCAGCGCCTGTGCAGCGAGGCGCGCGTGCAGCTGCTCGATCAGACCGTGGCGCTGCAGCGCGTCGGCTTCGCACGCGGCAGGGACGGGCGCCTTCACCTGCGCCGGCGCTACCGTTTCGAGCTCAGCACCGACGGCGCCGACCGCCATCAGGGCAATCTCGAGTTGCTCGACGGCGAGCTGTTGTCGCATAGCCTGCCGCTGCCGGACACGATGCCGTTGCCGCCGACGCCGGGTCCCGCGCCGATGCCCTACGGCTCGAACGTACTGCCGTTGCGCCGGCATTGAAGCCGCGCCGCATTCCGGATTGCCACGCTACTTGACCACGCGCAGGTGCGGGCCCTTTTTCGGCGCGCTGTCGGCCGCGGTGGCGGTCGGTCCAGGCGCGGGCGGCGGCTGGTTCTCGGCCGGAAACATCATGCCCTGGCCGTTTTCCTGCGCGTAGATCGCCAGGATGCCGTTCATCGGCACCTCGACGGACTGGCTCACGCCGGAAAACCGCGCGTTGAAGCGCACGAATTCCTTGCCCAGTTCGAGCTGCGCCACCGCGCGTGCGGCCACATTGAGGACCACGCGCCCGTCCTTGACCGCGCTGCGCGGCACGTCCACACCGGGCGCCGTCGCGTCGACGAGGATGTACGGCGTCAGGCCGTTATCGCTGATCCAGTCGTACATTGCCCGCAGCAGGTACGGCCGATTGGAGGACATGCTGATGCTGGTCATGGCAGACAATTCGTGGTCAGGGCCGCAGGGCTTTTTCTTCCGGCGTCAGGCTGCGCGTGAAGCCGGGGTTGCGGAAAATGCGTTCGCCGTAATCGCTGATCACGTGCGCCTCGCGCGGCAGCTGCACGCCGAGGTTCGGCAGGCGCCAGATCAGCGGCGCGAGCGCGCAGTCGGCCAGGCTCAATTCGGGATTGAGAAAGAACTTGGCCGCCTTGAACAGGGGGATGCTGGAAAGCAGCGCGTCGCGCAGGCGCTTGCGCGCGGTCTCCGCAGTACGACCGCCGGCCAGGACCTGGTCGACCAGCGGAATCCAGTCGCGCTCGATGCGCACGATGGCCAGGCGCAGGCGCGCGCGCGACAGCGGATCGACCGGCATCAGCGGCGGGTGCGGGTAGCGCTCGTCCAGGTATTCGCAGACCACGCTGGTGTCGTACAGGACGAGGTCGCGGTCGACCAGGGTCGGAACCGAGTTGTAGGGGTTCAGATCGAGCAGGTCTTCGGGCGGCGACCGCGGATTGACCGTGACCAGGTCGTACACCACGCCTTTGGCGGCGAGCACGAGGCGGACGCGGTGGCAATGCACGCTGTCGGCCGAAGAATACAACGTCAGGACCGTACGCGATCGTTGACTCAAGGCCATGCTCTTTCCTCGCCCCCAGGAGCAGAACGCGGGCGTGCCCGGCACTGGCCCCGCGCGTCCAATGTACACCTACCCCGCTCCGGCGCCTAGCCGGCTGCGAGCCGATTTCCGACCGCGGCAAACCCCTTCGGCGCAACGAAAAAGGGCGGCCTTGGGCCGCCCTTTCGGGTCCGTCGGGGACATGCCGCTCAGTGCACGTCTTTCCAGTACTCGTGCTTGAGCAGATAAGCGAGGAACGTGAAGAATGCCAGATACAGCACCACCCACGCGCCCATCGCCTCGCGCTTGAGCGCCGCCGGCTCGCCGACATAGGTCAGGAACGCGCTGAGATCGCGCGCCGCTTCGTCGAACTCCGCCGCCGAGGCGCTGCCCTTGCCCGGCACCAGCGCTTCGACGCGCGGCTCCTCGCCCGGCTTGGCCGGTGAGAACACCGCGTGCTGCGCGCCTTGCAGTTCCCACAGCACGTTCGGCATCGACACGTTGGGGAACACGGTGTTGTTCCAGCCGCTCGGCCGCGACGGGTCGAGGTAGAACGACTTCAGGTACGAGTAGATCCAGTCCGGGCTTTTCGCACGCGCTTCGAGCGACAGGTCCGGCGGCGTCTTGCCGAACCACTGCTCCGCGCGCTTTTCCGGCATGTTCGACATGACCTGGTCGCCGATCTTCGCGCCGGTGAAGGCGAAGTTCTTCAGCACTTCGTCTTCGGACAGGTGCAGGTCTTCGCCCAGCCGCGAATAGCTCATGTACTTGATCGAGTGGCAACCCGAGCAGTAGTTGAAGTACAGGCGCGCGCCGCGTTGCACCGAAGCGATGTTGTCGACACGCACGCCGGCGGCCTGGATGGCGCCGACGCCACCCTCTTCCGCGGCGCCGCAGGTCGCGGCGAAGGCCAGGGCCAGAGCGGCGAGAGCAAGGCGCGCCGTCCGATGGAATTTCGCGAACTCAAGCATGGGTAGTCACCCTCTCCGGCACCGGTTTGGTCTTCTCGTACCGGGAATAGAACAACAGGAAAGCGAAGAAACCGAAGTAGATCAGCGTCAGCGTGCGGCCGAAGAGATTTTCGATGAACGTCAGGTCCGCATTGGCGCCGAAGATCTCGGGGATCCACTCCGTCGTCTTGCCGGCGCCGATCGAGCCGAGCAGCACGAACGCGACGGCGAAGATGCCGAGCGCGATCTTGTAGCCGCGGCCGCGGTAGCGCACCGACTTGACCACGCCGCGATCGAGCCACGGCACCAGGAACAGCACCACGATCGAGGCGAACATCACCAGCACGCCGAACCCCTTGCTCGGGATCACGCGCAAGATCGCGTAGAACGGCGTGAAGTACCACACCGGCTTGATTTCGGCCGGCGTGACCAGGTTGTTGGCCGGGATGAAGTTGTCGTTCTCCAGGAACCAGCCGCCCACGGTCGGCTGGAAAAAGATGACGAACGCGCAGATCACCAGGAAGAAGCCGACGCCGAACAGATCCTTGACCGTGTAGTACGGATGGAAACGGATGCCGTCGAGCGGGATATGCGTGACGGGATCCTTCTTCTTCTTGATGTCCACGCCGTCCGGATTGTTCGAGCCGACTTCGTGCAGCGCAGCGATGTGCAGCACGACGAGCAGCAGCAGCACCAGCGGCAGCGCCACGACGTGCAGCGCGAAGAAGCGGTTCAGGGTGGCGTCGGCGGGGTTGTAGTCGCCCATGATCCACTGCACCAGCGTGTCGCCGATCCACGGAACCGCGCCGAACAGCGAGATGATCACCTTCGCGCCCCAGAACGACATGTTGCCCCACGGCAGCACGTAGCCCATGAAGGCCTCGGCCATCAGCGCCAGGAAGATCAGCATGCCAAGCAGCCAGACCAGTTCGCGCGGCTTCTTGAACGAGCCGTACATCAGGCCGCGGAACATGTGGATGTAGACCACGATGAAGAACATCGAGGCGCCGGTCGAATGCATGTAGCGGATCAGCCAGCCCCACTCGACGTCGCGCATGATGTATTCGACGGAGTCGAACGCGGTCGCCGCACCCGGCTTGTAGAACATGGTGAGGAAAATGCCGGTCACGATCTGGTTGACCAGCACCAGCAGCGCGAGCGAGCCGAAGTAGTACCACAGGTTGAAGTTCTTCGGCGCGTAGTACTCGGTCATGTGCTTGCGGTACGCCGGCATCATGCCGGGCGTGCGCTCGGTGACCCAATTGCCGATCGCTGTGAACACGTTTGCCATCACGCCGCTCCTTCCGGGTTCACGCCGATCATGATCTGCTTGTCATTGATGAATTTGTACGGCGGGACCGGCAGGTTCGCCGGCGCGGGCACGCCCTGGAACACTCGGCCGGCGATGTCGTAGCGCGACTTGTGGCAGGGACAGAAGAACCCGCCCTTCCAATCCGGATCGAACGGCTCGGCCTTGATCTCCGGCACGAAGTCCGGCGAACAGCCCAGGTGCGTGCAGATGCCGATCACGACGAACCATTCCGGCTTGTCCTTGAGCGAGCGCGTTTCGTTCTGCGCGTATTTCGGCTGCTGGTCGGCGTTTTCCGAATTCGGGTCCTTGAGCCGCGAATCGACCTGTTTCAACGTCGCCAGCAGCGCCGGCGTGCGGTTGATGATCCACACCGGCTGGCCGCGCCAGCCGATCGTCAGGCGCTGGCCTGGCTCGACCTTGCTGATGTCGGCGAGCACGGGCGCACCGGCGTTTTTTGCGCGGGCGCTCGGCTGCCAAGACTTGATGAACGGCACCGCCGCGACCAGCGCTCCCGCGCCGCCCACGACCGCCGTCGTCGCCGTCAGGAACCTGCGGCGTCCTTGATCCACAACGTCATTTGCCATCTGGCACTCCAGCAATACAGCGATATTTTTCGAATTCGATTGCGGCGTCGCTGCCGCCCCTCCGCGCCGGCGTCTGTCGGCGGCGTCGGCTGGGCCCTGGCCGCACCCGCGTCGCGCGCGGCTCCGCGACAATGCGTTCCGCGCCAATGCGAGCAGCCCCAAAAATCGTGTTAGTTTAACGAACCCCACTGCCGCAGACAACGAACGTCGCGCGCCGGGAACGCGGCCCGCGCAAGGACGGTCGCAATCGCGGACCGACTGCCCCGACCGACCCGATGAAAAACCTGTTCCGAGTTCTGGCCTTCGTCGTCCAGTGTGCCGTGCTGGGCCTGGCCGCGGCCTTCGTGATCGGCCTCGCCGCGCCGTCGTTCGCCGAACGCGTGCGCGCCTGGTTCGGCGTGCCGACGCCCGCGCCCAGCATCGCCGCCATCCCCGCACCCGCGGGCACCGCCGCCAATCCCGTCGTGCATACCACCAGCGAACACGCTGCCGCCGAGCGCGAGTTGCCGCTCAACGCACCGAACGCGCCGACGTCCTATGCCGGGGCCGTGTC
>Ga0068856_100005305_pt1 | contig 12720 bp, 12 predicted proteins | sample KBSCornC62_FD_66595 | JGI IMG/M metagenome (GOLD analysis project Ga0068856, IMG submission 66595) | Corn rhizosphere microbial communities from Kellogg Biological Station, Michigan, USA - KBS Corn C6-2 | ecosystem: Host-associated > Plants > Roots > Rhizosphere > Soil ...
GCGCGAGGACCACCGCGGCGATCAGGCCCAGCACCATGAGCGAGAAATAGTCCGACGGGCCGAATTTCAGCGCGAGCTCCGCCAGCGGCGGCGCGAAGCCCGCGATCAGCATCGTCGCGACCGAGCCCGCGAAGAACGAGCCCAGCGCCGCGATCCCGAGCGCCTTCCCGGCCTGGCCCTTGCGCGCCATCTGGTAGCCGTCCAGGCAGGTCACCACGGAGGAGACCTCCCCCGGCAGGTTCACCAGGATCGACGTGGTCGACCCGCCGTACTGCGCCCCGTAGTAGATGCCCGCCAGCATGATGAGCGCGGAGACGGGGTGGAGCGCGAACGTCGCGGGGAGCAGCATCGCGATCGTCGCGACCGGCCCGATGCCGGGCAGCACGCCGATCAGCGTGCCCAGGAGGCAGCCGATCAGGCAGTACATGATGTTCGACCACGTAAGCGCCACGCCGAAGCCCAGCATGAGGTGGTTCACGAGTTCCATGGACGATTCCTCAGGCGCGGCAGACGGTGAAGGACTGCAGTGCGTCGATGTCGGGGCAGAGCGGGATCGGGAGCTTGAGGCCCGCGACGAACACGAGGGCGCAGAAGATCACGAGGAAGACCGCGATCAGGAGCGCGGACTTGAGCCGGAAGCTGTGGCTCCCGAGGCTCGCGCCCACGATCAGCATGATGCCGGCGAGCAGCATCCCGATCGGCTTGAGGAGCACGCCGAAGAGCGCGATCGAGGCGAGGACGAAGAAGAGCTCCTTCCAGTGGAAGCGCTCGAGGGCTCCCTCGCCGTGCGCCTTGCGGAAGCCGGTGACCGCGATCACCGCGCCCAGCGTGAAGAGGATCACGCCCAGCCAGAACGGGAAGAAGCCCGGGCCCATCCGCGCGGGAGTGCCCATCGTGTAGCCCTGCATGAATCCCACGCCGGGGATCCCGCGCGCGATGAGGGCGAAGACAAGGCCCAGCGACGCGAAAATCACCCCGCCCCAGAAATCCTTCGGATGGCCGATCTTCATGTGGATGGCTCTCGTCTCTCTCCGTGCGCGTAGCGCCGATTATGTCAGACGCGGCGCGGGCGCCGCATGATGCGCCGCAGCAACGCGATGCTAGATCGCCTGCGCGATGGCCTTCCCGACCTCCTCCGTGCCGGCCTTGCCGCCCAGGTCGCGCGTGCGCGGCCCGTCCTTCAGCACGGCCTCGATCGCGCGCACCACGGCGTCGCCCGCGTCCTTGTGGCCGAGGTGCTCGAGCATCATGGCACCCGACCAGATCTGGCCGATCGGGTTCGCGATCTTCTTCCCGTAGATGTCCGGGGCGCTCCCGTGGACGGGCTCGAAGCACGACGGGAACTCGCGCTCGGGGTTGAGGTTCGCCGAGGGCGCGATGCCGATGGTGCCCGTGCACGCGGGCCCCAGGTCCGAGAGGATGTCGCCGAAGAGGTTCGATCCCACCACCACGTCGAACCAGTCCGGGTGCTGCACGAAGTGCGCGGTGAGGATGTCGATGTGGTATTGCGACGTCTTCACGCCGGGGTATTCCGCCGCGATCGCCTTGAAGCGCTCGTCCCAGTACGGCATCGTGATCGCGATGCCGTTGGACTTGGTGGCCGAGGTCACGTGCTTGCGCGCGCGCTTCTTCGCGAGCTCGAAGGCGAAGCGCAGGATGCGGTCCGTGCCGCGCTTCGAGAAGACCGAGAGCTGCGTCACGAACTCCTGCTCGGTGCCGCCGTACATGCGCCCGCCCACCGAGGAGTACTCGCCCTCGTTGTTCTCGCGCACGACCCAGAAGTCGATGTCGCCGGGCTTGCGGCCCGCGAGGGGGCTCGCGACGCCGGGCATGAGCCGCACCGGCCGCAGGTTCACGTAGAGCTGGAACTCGCGCCGGATCGGGATGAGGAGGCCCCAGAGCGACACGTGGTCCGGGACCGTCGGGAAGCCCACGGCGCCCAGGAAGATCGCGTCGTGGCCGCGGACCTGGGCGAGGCCGTCCTCCGGCATCATCCGCCCGTGCTTCGCGTAGTAGTCGCAGCTCCACGGCTTCTCGTCCCATTGCAGCGCGAAGCCGAACCTGCGCGCCGCGGCCTCGAGGACCCGCTGGCCCTCGGGGACGACTTCCTTGCCGATGCCATCGCCGGCGACCACGGCGATGCGATGGGTCCTTTCCTGCTTCTTCGATTTCATGCGAAAAACCTCTCCAGTTCCTCGGCCACGAGGCCGGGCACCTCTTCGGGAAGGTAATGGCCGGCGGGCAGCGCGCGGCCCCGCACATCATCGGCCACGCGGCGCCATTCGTCGAGGGGCTCGAAGCAGCGCTCGACCACGCCCTTCGCGCCCCAGAGCGCCAGGAGCGGCGCGCGCACGCGGCGGCCGGCCTCGCGGTCCGCGCGGTCGTGCGCGAGGTCGATGGAGGCGGCGGCGCGGTAATCCTCGCAGCTCGCGTGCACCATCTCCGGGGTGAAGCAGCGCACGTACTCGGCCCACGCCTCCCGCGCGAAGGGCGCGAGGCCGGCGCTCCCCGAGCCCATCTTCGCGGGGAGGATGAGGTCGATGCCGTTCGCGATCATCCGCTCCGGGACGGGCTCGGGAAGGATCAGGAAGAACCAGTGCCAGTAGGCGCGGGCGAACGCCTCGTCCGTCTGCTCGTACATGGCGAGCGTGGGCGCGATGTCGAGCACCGCCACCTTCTCCACGCGATCCGGATGGTCGACGCACAGGCGATGCGCCACGCGCGCGCCGCGGTCGTGCCCGGCGAGGAGGAAGCGCGGGAATCCCAGCTCGGCCATGAGCTCGACCTGGTCCGCCGCCATCGCGCGCTTCGAATAGGGGGCGTGGTCCGGCGCGCTCGCGGGCTTCGCGGAATCCCCGTAGCCGCGCAGGTCGGAGGCGACCACGTTGAAGCGCTCCGCGAGGCGCGGCGCCACCGCGTGCCACATCGCGTGCGTCTGCGGGTAGCCGTGGAGGAGGAGGACCGCGGGGCCGTCGCGGCGCGGGCCCACGACCGCGTGGATCTCCGCGCCGGAGGTGCGCACGCGCCGCGATGTGAACCCGGGAAAGATCATCGCGCTATCGTACGGCCCCCGGGGGGCCCGCGGCGATCATGGCGCGCAACTCGCCTTTCACCACCTTGCCGTAATGGTTGCGCGGCAGGCGCTCCACGAAGCGGTACTCGCGCGGCCGCTTGAAGCGCGCGATGTGCGCGAGGCACAGGCGGTCGAGCTCCGCGGGATCCGGGGCCGGGCCGCGCGCGACCACGAACGCCACGACCGCCTCGCCCCACTCCGGGTCGGGGCGGCCCACCACCGCCGCATCCGCGACGCGCGGGTCGCGCAGCAGCACCTCCTCCACCTCGCGCGGGTAGATGTTGGAGCCGCCGCTCACGATGAGGTCCTTGCTGCGGTCCTTGAGCGTGAGGAATCCGTCCGCGTCGAAGGTCCCCACGTCGCCGGTCCGGAGCCACCCGCCGCGCAGCGTCGCCGCCGTCGCCTCGGGATTCCGCCAGTACCCGGACATGACCACGTCGCCGCGCACGCAGACCTCGCCCACCTCGCCGGGCGCCACGCGGCGGTCCCCGGGGTCGCGGAGCTCCACCTCGACCACCGCCTGCGGCAGGCCCACGGAGGCGAGGCGCTCGCGATGGCGCGGATGCGCGCGGTCCGCGTGGTGGCGCTTCGAGAGCGCGGTGATGGTCATGGGGCTCTCCCCCTGTCCGTAGATCTGCGCGAGGCGATCCCCGAAGGCGCGCGCCGCGAGGTCCAGGTCCGCGAGGTACATGGGGCCGCCGCCGTAGACGATCGTCTGCAGCCCCGGGGCGCCGGCGCCGGCCGCGAGCGCCGCCTCCGCCAGCCGCTTCACCATCGTGGGCGCGGCGAAGAAGGAGACGCGCGCGTGCGCCTCCAGGAGCGAGAGCACCTCCGCCGCGTCGAAGCCGCCCGACTCGGGGACTACCTGGGCGGCACCCGTCGCGAGGTGCGTGAAGGTGTAGAGGCCGGAGCCGTGGGACATGGGCGCCGCGTGGAGGAGGCGGCCGTCCGCGTGCACGTGGTCCACGTCCGCGAAGTAGCCGAGCGTCATCTGCGCCAGGTTCCGGTGGGAGAGCATCGCCCCCTTCGGCCGCCCGGTGGTGCCGCTCGTGTAGAAGAGCCACGCGAGCGCCGCGCTGTCGCAGTCCGCGGGGCCGAAGGCATCGTCCGCGCGCAGCCGCTCGAGCTCGCCGGGCGACTCGATCACCAGGCGCGCGCCGGAATCCTCCACGATCCACGCGAGCTCCTCGGGGTGGAGCTTCGCGTTCACCGGCACGGCCGCGAGGCCCGCCCACCACGTCGCGTACAGCGCCTCGAGATATTCCGGCGCGTTCTTCATGAAGAGCGCCACGCGGTCGCCGGGCACGAGGCCCGCGCGGGCGCGCAGGCCCGCGGCGAGGCGCGCCACGCGCCGCGCGAGCTCGCCGTAGGTGGCCCAGGGCGCGGTGCCGTGGAGGATGGCGATACGGCCCGGGTCCGCCCGGGCGGCGCGCTCGAGCCAGGCCGCGACGTTCATGCCGGGATTCTGCCTCAAGGCGCCGGGAGGCGCGGCCGGCGAGGCGGTTAAAATGGCGGTTTCCCCGCCCGCGCCTCCATGACCACCATCGTCGTCGTGCGAAAAGGCGATCGCGCCGTGATCGCGGCCGATTCGCTCACCACCTTCGGCACCACGCGCCTCGCGCCCATCTACGACCGGCACCCGCAGAAGGTGACCGCGTACGGCGATTCCTTCATCGGCGTGGCGGGGAGCGCCGCGCACCAGCTCGTCCTCGAGAACGTGCTCGAGCGCACGCCCAACCTCGACTTCCACGGGAAGGCCGCGATCTACGAGTCGTTCCGGCGCCTGCACCCGGTGCTGAAGGACGAGGCGTTCCTCAACCCGAAGGAGGAGGAGGACGATCCGTACGAGTCGAGCCAGATGACCGTGATGGTCGCCAATCCCACGGGGATCTTCGCGGTGTACTCGATGCGCGAGGTCTTCGAGTTCGACCGCTTCTGGGCGATCGGCTCGGGGCGCGACTTCGCCCTGGGCGCGATGTACACGGTCTACGAGCGCGCGAAGGACGCGGCGGAGGTCGCGCGCGCGGGGGTGGACGCGGGAGCGGAGTTCGATACGGGGACGGCGCCGCCCGTGACGCTCCACGAGGTGCGGCTCAAGCGCTGATGCGCATCGACAAGTGGCTCTGGGCCGCGCGCTTCTTCAAGACGCGCACCCTCGCGGCCGAGGCGATCGCCGCGGGGCACGTCACCGTGAACGGCGAGCGCGCGAAGGCGGCGAAGGCGCTGCGGGTGGGCGACGCGGTGGTGGTTCGGCGCCCGCCCTTCGAGCACGCGGTCGTCGTGAGGGCTTTCTCGGACCGGCGCGGGCCCGCGGCGGAAGCGGCGGCGCTCTACGAGGAGACGGCGGAGAGCCGGGCGCGGCGCGCGGTGCTCGCGGCGGAGATGAAGGCGCTCCCGTCGCCGCGGTTCAAGGGCCGCCCCACGAAGAAGACGCGGCGCGACTACGAGAAGTGGCTGCGCTCGAGCGACGAGGAGTAGCGATTTCGCCGTTCCCGCCCAGGCGGGACCCAGGCCAGGCGACTGGATTCCCGCCTACGCGGGAATGACAGGGAGAGGTTTCGTCATTCCCGTGGAGACGGGAATCCAGTGCCGGGCACGGATTCCCGCGCGGAATGACGCGGCGCGCTAGATCTTGACGTTCGGATTCAACGTATACCGCCCCGTGATCGAGGCCTGCGCCAGCACGTGGCGCTGGATCGCCTGCCGCACGTCCGGGCCGCGGAAGGCGCCCTCCACCGGCAGGCGTTCCACGTCGAGCGCGTAGGCGGTGAACACGTAGCGGTGCGGCAGCTCGTCGTTCCACGGCGGGCAGGGGCCGTCGTAGCCGTAGTAGTCGCCCGCCATGGCCGGATCCGACGCGAACCAGCCGGTGTAATCGTTGATCCCCTGGCGCGCCCCACGCGGCGCGGCCGGGCCCGGCTTCCCGCGCGGCGTGACGCTCGAAGCGAACTCGCCCGCGGCGACCGCCTCGACGTGCGCGGGAAGGTCCACGAGCACCCAGTGGAAGAAGTCCACCCGCGGGAGGGAGGCGCGGACGACACGGCCCTCCTGGTTCACGTCGTCGCCGCGGCTGGGCACGTCCGGGTCGTGGCAGACGATCGCGATCGAGCGCGTGCCCGCGGGGACATCGCTCCACGCGAGGTGCGGGCTGCGGTTCTTCGAGAGCGTCGCGTGCGTCGCGGGATCCGGCGCGCAGAACGCGTACTCCGCCGGAATCACGCCGCCGTCGACGAAGCTCGTGCTGGCGAGCCTCATTGCGGCTGGGCCACGATCTTCTCGACCTTCACCTCGAAGACCAGCGCCGAGTTGGGCGGGATCTTGCCCACGCCGCGCTCGCCGTAGCCCAGGGACGCGGGGATCACGAGGAGGCGCTTGCCGCCTTCCTTCATCCCGATCACGCCCCGGTCCCAGCCGCGGATCACGCGTCCCGCGCCGACGATGAACCCGAACGGCGTCGGGCGGCCCGCGGACGTGTCGAACTCGGCGCCCTTCAGGTCCGGCTTGCACCCGTCGTAGAGCCAGCCCGTGTAGCTCACGAGGACGGCGCTCCGGAAGCGCACCGTGTCGCCGTTGCCCGGCTCGAGGTCGCGCGTGACGAGGTCGGCCGGGGGCGGCGTGCAGGCCACCGGCGCGGGCGCGGGCTTCGGCGCCTCCGCGCAGCCGAAGAGGCCCAGTGCCACCACGAAGAGGGATGCGAGGATCGGTTTCAAGGGTTTCTCCGTTCGTTTCGAATGAGGGGGCCGGCCCGCTGTGACGCGGGCGCGGTCGCGCGAGTTCCCGCCCCGGCTACTGGATGCCGCCCAGGCAGACGTACTTGATCTCGAGGAAGTCGTCGATGCCGTACCTGGAGCCTTCGCGCCCGAGGCCGGATTGCTTCACGCCGCCGAAAGGCGCCACCTCGTTCGAGATGATGCCCACGTTCACGCCCACGATCCCGGACTCGATCGCCTCCGCGGCGCGGAAGATGCGTCCCACGTCGCGCGAGTAGAAGTACGCGCAGAGCCCGAACTCGCTGTCGTTCGCGAGCCGGATCGCCTCCGCGTCGTCCTGGAAGCGGAAGAGCGGCGCCACGGGGCCGAACGTCTCCTCGCGCGCGACCTTCATCGAGGACTTCATGCCCGTGATGAGGGTGGGCTCGAAGAACCGGCCGCCGAGGGGGTGGCGGTGCCCGCCCAGGACCACCTTCGCGCCCTGCGCGACCGCGTCCGCGACGTGCTCCTCGACCTTCCTGAGTCCCTGCTCGTCGATCAGCGGGCCGATGGTGACGCCGGGCTCGGTGCCCTTGCCCACCTTGAAGCCGCGGATCTTCTCCGCGAGCTTCGCCGCGAAGGCGTCGTACACCGCGTCCTGCACGTAGATCCGGTTCGCGCACACGCACGTCTGGCCCGCGTTCCGGTACTTGGACGCGAGCGCGCCCTCCGCCGCGGCATCGAGGTCCGCGTCGTCGAAGACGATGAACGGCGCGTTCCCGCCCAGCTCGAGCGACATCTTCTTGATCGTGTCCGCGCTCTGGCGCATGAGGATGCGGCCCACCTCGGTCGAGCCGGTGAAGGTGACCTTGCGCACGATGGGGCTCGCACAGAGCTCCTTCCCGATCGCGACCGCGTCCCCCGTCACGATGTTGAGCACGCCCCTGGGAATGCCCGCGCGGTGCGCGAGCTCGGCCAGCGCCAGCGCCGAGAAGGGCGTCTGCTCCGCCGGCTTCAGGACGAACGTGCACCCCGCCGCGAGGCCGGGCGAGACCTTGCGCGTGATCATCGCGTTCGGGAAATTCCACGGCGTGATCGCGCCCACCACGCCGATCGCCTGCTTCAGCACGAGGAGGCGCCGGTCGTTCGTGGGGCTGGGGATCACGTCGCCGTAGACGCGCTTCGCCTCCTCCGCGAACCACTCGACGAACGAGGCGCCGTAGGCGATCTCGCCCTTCGCCTCGGCGAGCGGCTTCCCCTGCTCCGTCGTGAGGAGGAGCGCCAGGTCGTCCGCGTTGGCCATGATGAGGTCGTACCACTTGCGCAGGATCTTCGAGCGCTCCTTCGCGGGAAGCGCGCGCCACGCCGGGAGCGCCGCGTTCGCGGCGTCGATGGCGCGCTTCGTCTCCGACGCCCCCATGTCCGGCACGGAACCCAGGACCGAGCCGTCCGCGGGGTTGTCGACGTCGAAGCGCTTGCGGCTCTCCGCCTCGACCCAGGCGCCGTCGACATAGGCGCGGTCGCGGAAGAGCGCGGGGTCCTTCAGGGTGGGCAGGGTGGCGCGGTCCTTGGCGATGGCGTTCATGATTTTCACCTCCGGAACCCGAAATTATACGCCGCCGACCAGTGGGGCTATCATGGCGCCTCCACCCAGGAGGAGCCCGCCATGCACCGTCTCGCCGCGCTGGTACTCGCCGCCGCGCTCGCCCTCGCCGCGCCGCTTTCGGAAGCCAAGACCCTGCGCTGGTCGAGCCAGGGCGACTACCTCACCGCCGATCCGATGGCCCAGAACGAGCTCCTCACCAACTCGATCAACGGGCAGGTGTACGAGTCCCTCGTCATGCGCGGGAAGAAGCTGGAGATCCTGCCCGGGCTCGCCGAGAAATGGGAGCAGAAGGACCCGAAGACCTGGATCTTCCACCTGCGCAAGGGCGTGAAATTCCACGACGGGAGCGACTTCACCGCGGACGACGTGGTGTTCTCGATCAAGCGCCTGCAGGGGCCGACCTCGAACTTCCGCGTCTACGGCAACGCCGTGGGCGAGCCCACCAAGATCGACGACCACACGGTGCAGCTCGTGACGCCGGTGCCGAACCCGGTGATGCTGGAGATGCTCGCGAACAGCCTCTTCATGATGAGCAAGAAGTGGTGCGAGGAGCACAACGCGGTCGCGACCCAGGACTTCACGCACCAGGAGGAGAGCTACACGTCGCGGAACGCCATGGGCACGGGGCCCTACATCCTCGTCTCCCGCCAGCCGGACGTGAAGAGCGTGTTCAAGAAGAACCCGAACTGGTGGGGCCTCAAGGCCGGGAAGGACTACTGGGACGGCAACGTCGACGAGATCGTGTACCAGCCGATCAAGCAGGGCGGCACGCGCATGGCCGCGCTCCTCTCCGGCGACATCGACTTCGTGCTCGACCCGGACGTGCAGGACATCGACAAGCTCAAGCGGAACAAGGACGTCAAGGTCTACGAGGGCCGCGAGAACCGCATCATCTTCCTGCAGATGGACCAGGCCCGCGACCAGCTCCTCTACTCGAACGTGAAGGGCAAGAACCCCTTCAAGGACGTCCGTGTCCGCAAGGCGTTCTACCAGGGCATCGACGTGGAGGCGATCCATCGCGCGGTGATGCGCGGACTCTCGGTGGTCACGCCCTACAACCTGCCGAACCCGGAAAAAGCCGGCATCCCGCCCGACCTCTACAAGCGCTATCCCTACGATCCGGCCGCGGCGAAGAAGCTGCTGGCGGACGCGGGCTACCCGAACGGCTTCGAGGTCCAGCTCGACTGCCCGAACAACCGCTACATCAACGACGAGAAGATCTGCGTCGCGGTGGCGGGCATGCTCGCCAAGGTCGGCATCAAGGTGAAGGTGGACGCGATCCCGCGCGCGCAGTACTTCCCGAAGGTCCAGCGCCTGGATACGAGCTTCTGCATGCTGGGGTGGGGGGGCGCCACCACGGACGCGATCTTCACGCTGCAGCCGGTGCTCCACTCGAGGAACGACAAGGGCGACGGGGACTACAACTGGGGGAACTACAAGGATCCCGAGTTCGACGCCCTCATCGACGAAGCGAAGGGGGACACGGACATGAAGCGCCGCCAGCAGACGATCGACAAGGCGATGCAGCGCTTCCACGAGCAGGTGTACATGATCCCGCTCCACATCCAGGTGATCCCGTGGGCGTCGCGCGCCAACACGACCGTGATCCACCGCGCGGACAACTGGCTGCAGGCGACCTGGGTGACGATCAAGTAGCGGGACTCGGCCGGCCGCGCGCCGCGAGGGCCTCCACCGGCGCCCGGAGCCATGCTAGGCTCCCCGGGTGTCGCCAGGGAGACTACAAATCGTGGCCGCGGCCCTCTTCGCGGCGTCGGCGCTCGCCGTGTCCGGCGCCCGCGCGGACGGCCGGTCGTGGCGCGCGCAGACCGAGCCGGGCGCCCTCGCGGCGCTCCTCGGATCCTCGTGGGCGAGGCTCGAGGTCGGCGCGGCGGTCTCCGCCCCGGCCGCATTTCCCGGCACTGAATCCGCTCCGCGCCTCGCGATCGCCGGCGCCACGCTGCGCGACCCCGGCGGCTGGAGCGCCAGCCTCTTCGTGACCCGTGCCCTGGCGGACCCGGCCGGCGAGCCGGTGCGGCTCGCGGACTCGACCGCGGTGAACGCGCGCCTCGCGCGCCGCGTGGCACCGCACACCACGCTCATGCTGGACGTCTTCAACGTGCTGGACCGGCGCGTGGATGGCCTCGACGCCTTCGTCGCCGCGAGCCGCTGGAGCGCGGGCGGCATGCCCGAGGACTACCTCGTCCACCCGGGCGAGGCGCGCGGCATCCGCCTGGGAATCCGCAGGACCTTCCGCTAGCTCGCGCGGTAGCGCGCGACGCGGTAGAAGCCCCCGAACACCTCCACCTGCCGCTCGAGCGTCACCTTGCGGCCGGCCATCGCGCCGCACTCCGCGAGAACGTGGGAAAGGTTCTCGCTCCAGAACCCGCCGAGGAAGGGCTCGGCCCACGTGAGGATCGCGCGCATCGGCGCGAACCGGTGGAAGAAGTGGCGGCCCCTGTTCTCCCCGTATTCGGCGATCACGAGGCGCCCCCCGGGCTTCAGCACGCGCACCGCCTCGCGCAGCGCCGCCCGGCGCGCCTGCGGCGGCATCTCGTGGAGCAGCAGGAAGAGGAGGACCGTGTCGAAGGCGCCCGTCTCGTACTGCAGCGCCTCGGCGTGCATGCGCGCGAGCCGCACCGTCTTCCCGATCGCCTCGACCTTCCGGCGCGCGGCCTCGAGCTGGATGGGCGCGGCGTCGATGAGGTGCAGCGGCTCCGCGAGCCCCTGCGCCAGCGTGGGCGAGAGCTCGCCGTAGACGCCCGCGACCTGCAGGGTCCTCCCGGCGGTCGCGAGGTCCATGAAGCCCATCGTCGCGCGCATGATCTTCCGGTAGTTGCCGAAGAGGATCGCGTTGATGATCGGCTGGTGGTCGAAGAACCACACGGAGAAGGGCCAGACGTAGGCCCACGCGTAATGCCGCTCGAGGTAGTCGGGAAGGCCCGCGGGCGACGTCCTCGGGGCGGGCGCGTCCAGCGCCGGCACGGGCACGACGCGGCAGATGTCCAGTTGCTCCATGGTGGCTCCCTTCCGGGGTTGTTCCCCGGTTCCGAGCCCAGAATCGCATCCGCTTCCCGCGCGAAGCTTGATCCTCGTCAGACGGGCGCCCGCGGGGACGCCCGAATCGGATTATTCCTAGGCGCGGCCTTGCGCGGCCCGCGGTGGCGCGGCGCCGCGGTGGTAGACCCGGTCGCTGGGCAGGACGGCGGAGGCCGCCAGCGGCTCCTGCGCGGCGAGGGTGCGGTAGTACGGCGCGAAGTCCGGCTCGGTCGCGTCGAAGAGCTCGCCGAAGCCGCGGACCACGAAGTACGTCTCCTGGTAGGTGTCGATCTTGTAGCGCGTGCGCATCACGCGCAGCAGGTCGAACCCGATGCGGTTGGGCTCCGGGCTCTCGATGCAATGGCGGATCTCGCCGCCGGAGGAGACGATGCCCGCGCCGTAGGTGCGAAGGCCCGCGGGCGTCTCCACGAGCCCGAACTCGACGGTGTACCAGTACAGGCGCGCGAGCATCTCGATCGCGCCCAGCGCGTGCGCCTTGATGCCGCCCTTCCCGTACGCCTGCATGTAGTCCGCGAACACGGGATCGAAGAGCATCGGCACGTGGCCGAAGAAATCGTGGAAGACGTCGGGCTCCACGATGTAGTCGAACTCGTGCGGCTCGCGCAGCCACACCGTCACGGGAAACCGCCGGTTCGCGAGGTGCTCGAAGAAGACGAGGTCGGGGACGAGGCCCGGCACGGCCACGAGCTCCCAGCGGGTCGCGGGTCCCAGCTTCCGGTTGATCGCGTCGAAGCGCGGGATGCCGGCGCCCAGGTCCAGGTGCGCGAGCGCCGCGCGGTACTCGTCGCACGCGTACCGCGGCACGAGCGCGGCCTGCCGGTCGAAGAGCCGCCTCCAGAGCGCGTGCTCCTCCGCCCGGTACGCGTCCCAGTCCTGGTCGACGGTGTAATCCGGGCGCATGCGGCTGTAGTCGCCGCGCAGGGCGTGGTCGGTCTGGCCGGTCACGCGTAGCGCTCCACGCGCTGCTCGATCGCGCCGAAGACGCTCGCACCCGACGCGTCGCGCATCTCGATCCGCACGGTGTCGCCGAAGCGCAGGAACGGCGTCCGCGCCTCGCCCGCCTCGACCTGCTCCACCAGCCGCGCCTCCATGAGGCACGCGTAGCCCGCCGCGCGGTCGTGGTTGGAGATGGTGCCGGTGCCCACGAGCGTTCCCGCGGCGAGCTCGCGCGTCTTCGCCGCGTGCGCGATGAGCTCGAAGAGCCCGAAGGCGGCGTCGCGGCCCGCGTCGGGGCTTCCCAGCCGGCGGCCGTTCACGTCGCAGGCGAGCGGGAGGCGCACGCGCCCGTCCTTCCA
>Ga0068856_100005308_pt1 | contig 12719 bp, 10 predicted proteins | sample KBSCornC62_FD_66595 | JGI IMG/M metagenome (GOLD analysis project Ga0068856, IMG submission 66595) | Corn rhizosphere microbial communities from Kellogg Biological Station, Michigan, USA - KBS Corn C6-2 | ecosystem: Host-associated > Plants > Roots > Rhizosphere > Soil ...
CTTGCCGACGCCGGAGCCGGCCAGCTGGAGCATGATGGTGGGCGGCTTCGGCCTGATGGGGGCGCTGATGCGGAGCCGCCGCAGCATGGCCGTCTCGTTGGACTGAGGCTTATCGTTGGAAGCATGGACGATTTGCCGTAGCGCCTTGGGCCGCGCCCTGGCCCGTACGATATTGGTGCAAGCAAAAACGGAGGGGCGCCGTCAGCCGTGAAAACATGATGGAGGAGTTGCCGCGGCGGCTCCTCCAAAGTCATCGCGAAGCGCGAGGCGCTGTGGCGATCCAGGCCCGCCCGACTGGATTGCCGCGCCCCTGCGGGGCTCGCAATGACGCCGCTCCGGGTGCCAGATTGCCGCCGTCGGGCAGTCATACACGGCACGGCAGTGGGGGATAGCCGGGCCTCACCACTGGAAGATCGTCCCGACCGCCATGACCGCCGACAGGACTGCCAGAAATGTGGCGCAGACACCGAAAACGGCCATCGTGAACAATATTCTTAGACCTCGACGTCGGCGCGAGAGAGGCCGGGACGCGTCTCGACCTCACCCCGTTTCCAGCAACGCGCGAACCAAGACCAGATCACGGCCGACGCCAGCCCGCTGAAGACGGAGCCGAGAATGCCCAGGATCCCCATCCTCTTGCGGTCCCCGAATGCGATTGGCGATCCGCCATCCGGAAGCGCGGCTCGCCCCGTCATTAACCATTTCTCAGCGGCATGTTGGTACCGGCGCGGACTTGTCGAAGTGAGTGGCGCCTGTGTTCAAGTCGTTGCGATCCCGTGTTCTTTTTCTGGCCGCGCTCGTCTGCGCCGGCAGCCTCGCCGTATCCGCGTTGTTGCTGGCCGGCGCGCGCGATGAGCGGAGCTCGTTCCTGTGGGTGCGCCACACGCAGGAGGTGATCAACCAGCTCGACATGATCGACCGAGATCTCCGGACGGCCGAGGCCGGCCTTCGCGGTTATTTCATGAGCGGCGGATCGCTCGCCTATCTCGACGATTATGACGCGCGCTTGAAGCAGGCCAAGGCTGGCGCGGACGCTGTGCGCGCGCTCGTCGCCGACAATGCGGCGCAGGAGCAGAGCGCGATCGAGCTCGAGAAGGAGGTCGATCAGCGCGCCGCGGCAATGGCCGGCGTGGCGGCGAAGGCGCGCGCCCGTGCCGGCAAGCTGTCGCAGGATCCGATCAGGGCGGGCCGCGCCAAGCAGGCGTCCGATCGCATCTCACGCCGCATCGCCGCCATGCGCGACGTCGAACGCCGGCTGCTCGACCTTCGCGCCGCGCAGGCGGATCGTCTCTCCAGCTATACCAGCCTGCTCGTCCTATTGAGCGCGCCCTTGTTCATCGCGCTCGTGGCCGGGGCTGCCTGGGCGATCATCCGCGGGATCGAACGGCCGCTGCTTGCGCTGCTGGAGGCGGTCGGCCGCTTCGGCGAAGGCGAGCGCGCGGTGCGCGTGTCGCCGTCGGCGGGGCGGAGCGAATTCGGGCGGCTGGGGGCGGCATATAACGCCATGGCCGACAGCCTGGTCCAGGCGCTGGAGAAGCAGGAGGCGTCGGAACAGGCGCTCGCGCGGGTCAATGACGAACTGATCGCGGGCGGCGAGGTGCTGAAGCAACGCAGCGGATCGATCGAGCTGATCAGCAGCATGTCGCAACGGCTGCAGGCGCTGCGGGAGCCGGGCGAGCTGAGCGAGGTGCTCGAATGCTTCCTGCCGCAGGTGCTCCCCAACCTGTCGGGGCAACTCTATCTGTTCAACAATTCGCGCAACTTGCTGGTGCGTGCCGCATCGTGGGGCGGGGTGGTCGAGGGGCCGGAAACGTTCGCGCCCGACGATTGCTGGGGCCTGCGCCGCGGGCTGCCGCATCTGGTCGGAGCCGAGACGCGCGACGTACGCTGCCGCCATGCCGATCCGGATTGCGCGGCGGATCAATTATGCAAGCCGGTCATGGCGGGCGGGCAGATTCTGGGCCTGCTCTACGTCCAGGGGGCGATCGGAACCGAAGATCGGTTCCGGCTGGTGCTGGTGGCGGAGAATGTCGCGCTGGCGGTGGTGAACGAGAATCTGCGCAAGCGGCTGAAGGAGCAATCGATCCGCGATCCGCTCACGCGCCTGTTCAACCGCCGCTATCTGGAGGAAGCGCTGACGCTGGAAAGCGCGCGCAGCAGCCGCAACGATACGCCTTTGTCGGTGATCATGACCGACGTCGACCATTTCAAGCGCTTCAACGACACGCACGGCCATCCCGCGGGCGACGCCTTGCTCAAGGAGCTGGCGGGGCTGATGCAAGCCCAGTTCCGCGACGGCGACATCATCTGCCGTTATGGCGGCGAGGAATTCGCGATCATCGCACCGGGCGCCGACCTGGACCTGATCGCGCGCCGCGCGGAGGCGCTGCGCCTGGCGGCGCATCAGCTCAAGGTCAGCCATGACGGGCGCGATCTGGGGCCGATCACCATGTCGTTCGGCATCGCATCGTCACCGGGCAGGGGCGGGCCGACCGGACATGACCTGATCGCCCAGGCCGACCATGCCCTCTATCGCGCCAAGCGCGGTGGGCGCGACCGGGTCGAAGTGGGCGAGCCGTCGCAGACGATGCGCAGCGCCGCGGCCTGATCGGCGCCTTCTCCGGCCGTGATGCCGGGCGGAGGGCGCGCGACCGTCGCTACGCGGCGGCGGAGCTGTGGCAGGTTCAACGCGAGCCGCGCGAGCGCGGCCTGCCGGCGGGCTGCGGTCCTTGCGACCTCATTCCCGAGTCATCGCGAAGCGCGCAGCGCTGTGGCGATCCAGGCCTGCAGGACTGGATTGCCGCGCCCCTGCGAGGTCCACAATGACGCCGTTCCGGTGCTGGGCCACCGCCGTCAGCCATTCTTTACCCCTATGGCTGTGGTGAATGACCAGAGGAACGCCGCTCGTCGGGCGGAGGCATCTGCGCCCGATCGTCAGGCAACCCCCTCGATTCGATAGACATTCCCGCTCGCGGGCTCGCGGTAGAAATCCACCCGCACGCCGTTCCAGTGATAATCGAGATGCCGCCCCTGGATCGCGCCTGACGCCAGGTCGGGATAGAAAAGCGCGACGCATTGGCCGCCCTCGAGCCGCCGGCTGGGATAGACGATCCCGTCGGAACCGCCCGCGCGCAGCGCCGCGCCGAGCGCCTGGCTGGCTGAATAATCGTCGCGCCGCAGCGCATCGGCATAGGCGGCTTCGTCGCGCAGATCGTGCGCGACGAACGCGACGTCCATCACGATCTCGCGAAATTGCGAGGTCCAGCCGGGCGGTTCGGCGGTGCGCGCCATGAAGACTTCATGATGGTGGATCGTCTCGGCCAGCGCGGTCTCGAACCGATTGGCGACGTAGAGCACGCCATAGCGCCCGTCGGAGAAACGGCTCGGCCGATCAGGGCTGATGTGGGTGAAGGCGGCCATCAGGTAACTCGCGCCCGGCCCGCCGACGCGCCGCTCGGGCGGCACCAGGTCGAGCGCGCCCAGGCTTTCCATCAGGCGTGGGTTGGTCTTCTGCTCGGCCGCCAGCAGCAGCGGCCAGTCGGCGGGATCGGCGATATCCTCGAACAGCGAGATGGGTGGGAAGATGCTGCGGATGATGCGCCGCGCGCGGTCCCAGGCGATCGCGGTCTTTCCCACCGTCGCGGGATCGATCACCAGCCGCCGCGCTCCGCGTCGAGATAGCGCCGCACGCGCATCAGATCGGTCAGCTCGCCGCCGAGCATGACGTCGAGCGCGGAGCGGCCCGCGAAAACATCATTGCCGGTGCGGATCCAGCGATAGCCGCGCGCGGGATCGCTGAAGAGGATACGCAGCGCCTTGTGGATGCCCATCAGGTTGGACAGGCGCGCCTTGCCGTCGCGATCGATCCGCCCCTGCTCGCCCGCCTTCCAGCGCCGATAGGTGCGCACCGGCAGATCGAGCAAGGTGGCGGCTTGGTCGTCGGTCAGCTGCCACAGCTGGAACAGGCGGACGGCGGCGCGGAACATGGCGGCGGCTTCGGCATCGGTGATCGGCTCCGGCCGGAAGGGCAAAGCGTGCGTATCGATCAGGGTTGCGAGCGCCATCGTGCGCCTCCGTTCTGCCTTGTGGCAGTAATTAGGCGTTTACAGGCCAAATGGCAAGAACGGCGAGAGCGGCCGGTCTTGGTCCGCCTCTCCAGGCTTCACTTCGGCTCCTCGCGCCTGAACCGCTCGGGCACGGCAGGAGGCGGCGAGACGTCGGCGTCGGGATCGAGCAACAGCTTGCCGAGCTTCAGCGCAAAGGTGAGAGGGTCCTTGCCGCCGCCGTAACCGTAGCGAAGCGCCTCCGCCTTGCCGCAATGGCGCTGCCCCTGGAACAGCCCGCAACCGCCGGCAGACGGGTTTTCCGCACTCGCGCGGGGGATTTCGCCGCGGACGTGGGCACTGGCTCCGTCGGGGTCGCGTTCGTCGGGCAAGGGCAGGCGATAGCGGTCTCCGTCCCGGCTCCGATCCGCGCAGACGACCACTTCGCCCGTCGTGCTGGATCGGCATTCGCTCCGGCCGGTGAAGTCATGCGGCAATTGCGGCGGGGGATCGGGTGATGGAGCTTGCGCGGCTGCGGTCGACAAGCCGATGCTGCTCATCGCGAACAGGAATCCGGCCCGGCGCGTCACCTGCATCCCCGCTCTCCGGGACGGAACCGTAACGGGCTGCCGTCTCTTGAGCCAGTCGCCTGACGCCATTTGTCACCTTTATGGGGTGAAAGCCTGTTCCGACCAACCTGGCGGCACTTGCCCGATTGGCACGCCTTGCCGATACACCGATGATCCGCACGATCGGAGGCACGGCATAATGATGGCAGATCGGCCGGTTGATCTTTCGCGCTGGGCCAAGCTCCGGCACCGGCCGATTCACCTCTTCATCGTCGTCACCCTGCTGGTGTCGTACGGCCTCGGGATTCCCGCCTTGATGATCGCGGGAGCATGGGTGCCCGGCATCAACGGGGTGGCGAAACTCTATGTGGGGCGGTTGCTGGTCGTCGCCGGGCCGACCTGCGGGGCGATCGCGGCCGTGGCGGCCACGTCCGGCCGCGCCGCGATCGGGCCTTTCCTCCGGCGGCGCCTGTCGCTGCCGCCCGATTGGTGGGCCTTGGCGTTGCTGCCGGTCATCAGCCTTGCCGCTGCCGCCATCGTTTATGCGGCGGCCGGCTTGCCCCTCGCGGCGTTCGCCGGCGCGATCGGCCGGGCCTGGCCCTTGTTGCTGGTGCATCTGGCCCTGCAGATTCTGGTCATCGGGCTGGGCGAGGAATTGGGCTGGCGGGGATGGCTGCTGCCTGCCTTGACCGCCCGCGTCGGCCTTGCCCGCGCGACCGCGCTCACCGCGCTGATCTGGTATCTTTGGCATCTGCCGATCCTGCTGGGCGGCGCGGCCGATGCCTTCTGGTTCGCGCTCGCGATCGGCGGCCTGTCGATCCTGTTCGCGCTGCTGCTGCTCTGGACACGTGGCAGCGTATGGGCCTCGGCCTGCGCGCATGGATCGGTCAACGCGCCCCTGGTCTTCCTCGGGGCGATCCTGCCGCAGGCGGATCACCGCCTTGCCTGGAGCTATCTGAGCGCGATGCTGGCGGTTGCAGGCCTGGCCGCCCTGATTTGCACCCGCCATTCGTGGCGGGACGCCGCGGCGTCGGATGCGATCCAATTGCACAGGACGACGGGCCAACGGGCGCACCCTGATTGTGGACGTCCGCCTCGGCGGCATAAGTAGGTCGATGGATAAGCCGGCAAACATACTCGCGGCCGAAACGGTTCGTGGAGTTGGTTACCAAATGCGACAACCCCTCCATACAGGTGCTCTCCCGGCATTTGGATGAGCTTGCCCTCAATTATCACGACACGCCGGACGGTAATCCGGCCGACAGTAATGAGCAGCCGGGACCCGGATACCGCGTATCACATGCGGATATTGGCAGGCGCTTTCCGGGCCTCGGCTTTTACGGCACGACCGATCCCACGGCAGTACCTGGTGAGCCAGTAGTTGGTGATGCCATTGATGACATCATGGACATAGCCAACGATCTGAAGGAGGTGCTTTGGCGATATCAACGGTTTGGACCTGACGACGCCGATTGGCATTTCAGGTTTCTATATCAGGTTCATTGGGGCGAGCATCTTCGCGATCTTGCTCGCTACCTGCATGCTCATCTGCTGGCCGAGGCGAAAGGGAACAGCGCTTGATGTCTGCTTTCTCGGCTGGCAGCCCAAAGCCGCTATCCCGCTATCCCGCTATCCCGCTATCCCGCTATCCCGCTATCCCGCTTACCGCCAAAAGCCGCCATCGCCCCCCTAAACAGGCCCCTCAAGCCACGCATTTCTCCCGCCCGGCATAGCGGCTCGACCCAAGCCAGGTCTGGAAAGTCACCTCGAGCGCGCGGTTGCCGACCAGGATCAGCCGGCCGTTATCCAAGGCCTCGCCTGCGGGGGCGTAGCCCATCCATACTTCGGTCATCGTGCGCAGGTCGGTGGTGACGTACAGGTCGACGTCGTAACCCGGGTCGACCGAGCATAGATCGGCATCGCAGCCGGGCTCGACCAGCAGCCACCAGTTGCGCGTGTCGATCGGAAGGTCGCGATAGACGAACTGGACGACGCTGCGGCCCGGCGGCATCGGATCGGGCTTCAGGTTGCGGCGCAGGTTCCACATCAACAGCTTGACGTCGAGATGCTCCATCGTCGCTTGCGTCGTCACCCAGCGATGGCCCCAGTCGCCCATCGCATCGACGATCGGCTCGACCGCCAGCCCGGCATCGGTCAGCACATAATCGGTGCCGTCGCCGCCCTCGGCGCCCGATCGGGCCACGAGGCCGGCCGCCTCGAGCTCCTTCAACCGCTTGGACAGCAAGGCGGGCGACATGCGCGGCAGGCCCCGGCGCAGATCGTTGAAGCGCGACGTGCCGCGCAACAGCTCGCTCAGCAGCATCATCGTCCAGCGCCCGCCGAGCACGTCGGAGGCCATGGCGAGCGGGCAGAATTGCTTGTGGCGACTGGCCGAGGGCGACATGGACGGCTCCGATCGGGCTGTTCCGGGCCTTTTATGCCTGTTCGGCACAGGCGGCCAGTTCAGTTTCTGTATCGGCGCGGTTCAGTAACTGAACTGGCGGGCAGGGCGCCCTCTCTGGTCTGGGCACCGCATGGCGGGACGAACCCGTCGACCAAGCGGAGACATGGACCATGACCGACCAACTGCAGGCGCTCGCCCCCAATCCCAACAAGATGCTGTGGGAGAAAGGCGATTTCACCCGCATCGCCGCATCGATGCGCGAGTCCGGCGAGGCCTTGGTCGCCTCGCTCGGCGTCACCGCCGACATGGAGGTGCTTGACCTCGGCTGCGGCGACGGCACGACCGCCTTGCCGGCGGCGAAGCGCGGCGCGCGCGTGCTGGGCGTGGATATTGCCGCCAATCTGGTCGCCGCGGGAAATCGGCGTGCGCGCGAGGCAGGCTTGTCCAACCTCTATTTTCGCGAAGGGGACGCCTCCAGGCTGGACGGGATCGACGACGACCGATTCGACCTGGTGGTCAGCATCTTCGGCGCGATGTTCGCCCCGCGCCCGTTCGACGTGGCGCGCGAGATGGTGCGCGTGACAAAGCCCGGCGGTCGCATCGTGATGGGCAATTGGATCCCCGGCGATCCGACCCTGGTCGCGCAGATCTTGAAGATCAGCGCCGCTTATACCCCGCCGCCGCCCGAGGGCTTCGTCAGCCCGGTGACCTGGGGCGTGGCGGACAATGCCCGCGAACGTTTCGCCGCAGCCGGGATCGCGCCGGACGCGATCACCTGCGAACCAGTGCAGTACGAATTCCGCTACCCGCGTCCGCCTGCCGACCTGCTGGAGGCCTTCCGGCTCTACTACGGGCCGACCATGAACGCGTTCGAGGCGGCGGCGAAGGACGGGCGCGAGCGCGCGCTCCATGACGAACTTCTGGCGCTGTTCGAGGCGCAGAACCAGGGTGGGGAAGGCGAGACGATCATTCCCGCCCGTTACCTCAAGGTAATCGTGACGAAGGCCTGAGGGTGCCGACGATGGTCCTCCCCGCGATCTTGCTGGGAGGACCCGATCGGCCGGCCAGCTTGGCCGCGTCCAGCTGCGGCAGGCGACAGACCATCGGTCCATTGCGCTGCGATTGGGCGGGGGCGCTTTCGTTTCACGACTCTTAGGTCCGTTGCGAACGTTCTTTTGACGCAGTTTTGACGCCATCGCCTGTCAAGAAAATGTATAGATCTGCACCTCGCTAGTTTTTGATCAGATGGTTTGGCCATCTGTACATTCACATGCGTGCGACAAAGCGGCGCTAAATTCCGAAGAGATGGATATTCTCTTATCGGGTGGGGCTGTGCGATTCCTGTCTGTTTTTATATCAAGAGAGGTTGCCATGGATGATCTATTTCGATTTTTCCAGCTTCGCCCAGCCGATGCGGTGGCGCCGGAGGATATCAAGCGGATCAGCACCGGCATATTGGGCGGCAACGCGGCCGAGGCGCGGCGTACGGCGGGCCAATTCCTGAAATCGGCCGCCGCGCTGAAGTCGGTATTCGACCTCAAGCTTTCCGCGCTTGCCGAGTCCGTCGGCGAACTCTTTGCGAATGGTTCGGCGAAGGTGGCGGACGTCCGCGCGAAGATCGACGCCATGACCGGCGCCAGCGTGGAAAAGCTAATCCAGGGTGACGACTTCGCCCGCGACGAGGCCGCCCTCGAAAAGACCCTCGTCGCCGCAAAGCTGTCCTCGGGGCGTGGTAGCGGCGATACGCGCGGCCTTGCCTCCGCCGCGCAAGTCTATGACGCCATCCGGCGCTGCGTCGGCGCGGATGGCGCGATAAGCCTTCGGCCGATCGTGCTGGACGACCTGGCACGCGAGCCGACCAAGCCGACCGAGCCTGCGCCTCCGCCGCCGAGCAAGCAGCCCGCTAACCCCAACAAGGAGATCGAGGCGAAGATCGCCGCGGTGGACGAGGCGATCGGCCATTTCAGGGGATTGTCGGCGACCAGCTTCCAGTCGGCCAAGCGCGTCCTGCGCGGGGCACCGGCCGCGGCGGCCGACGTCAGGGAAAAGGCCGCGCGCAAGACCGTGAAGGATGCGGCATCGTCGGTCGCGGTCGCCAGCGAGCGGAGCTGGGCGCTTTCCCCCGACACGATCAAGCAGGTGCCCCAATCGGTGACTGCGACGCTCCGCGGCTTTGGCCTGAGCGCCGCGCACCCCTTGCCGACCTTGCTCCAGACGCTGAGCGGCGAGCGCACCAAGCTGGTGCAATCGCTGGTCGTCGAAAAGGACGAGGCGGCCGTCTTCGGGATCGGCAAGAACTTCTTCACGCAGGGGGACGATTGGGTCGGGAACCCGGCAAGCAATATGCCGACGGGTCATGGCAATCTGAAGCCGGTCGGCATCGGCGATCTGCTGATCGTCAAGGATCATGTGCTGCGCTACGAAGGCGGCGAGCTCGCGCATGTCGAGAATGTGCTGAAGAGCGAGCATCTGACGCGCGACACAAGGCGGCTCGAGCGCACCGAAACCACGGTGTTCGAAGAGACCGAAACCACCAAGGAAGAAGAGCGCGATACGCAGACCACCGACCGTTTTTCGCTGAAGCGGGAAACCAGCTCGACGCTCAAGGACGACACCCAGTTCAAGGCGGGTGTGTCGGTCGACGCCAAATATGGCCCGTTCGTCGAGGTCAAGGCCAATGCCGATTTCGCCACGCACAGTTCGAGCGAGGAATCGGCCAAGCAGGCGAGCGAGTTCAGCAAGGATGTGGTGGCGCGGTCGGTCAGCAAGGTGACTGAACGCGTGCTGCAGCGGCGCTCCACCACCACCGTCAGCGAATTCGAAGAGAAATACAGCCACGGCTTCGACAACACCGCCGGAACCGGGAACATCAGCGGCGTCTATCAATGGGTGGACAAGGTCAGTCAGGCCCAGGTCTATAATTATGGCAAGCGGATGCTGTTCGATGTCATGGCGCCCGAGCCGGCGACGATGTTCTTCTACGCCGAATCCAACAAGAAGAACGAGAAGGCGCCGCTGACGAAGCCGGTTCCCTTCACGCTCAAGGCGAGCCAGATCACCGAGGGCAATTACACGACCTATGCCGCGCAATATGACGTCACCGGGCTGGAGGCGCCGCCGCAGCAATTCAAGACGATCAGCAAGGCATTCGACGCGGTCGTGCCGGACGGAGACCATCGCAGCAGCAAATCCCAGGATCTGACGATCGACGAGGGCTATCAGGCGGTCTACGCACTGTTCCAGCGCAGCTACGGCCATTATGACGACAGCTGGTGGCACGTCCTGATCGGATCGAACTGGATCGATGCCGAGGGTTCGGTCGGCTATGTCGACATGGCGCAGGAAGTGGGCTCGGTATCGCTCGCTTATGACGCCAAACAGATTTCGCAATTGTCGGCGACGGTCGAAATCTTCTGCGAGCGCACCGATCGTGCGATGGTCGCGTGGCAATTGAAGACCCATGCCGCGATCGTGCAAGGCTATCTGGCCAAGCAGCAGGCCTATGAGACGGCGCTCGCCGAGCAACAGGCTGCCGCCGGGGTGGTGATTGCCGGTCAGAATCCGTTGGCCAATGCGCGCCTGATCGCGGCCGAGCTGCGCAAGCAGGCGCTCACCTTCCTCACCGCACAGCAGTTCACCGCTTTCGGCGCGCTCGAGGTGTCGGCGGAAGGTTTCCCCGAGCCCAATCTCGCGCGTAGCGACCAGCAGATGCCCTATGTCCGCTTTTTCGAACAAGCGTTCGAATGGGAGCATCTGGTCTATTTCTTCTATCCATATTTCTGGGGCTGGAAGCCGGCCTGGCTGACGCGGATGCTGCTGGACGACGTCGATCCGTTGTTCGCCGACTTCCTGCGGGCCGGCGCGGCCAGGCTGGTCTTTCCGGTTCGCCCCGGCTTCGAGGCGGCGGTGATCCATTATCTCGAGACCGGCGAGATCTGGGACGGTGGGCCGCCGCCGGACATCACCAGCCCGCTCTACGTCAGCATCATCAAGGAGATCCAGGAGGCCCAGGGCGCGCCGGGAACCGAAGTGCCGGTGGGCGATCCGTGGCTGGTCCGCCTGCCGACCACGCTCGCGAAGCTGCGGCCGGACGACGCGCTCCCGCAATGGCAGAAGGTGGGCGAGGACTGGCAGCCGGTACCCTGAATTCGCCAGGAGACCTTACATGAAACACTATATTCTGGTCGCCGGGGTGGATTATGAATTCCACGGCGTGGACTTTCGGGTGCTGGCCGACAATCGGCGCAAGCTGCTGACGCAAGCGAACAGCGCCAAGGCGGACCTGCGCTTCACCACGTTCGATTTCCGTGCCGGCACCGTCGTCGTGACCAATGTCACCTATCCGGGAGGGGTGAAGACGGAGTCGGCAAGCCAGACCACGCCGTTCAAGCCGATTGGGCCGGCCAATTATGACGAGGTGACGTCGGCCAGCGGCGCCAAGCATAAAGTGTTCAAGAACGGCCAGACTGGGATCGCGTCGATCCTCGACGTCTATGCCAAGGTGCGCGAGATCGGCGCCGCCGATCCCGGTACGCTCGCCGAGCTGTCCTTCCTGTCGCACGGCTGGATGGGCGGCCCGATCCTGGTCAACAGCTATGACGACCGCCAGGCGATCCTGCCGCTGCCGTCCACGGGCAGCGCGCCGACCGAGATGTTGATGACGATCACGGGGACCAACCGCGATCCGGACGACCATGATCCGCGCGGCCAGTTCGACTTCGTCGCACCGACGATGGACGCGCCATCGCTCGCCACGTTCCGCAAGGCCTTCGCAAGCGATGCCATCATCTGGCTATGGGGCTGCGCCTTCCCGCGCGTGGTGCATCACCTGCTCTGGGCGATGGAGCGTGCGCCCACCTACAAGTCGACCGGGCTCGCCGACGATGATCAGCTGGTGATGGATGCCGTCACCAAGGACGATGTCGATTATCTCGAGACCTTCCTGGCGCCGTTGATCGGCCGGTTCCCGTCGCGCAGCACGATCACGGTGAAGTTCAAATATCTGAAATATGCGGTCTGCGCGATGAACGCACAGGGCTATGCTTGGCAGATCTGCGAGGCCGCGCAGGTTCCGACTCGATCCGCGGCGCTGGGGACCTATGCCGATTACGACCAGTCGGGCCCCAATCCGCTGATGAGCGTCGACGCCGGCTTCTCCGCGCACTTTGCCTTCTACAAGAATTACCTGGGCTTCAGCTTCGACCCCGATGGTCGCCATTATGCCATCTACACCCCCGGCAGGGCCTGTACCGCGCCCACGCCCTGACGACTTGACGCTTATCCCGCTCTCCTTTGCTGATCGGGAAGGCGACTTTCATTGACTTCTTCCCTGGCGAGGCAGAGATTTCCGACGGGGACTATAAGGGGCAAGACAATGGCGACATTGGCGGATCGTTCATTCACGCCGACGACCGGAGACGAGCGTTTCTTTCTGCGTGCGGCGATCGCGATGGCGATCATCGTCGTCGCCGGATTTTCGCTTGATCTGGCGACGGGCCGATCGACCTTTCACTCGCCGCCTTTGCTGCATGCGCACGCGATCACCTTCATGGGATGGGTCGTCATCTATCTGCTCCAGAACGTCTTCGCGGCGACCGGACGGATGGAGCTGCATCGCCCGTTGGGATGGATCGGTACGGCGTGGATCGGAGCGATGATCGTGCTCGGTTTCCTGGTCACCATTGCGATGGTGCGCCGTGGCGA
>Ga0068856_100005310_pt1 | contig 12718 bp, 11 predicted proteins | sample KBSCornC62_FD_66595 | JGI IMG/M metagenome (GOLD analysis project Ga0068856, IMG submission 66595) | Corn rhizosphere microbial communities from Kellogg Biological Station, Michigan, USA - KBS Corn C6-2 | ecosystem: Host-associated > Plants > Roots > Rhizosphere > Soil ...
AGGCCTGCTGCACGACGAGAGCGACCGCATCGCGAACGCCGCCAACTTCGCTGCGCTGGTTTATCACGCGCTGCCGGATCTGAACTGGGCCGGGTTTTATTTTTACGACGGCACGGAACTCGTCGTCGGCCCGTTCCAGGGCAAGCCCGCCTGTGTGCGCATCGCGCTCGGCAAGGGCGTTTGCGGCACCGCGGCGGCGACGCGCGAAACGCAGGTCGTGCGCGACGTGCACGCGTTTCCGGGCCACATCGCGTGCGACGCGGCGTCGCGTTCGGAGATCGTCGTGCCGTTATACGAGGGCGAACGCCTGCTCGGCGTGTGGGATGTCGACAGCCCTGTGCCCGCGCGGTTCGACGACACCGATCGCGCCGGCATGGAGCGGTTGGCGCAGATTTTCTTGGATTCGTTGCGCAGGCGCTGAGCGCCGGCGCGGGGAGCGGCAATGACAGGCAAAGACGACAACAAGATCCGCAACGTCGGCCCGAAGTCGGCGGCGTGGCTTCGCCAGGTCGGGGTGCGCACGCAGGCCGACCTCGAACGGCTCGGCCCGGTCGACGCGTTCATGAAGGTCAAACGCGCGGGTTTTCGCCCGAGCCTGAACCTGCTGTACGCGCTCGCCGGTGCGATCGAGAACTGCCATTGGGCCGACCTGCCCGAGGAGCGCAAGGCCGCCCTGGTCGGCGCCGCCGAATCGGCCGAAGCGGCAAATCCCATCAAGACGCGCTGGCAGAAACAAGTCGAGCGCAGTGAACGCGGCGCGCCCGACAAGACCCTGGCCGAAGGCCACGATCGACACCAGGAGCCGGAAGCGGCAGGCGGTGGCGGGTTCCTAGAGGATCCGGACGGCGGGCACGGAGCGGGGCACGAGGAGTAGCGTGCGTCTTCCCTTCTCCCCTCGGGAGAAGGTGGCGCGCCAGCGCCGGATGAGGGTTCGGCGAAGTCCGAGCGCCTCAGCAAACCCGGACCCTCACCCGGCGCTACGTGCCGACCTCTCCCGGTGGGAGAGGTAAACAGCGATTTCTTCACTTCTCCCCTCGGGGGAAGGTGGCGCGCAGCGCCGGATGAGGGTTCGGCGAAGTCCGAGCGCACGTGCAAACTCGTACCCTCACCCGGCGCTACGCGCCGACCTCTCCCGGTGAGAGAGGCAAACAGCGATTTCTTCCTTTCTCCCCTCGGGAGAAGGTGGCGCGCAGCGCCGGATGAGGGTTCGGCGAAGTCCGAGCGCCTCAGCAAACCCGTACCCTCACCCGGCGCTACGCTCCGACCTCTCCCGGTGGGAGAGGGAAACAGCGCTTTCTTCCCTTCTCCCCTCGGGAGAAGGTGGCGCGCAGCGCCGGATGAGGGTTCGGCGAAGGCCGAGCGCACGTGCAAACTCGTACCCTCACCCGGCGCTACGCGCCGACCTCTCCCGGAGGGAGAGGTGAACAGCCACTCACCTCACCACCGCGTAGTCCCGCGCATCCTCGCGCCAGCGCGGGGTGTTGCGGATGCGCTCCAGCACGTCGTCCGGCGAATCCACCAACGACCACATCGCCGCGTGTTCCGGGTTCATGAAACGCTCGGCGATCACCTGCTGCATGAACGTCTGCAGCGGCGCGTAGAAGTTCTTCACGTTCACCAGCACGATCGGGTTGAAATAAATGCCGAGGCGCTTGAGCGTGATCGCCTCGAACAGCTCCTCCAGCGTGCCGCAGCCGCCGGGCAGGGCGATCACGGCGTCGGAGCCGGTGAGAAGGCGATGTTTGCGCTCGCGCATGTCCTCGACCACTTCCAGGTTTGCCACGCCCGGGTGCTGCCATTCCACCTCGGTCATGAAACGCGGAATGATGCCGACGACCGTGCCGCCCCGGCTCAGTGCGCCGTCCGCCAGCGCGCCCATCAGGCCCACGCCACCGCCGCCGTAGACCACGGTGCAGTCCGCCTCGGCGAGCAGCTCGCCGAGCCGGCGCGCGGCGGCGTGGAACACGGGATCGCACTGGTGGCTGGACGCGGCGTAGACGCAAATACGCATGGAAACTCCCGCAAAAACGCGATCTTAACGCGGCGGGCGTGTCCAGCCCAGCGGGCGGTCTGCAGTTGGGGCCGGCACTTAACGGCTTTCGAACAAGTGCTCTGCTACGGTCGGTCCTCCTCGCAGCCGCCCTCCCCAGGCCGGTGGCTGCAACGAGACCACGGGGTTCAAAGATGGAACTTAAGCGACTCAGCGCCGCTGTCGCCTTGCTTGCGGCCTTATTTGCCAACGCCGGCGCGTTTGCGTCGACGATGACGCCGGAAGAATCGCTCGCCTGCGGCGACATCGCCATGCAGGCGCTGTTCGTCCCGTCCGAATTGGAGCCCGCGCTCGGCGCGACCCCGGCCGTGGATTCCGCCGCACCGGCGCCTGCCGTGAGCGTCCCCGAGGTGCGCAATCCGCGCCGCCTGCTGGCGGATTTTGCCCTGCAGCTGCGCGATATCCGCTACCGCCGCGGCGGCCGCGCGCCGTCCACCGGATTCGACTGCAGCGGTTTCGTGCATTACGTGTTCGAACACGCGCTCGGCATCGAGCTGCCGGACGACTCGGAAAGCCAGTTCCAGGCCGGCATCAAGGTCGCGCGCGAACAGATGAAGACCGGCGACCTGGTTTTCTTCCATATCCGCGGCAAACGCATCTCGCACGTCGGGATTTACCTCGGCGAGGGGCTGTTCATCCATTCGCCCTCCAGCGGTGAGCGCGTCCGCGTGAACCGGCTCGACGAGCAGTATTGGGCGCACCGGTTCGCCGGCGCCAAGCGGCCGGAAAGCCTCTCGAGCTGAACCGCCGCGCCCGCAACGACCATTCCGGTCACGGCGCGGCTGCCGGGCACTTACTATGCGGCACCAAGACCGGCATGTAAGCGATTGATTCGACAGTAGGGTAATCGCATGGCACGGTGCTTGCTTCAGTGTGAGCAAGTTCACTGTTCGGCCCATTGCCATGTTGCTGTCCGTCGCTCCCGATTTCGACCTGCGTACCCCGCACCTTGCGCCGCGCGCTTCGCGCCGCATCGTCTGGCAGGAACGCTACGACGGCATCGCGGTGGTGGCTTACCAGGGTGGCCGTGCGATCGCCGGCATCTCCGGTCCGTGGTCGAATCGCTACGCGCTGACCTGGTGGCAGCCGCACATGAACGCGCAGCTCGAGATCTTCGACACGCTCGAGGCGGCCAAACACGCGGTCGAGGCGCAGCTGGATGCACCCTCCGTCTCGCCGCGCTCGCGCGTTCCGGCACTGCAGCCGGTGCGCACGTCCTGGTTGACGCGTGCCCGCCGCTGGCTGCACCGGCGCCACGCCGATGTCGACGCCCTGCGTTCGCGCTCGCAGCGCGCGGACGCGGACTTGAGCGGCCTGAATTTCAGCGCGACGGAAGACTGAGCGCGCTCGCCTCCGCCACCGCCGCGGGCAACAGCAAGGTAAAGCGGCTGCCGCGGCCCGGCACGCTGTCGAGCGTGATCTGGCCGCCCATCAATTCCGCCAGCTTGCGGCTGAGGTAGAGCCCGAGACCCGTGCCTTCGACCTTGCGCGTCGACCCGCGCTCGATCTGTGCGAACGACTGGAACAGGCGCTTCTGATCGTTCGCGGCGATGCCCGGTCCGGTATCGATCACGCTGATCGAGACGCGCCCGGTGTGCGGATCGGCATCGGCCAGGTGCAGCGTGACGCTGCCGTGGTCGGTGAACTTGATCGCATTGTTCGTGAGATTGATCAGGATCTGGCTGAGCGAGCGGCGCTCGGCCAGTACCGGCACGTCGAAATGCGACATCTGCGTCAGCAGCGTGAGGTTCTTCGCCGCCGCTGCGGGACGCAGCGCGGCGACGACGTCTTCGATCACGCGCTGGCACGGTACGGCTTCGAGCCGCAGTTCGAGCTTGCCCGATTCGATCTTGGCCACGTCGAGCAGGTCGTTGATCAACGACAGCAGATGTTTGGCGCTCGCCTGCACGGTGCGCAGTTGTTTTTCCTGTTCCGGGTTGAGCGGTCCCGGCAATTTCATCAGCAGCGTGCCGGTGAAGCCGATGATCGCGTTCAGCGGCGTGCGCAGTTCGTGCGACATGGTGGCGAGGAATTCCGACTTCAGCCGGTCGGAGGATTCCGCCTGTTCCTTCGCGATGCTGAGTTCGGCCGTGCGCAGCGCAACCATGCGTTCCAGTTCGTCGCGCGCCTCGATCAGGGTGCGCTCGTCGCGCTTGCGCGCGGAGATGTCGAGCGACAGGATCAGGATTCCTTCCGGCACCGGCTGCACGCTCAGTTCGAATGCGGCGGTACTGCCGTCGGGGTACTGGAATTCGTTTTCGAAACGCGCGTCGACACGTTCCTGCATCGAGTGGCGCAGGCGCTCGAACAGCGCGGAGCCGGCGAAATCCGGGTCCGTCTCCAGCATCGAACGCCCGAGCAGCTCCTGCACGCTGCGCCGGCCCTGACGGGCGGCGGTGTCGTTGACGTAGATGTAGCGCCAGTCGGGGCCGATGATCTGGCAGCCTTCCAGCAGCCGGTCCAGCGTCGCGCGGTAGCGCAGCTCGCTTTGCCCGAGCGCGAATTCGCGCGCTTCGATCACGTCCAGCATGACGTTGAAGCCGGCCGTCAGCTCGCCGATCTCATCGCTGCCGCGGCTGACGGCGCGCACGCTGAAATCCTGGCGTGTCGCGATGTCGGCCACGGTCGCAGCAAGTGCGACCACCGGGCGCGAGATCTCGCGCTGCGCCGCGCGCGACAGCCAATACGCCACGAGCAGCACCAGCACGGTCGCGATCACGGCCAGGCGCAGGCTGCTCCAGAACCGGTCGCGCAGCGCGGCCGAGCTGTCGTATTCGAGCCACAGCGTGCCGAGCCGGCGCGACGCGGCGCCGATCGGCTGCACGCCGACCAGGGTCGCACCGATGAACCGGTAGCCGTCGCCTTCGGGCATCGGCGGAAACTGGCCGACCGGCGCGTGGTTCGGATAGCGCGCGAACAGCTGCCCGGAATCGTCGAAAATCGCGGCGCGCACCATGTGCGGGCTCGTGCTGAGCGCCGCCAGCAGTTCCGCGCCGCGCTCGGCATCGGCCGACGCCAGTGCATCGCGCGCGTCCACCGCCGTAACCGCGCCGATCGTGATCAGCTGGCGCTCGGAGAGTTCGCGCAGTGCCAAAAGGTCGAACGCGAAAAAAGCGGTCTGCAGCAGCACCACGACCACCACGCTGGTGAGCAGGATGCTGCCCATGACCTTCTTGCGAATCGGGATGTTATGCAGCGGCATCAGGACGCTCCCGCTCCCGGACGAGCGCCGTGCGGCGGGCGGAAACGAGGCGACACCGTCGAGCTCGCTTGCATGCCTGAGACGACAACTCCCTTTGTTTTTCTTCTTGCGCGCATGGTGCCTGTGGCGTGCGCGAGGGCACAGTGTAAACCTTTACAGTTGTAGGGCGCAGCCCGACGCCGTTGAATGCGGGCAACGCAGTCATCAGGGGCCTGCGTCGTCAAGCGGTTGTGACAAAGCCGTTTCGATCGGCCGTGCCCATTCGAGCAAGCCGATGCACGCCCCGAACCTCCTTTTCCGTGACTTCTGCCCCCGCCACACGGCGGCAGAGAGCGCTATCCTCTGAGCTCTCATGGCGCGTATATTGGTCATCGAAGACAATCCGGAAAATCTCGAGCTGATGACGTATCTGCTCGCGGCGTTCGGGCACATGACGATGACAGCGGATACCGGCACGCACGGAATCGACCAGGCCGCGAAGGCGCCGGACCTGATCGCCTGCGATGTGCACCTGCCCGACATCGACGGCTACGAGGTCGTGCGCCGCCTCAAGGCCGATCCCACGCTGAGACAGATCCCAGTGATCGCGGTGACCGCACTCGCTGCCGCCGCGGATCGCGAAAAGGGCCTGCGCGAAGGCTTCGACGGCTACATCGCCAAGCCGATCGATCCGGAATCGTTCGTGCAGCAGATCGAAGAATTCCTGCCGCCTGAAAAACGCGGCCGCGCGCCCGCCGAGACGGCCGCCGGCGACGCGCCCGGGATGACGCCGCACGCACGCCGCGCGACCATCCTTGTGGTCGACGATTCGCCGACCAACCGCGAGCTGATCTACCAGACGCTCGTGCCGTTCGGATTCGACGTGCACCTGGCGCACACGGTGCCGGTCGCGATCGAACTGCTGGCCCAGCGCGAAGGCTTCGACCTGATCCTGTCGGATCTGCACATGCCGGGCGAGGACGGCTTCAACCTCGTGCGCCGGGTCAAGGCCGATCCGCGACTTGCGCGGCTGCCGTTCATGTTCATCAGCTCGTCGGTCTGGGGGGAGTCGGAGCGGCGCACGGCGCTCTCGCTCGGCGTATCGCGCTTTCTCTTGCGTCCGATCGAGCCGCAGCAGCTGCTCGACGAAGTGATCGCCTGCCTCAGCCGACACAGCGAGGTCGCGTATGGCGAAAATCCTGGTCGTTGACGACCACGCCGTCAATCGCGACTTCCTCGACACCCTGTTGCGCTATGCCGGCTACGACGTCGTGCAGGCCGCCGACGGTATCGAAGCGCTCGAACGCGTGCGCGCGGAGCGGCCGGACCTCGTCATCACCGACGTGCTGATGCCGCGTATGGGCGGCATCGAGTTCGCCGACCGCCTGCACGCGGACCCCGAGATCTCCAACACGCCGCTGATCTTCTACACCGCCACGTACCGCGATCCTCAAGCGCGCGTGCTGGCCGATTCGTGCCAGGTGCGCACGGTGCTCGGCAAGCCGGCCGAGCCCCAGGCGATCCTCGACGCGGTCTCGCGCGCGCTCGATCTGGGCCCTGCGCCCGCGCTCGTGCCGGCGGCGGAAAACGCGCATCCGAGCTTCTTCTCGGCCAAGCTGCCGGCGTACATGCGCGACCTGGTATCGCTGCAGGACCGCCTGCGCCAGGTTTTCGACCGGGGCGTCGACGGTTCGGCCCAGCTGCCGCAGGGCGAGCGCGACGACATCAGCGACGCGTTCGATCGCCTGAGCCAGCGTCTGACCAAACTGGTCGAGCTGAGTCTCAGTCTCGCCTCGCTGCGCGACCCCGATGCGCTGATGGCGCGTTTCTGCGGCGTGGCGCAAGAGATCGTGCACTGCCGCTATGCCGGCGTCGCGATCTTCGCGCCGCACGGCGAGCGGCTGCTGCGCTGGTACAGCGTCGGCCTGGACGCCGCGCAGGAAGCGGCCTTTGCCGCGATGGATCCGCGCCACGGCGTTTTCGGCGAGGTGCTGCAAAGCGGCAGCGCACGGCGCATCGCACGCGATACGGTCGCACCGAGCGGCCTCGGCCTGCCGGCGTTCCATCCGCCGGTCTCCTCGCTGATGATCGTGCCGGTGCCGATGCCGTCGGCGATACCGCTGCTCGGCTGGGTCTATTTCGCGGACAAGGCGAACGGCGCGCCGTTCGACGACAGCGAGGAGCAGCTCGCGACCACGCTCGCGGCGCAATTCTCGCTCGCGTACGGCAACCTGGCGCTGTACGAGGAGATCCAGCAGCACGCCGCCAAGCTCGAACTCGAAGTCGCCGAACGCCGCCGCGCGCAGGACGAACTCGCCCACCGCATGCTGCACGACCAGGTCACCGGCCTGCCGCGCTTCGCCGCGATCGAGGAAAACCTGCAGAGCGCGATCGTCGAAGCCGCGTCGCGCGGCAGCCGCGTGCTCGTGCTGTACGTCGACATCGACCGGTTCCACACGATCAACGAGACGCTCGGCCGCAACATCGGCGACGCCGTGCTGCGCACGGTCGGCGAGCGGCTCGGCGAGATGACGACGGGCCACGGCTGGGTCGCGCACGTCGCCGGCGACGAGTTCGCCGCGGTCGTGCTCGACGACTCCGGCGCCCAGGACCAGCTCGACGTGGCCGAAGCGACGCGCCTGCGCGTGGGCAAGATCATCCAGCTCGCCGAACAGCGCGTGTACATGACCTGCAGCGTCGGCGTCAGCTGCTATCCGGACAACGGCACCAGCGCCGAGGAACTGTTGCGCGAATCCGAGGCCGCGATGCTGCAGGCCAAGCGCGAAGGCCGCAACGCGGTGTCGGCGTTCTCCAACGAACACAAACAGGACCTCGAAGACAGTCGCGCGCTCGGCATCCGCTTGCGCGACGCGATCCGCGACGGCCAGTTCTTCGTGCATTACCAGCCGATGATCAGCGGCCAGGATTGGCAGATCGTCGGCTTCGAGGCGCTGGTGCGGTGGCAGAATCCCGAACTCGGCCTGTTGTCGCCGGATCGCTTCATCCGCGTGGCCGAAGAACTCGGCGTGATCGTCGACATCGGTACGTTCGTTCTCGAAGCGGTCTGCCGCCAGATCCGTCTCTGGATCGATCTCGGCGTGGGCGACTTCTACGTCTCGGTCAACGTGTCCGCATCGCAGCTGCACCGCCCGGATTTCGTGCAGCAGATCCGCAACGCGCTGCTCGGCTGGGAAGTGCCGCCGGGATACCTCGAACTGGAATTGACCGAAAGTGCGATGGCCGAGGCGCTCGACAGCGTCATCGCCGCGATGCGCGCGCTCAAGGCGCTCGGCGTGCGCATCGCGCTGGACGATTTCGGCACCGGATATTCGAGCCTCAACTACCTGCGGCATTTTCCCGCGGACAAGCTCAAGATCGACCGCAGCTTCGTGCGCGACATCACGTCAGACACTGGTTCCGCGGGCATTTGCCGCACCGTGATCGCGCTCGGGCACCAGCTCGGCATGTCGGTGTTGGCCGAGGGCGTGGAAAACGCGTCGCAAGTGGGCTATCTGCTGCGCAACGAGTGCGATCTTTTCCAGGGCTATTATTTCAGCCGGCCGGTAATCGCGGCGAAGGCGCTGGACCTGCTGCGCCATCGTTACATCATGCAGGACGTCGCGCTGCAGAAGCCGAAGGAGCGCACGCTGCTGCTGGTCGACGACGAGGAAAACATCCTGCGTTCGCTGACGCGCGCGCTGCGCCGCGACGGCTACCAGATCCTGACCGCCACCAGCGCGCGCGAGGCGCTCGAACTGCTGGGCAAGAACGACGTACAGGTGATCATTTCCGACCAGCGCATGCCCGAGACCAGCGGCACCGAGTTCCTGAGCCGCGTGAAACAGATGTACCCCGAAACCGTACGCATGGTATTGAGTGGCTACACCGATCTCACGGCCGTGACCGACGCGATCAATCGCGGCGCGATCTACAAATTCCTGACCAAGCCTTGGAACGACGATGAGCTACGCGTCCAGATCCGCGATGCGTTCCGCATCGCCCAGCGTCAGGAACGTGCGAAAAGTGCCGCGGCGTCCTGACCGGTGCCGCGCATGAGCGCCGACGCCGTGGGCGACGCGCCGGATCTGCCGGCCTTGCAGCGCGGCGCCGCTGCGCTGGAAGCGATCGCACTGCCGGTGCTGCTGAGCAATGCCGAGGGGACGCAGCTGTGGCTCAACGCCGCCGCGCGCGCGCTCGAGCAATGGCTGCAGCAGGGCGATCCGGGCCGCCGCCTCGCGACCGAAGTCGTCGGTGCGCTGAAGTCGCTGCACGAATTGCCGGCCACCCTGACGCTCACTTTCCGCCGCGGTGGCGGCGAGGGCGGCGAGCGCGCGTTCCATGCGACGTTCGGTCAGCACGCGGCCGCGCCGCTGCACGGCGGCCTGTACGCGATCACCTTGAGCGAGACGCGCGCCGGAGACGGCGAGCTCGACCAGGCGCGGCTGGAGGAAGTACAGCGCCAATTGCTGCAGGCGGACCGCATGGCGTCGATCGGCCAGCTCGCCGCCGGCGTCGCGCACGAGATCAACAATCCGATCGGCTACATCCAATCCAACCTCGGCACCTTGCGCGAATACGTGCAAAGCCTGTTGCGCCTGATCGAGGCGCAGGATGGCGCCTTGCACCGCTTGCGCATGGAACAGCCCGAAACGGTGCGCCAGATCGAGGAACTGCGCGAGCAGATCGACTTCGAATTCCTGGCCAAGGACCTGCCGACCCTGCTCGCCGAATCGCAGGAAGGCATCGCCCGCGTGCGCAAGATCATCCAGGACCTGCGCGATTTCTCGCGCGCCGGGCACGCCGAGGATTGGTCCCTGGCCGACATCCATGCCGGGCTCGACAGCACGATCAACATCGTCTGGAACGACCTCAAGTACAAGGTCGAGCTGCTCAAGCGCTACGGCGACATCCCGCCGGTCGAGTGCCTGCCGTCACAGCTGAACCAGGTATTCCTCAATATCCTGGTCAACGCCGGGCACGCGATCGAGCAGCGCGGACAGATCACGATCACGACCTACGCCGAGGGCGGCATGGTGTTCATCGAGATCTCGGACTCGGGCAAGGGCATTCCGGCCGAGAACCTGGCGCGCGTGTTCGAGCCGTTCTTCACCACCAAGCCGATCGGCAAGGGTACCGGGCTCGGCCTTTCGATCTCCTACGGCATCATCAAGAAGCACAATGGCGACATCGACGTGCGCAGCGAAGTCGGCGTCGGCACCACGTTCCTTATAAAATTGCCCGTGCGCCAGCCACCCGGCACGGACAAGTCGCCGGCCGCCGCGTGATGCGCGGGGCACGGCTTTGGAGAAAAGAGAATGTACCGAATACTGCTGGTCGATGACGAAGCGAACGTGCTCTCGGCGCTGCGCCGCGTGCTGATGGCGATCGCGCCGAGCGAACTCGATGGCGACAAGCCCGAGGTGGAAACCTACACGTCCGCCAACGAGGCGCTGCGCCGCATCCGCACGATCCCGGTCGATCTCGTCGTTTCCGACTACCGCATGCCGGAAATGAGCGGCGTCGATTTCCTGACCCAGGCGATCGAGGCGCAGCCGGAAATCGCGCGCCTGATCCTGTCCGCCTACGCGGATCTCAACGCCGTGCTGAGCGCCGTCAACCAGGTGCAGGTCTTCCGTTTCATCAGCAAGCCGTGGCACGACGTCGAGATGAAATCCGCCGTCTGCCAGGCGCTCGCCAATCGCCGCCTGCTGCAGGAGAACCGCCGCCTCGCCGATGTCGTGCGCCAGCAGCGCGGCCAGCTCAGCAAACAGGAACATGAATTGCGCCGCCTGGAACAGGAATCGCCCGGCATCACGCGGCTCAAGCTCGCCGACGACGGCGGCATCATCCTCGACGAGGAAGACCTCGAGTAGGCACGCGATTCATCGCACCTGCGCTTCACACGTCACGTCGCGCAAAAAATGTTCGATGAATCGAACCCTGACGGACCTCAGGGTGCCTGCGCGGCCTGGGCGCGGATGAAACGCGCGCTGTCGCCCAGCACGTCGCAATCTTTCGCCAGCGGGCGCGCGAGCGCCAGTGCAATGCGCAGGTGCCCGACGCCGGCATAAAACTTCGTCTCGACCGGCTCGCCCTGCGCGCGCAGGCGCCGCGCCAGACGCTCGCTGTTGCCCGGATCGACCGTCGTATCCGCAGCGCCCTGCAGCAGCAGCATCGGCGGCTCGTGCCCGGCGACGTAGGTCGTCGGCATCGCGGCATGCTGCGCATCCGTACCGGCGCCGAAAATCTCGATCAGGTAATCGTCGTGGAACGGCGCGAAATCGTACGGACCGGCGAGTCCGACGAAACCCGCCAGATCGCGCGGCGCGAGCCCGACCTGCGCGAGATAGCGCGCGTCCGTCGCCAGCAGCGCGCCGATGTGCGCGCCGGCCGAGTAGCCCATCACGAACGGCCGCCGCGCGTCGCCGCCGAACTCCGCCGCATGCGCCTGCGTCCACGCCACGGCGCGCGCGGCGTCCTCCACGAAGGCCGGAAACTTCACCGCCGGCGACTTGCGATAATCCGGCACCACCGCGACGAAGCCCTCGCGCGCCAGCGCCTCGCCGGCGTAGCGGTACCAGCGGCGCTCGCCGCTGATCCACGCCCCGCCGTACAGGAACACGACCACCGGCGCATTCCCCGTCGCGTGTTCCGAGCGGTAGACATCTAGGCGCAAGTCGTGCTCTGCGTCGTACACGATGTCCGACGTCACCCGTGCGTGCCGGCCCTCGAGTACGCCGACGCCGCCGAACAGCAGCGTCTTGCAGCCGGCGAGCAGGGAGGCGAGGAGGCACAACGACAACGTGGTGACGAAGCGAGACATCGAGGCGAACCGCAACGGACGGACCACCGGTGTAGCGAGCGGCGTGTCAACGCGGCGTGCAAGCCCGATGCGCGGCGGGCGAACGTTCGCGAGTCACAGCCGTGACAGCGGGAATTCCGCCCGGAATGCGGCTCGCGCAGCGCTCCCGACGGCTATTTCAGCGCCTCAGACAATGCGTTCGGGATCCACTTGCCGTCGCGCTCGATCAGCGTCGCGGACCAGCGTTTGTCGGTACCTTGGCGATACCAATACAAATCGTACTGGCCGCGATAGTCGAGCGTCGGAATTGCCGAGACCGTCGCTTCGCTGAATCCCCATTGCTCCGATGCGGGCCGCACGAGCTCGAACACCTCGGCAGCTTCGGCGTCGCGCGCCGCGACGTCGGCATGCGCGTCCGACATCACGAACGCGATCGCGAAACAATCCTTGCCCAAGGTGTGCTCCGGATCCTGCTCCGCGCCCCACACGAGGTTGAACGAGGTCACCTTGACCGTCTTGCCGGACGCCAGCGTCTCCGCGTGCCACGGCGTTCGAAACGGGCCGTCGCCCCCGCAGCCGGCGAGCGAAAGCAAGGCCAGGACGAAGGGCAGCGTGACGTGACGCATGGCAGGCTCCTCGGCGGGTGCCACTTTCTTCAACGCGCGGCGGCGTGCGCTGCGAACAC
>Ga0068856_100005312_pt1 | contig 12716 bp, 10 predicted proteins | sample KBSCornC62_FD_66595 | JGI IMG/M metagenome (GOLD analysis project Ga0068856, IMG submission 66595) | Corn rhizosphere microbial communities from Kellogg Biological Station, Michigan, USA - KBS Corn C6-2 | ecosystem: Host-associated > Plants > Roots > Rhizosphere > Soil ...
CGATGATGATGTGGCCGTCGGTCACCGGGAACACCTCATAGGGCACGATGCTGGGGTGCGCATTGCCGAGCCGCTGCGGCGCCTTGCCCGAGACGAGGAAATTGAGCGCCTGGTTGGCGAGCACCGACACCTGGCTGTCCATCAGCGCGCAATCGATCCGCGCGCCCTCCCCCGTTTCGTCGCGGCGGCGGAGCGCGGCAAGGATGCCGATCGTCGCGTAGAGGCCGGAGAAGATATCCGCCATGGCGAAGCCGGTCTTGGTCGGCTGGCCATCGGGATCGCCCGTGATCGACATCGCACCGCCCATGCCCTGGATCAGGAAATCATAGCCCGCGCGATTGGCGTAGGGCCCATCCTGCCCGAAGCCGGTGATCGACGCATAGATCAGGCGCGGGTTGATCGCCTTCAGGCTCTCATGATCGAGCCCATATTTGGCGAGCCCGCCGACCTTGAAATTCTCGATCAGAACATCCGCCGAGGCGGCGAGCCTGCGCACCAAAGCGCGCCCTTCCTCGGTCGCGAAATCGGCGACGATCGAACGCTTGCCACGGTTGCAGGCGTGGAAATAGGCCGCCGAAAGATCGCCGCCGTCAGCCGCGGCGACGAAGGGCGGGCCCCAGCTGCGCGTATCGTCCCCATCGGGACTCTCGACCTTGACCACATCGGCGCCGAGATCGGCGAGCGTCTGCCCGGCCCAGGGCCCGGCAAGGATGCGCGCCAGCTCCAAAACCTTGAGGCCCTCAAGCGGACCGGTCATCAATCTCTCCCGTGCTTTCGGCGACGTGGGTAGCCGAAAAGCGCGCGAAAGCCACGGGGCTCAGAAACCGAAGCTGGCCTGTGCGGTTGGTTTGGCGGGCACTTCCGCCTCCGGTCGAACGCCTTCCATTTCCAGCATCCGGGCCTTCGCGTTCGATCCGCCCGGCGCGGAAAAACCGCCGATCTTGCCGCCCGCCGCCAGTACGCGGTGGCAGGGCACGATCAGCGGAATGGGATTGCGCGCCATCGCCTGGCCGACATCGCGGGCGACTTCCGGCCCTTCGCCCAACGCCTTGGCAATCGCCCCATAGGTGGTGGTTTCGCCATAGCCGAGCCCGCGCACCAGATCGTAGATTTTCGCGAACAAGGGCTCCTGCGGGCCGAGATCGAGCGGCACGTCGGTAAAGTCGATCCGCTCGCCACCGAAATAGCGCCGGACCGCCTCTATCAGGGCCGCCACCTTGCCCGAAGGCACCGCTTCGCGCGCATCGGGCAGCCGCCGCAGCAACGAGCGTCGCGTTTCCTCGGCCGTGGGCGCGGGCAGACGGAAGCCGGTCACGCCGCGTTCGTTCCAGGCCAGTGCGGCATAGCCATGCGCCGTTTCGAACAGGCTATATTTGTTCACCGATCATCGCTCCTGCCGAACGCCGGACATCGGCGTTCGGCAGGCGATTTTCAACGCTTTGGCGCAAGTTCTGCCGTGCGCGCGCCCAGTTGCAGCAGCAACGCGGTGATCGCGCCGAACAGGAAGTTGGATACGCCCACCTCGACCATATGCACCGACCGCACCGGCCAGGGCATTATCGGATTGGGCAGCAGCAATTCGGGAATCATGAAACCGGCAAAGGCCAGGCCGACCAGCAAGCCGGCCTTCCACGCCGGGGCCGCCAGATCCCGCACCAACAGCCACGCGAGCCCGCACCAGATCACCCCCCGGACCACTTGCAGCAGCACGAGGCCCCCAACGTTGATCTCGCCGACATGCGCATAGAAAGCGCGCACCGCCGGGCTTTGCCAGGCGATCAGGCTCCCCGCCGCGAAATAGCAGAAGACGTAGAAGAAAGCGGTCACCGGCGTTTTCCAGGCCAAGCCACGCACATGCCAGCCGGGCTCGCTCGATCCCGGCCACATCCAGGCGATCAATAAAGCCCCGACCGCATCGCGGAGGAGCGCGGCGATACCGGTCTTGATCAGGGTCGCGGCGGCCATGTGAAGGTCGTTGTTGAAGATGACCGCCTCGATCAATGCCTGGCCGGTTTGAACGCCGAACAGCACGCCGCCCAATACAAGTCCCAGCATCCGACCGCGCAACCGCATCCGCTCAGCGAGCAAGGTGAGGATCACCGCATCGACCAGCGACACGACGAGCAGGGCCTGACCGGCGCCCATCGGACCGCTGTCGGTGAACGCAGGTGTCCCCAGGAAGAGGATCGCGCCGAAAATCATCTGGCTCGCCGCCAACGCCACCCACAAAGCAACCACCCGACCCAAGTCTCTACCGAGCTGTTTCATCGCCCTTCTCCCGTTCATGCCTGAATTGCGCGCGGGCCCAGCGGGCCCAATCCGCCGATGCCTCGAGACTTCGGCGGCCATGCTCGACCGCGATCCGGTGCTTGGGCGACATGCCGATCGCGCCCTCCCCCGCCAGGAAAGTCTCCAGCCCCGTCGCACGCTCCTGCGCAACCGTCTCGAAGGAATCGAGGAAGGCTGCGATCGCCGCCTCATCCTCTTCGGGCAGGAAGGCGAAACGCAGCATCGCCTCACCCAGATCGTCGACCGGCGCGCGCAGCCATTGGTCGAGCGCGCCTCCGCCTGCCGGAGTAAGGTGGTACAGGCCCTTGCCGCGCGCCTCGGGCGCGTCGGCGGTTTGCACCATTCCGAGTTTTTCGAGCGATTTGAGCGCGGGGTAGATGCTGCCGGGACTGCTCGAATAATTTCCGAGCGGCGTCGTCTCGAACACCTTGCGCAGCGCATAACCCGAACGCGGCAGCATCCTGATCAGACCCAGCAATGCGTAGCTCAGCGGCGTCATCCGTCGTTCCATCCATAGCTGGCGAGATAGTACGATTCGTACTAATTCGCAATCGACAAAGAAAAAGCCCCGGGAAGCATCGGCTCCCCGGGGCTCTATCTGGTGGGCGCAGCAGGGTTTGAACCTGCGACCCCTGCGGTGTGAACACAGTGCTCTACCACTGAGCTATGCGCCCGGAGCCTCACCCTGAAAGGTCAGGCCCGAATAGGTCGGACCGGGCGGTTAAGGGAAGGAGCGGCGCCTGTCCAGCCCGAACCGGCACGCACCAAGAATCTAGTTCGTGGTGGCGGCATATCCGTATAGCCCTTCGCCGGTTTTCAAAGGGTGTCGGATGGATCGGCGGACATTGCTTGGCGGTTTGGCGGCGGGCGCAATCGCCGTGCCGGTGCTCGCGGGAACGGCAGGCGATCCCCTGGCCGACCGCCTGCGCGATGGCGCGCGCGCCCTGCTTACCGAACAGGACGTTCCGGCGCTCGGCTTCGGGCTGGTACGTGACGGCAGGATCGTCGCGGTCGATGCCTTCGGACTGGCGGATCGCGAAACCGGGCGCGGGGTCACGCCGGATACCGCTTTTCATCTCGCATCGGTCAGCAAGGTCGTGACCGGTACCGCGCTGATGCAATTGCAGGAGATGGGGCGTTTCCGGCTGGACGACCCGATCGCGCCCTTCCTGGATTTCGCCCTAGAGAATCCGCGCCACGCGACGCCGATCACATTCCGACATCTGGCCACGCATACGTCGAGCATTTCGGACCGCAATTATGAGAATGGTGATTTCGGCAGCGAAGGCGATCCGACGCTCGGCTTGCGCGATTTCCTGATCGGCTATCTCACGCCCGGCGGTAAGTGGTACAATGACCACACGTTCGGCGATGTCGAACCGGGTAGCCGCTTCTCTTATTCGAACGTGGGCACCGCCCTGGTCGGCTACCTCGCCGAGCGCATCGGCAAGGCGCCGCTCCAGCTGCAATGCCAGCAGCGCATCTTCGCTCCGCTCGGGATGCACCCGGCCGCCTGGCACCTTTCTACCCTCGGCGCGGCGCCCGTCACCACGCCTTATGTCGAGGATGACGGCAAGCTTCATCCGATCAAGCCGGTCGGCTATCCGGACTGGCCGGCGGGTCTGCTGCGGACGACGCCGCGGGGACTGACGCGCTTCGTCGCGGCCTACGCCAATGGGGGGACACTCGATGGGCGGCGCATCCTGCGCGGATCCACCGTGCGCGAGATGGTGAAATTCGTTGTGCCGCCGCCTTTGCCGCGCGGTCCGCTACGCGGACAGGGCCTGTTCTGGGAGAATCAGATCGCCGACGCGCCACAGCTGATAGCCAAGTTCGGCGGCGACGAGGGCGCGCACACGATGGTCGCGTTCGATCCGGTCAAGCGGCATGGTATCGCGCTGCTGGCCAACCGCAGTCCGAATGGCATGCTGGAGGAGGCCATGAAGAAGCTGGCGGTAGCGGCGCTCGCCTAAGCGGCGGAACCGAACGAACGACCTAGCCCGGCGACCGGAAGGTCAGTTGACCGAATCTTTGAGCACCTTGCCCGGCCGGAACTTGGGCTGGCTGGTCGCCTTGATGTTCATCGGCTCGCCGGTACGCGGGTTGCGCCCCGTCGAGGCCTTGCGGCGGCTGACCGAGAAATTGCCGAAGCCGACCAGGCGGACTTCGCCGCCTTTCTTGAGCTGTGTGGTGATCGTATCGAGCAAGCCCTCGACCACGCGCGCGGTATCCGCGCGCGGCAGTCCGGTTTGGTCGGCGACGACCGCGATCAGCTCCTGCTTGTTCATGAATCCCCTCTCCGGCCAGCCAGACACCGACGAACGCGCGAAGCGGCCATCTAATGCCAAGCCGGCCGGGGGAGTCAAAGGAAACTGATCGAGTTTATTTGCTTAATCAGTGCCTAGCCACGCTTGCGCCCGGATCGGTCCCGATCTGACCGAGCGCGGGTTCGGTCGCGAGCTCGTCCGCTTCGGTCCATTCGATCGGCACGATCGGCTCGACCAAGGCACGCGCCAGCACCTCGTCGACATGACCGACGGGCACAATCTCAAGGCCTTCGAGAATGTTGGCCGGAATATCGGCCAGATCCTTCTCATTCTCCTTTGGGATCAGCACCGTGGCGATACCGCCGCGCAACGCCGCGAGCAGCTTTTCCTTGAGGCCGCCGATCGGCAGCACACGGCCGCGCAACGTGACCTCGCCCGTCATCGCGACATCGCGGCGCACCGCGAGGCCGGTCAGGGTCGAGACCATCGCGGTGACCATGCCGATACCCGCAGAAGGGCCGTCCTTGGGCACAGCGCCTTCGGGCAGGTGGATATGAATATCCTTCTTGCCGAAGATGCTCGGTTTCACGCCATAAACGGGCGCGCGGGCGCGCAGGAACGACCAGGCAGCCTGCACCGATTCCTGCATCACCTCGCCCAATTTGCCCGTGGTCTTGACTTGGCCCTTGCCGGGGACGGTGACCGCCTCGATCGTCAGCAATTCGCCGCCGACCTCGGTCCAGGCGAGGCCCGTGACCGCGCCGATCTGGTCCTCTTCCTCGGACACGCCGTAACGGAACTTCCGGATGCCGGCATAATCGCCGAGGTTGCCCTCGTTGATCTCGACCGAAGTTTCCTTCTTCTCGAGAATCTTGCGCAGGGCCTTGCGCGCGAGCTTGGCAATCTCGCGCTCGAGCGTGCGCACGCCGGCTTCACGGGTGTAATAACGGATCAGGTCGCGCAGCCCGCCATCGGTGAGCGTGAATTCGCCTTCCTTCAGGCCGTGTGCCTCGATCTGCTTGGTGAGCAGATGCTTGCGCGCGATCTCGACCTTCTCGTCCTCGGTATAGCCTTCCAGCCGGATGATCTCCATGCGGTCGAGCAAGGGCTGCGGCAGGTTCAATGAGTTGGCGGTCGTGACGAACATCACGTCCGACAGATCGATGTCGATCTCCAGATAATGGTCCTGGAACTTGCTGTTCTGCTCGGGGTCGAGCACCTCCAGCAGTGCCGAAGCAGGGTCGCCGCGATAATCCTGGCCGAGCTTGTCAATCTCATCGAGCAGGAAGAGCGGGTTGGACGTGCCGGCCTTCTTCAGGTTCGACACGATCTTGCCCGGCAGTGAGCCGATATAGGTGCGGCGGTGGCCGCGAATCTCGGCCTCGTCACGCACGCCGCCCAGCGACTGGCGCACGAACTCGCGCCCCGTCGCCTTGGCGATCGAGCGGCCGAGCGAGGTCTTGCCCACGCCCGGCGGGCCGACCAGACACAGGATCGGGCCCTTCAATTTATTGGTGCGCGCCTGGACCGCGAGATATTCGACGATCCGGTCCTTGACCTTCTCAAGCCCATGATGGTCCGCATCCAGCACCGCCTGCGCGGCCGGAATATCCTTCTTGATCTTGCTCTTCTTGCCCCAGGGCAGGCCGAGCAGCACGTCCAGATAATTGCGCACCACCGTGGCCTCGGCCGACATCGGCGCCATCGTACGGAGCTTCTTGACCTCGGCCGTCGCCTTGGCGCGCGCTTCCTTGGACAGCTTGGTATTGGCGATCTTCTGGGTGAGCTCGGCAACCTCGTCGCCGCCATCGTCGCCGTCCGACGTGCCCAGCTCGCGCTGGATCGCCTTCAATTGCTCGTTCAGATAATATTCGCGCTGGGTCTTCTCCATCTGGCGCTTGACCCGGCTGCGGATCTTCTTCTCGACCTGCAGCGCGCCGAGCTCGCCCTCCATGAAGGCGAAGGCCATCTCCAACCGCTTGGCGGGATCGTCCTCGACCAGCATCGCCTGCTTGTCCGAGACCTTGACCGAGATATTGCCCGCGACCGCATCGGCCAGACGCGCCGGATCCTCGATCTCGGCGAGCTGCGCCGGCAGCTCGTCGGGCAGCTTGCGGTTCAATTGCGCATAGCGCTCGAACTGCTCGACCACCGATCGCATCAGCGCCTTGATGTCGGCGGATTCGGCATTGGCCTCGCCATCGCCCAGCAATTCGATCTCGGCGGTGAGATGGCCGCCCGAGGTTTCGAGCGCGGTCATGCGCGCGCGCTGCTTGCCTTCGACCAGCACGCGCACCGTGCCGTCGGGCAGCTTCAGCAGCTGCAGCACGGTTGCGGTCACGCCGATGTCGTACAGCGCGTTGGCGTCGGGATCGTCCTCCGACGGATCGAGCTGCGAGACCAGGAAGATGGTCTTGTCGCTGGCCATCGCGCTTTCGAGCGCGGCGACCGATTTATCGCGGCCGACGAACAGGGGGACGATCATCTGCGGGAAGACGACGATGTCGCGCAGCGGCAGGACGGGGAAAGCTTCGGTCATTTACACTCCAGCGCCGCAGCGTCCGCGGCTTCCCCCATCATATGGTGAGTGCAGGCAGACGATCAACGGCTGTCGGGACGAAGCGTGAAACGCACCTTCCTGCGGCGGAAATCCAGCGAAACCTTGCGGAAGCTGCTCAATATGTCGCTGCCCAGCAGGATGGCAGGCTCATGGTCGAGCCCGAACAATTTGAAGGGCGGCACATCCGAAAAGGCGATCAGCACATTGTGCATCACCAGGTCGCCGATCCGGATTTCGGGAACGGCGAGCAGATCGGCGGGAATCTGATCGCCGGTCACGCTGATCAGGGTAGTGGTCATCACCGGCGTGCGGCTGCGGCGCAGCAATTTTTCGCGCAGCGCGCCGTTGCCAACCGTGACCTCCGTGCCCGTATCGATCACCGCGGCGATCTGCGTGCTTCCAGTGCGGGCCTGCGTCAGGATCAGCTGCCCCTTGCGCCGCCGTGCCACCACCACGACCTCGTCGGGTCCGGCGGTTTCCTCGCGGCTGTGCGTATCCTGGACGACGACCGTGCGCTTGTCGAAGTCGATCGTCAGGCGCTGATCGATCAGCGCGTCGATCCCAAGCATCCCATCGCCACCGAGGAAGCGTTCGGGCAGGGCCGGCGCGGATATGTCGTGGATCGTGCTCGGCCCGACCCGCAGCGTGTTGATGTGGACCGTATGCGTCTGCTGCGCGCTGCCGGTGCTGTGGAGGATCACGTCCGGCCCCGCGGGCAGGCCCAGCCTCTGCGCCAGATTATAGCCGATCACCGATCGGTCGGCGCCGCTGTCGACGAAGAAGCGGAACGGCCCCTTATCGTCGACCGTCACGCCCACCAGCATGCGGGCATTCACTTCCTTGGCGGCGACCGGATCGCCCGTCACCTCCAGACTGTTGTCGATCGTCGCGGGCTTGATGAAGACCTGCTCGGAGGGTGGTGCCGGCGTGGCGGCCGCGGGTGGCACGGCCTGCGCCCAGGCCGGACCCGCCAGGGCTAGCGATAGCAACAATGACGGCAGCCATCCTAGCCTGCCTCGCCTCACTCCACCGTGACGCTCTTGGCCAGGTTGCGCGGCTGGTCGACGTCCGTGCCCTTCGCCACCGCGACATGATAGGCCAGCAGTTGCACCGGGATCGCATAGACGAGCGGCGCAATCAGCGGATGCACCTTGGGCATCGTGATCGTGGCGAGACATCCCTCTCCTGCGGCTTCTATGCCGTCATAATCCGAGATCAGCACAACCTTGCCGCCCCGGGCCTGGACTTCTTGCATGTTTGAGACCGTCTTGTCGAACAGCGGGCCGGAGGGTGCGATCACGATGATCGGAACCGCCTCGTCGATCAGGGCAATCGGGCCGTGCTTCATCTCGCCGGCGGCATAGCCTTCGGCGTGAATATAGCTGATTTCCTTGAGCTTGAGCGCCCCTTCCAACGCCAACGGATAGTCTGGCCCGCGACCGAGATAGAGGACGTCGCGGGCAGCCGCGATATTATGCGCCATAGCCTCGATCGCCTCGTCATAGGCGAGCGCGCCGTTGAGCGCGGCGGGTGCCTCGGCGAGATGGCGCACGATCACTCTTTCCTCGTCGCGGCTCAGCCGTCCCTTGGCGCGGGCGAGATTGGCGGCGAGCGCGGCCAGCACGGCGAGCTGGCAAGTGAAGGCCTTGGTCGAGGCGACGCCGATCTCGGGACCGGCATGGGTGGAGAGCAGAAGATCCGCCTCGCGCGCCATGGTCGAGGTCGGCACATTGACCACCACCGCGATCTTCTGCCCTTCGCTGCGCGCATGGCGCAGCGCAGCGAGCGTGTCGGCGGTCTCGCCCGACTGGCTGATGAAGAGCGCGAGCCCGCCGGGCTCCAGCACGGGCGCGCGGTAGCGGAACTCGCTCGCCACATCGATGTCGACGGGCACGCGCGCGAATTGCTCGAACCAATATTTGGCGACCATCCCGGCATAGAAGCTGGTGCCGCAGGCGACGATCGTGATCCGCTTGACCGAAGCGAGATCGAAATCCTCGGTCGGCAGCGACACACTCTCTTCCAGACGGCGGAGGTAGGAGCGGAGCGTCTGCGCGACGACGATCGGCTGCTCGTAAATCTCCTTGAGCATGAAGTGGCGGTGATTGCCCTTGGTCAGCTCGATATCGGTCGCGCCCGACTGGACGATCGGACGCTCGACCGGATTGTCCTGCGCGTCGAAAATCTGCGCGCCGTCGCGCGTGACGATCACCCAATCGCCCTCTTCCAGATAGCAGATGCGCTGGGTGAGCGGCGCGAGCGCGAGCGCGTCGGAGCCGAGATAGGTCTCGCCATCGCCATAACCGACCACCAGGGGCGAACCCAGGCGCGCGCCGATCAGCAGGTCGGGATGCTGGCGGAACAAGATCGCGAGCGCGAAGGCGCCATGCAGCCGCTTGAGCACGCCCGCCACCGCCGCCGCGGGCGCCACGCCCTGCTCGATCTGTTCGGACACGAGATGCGCCACCACCTCGGTATCGGTCTGGCTGGAAAAGACGCGACCCCGCGCCTGCAATTCCTCGCGCAGCGACTTGAAATTCTCGATGATGCCGTTGTGGACGACCGCGACTTCGCCCGTGGCGTGCGGATGGGCATTATCCTCGGTCGGCGCACCGTGCGTGGCCCAGCGGGTATGCGCGATGCCGGTCGTACCCGGCAGCGGATTCTCGTGCAGGACCGCCGCCAGATTATCGAGCTTGCCGGGTGCGCGGCGGCGATCGATGATCCCGTCATGATCGGTGGCGATGCCGGCCGAATCATAGCCGCGATATTCCAGCCGGCGCAGCCCGCTCAGCAGGCGGCTGCAAACCTCTTCCTTACCGACGATACCGATGATGCCGCACACGTCTCATGCTCCTCTGCCCGGGGGCTGGCCCAAGCGCCTAATCGGGTTGCGCGAAGCTGAACAGCCTTTCCGGCCGTTTCGAACCGCCTGTTAACCAAATCAGGGTTAATCGCATTCGCCAACCGGAGCGTAACGGCCGGAGGATTGCGTGCCCCACAGAAAACCAGAAATGACACCCACATCGCGTCTGTTGATCAAGGCCGCGAGCGCGACCGAACGCTGGCGTCCCGCCACGCAATGGTGCGTCGCGCTAGTTTCGCTCACATCCACCGTGACGCTCGATTATGCGACGGGCACGCAGGCCTCGTTGCTGTTCCTTTATCTCCTGATCGCCGCCGGGGCGGCCTGGAGCTTCGGCGAGCGCCAGGGCCTGCTGTTCGCGCTTCTGATCGCGCTTTGCGGCGCGGCGGTCCGCCACATCCAGCACGAACTTCACCCCGAACATGCGATGGCTCAGGCAACCGAGCTCTGGAACCTGTTCGCGCGCATTCTCACCACCGGCATGGTCGTCATTCTCGTCAGCGGAATGCGCACCGCGCTGCGAATGGAGCGGTGGCGCGCCTCGACCGACGGGCTGACCGGCGTGCTCAACAAGGCGTCGTTCCAGGCCCGGATGGCCGGACGCGTGTCCCGGATGCGCGGCACCGAGGCGGGCTTCATTCTCTGCTACATGGATCTCGACGGCTTCAAGCAGGTCAACGACCGGCACGGCCATTCGGCGGGTGACGACATATTGCGCCTCTTTGCGAACGCCGCGGTCGATGCGATCCGGGACGGCGACCTGTTCGCCCGCATTGGCGGTGACGAGTTCGTGGCGCTGCTCGGCATCCCGAGCGTCGATGACGGCGATCATGTCGCGAGCCTGGTCCACCGCCGCCTCTCGACCATTCTCGCCCGAACCGGACTCCCGGTGAGTTGCAGCATGGGCGCTTTGGTCGCGACCGCGGATCAACTCGATCCGCTCGAAGCCGCGATCCAGCTCGCGGATTCGTTGATGTATGAGGTCAAGCATTCGGGAAAAGCGGCGCTGCGGGTCGGCCGGATCGATCCGGAACAAGCACTGATCGCACCGGATGGGCTAAAAATTGAAACCGGGATGGCTGCAATAAGAAGCGCGGCCAAGCGCTCCGACGTTATGATGAACGATCGGAGAGCCGCGTGATCCATATCGATTTCCATACCCCGGCGGATGTGCCGCCCAATGAGGAGCAAAGGCAGAAGGCGGTCGAACGCAGCGGCGTGCTCAAGCGCCGCAACGATCCTGCGCTGCAAAAGCTGGTCGATGAGGCGGCCAAGCTGTTCCATACGCCAATGGCGGCGGTCACGATCATCGATCGTGAGCGGCAGTTCCTGGCTGCCCGAACCGGTATCGAAAGCGAGGAAACGCCACGCGCCGTTTCTTTCTGCGCGCACGCGATCCTGCGCCCCGGCGAACCCCTGGTGGTGCCAGACGCGCGGCGCGACCAGCGTTTCTCGGGCAATCCGCTGGTGTTGTTCGCGCCGCACATCCGTTTCTATGCGGGCGTGCCATTGGTCGACCGCCAAGGTTATCCGCTCGGCGCGCTTTGCGTCATCGACTCCAAGCCGCGCGAGGAGCCACCCAATTTGTTCGAGTTGTCGCTGCTTGCGCGTGAAGCCGAGCGGCTGATCGCCAAGAAGATCTAGGGCTTCTTTTTGCTTTCCCGGAAGCGGGCGGCCCAGCCGTCCAGACTCTTCTGGGGCGCGCGGGTCACCGCCAGAGCGTCGGCGGGAACGTCCCTGGTAATGACGGACCCCGCGCCCGTGATCGCACCGTCGCCAACCGTCACCGGCGCCACCAAAGCGGTGTTCGAACCGATGAAAGCATTGGCGCCTATCTTTGTGGGATATTTGCCGAAACCGTCATAGTTGCAGGTGATGGTGCCCGCCCCGATATTGGCCTTCGCGCCAACCTCGGCGTCGCCGATATAGGTGAGGTGGTTGGCCTTGGCCCCCTGCCCCAGCTTCGCCTTCTTGATCTCGACGAAATTGCCGACATGCGCATCCGGGCCAATCTCGGCGCCGGGCCGAAGCCGCGCATAGGGCCCCACGATCGCGCCGCTTTCGACGCTCGCGCCCTCGATATGGCAGAAGGCATGGATCGTGACCCGGTCTGCAATCGCGACCCCCGGACCGAACACGACGTTCGGCCCGATCGTCACGTCGCGGCCGATCCGCGTGTCCCAGGCGAACCAGACCGTCTCCGGCGCGATCAGGCTGGCGCCATCGGCCATGGCGCGCGCACGGCGGCGCGCCTGCCAGAGGCCTTCGATCTCGGCCAGCTCGGCGCGGCTGTTGACGCCCGCCACCTCGTGCGCGTCGGTTTCGATCACCGCCGAGACGCGGCCTTCCTCGTTGGCGAGCATGACCACGTCGGGCAGATAATATTCGCCCGCCGCATTCTGGTTGCCGACCTTGGCGAGCAGGCGCCACAGATCGGACGAACGCACCGCCATCAGGCCCGAATTGCACAGATTGACCGCGCGTTCCTCAAGGCTCGCATCCTTATGTTCGACCATCTTCAGGATACGGCCATGCTCGGCGATGATGCGGCCGTAGCTCAGCGTCTCTCGCGGACGGAAACCCAGCACCACCACGGCCGGCGCATCCGCTTCATGTAGCCGCGCCACCATGCGTGCCATCGTATCGGTCGTGACCAGGGGCACGTCGCCGTAAAGGATCAGGACATCGCCTTCGAAGCCTTCCAACGCGCGCTGCGCCTGGAGCACCGCATGCG
>Ga0068856_100005325_pt1 | contig 12700 bp, 8 predicted proteins | sample KBSCornC62_FD_66595 | JGI IMG/M metagenome (GOLD analysis project Ga0068856, IMG submission 66595) | Corn rhizosphere microbial communities from Kellogg Biological Station, Michigan, USA - KBS Corn C6-2 | ecosystem: Host-associated > Plants > Roots > Rhizosphere > Soil ...
CAATGGGGCACGCCGAAATCCCGCGCTCGTCCCGGGCCGTGCCGATTGCCGACCGAGTTGCCGAGAACTCGACCGACATGTCAAGGCCTCCCGTCGGCAGGGCGACGACGACTTGGTGTTCGCGCACCCGGTACGAGGCACGGTCCTGGACGCCTCCAAGTTGCGGAAGCGCTTCGGGCGCGCTCTCGAGCGGGCAGGAGTGCGCCCCGTGAGGTTCGACGACCTGCGCCACACCCTCGGGACACGGATGGCCGCAGCGGGTGCTCCACCGCGACTTCTCGACCACGGTCGCCACCGCCGACTTCGCTCCGTACCCAACTGCCGGCGCACGGTTCGCTGCGCGCGCATTCGGGCGCAGCGGTGATGCGACCGCCGCCGCACGGGCCACGGCGTCGGAGCTTGACGCCGGCGCATTCCTTGCGCAGTGAGTCCCTCGCTGACTGTTCGCCCGGCTCGGGTCGAGGACGTCGCGAACATGGCGTGTGTGAGTGTGCGGTGCTGGCAGGAGAACGATCGGGGACTCATCTCGGACGCGGTGCTCGATGTAGCGCAGGAACGCTGGGCAGCCACGTCGCCATCCACCGATCGTCTACCAATTCGCCCGGTCGCTGTCGTCGATCAGCGTTCGCCATGCCGCGGAGTGGCCCGCGGCCTGGAATCGGCGTGCGGGGTCGCATGGTCGGCGATCGAGGCCGCGAACGCCTGCTTCTCCTCTTCGGTGGCGGATTCATCGGCGATCAGACAGCCGAACAACTGACCGGCGAATTCGAAGCTGATCCAGGTCAACAGTTCGACGATCTCCGGGAGGGTGAACTCGTCGAACAGCACCCGGACCTGGGCGTCGCTGATCGCGGTGTGGTCGCTTGCCACCGCGTCGGCGAACGCCACCGCCAGTGACTCCCGGCGCGTTGCGTGATCCGGGCTGGGCTGACCGAGCGAGGCGCAGAACCGGCAGCCCGTCTGCTGCGCGAGCGTGCGACGGACTTCCTCTTTGAGTTGTGGGGGGAGCGTGGAGGACGGCCCCGACAGCGCTGCACGGAGGTTCTCCCACGCCTCGAGCACCTCGGGTCGATGACCCATCACCCGGTCGGCGGTCGTCTCTCCGCGAGCGGACGGCGATAGACGGGCCACGGTCGTGTCTTCCTTGCGGATCAGAGCTCGGGTTGCGGGCGAACGATCGCCGCGGCCGCATGTTCGCAAACACGATGGGTCTCGCGCGGAATGACCGATCGAGTCATCAGGAACCGTCAGCCGGCTGAGAGCGGCAGCGTGGCAGCGACGAGCGTGCCGCCGCCGGCCGGGTTGTCGATGCTCAGCCGTCCACCGAGCGTGGTCGCCCTATCGCGGATCCCGACCAGCCCGTGACCGTCGGGGTCGGCACCTCCGATCCCATCGTCGCGAACTTCGACGTGGAGCATCCGGTCGGCGACCGAAGCCGTGACCTCGGCACGCCCGGCGTGCGAGTGCTTGATGATGTTCGTGAGCGCCTCGGCCACGATGAAATAGGCGCTGGCCTCGATCTCGGGCGAGAACCGCGTGGCGGGAACTTCGACGTGAATCGGTAGGTCGAGTCGCGCCACGATCGCGTCGACGCCGGCTTGGAGGCCGCCGCTGGTGAGAGCGGCGGGGAGGATTCCGTGTGCGAGCTCGCGCAGCTCGACGTTGCCGCGCTCCGCCTGCTCGAGCGCCTCCAGGACGAGCGACTCCGCCTGTGCGTCTTTTGCTCGCAGCGCTCGCTTGGCGAGTTTCAGGGTGATGACGGTGTGGACCAGCCGCTGCTGCGCACCGTCGTGGAGGTCGCGCACGACGCGGCGACGGGCATCATCTGCCTCGGTGAGCAGACGCGCCCGCGAAGCGGTGAGCTGGTCACGGCTGTCGGCGTTGGCGATCGCGGTGTCGAGTAGCTCGGCGAACTGGGCCATCCGCTCCTCGGTGTCGGCCGGCGGGGGCTCCTCACCGGTCCAGCCCGCCGCGATCGCTCCCCAGAGCCGGCCGTCGACGACAACCGGCGCGCCTACCACCGAACGGAGCCCCCTGGCGCCGGCCAGTCCACCGATCGCGGCGCTTTCTTCTTCGGAATGCTCGATTCGGGCCGGCCGCTCGGTGCGCCGCACGATGGCCGTCACATTGCGGCGCTGGTCGTGATTGAACCGCGTGCCGGGCACCACCCGCGCCGCGCTCGGCCCGCGCCGCGCGACGATGGTGACCTCGGCCCCGGACTCGTAGCGGTTCAGCCATACCTCGTCCGCCTCCAGCAGGCCCTCCATCTCGCCGGCCACGGCATCGAACACCGCCGTCGCCGAGGCGCCCTCCGCGACCAGCGTCGCCACGCGCCGCAGCGCGGCCTGCTCCTGCGCCAGCCGCGTCACCTCGGCGCGCGCGTCGCCGTTGGCGATGGCCGTGCCGACCAAGTCGGTGAACTGCGCCAGGCGGGCCTCGGTGTCCGGGGGCAGCGATGCGCGCTGCTGCGAATGGACGGCGAGGCCGCCCCACAACCTGCCCTGCACGACGACTGGACTGCCGACCGAGCAACGTACCCCGAGCTCCGTGTGGAGGAAGGCGGCGATCGGCCCCGGGAGTGCCGCCCAGTCGTCGACCCGCGCGGGCTCGCGCGTTTGCGCGATGATCGCCATTGGATCCCCGGGCTCGGTGGGGAATCGCGCGGGAACCGGAGGATGCCGGCCCACCGCGGCCCAGGTCGCCGCGATGGCGACATTGGCGTCGTCCTCGTAGCTCAACATGCCCGAGAAATCGGCGCCGAGGAGCGTGCCCGCCTCTCGGGCAACGGCGTCGAACAGTTCACTCGGCGGCACGTCCTGGGCCACGAGCGTTGCAACGCGGCGGAGGGCTGCCTGCTCGTCCGCGAGCACGCGCAGCTCCCTTCGCGCCTCGGTGCTCGCGATCGCAGTCGCAGCGACCTCCGTGAACGCCGCGATGCGCACCTCGGTGTCCGCCGGGAGCGGACGCGTAGCCCTCGACGAGGCGATCATCACGCCCCACAGGCGTTGATCGACGAGAATCGGCGCGCCAACGGATGAGCGGATACCCGAATCGCGCATCAGCCCCGCGATCGCGCCGCCGGCGCCTTCATAGCTGTCCATTCGCGCCGCGCGGCCGGTGCTCAGCACCAACGCCGTGACGTTCTCGCCCGCCACCGGAGCGCTCGTACCCAACGGCAGCGGGTTGCCTGCGCGCCACCAGGTGGCGACGCCCGTGACCGTGTCGCCCGGCTCGTAGCGCCCCAGGTGCATGGCGTCGACGTCGAGCAGGCGCCCGGCCTCCTGCGTGATCGCGGCGAACACCGCGTCCGCGGTCACGCCGCGCGCGACCAACGTCGCGACGCGCCGCAGCGCGGCCTGCTCCTCGGCCAGGCGAGTCACTTCGTCGCGACTCGCGCTGTTGGCAATGGCGGTGTCGAGCAGCTGCGCGAACTGGACCATCCGCTCCTCGGTGTCGGCCGGCGGCGACTCCTCCCCGACCCGGCTCGCGGTGATCGCGCCCCAGAGCCGGCCGTCCACGACGACCGGCACTCCCACGCTCGCCCGGAGCCCCACGGTGCGGGCGAGCTCAGCCATCGTGCCGTGCGCTTCCTCGAAATCGTCGATACGGGCCGGCCGCTCGGTTCGCCTCACCATTGCGGCGACGCTCTGACCCGCGTGGCTCAAGCGCGAGCCGGGGGGAACTCGCGTCGGCGGCCCGCGGTAGGCGACTACGGTCACCTCTTCGCCAGGCTCGTAGCGGAGCAGCCCGACCTGGTCGGCGTCCAGCAGATCCTCCATCTCCTTGGCCACGGCATCGAAGACGGTGGTGGGTGAGGCGCCTTGCGCGACCAGCGTCGCCACCCGCCGCAACGCCGCCTGCTCCTCGGCGAGCCGCTCGACCTCGGCGCGCGCGGCAGCGTTCGCGATCGCCGTGGCCACGAGATCGCTGAACTGCGTAAGACGGGTCTCGGTCTCGGGTGGCAACACCGCGTCGTCGGATCTCCCTACGCCGATCACGCCCCAAATGCGCCCACCGACTCGGATCGGACAGCCGACCGCCGAGCGGATCCCGTGGTCATGAGCGCGCTCGGCCATGGTTCCGGTGGCGGCGGAGTAGTCCTTGGTCCGCCACGGCTCGCCCGTGCGGAGCACGGAGGCGGTAACGCCGTCGCCGTCGACCGGCAACCGCATGCCGACCGGGAAGCCGGCCTCGAAGCCGGCCCCACGGCACGCGGCGACGCTCGCCGTGCCATCGCCCTCGTCGCGGACCAGCATGCACTCGGCCTCATCCAACACGTTCGCCACCTCTTCGACGACCTTCGCGAACAGCTCCGCCGGCGGCGCCCCTTTGGCCACGAGCGTCGCCACCCGTCGCAACCCCGCGTGCTCCTCCGCCAGGCGCTCGGCCGTGGCGCGCGACTCGGTGTTGGCGATCGCAGTGGCCATCAGGTCGGTGAACTGGCCCAGCCGAAACTCGGTGTCCGGTGGCAGCGGCTCCTCCTGAGCCGTCCCCGCGCCCATGGCGCCCCAGAGCCGGCCCTCGACGAGGATCGGAATGACCACGACCCCGCGAATACCCATCGCGCTCGTGCTCTGCGCGATCGCGCCGCTGGCCGTGTCGTAGTCGTCGATCCGTGCCGGCTGCCGCGTCCGGAACACGCGCGAAACCGCATTGTCGCCTTCCAGCGGGACGGGACCCTCGCCGCGCAATGGGTCGTCAATCGCGCCCGAACTGCCCACCACGACCGCGCCTTCGCCCTCGAAGCGCACCATCCGGACGTGATCCGCCCCAAGCAGCCGTCCGATCTCCTCGGCGATGGCAGTGAAGACCTCGGCTTGCGAGGCCTCGCGCGCCACGAGCGTCGCCACGCGCCGCAGCGCCGCCTGCTCCTCCGCCAGCCTTGCCGCCTCGGCGCGCGCGTCGGTGTTCGCGATGGCAGTGGCAAGCAAATCGGTGAACTCCGTGAGCCGATCCTCGATGTGGTCGGGCACGGGCTCACCATCCGCGGCACCGATGCCCATCATGCCCCACACCTCGCCGCCGACGATGATCGGCGCCCCCGCGCCCGCACGCAGCCCGCTCGCGCGGGCAGCGTCCGCGAGCGCGCCGGCGACGCGCGGCAGGTCGATCCTCGCGGGGCGTCCGGCCCTGATCTGTCGGGCCATTGCGGCGATCGGAGGCGCTTCGAGCGACCAGTTGGTGCCCGGCTGGAGCGGACTCGATCGCTCACTCCAGGTGCCCATCACGGTTGCCGTGCCATCACCCTCGAAACGCCAGATGTTGACGATCGTCATGTCCAGGAGCTGAGCGACCTCCCCGGCGATGGCGGTGAACACCTCGGCCGACGCCGTGCCGTCGGCGACGAGCGTCGCGACCCGCCGCAACGACGCCTGCTGCTGTGCGTGCAGGCGATCCTGGATGTCGGTGAAGGCCACGACCGCGCCGCGGCCCTCCGGCATGGCGATCGGCGCCGAGACGTAGGAGACGGCCAACATCGAGCCGCTTCGGCGGAAGAACCAGTCCAGCTCGCAGTGAACGGTCTCGCCCGTCGTTTGGGGCCTGAGCATCGGGCACTCCCCAGCGCCCGACGGGCTCCCGTCCGAATGCCTTTCGTGGATGGCCTCGTGGCTCTGGCGGCCGAGCAGCTCGTCGGCCTCGTCGTAGCCGAGCGCCGCCACCGCGGCGGGATTGACGAAGCGGATCACGCCGTCGTGATCGAAGACGCAGAGCGGCTGCGCGGCGGTCTCGAGTACGGCGCCGAGGAGCTCCTCGGCATCGATGTTCGGGCCTGCGAGGTCGGTGAGGCGGCGTGACACGCGAGCGTGTGAGAACGAACGAGTCTACGCCTCCCCCACACGGTCGCTCGGCGGCCTGCCGGGCGCGGCCCTACGGGCTAGCCGAGGCTCACGACGAGATTGACGGTGGCGGCGACGATGACGGTGCCGAACACGTAGGCGAGCAGGCACTGGCCGAGTGCCAGTTTGCGGAAGCGGTTCGTCTCGAGGTTGGTGTCCGAGACCTGGAAGGTCATCCCAAGCGTGAGCGCAAGGTAGGCGAAGTCGCTGAACCGCGGCGGCTCGGAGCCGCCGAACTGGATCCCGCCCTCGGGCGGGGTGTAGTAGAGCCGGGCGTAGCGCAACGTGTAGACGGTGTGTACGACGATCCAGGAGAGGGCGACGGAGATCACGCCCAGCGCTGCCAGCAGGACCTGTTCGGCCCCGTGGCGCTTGGCCGCCTGGCCAAGAACGACCCCGACCGCCGCGAGGCTCGCGACCGCCGCCGCCTGGACCAGCAGGTCGGCGATCGCCCGGGTGGGATCGACGCGCACGGCGACGCGCGCGGTGCTCACAGCGTCGCGCGGCCAGATCGTCATCCACACCCAGGACGCGTAGACGACGCAGGCGAAGTCCCAGGTCAGGAGCGGGAACAGCCACCACGAGCTCAGCGCAGCGATGGGGAGGGCGAAGGCGATGCCCACGGCGAACGCGATCGCGATGCGAGCCCCCGCAGAAACATGCCGCGCTCGAAGGAAACCCGCAGGAGCGCCGCCGGATTGGTCGCCCGCAGAATGCACGTCATCCCCAAGGATCACCTGTCTGCGCGCATCGCGCGTACAGACCGCTGCGCCTGACCAGCCTGCGTCGGGTTGTCACGGGATCGCTCCCTACGCGATCCGCGAGGCCTGGGCGTTGTCGGGAAGTGCCCGGTCGAGTTGGCTGCGCGAGGTGATGTCGAGCTTGGAGAACACTTTGCGCAGGTGGTAGGCAACGGTGTGCTGGCTGATGAACATCCGCGCGCCGATCTCGGCGTTCGACAGGCCCTCGCCGGCGAGCCGGGCGATCTGAGCCTCCTGCGCGGTGAGCTCGTCCCGGGTCTCGACGCTGCGCTTGCGGACCTGCTCGCCTGTCGCCAGGAGCTCGCGCTCGGCCCGGCCGGTGAACGCCTCGACACCCATTCCCGTGAACATCTCGAACGCAGTGCGCAGTCGCTCGCGGGCGTCGACGCGGCGGCGCTCGCGCCGTAGCCACTCGCCGTAGAGCAGGTGAGAGCGGGCGAGATCAACGCGGAGACGCGTGCGCTGAAGGCGTTCGATCGCCTCCCGGTAGAGGCTCTCCGCGGCATCGCCATCGCTGAGCAGCGCGCGCGAACGGGCTTCGATGCCGAGTGCAAACTCGGTGCCGCTCGCTCGCGTTGTCTCCGCGAGCCGCGTGAGCCCCCGATGAGCAAGCGTGTGGTCTTCCTGCCGGACGGCCGCCTCGATGAGCTCGGCGACCGCCCACGTCGGCGACCCGATTTCGTCCGGTCGCTCGCCGGCATCGCGTACTGCGGCGAGCGCCGCGTCGTAGCGGCCGAGACCGTTGTACAAGACCGCTCTGACGTGCTCGGTTATCGCCAGCGCGAATCCCTCCCCTCGTGCGACGGCGTCGCTGGCGGAGGATTCGCACAGCTGCGAGAGCTCCGCCTGCTCGCCACGAAGCGCAGCGACCCAGAGTCGTGCGTGTGGCCAGGAGGCGATCCCGGTCGCTTCAGCGGCCGTTCGCGCCTCGTCCAGCAACGACTCCGCCACGGCCAGATCGCCCGAGACGGCATGCACGTAGCTGACAGCGCCCAGGACGAGGCCCATGGCGGTCAGCGCTCCCATCTGACGGACTCGCTCCAACTCTCGCGCGACAAGCAGCCTCCAGGTGTCGACGTCCCAGAGATCCGCTGCGGTCCAGCAGGCCGGGAGGAGCCATCGGCCCTCCTGCGCGGGGAGGACCTCCTCGCGCCGAAATGCGCCCAGCGCCTCCTTCAGGATCGGCGCACCCGCCGCGTACCCCTCCGTGAACCGGACCGCGAGCCCTTGGAGCAGGAGATCCGGCGGACGCAGTGGCTGCGGCGGGGGCGGGCCGGCAAGGGCGGCCTCGCTCACCTCCAGGACACCCACGCCACGGGCCAATCGGCCGACGAACAGGGTCGAGTAGAGCGCTTCCAGGAATGTCGCGCGTGCGAGGCTGGGGTCGACTGGCTCGAGTGCGCGGGCAGCATTCAGCAGGAGCGAGGGCGCGCCGCTCCCGCGCCGGGACGCGAACGCGATTTGCGCCCGCAGGAGATCCACCCGGGCGCGCCGTCCGTCGTCGGCGGCGCCTGCCTCCGCCATCGCCAGGAGAGCGAGAGCGTCGTCGAGCGCCCCGGCCTCGTACTTGGCCTGCGCGGCCGTCAGCGCGCGCTCCGCGCGCAGGGAGGGCTTGGGCGTGAGCGCGGCGGCCCGCTCCAGGAACGCGGCGGCGGCCGCCAATCCCCCACGTGCCTGCGCTCGTCCGGCAGAGCGCTCGAGTTCGGCGGCAGCGTCCTCATCGGGTTTCGATGCCGCCTGAGCAACGTGCCAGGCCCGCCGGTCGGGCTCGACCTCCGCGTCGGTCGCCTCCGCCAGAGCCCGATGCGCCTTCCGCCTGTGCCGGGGTGATGCCGCCCGGTAGATCGCCGAGCGCACCAGCGGGTGGCGAAACCGCACCCGCGCGCCGATCTCCAGCAACCCGGCCGATTCCGCAGGCGCGGACGCCGCGCTGGTCACTCCGCATCGTTCGGCCGCGCGCCGCAGAAGGGCCGGATCACCGACCGGCTCAGCAGCCGCTACCAACAAAAGCTGCTGGGTTTCTTCCGGCAGGGCTTCGAGCCGCAGCCGGAAGCTCTCCTCGATCTTGCTCGACAGCGACAGCGCTCCCGGCAACCCGAACCCGCCCGCCAACTGCGCCGCCGAAAGCCCCCGCGGCAGCTCCAACAACGCCAGCGGGTTGCCCCGCGCCTCGGCCAGGAGCTCATCGGCGACGCGCTCGTCAAGCCGCCCCGGGATCACCGACGCCAACAGCGACCGTGCATCGGCAGCGCGAAGACCCTCGACAGCCAGCTCCGGCAGACCGGCGAACAGGTCGCTCTGCTCGCGCGCGGCGAACAACATCACCACCGACTCCGCCAGCAGCCGCCGCGCCACGAACGCCAGACACTGGGCGGATGCCCGGTCCAACCACTGCGCGTCATCGACCACGCACACAACCGGCCTCTCGCCCGCCACGTCCGAGAGGAGGCTCAACACCGCGAGACCAACGAGAAAGCGATCCGGAACCGGGCCGGCGCGCAGCCCGAACGTCGTCAGAAGAGCGTCGCGCTGCGGAACGGGAAGACGCTCGAGGCGATCGAGTGCGGGCGCGCACAACTGATGAAGCGCAGCGAACGCAAGCTCCATCTCGGACTCGACCCCGACCGCACGCAGAACTCGCAGATCCGACGCCGAGGCGATCGCGTAGTCGAGGAGTGCGGTCTTCCCAGCCCCGGCCTCGCCTCCCAGCACCAGCGCCGCGCTTTGCCCAGCCCCCGCCCCATCGAGCAGCCGATCGAGCACCGCGCATTCGTCTCGCCGACCGCGCAGCATCAGCCCGCCGGAGCTCAACGAAGGCCAGCCATGGGCGGAACGATCCTAGAACCAAAAGTCTCCTGCGAGGAAACGGCACCGAGCCGGGACCACGGATTGAGGATCCCTCAGCGCGAGGCTCACGCGACGAGCGAGGACACCTGTCGAGAAGCCCGCGGTATGGCGCGCCGGGGACTCGATCTAGCGCCCCTGCCGGAGCCCCGCGATGCTTTGGGCGTATGACGCCCTGCAACGACGGTGCTGCGGCGGAGTCCGAGGGGTTTCCCGGCCGCCTCGAGCGAGCAGCGCGTGGCGCTGGTTCCGCGAGCCTCACGACGGTGCTTATCGCGTTCGCCGCCAACCTCCTCGTCGCTGTTGCGAAGTCGGTCGCAGCGGTGGTGACCGGGTCAGCGTCGCTGCTGGCTGAAGCGACGCACTCCTGGGCGGACACAGGCAACGAAGTGTTCCTGCTCATCGCCTCCCGTCGCTCGCGCCGACCGCCCGACCGCGCGCATCCGCTCGGCCACGGCCGCGAGGCCTACGTGTGGTCGCTGCTCGCAGCGTTTGGCTTGTTCGTGGTCGGTGCCGCCGTCTCGGTGACGCACGGCGTCCAAGAGCTCTCGCATCCCTCGCCGGCCACCGACTTCGCTGTGGGCTACGTCGTCCTCGCGGTCTCGTTCGTGCTCGAGGGAAGCTCTTTCTTGCGTGCGGTCCGGCAAGCTCGGCGCACGGCTGATTTGATGGACCGGGACCTGCTCGGCGCGGTCATGGCCACCAGCGACCCGACGCTCCGGGCCGTATTCGCCGAGGACTCGGCGGCGCTCATCGGCCTGGCCATCGCAGCCGTCGGACTGGGTGCCCACCAGCTGACGGGCTCGTCAACGCCCGATGCGATCGGATCCATTCTGGTCGGCGTCCTGCTCGCGGCCGTCGCGACGGTTCTCATCAACCGCAACCGCGCGTTCCTGATCGGGGAAGAGGCCAATCCCCGACTCCGCGCGGCCGCGATCCAGGCGCTGCTCGCCGAGCCGGAGGTCGCTCGCGTGACGTACCTACGCCTCGAGTTCGTCGGCCCGCGTGTCGTTTCGGTGGTCGGCGACGTCGACCTGACCGGGGACGACACCGAGTCGAACGTTGCCGTCCGGCTCCGCGCGCTGGAGGCGAAGCTCGACGCGTCTCCGGCGGTGGCCGGCACCGTGCTCAGCCTGTCCGCGCCCGACGAGCCGTCGCTGACTGCATGAACGGCCGCGTCCCACTGGGGGCGTCCGGCCGTTGCCCCCAACCAGCGGTCGCCCGGCTCCGTCGAGGGCCGGCGAAAACATCGCGCGATCAAGTGATGTCACGCCGGCCGTAGCGATGCAGATTTCCGACTAGACATCAGGTTCAAGAACGGACCACCATCGGGTGCGATCGACCAGGAGGAGTCAGGCATGTCAGACAGCGCGGTCAACATGACCCCGCGCCTGCGCGAGGCCGACGGCCTCACCATCAGGTGCGCCGAAGCCGATGGAGGCGGGGATGAGACGGTCCTGCTCCTCAGCCCCTGGCCCGAGAGCCTGTTCGCATGGAACACCGTCTGGTCGCGCCTGGCCCAGAGCGCACGACTGGTCGCCATCGACCTCCCGGGGTTCGGGCAATCTGAGCGCCGCGCTGAGCTCGAGTCCCCGCGGGCCATGGGTGGGTTCCTGCTGCGGCTGGTCGATGAGTGGGAACTCGGCCACCCGCACCTGGTGGGGCCCGACGTCGGGACTGGTGCCGTCCTGTTCGCGGCCGCCGAGGAGCTTGACCGCTTCCCGAGCGCGGTCGTCGGTAGCGGCGGTGCGTCGTTCCCGCTCGAGGTGACGGGCGCACTCAAAGAGCTGATCGAGGCGCCGGACCTCAGCGGTTTTCAGGGAACGGATGGACGCGACATCGTCGCCGGGGCACTCGAAGGCATCGAGCGACACCCGTTGCCCGATGCCGTACGAGAGGACTACCTGACCTCATACGCCGGCGAGCGCTTCGTCGAGTCAGCCGCCTACGTTCGGCACTATCCGGACGATCTGCCGGTCTTGGCCGAACGACTCGGCGACATCCGTACACCGGTTCAGATCATCGCCGGGCGTCACGACGGGCTCGTCCCGCCGAGCAACGCCGAGTTCTTGCACGCGCGGCTGTCCGACAGCAAACTGGACATCCTCGAGACCGGCCACTTCACCTGGGAGGACGGCGCCGACGACTATCTGGCGCTGACGACGTCGTGGATCGAGGGCCACAGCACCGCGCCGTCCCGAGGGTGAGCTCGTGAGTCAGCTGGACGGCCTGCACAGCGCGCCGAGCGATGCGCGGACGCACATGGTGGTGTTGCCTGGAGGAGGCTATTCGGCGCATGCCGCCCACGAAGCCGAGCCGATTGTGCGCTGGGTGACCGGGCTCGGTGTCCGCGCCAGCGTGTTCCGCTACCCGTTGCTGGTGCGTCACCCAGCCCCGATGAACGCTCTTCGCGCTGAGATCCGCCGGCTGAGGGCGGGCGGCGCGGAGCGCATCGGACTGATCGGCTTCTCCGCGGGCGGGCATCTCGCCGGCCTAGCTGCACTCGCGCCAGGCGGCGGTGCGGACGACACCGTTGACTTCGCCGTACTCGGCTACGCGATCACCTCGATGGAGACCGAGACCTATCGACCGGCGCGCATGATCCTGTTGGGCGAGGACGCGACACCGCAGCTCCGCCGCGAGACCTCGCTGAATACGCTCGTGACGGAGTCGTCGCCACCGTTCTTCCTGTGGCACACCGCCGAGGACCCCTACGTCCCGCCGGAGCACACCTACCGCTTCGCGGCGTCTCTCGCCGCCCACGCGGTCCCGCACACCGCTCATGTCTTCGCCCACGGTCCACACAGTCTCGGGTTGGCGCGCGGCAGCGGCGACGCGGCCGCGTGGACGGGGCTGGCGGCGTCATGGATAGACGAGCAGCGCCACGGCGGGTTACCGCTGGCACGACGACACAGTGAACTTCACCCGAGAGGAGATCATGAAGGGCCAGTTTGACCCGCAGGAGATGATCGACCAGATGGTCGCGGTCATCGGCGCGGACGACGGCAAGTACCGGCACGCCTGGCCGACGAGACGAACAAGGCCATCGGTAGGGCCGGCGTTCGACGGGACGGGCGACACCTCTCGACAATCCAAGTGAAAGGCGCCGATGAGCTCGGGCACGACCGCAGGGAGCTATACGACATCTGAGAACCGGAGGGTGGAGGCGCCGAACGGCACGCGCTTCGCCTACCGTGACGTCGGCAGCGGCGAGGTGCCGCTCGTCCTCCTGCAGCACTTCCGCGGGAACCTCGACAA
>Ga0068856_100005326_pt1 | contig 12698 bp, 8 predicted proteins | sample KBSCornC62_FD_66595 | JGI IMG/M metagenome (GOLD analysis project Ga0068856, IMG submission 66595) | Corn rhizosphere microbial communities from Kellogg Biological Station, Michigan, USA - KBS Corn C6-2 | ecosystem: Host-associated > Plants > Roots > Rhizosphere > Soil ...
AGTAACACTCGTCCATTAAGTGCCATCACCCGGCACCTCCTTTCAAAAATTGGCGAGAAAGCTCTTATCTCTTAGGACAAAAGATCAGTTCATTTGTCACTGGTCATTGCTTACTGGAATAGAACCTATTCGACCTATTGGACCTATCACTCGGGACTACCGACGAGCGACTAACCCAATGGCAAATCAGAAAATGTCAAATGACCAATGACAAATGATTCGGTTTTGGAGTTCAAGAGCGGTTGTGAGGCGGCAGACTCGCAAGGTGCGAGTCACCGCTCTTGAAAGTTGAGTTAATCAAGAAAAACAACCGTACGCGCGCCAGCCGCCTCGCCTTCGGTATTCATCATCACGCGATGCCATTCGTTCAGGACGATGGTCTTGTGATCTGGATGCCAAACGCGACCGCGAACGTAGACCGCCGCATTACGGTGCATGACCCGCCAGGCCCAGCTACGGACTGAAGGATTTCTTTTCAGCAGCCTTGAATACGCATCCTTGGTTAGACCCAATGGATACCTGGTGCTGACGTAGACGGCCTCTCCACCCGAGCGATAGGCAAACTGGCAGACATGAGACTTGCTTCCGTTACCACGGCTGATAGGTTCGTTTCTCAGGATCAACGATTTGTTAACGATTAACTCCGGAACAGGAACAAAGAACCATTCGCCCTGACGAACGAAGGCATGGTTCCTGCGACGGAGCCTGTTCTTGATGCGCTTCACTCTGCGCTGCACTGCCGAGCGAACTTCCGCGGGCTGCAAGGCCTCCATTGCCCTCTTAACACTGGAAACGGATGAGCCAGGAACAGCGCATACAAACCAATGACGCTCATCATGCCCGCAGAGGAATTTCTGTTTTTCGTTTGGTCTTCGAGCCATCAGCAATAGGTGTCTCATGTCAGGGCGCAAGTCGATCACTTCATATCCAACTTGTTCCTCTGGCCCTACTTTGATGTCGAAGAATTCTCCATAACGATCCGTTTGGATATCGATACCCGACAGTCGCGGGTGCGATGCATCAGAAACTCTGACGCGCGCTCCGATGCGTCCAAACATTGTTTCGATTGCATTCGTGTCCATATTCTTTCTTTCTGTATTTGCGGGTTGTCTGGAGCCCGCTGAAATTCAAGACGACGCGGAACGCTTATGCCGGCTTGCATACTCAAAAGAATGTGTAAGCCAAGTTTAACGATCGCGACTTTCCAAAGCGTTGAGCGATTGAAAAGATCTTTTTTGACTTTTGCTACGTGTTCGACGGTTCATGTTTCCTCCTTACGCTGTTCAATATGCTTGGGAAAATATCCGATGGTTTAAGGGACGCTTGCAAAATTACTTTCCTCACTCCGGAGGAGTGAGATATTTCCAGCGCCTCAAACTCCTGGAGAGTCGCACCCCGTAGGAGTGCTATGTGAATTTTTGCCTACGAACTGTCTCCAGTTGCGCGGATTTTCGACAACCTATTTCTACATGGCACTCCGCTGGAGTGCGGCAGCTCGCAGCGCGGCCGTGCTATAAACATGTCACTCCTCCGGAGTGGGATTTCGAGAGGCTCTTTCGGACATGAGAATTGGAGCGCGCGGTGAGATTTGAACTCACGATTAATGGATTTGCAGTCCAGTGCCTTCAGCCTCTTGGCGACGCGCGCGCGATGTCCTTGAGCCACAGATGCACACAGATTTCGGAGAAAGAAAGACTCTCGCTCAGTCGAAATCTTCAGATCTGTGTTTATCTGTGTGATCTGTGGCTTGAGTTGGGGCGGAGAGAGAGATTCGAACTCTCGAAGCGAGTTTGGAAGACTCGCATGTTTCCAGCTACATCATCCCCGCGTGGCTTTAAGATTGAAGATTTAAGATTTCAGATTTAAAAAGACCTCGAATTCAGAGCCAATCTGAAATCATCTGAAATCTAAGATCTAAAATCTGAAATTGTTGGGGCTCCCGGTGGGATTCGAACCCACAACCTCGACGTTCGAAGCGTCGCACCCATCCAGTTGAGCTTCAGGAGCACTTTGTTTCCTGCCTGCTGATTCCGCCTTCTGCCTACTGTCTTTTTGGTCCGGGAGGACAGAATTGAACTGTCACCACGAGTTTCCAGAACTCGGATGCTAGCGTTACACCACACCCGAAAAAATAAAGGATAAAAGAGGAGGGATGAAGGAAGTCCAAAGTCCAATGTCCAAAGTCCAAAGTCATTTTTCCAAGCGAAGACTTTGGACATTGGACTTGAGACTTTGGACTACCCCTTAACACATACGACCTGCTTGATCTCAGCGACAACTTCAACCAGGTCTTCCTGGTTTTTCATTACCGCCTCAATTGACTTGTAAGCGCCAGGAATTTCATCCAGCACGCCTACGTCCTTGCGGCATTCAACTCCCGCAGTCTGACGTTCCAGATCTTCCTTTGAGAATGCGCGCTTTGCAGCGCCACGCGAGAGCTTACGTCCTGCTCCATGCGAACAAGAGTTGAAGCTCTCCGCCAAACCGCGTCCCTTAACGATGAACGACTTTGCGCCCATCGATCCGGGAATGATTCCGTAAGCTCCGGATGCGGCGTTGATTGCGCCCTTACGTGTGACGAAAACTTCCTCGCCGTAATGCTGTTCGAGCGCAACGTAGTTGTGATGACAGTTCACTGCCAGCTCCGGTTTGAAAGGCTGGCGATGATTGAACATCTTGTTGAAGACCTTCAACAGACGAGTCATCATGATTTCGCGGTTCTTCATCGCGTATCCCTGCGCCCACTTCAAGTCCTTCCAGTAAGCCTCAAACTCCGGAGTACCGTAGATGAAGTAAGCAAGGTCCGGTGCCGGCAGCTCGTTCAATCTCCACAGCCCCTTCGCTGTCGAGATGTGTCGTTCCGCCAGTTCCTTTCCGATGTTGCGAGAACCTGAGTGCAGCATCAACCAAACGTAATTTTCAGTATCCAGACAAACTTCGATGAAGTGGTTTCCTCCACCAAGTGTACCCAGCTGCCTCATCGCCTTTGTCTTGCGATCGTGAACACCTTCGTGAAGTTCCTTGAAGTCGTTCCACCCTGCCCAGTAAGACGATTCGTCAACTGACTCTCTGTATTGACTGAACCCTGTTGGAATTGCTTCCTCGATCGCCAGTCGAAGTTCCTTCAACTTACCATCGAGAATTCCGCTCTTGAATGGTGTCTTGACTGCCATCATTCCGCAGCCGATATCAACACCGACTGTTGCCGGAATTACTGCTTCCTTTGTCGCGATAACTGATCCGACCATGCTTCCCTTGCCGAGATGTGCATCGGGCATCAGCGCGACGTGTTTGAACAAACAAGGCAGACGCGAAACGTTGCGTAGCATCGCTTGTTCTTCAAGTGAAAACTCGTGGTTCGCCCATGAAAGAACGTCCTTCTGAGCTCCACCGAGTTGTAGCTTTTCGTAAGGCATTACAGCCCCTCCTTTCTAAGAATCTCAACGAACTTATGATTTGTCGATCTAGTACCACCGCGCTTCGATTCTGGTGCGCCAGGTGAGATTCGAACTCACATCACCCTGATTAAGAGTCAGGGGCCTTTCCAGTTAGGTAACTGACGCGAAAAAACAAGTATGAAGGCGGAAGGATGAAGGATGAAAGTTAAGTGACGGCAATTCATCCTTCCGCCTTCATCCTTCATCCTTCGCATCTGGCGGGACTGACGAGATTTGAACTCGCGATCTCTGCATCGACAGTGCAGCGCTTTGGATCCAACTAAGCTACAGCCCCGGGAAATTTGTCCGACGAACTTTAGTTTGTCGTGCGTCGAATTGAGACCCCGCTATTTTCGTCAGGGGTCTGGATGGTCCGCCACGACAAACTAAAGTTCGTCGGACTGGACTCTATGCCACCGCCGCCTCCGAATGATCTTGCAGATGCGGTCCTCCTGCGTACTGGCTTGGGTGGGTCGGAGGGAGTCGAACCCTCACCGTAGGCGTTCACAATGCGGTGCTCTACCGTTAAGCTACGACCCACATATGAAGGATGAAGACGGAAGGATAAAGGATGAAGCGACTTCACTACTCTTTCATCCTTCCGCCTTCATCCTTCATCCTTGATTTTTTCGGGGATGACGAGACTCGAACTCGCAAATCAGCTGATTGAAGGTCAGCCCGCTTTCCAATTCGCGTTCATCCCCAGAATGATTTCAGATTAAAGATTTAAGATTTAGTATTGTCTTAGGTACTTTGTGCTTTTTGCCCTCTTTGATGAACGTAGTCGGTGGTTCTATTTGCCGTTGAGGTTTTGTGTTCTCAAACTTAAATCTGAAATCTTCAGTGCTAAATTCGCTGCTAACTGTAATCGCCAGTCTGCTGCTGCTAAGTGCCGTCAAAGCACAACCGCAGAAACCACAAATGCGGATTGGCGAAGTTGAGTATTTCGGAACCAAGGGTGTGGATGTGCAGAAGGTCAAAACGGATTTGCCAATCCACGAGGGTGAGGAGCTCTCGTTCGATGCTGTGCCTGATTTGATTTCCAGGGGAAAAGCGTCAGTTAGAGCATCAATTGGTCGGGAGCCTACTGATCTCGGACCAGTTTGTTGTGACGCTCACGACAAGTGGATCTTCTACATTGGCTTGCCTGGTCGGAACGTTGAAGTCATTCGCCACAACCCACAACCAAAAGGTGCAACCAGTTTTCCGCCTGAAGTTCTGACGTTGTATAGCCAGGTCATGGATCTTATTGGTGAATCAGTCCACACACAGGCCATCGAAGATCGATCGCAGGGGTACGCGCTATCGGCATATCCACCGCTACGCGCAAAACAGTTGGCAATGCGGGACTATGCGACTCGTCATGCCGCCCTGATTCGACGAGTCCTAAATAAATCTGCTGATCCTTCACAGCGCTCAGTAGCAGCTCAGCTAATGGGGTATGCAATCCATAACCAGGCACAGATTCTTGCACTGGTACAAGCGAGTCGCGATGCAGATGAAACCGTTCGTAATAATGCGATACGAGCACTTGGTGTGCTGGCTGAGTCGCGCCCCTCAATCGCAAAACAAATACCCGCCACAGGATTCGTCGCTCTATTAAACTCAGGAGTCTGGACGGATCGAAATAAGGGTGGGTTGTTGATAGAGGCACTTACGAGAACCCGCGACCAAAAGTTGTTGCGATTGGTGAGTCGAAGAGCTTCCGATTCACTGCTTGAGATGGCCCAATGGCGTGAATTTGGACATGCACAAGGTGCACGTTTGATTCTCGGACGAATTGCCGGAATAGACGAGGAGCGACTTCAACGGTTAGCTCACGACGATCCAAACGCGATTATTAAGGCGTTTGCCAGTAGTCAAGAAGAATAGGACCGATATGACCTATTCGACTTATTGGCGAATTATTTAGCCTCTGACCCACTACCTAAAGTCTGGAATCTGAAATTGTTTTTGGTTCCGGCGGAGGGATTCGAACCCACACTGTCTAGTTTCTAAGACTAGCGCCTCCTGCCTGTTGGGCTACACCGGACAGAAAGGATGTCCTTTCCGATTTCCAATTGCCGATTGCCAATTTCCAGGACCTGCGGCATCGATCGTTTCCGCTCCTCTACCGAGCTGTGCGACACCATGGCCTCTCAATTGGCAATCGGCAATTGGAAATCGGAAATATCTGCTGGCGGACCTGGCACGATTTAAACGTGCAGCCTCGACCTTCGCACAGTCGCGCTCTGATTCCATTGAGCTACAGGTCCCTAAATATTTCAGATTGAAGAATTGAGTTTCTGGTCGGACCTTAACGTGTCGGAGTGGGTTTCGTGTTGCTTCGTGTGATTTCGTGGATCGTAGTGGTCGCAGGAAAACACGATCCACTAAGTCACACGAACCAACACGAAATGAAATCTTAAATAACGCTGGCGGAGGCGACAGGAGTTGAACCTGCACACGACAAAGCGCGGCGATTTAGCAAACCGCTGCCATACCATTAGGCGACGCCTCCCTTAAAAAGACAGGACGCAGGTGCAGAAAGCAGGAGCAGGTACAAGTCTGCCGCCTCCTGCCTTGTGTTGGCTGGGACGCCCGGATTTGAACCGAGAAAGTCGAGTTTGGAATCCGACGGTTTGCCAGTTAGCCTACGCCCCAGAATATTTCGGATTGAAGATAGGAGACTTTCATCCAAGTACAACCAAAGAACAAAGCACTAAGCACAAAGCTCAAAGTACAAAATTCAACTTATTGATAAACGGCTTGTAACTTCTTTCCGAGCTCCAAGTCCTGGATCACATCGGTACTGTCAGTGAATTGATCGATCGCTCCAACCCAGGTTCTAATCTTTCTGACTTCCGGATTCCGAATAGCCTGCTTGATTGCGATTGCGATTTCATCCGCGTGGATTACCAGGTAAGGCCGGTTGAAATAGTTCGTGGTGTTCACCGAATGCGGCTTTGTGATCTTTAATGAATTCTGTTTCTTGACGACTATTGTATAGGCCTGCGACAACAACATCTCCCGGCGCTTCCAGTTTTTGGCGCTTAGCACTTCAGCTAAGACAGGCTTTAATGATTTTGCGATCTTGAGTTTAGCGAACGCGAAGCCGAGCCATTTGCTATAAGGTATGTACTGACGTTCCAGCAGGAAGCTGAGCTTCATAAGTTCTCGAACAATTCGAGCGGCGACGATCCGCGATCCCAAATCATCACCAATGTCACCCGTACGTCCGACAAAAGCTTCCTCTTGAGAAATCTTTGTCCATTGAGCAGCAAGGAGGTAAAGCCATATGTCTCTCGGATAGTATTTGAGCTTCCGGCGAATGTTTTTCAACTCACCAGTACCGTCGTGGAAAACCTCACCACTTGTCAGCTCGAGTAGACGTTGCTGCGGAAACGTCAGCCAGTCAAAAACCGTAATCTCCTCTTTTACATCACAACCCAACCTGTGCTTGAAGAAACCGAACCCATAAACATTGATCATGTGGTTGACAGGACCAGTGCTGATTCTCTCTGGGCGTCGTACCCCATTCGGTTCAGGTGTACTGAAGTTGGTTGAGTATCCCAGGAACTCGTATGGAAGATTATTCGCCAGGACGTGCTCAATCTGTTGGTGGAGTTTTGGATAGTCTCCTTCACTTAAAAACAACAGCACGCGCGGACCCCAGTGATGATCGCGGGACATTGGTGTGTCGAAGCCCAATACTTCCGAACCCCAGCCGATAAGTGCTGCCGAGTAACGTAGTCCTGGAAACTCTCGATCGAGGATTGGCTGGACTATCTTTCGGTAGAAGAGTCGACTCAGTTTCAGTCCAGGAATGAATTTTGGTACGAGGTCTTTGTTCATAATGTGATCTTGCCAATCTGAAATCTTCAAACCTAACAAAGCTCTGATTAAGTACGACAGGCTGTTAGCCTGTCGACGCTTTGGCAACAATGTATGCAACCGGAACCACGACAGGCTAACAGCCTATCGTACTTACTTCCTTAAATATGTTGGCGGAAGGGACAGGAGTCGAACCTGCAAGGGACTGGCCCGGTAGTTTTCAGGACTACTGCCTTACCAGTTAGGCTACCCTTCCGAGTAAACGAGTAGAGTTGAGCTTTGGTTCTTTGTGCTGAATTCTTTTGGCTTGACAAAGCACAAAAATCAAAGCTCAACAATGGAGCATGCGGTAGGACTCGCACCTACGAAGTCGTTTCAACGACGCCTGATTTACAGTCAGGGGCTTTAGCTGCTCAGCCACGCATGCACATTTGTGCTTTGTACTTTGTGCTTGGTGCTTTGTTGTGCTCACGAAATTACAAAGAACAAAGTACAAAGAACAAAGTTCAAACCTCGCTATCAAGTGTGATAAAAAATAGATGAAGGCAGAGAGAAACAAGCCGCGAACACACTTCGAGGCACACTTCTCCTGAGGATGGCGATGCTCGAGACTCTCGCAAAGTGGACCCGCGCATTGTCATCCGATTGAAGGCTCCCTGCCTTCATCTCGCAAAAGGTATTTCGATTGTCAAAAAACTGAAGGAGCGGGCCTGAAGCCTCCCAGGGAAGCTGCCCGCTCCTTCAATTCTCGCGTTATTTCGTTGGAGTTTTGGGAGCGGGAGTCCGCTCCCGCTGATTAATGCCTGATATAACGGCTATCGACTATTGACGTCTGTTGGCCGAGTTTACCGCTGATAAAATTGGTGGGGGACGAGCCCAGAATCAAACCAGACCACGCGGCGCACATCTGTGCACTCGGTCGCCGTTCGGCGTTATGTAATCTGTTTAATCTGCTCGTCATCATGTTTGATTCACCTCATCGCGCTGTTATCACATTTTGCGCGAGCGCTGTTTTATAAGGTAGCGCACCATAACCTGTCAAGAAGTTTTTCAAAAAATATTTCTTCGCTCGATTGGATAACCTGAACTCGCCGCGCGTTGCCCCCCGACTAATTAAATTTCGCGTCGCCACGATGTCCGACGAACTTTAGTTTGTCGCGCGTGCTTATGTCAGGCTTATGGAAATAACTAAAGGCCGTGAAATTCCACGCACGACAAACTAAAGTTCGTCGGAGTTTAAGACTTCTTCGCAAAATATCCAGGACGGTGGCGGACCTCTAATTTCTCATCCTTCAACGCCGGATTAGCTATCTCAACACTGATTTTTCGATAGGCACCATCTCTCTTCTTGTTCGTTGAGGAATACGCGATCAGATATTGAGTCCGCAGCTCTTTTTCAATCTCCGCGAACGCTGACTGCAAATCATCCGTCTTCTTCGGAAAAAACGCGCGCCCGCCAGTACGTTCGGCAATTTCTCGAACTGCTCCCTTGTTCACTCCTTCACCCTTACTGTCTCCAATACCAATCGCATAAACAACTGTCTCAGCTGCCAACGCCTCATTGATCGCGTTGTTGCGCGTGAGACGACTTGACGTATCCAATCCATCAGTCAACAAAACTATCGCGCGTCTGCGTTGATCCTGAATCTTACTCAACACCTGACTCGAGGTTAAAGCAATCGCATCCCAGATGGCTGTCGTTCCCGGATCTGGCGTGGCGGGTAAACCTGGACCAGTGGGAATTCCAGATAACGGACGACCGGCTCCCTCGTATGCCGGTATTGCGACCTCGACCTGTTGTAGCACTCGATAGACACTCAGCACATCGCGCGTTAGTCCTTGCTCGAGAAATGCCTGACCAGTGAACGGAACTACCGCAACCTGATCCTTGCTTGAGTGAATCGCACTCTCGATGAACTCGCGCGCGGCCGCCTTCTCATCTGAAAGTGTGTGCTTCTGCGAAATACTGATATCGATCAGAAATGCTATAGCCAGTGGCCGATCTGTCTCTCGTTGAAAGGTGAAGAGTTGTTGTGGAACACCGTCTTCAAGCACACGGATGTCGTCAACATTCAGAGTGGTTATGAAGCGATGTTGCTTATCGACAACCGTAAATGGCAGGTTGGTGACGTCAGTGTTGACGCGAACCACATCGACGTCATCGTTGGGTGTTTGGGCGGCTAGTTGGAAAGTACAAGCAACGAAGGCCACGAGCAACAAGAGTAGTCGTTTGAAAATCATTTGAGACTTTGAACCCCACACTTGGAATGAACAAGTAAGGAAGGGCGGTTTACCCCCGCTTGTACCCGATCTAATTGCTTGGGAAACAGCGGGGGTAAACCGCCCTTCCTTACTTGTTCATTCCAAGTGCGGGCATACACGACAAAAGCATTTTACCGGGCCGCGAAGGTAAACCGACACCGACAAAACAATCTTCAATCTGAAATCTTAAATCTGAAATTCTTCAGTTCTGCTGACTCGTTGCCTTTCGATCCATCTCGCGACTCTCCTTCTTCGGCAATTCCGGACTTGTAAAATCCGGAGCCGGATCGTTCCAAATGTAGTGATTGAACCAACCGAGATTGTGCTGCATCACCGCGCGCTGCGATTTTGGTTTGGTGATACCGTGACCAAATCCCTTGTAGACAATCATCTCGACCTTAACTCCCTTGTCCTCGAGCGCCTGGCGCAACTCGTACGCATTCGCGATCGGAACACGGCGATCCAATTCACCATGTTGAATCAGAGTTGGCGTGCGTGCACTCTTGATATACGCAATGGGTGAAGTCTTTTGATAGATTGCCGGATCGTCAACGGGGTTATTACCCAGGTAATGGATCGTGAAGGGTGTGATGTCTGTGTTGTAGTAATAAGTGGCCCAATCAGAGATTCCCGCTCCCACTGAGATCGCGACGAACCGATCTGAAGAGGCGGTTAAGAATGCCGAAATGTAACCGCCCTGGCTCCAGCCCATACAGGCAACCCTGGTTCGATCGATAAAACCTTTCGCGATCAAACTATCGATTCCCGAGATGACATCCCATGCGTCACCGACGCCGAGGTTGCGGACATTGAGACGTCGAAACGCTTCACCGTAGCCGGCACTTCCCCGATAGTTCACCTTCAAAATAACTGCACCTCGGGCCGCCCAAATGTCAGCAGGATAATTTCTGCTGTCGGGCGAAAGTAAGGCAGGACGATCGATGCCGGTTGGGCCACCATGAATGATGCAAAGCAGTGGATACTTCTTCGTAGCGTCAAAGTCTGCTGGTTTTATTACTACACCTTCGACCTCCGTTCCATCAGTGCTTTTCCACTTCGCGAGTTCTCTGGTACCAAGGATCAGAGCGCGCGTCTGCTCCGTCATCTTCGTTAACACACGAGGAGCAAACTTGTTGGTGTCAGTGATAAAGACTTCACCCAACGAGGTTGGCGAACTGGCTGTGAACGCTAACTTCTGGCTATCACGACTTAACGAAGCTGATCCCGCCAATAAATTGTCGGGCTGAGTTACGCGCGTGATGTTACCCGTTTGGGGATCGAGCCTGAACAGATGCGCAGCGGTTCGTTGCAAGGCATTGAAGTAAATCCCATCCGGTTTCCAGTCCACGAGGCCAACGCTTTCGTCGAAGTTATCAGTGATAGATCGAGGAGTACCGCCATCTGCCGACACAATTGCCAATCTTGTGTTAGTTGCGAAAGATGGTTGTCGGCCCATCGCGCTGGCAAACACGATCTGTTTGCCGTCGGGAGACCACCTTGGGCCATTATCCGGACCTGGTTGAGAAACAATTTTACGTATCGAATCATCAGCTAAATTCAAGACGAACACGTCTGAGGTCGTGGACTGAATTAGGTCCGGATTGATCGTCGCGCTAAAGGCGATCCTTGAGCCATCCGGAGACCAGGCAAACGAATCTACACTGAACTCTTTGTTCTTGGTTCGTTGCTTTCCGACAACTGGCGACCGCAATGCGTCGCTAACAGTGAATGTCCAAATATGATTGAAGCTGTACTCGCGTCGAACTACTTCGAAGTCGCCCATGTACTCCTTACGTTCTTTTGAAACGGGAGCAGTTGGTTCACTTGCCGAATATGCGATCGATTTGCCGTCTTCAGACCATGCGAAGCTATTGATTGCGGTTTCGGATTTTGTTAACTGAACCGCTTCGCCGCCCAGTGGGTTGATCGCGAAGATTTGATTCTTGTCTTCCACTCGATTGCTCAGGAACGTCAGCCAGGTTCCGTCAGGGGACCAGCGAGGCGACGTTGACGATTTGTCGCCACGTGTCAATTGAAAATTTCGGCCAGACGCTACCTCGATTAACCAGATCTGGTTCAGAAATGCGTCGGTCTTGAAGTCACCGTATCCAACTGTGTAGGCAATCCACTTTGCGTCGGGCGAGATCTGTACAGCTCCGACAGTCTTCAAGGTTATCAGCTCATCGATCGTTGGAACGTGACGCGATGACTGAGCAGTTGCGACTAATGAAGCAACGAGCAACAGGAATATCGCGGAGAAGAGTCGATGGGATTTCATATACAAACCTCCGGGGTCAATTGTGCAGGATCGCGAGCGCATTCTAGGACGTTCGATCTTGTTAGGCCAGTAAACGCTTTAATGGTATGTGAAAATAATCAGACACCTCGGTCCTGGGAGCGCAGGCGTCCCCGCCTGCCCCCGTCGAACGTAACCAAGTGGGTTACCTCAACGACTTTGCTTATCGAACAGTTCCGCGCCTGATCAGGGTAACGCGCGACGGGGGCAGGCGGGGACGCCTGCGCTCCCAGGACCGAGGTCTCTGATTATTTTCATAGCTTCTATCGCGAGGTAGTACTGACCGCTTCCAAGCTAAGTCAGCGTTGCGCAAGACCGAGACGCTTAGTGAGTTCGATAAAGCGTGGGTCGGCTCGCAACGAATCAAACTCAAAAGAGACACCAATCATCATCACCCTGAAATCTCGATCGTCGTATGCTTTGTCCAGCCACTTCATCGCTTCGTCGGTTTTACCAAGACGAGCATAAAACGACGCTACGACAAACGCTGGAACTTGTCCCCGCACAGCATTTTGTTCAAGCTGCGGAAGACTTGCTTCTAAGTAAGCGTTCCACCCAGACCTTCTAAAAATCTCCTCCGTTTTTGCGATCTCGGCCGCCGGCACCTGACCAAGTCGCGCCATCTTTCCATAGGCCTGGACCGCATCGACATATTCACGCTTCGCCTCGTAGGCACGACCAAGAAAGTAGTAAGTCGTGGCAAACTTCGGATCGAGATCGATCGCTTTCTTATATTGTTCAATTGCCTCATCGAAACGTCGACCATCTACCAGAATGTCACCATAGATTTTGTTCATGATGACTGACATTGGATCGAGCTCAAGAGCGCGCCGTATCTCCACGAGGGCTTCGTCGACACGATTGAGTGCAGACAGAAGTTCACCAAACCA
>Ga0068856_100005328_pt1 | contig 12693 bp, 11 predicted proteins | sample KBSCornC62_FD_66595 | JGI IMG/M metagenome (GOLD analysis project Ga0068856, IMG submission 66595) | Corn rhizosphere microbial communities from Kellogg Biological Station, Michigan, USA - KBS Corn C6-2 | ecosystem: Host-associated > Plants > Roots > Rhizosphere > Soil ...
CTAACGCCTCCCCCCGACGTTGCGGATGTGCTCGCCGCTGCGGATGGGCGCGTCTGGGAGGCTTTGGACATCTCCCGGGATTCAGAGCCCTTTAAATACATCAAATGGTTGAATGAAAGCGGAGCGGACCTGATGTTTGCCGGTGATGGAAAGATCGTCGGGTTTGACGGTGTTTTTCCCATGGCGCACGGTGATACATCCACGAATTGGGATGACTGGGATGTGCTGACTCCCGAACAGGCTCACGCTGCTGTGGATTCGGTTGTCTGGGGACGGCGCGCGATTGAAGCCAGTGCCCATCACCAACCGATGCCACCCGCGCCAGCCGCCGGTGGCTCCTATCGATCTGCCGCGCAGCTGGATTCTCGCGAATCAGGTGGCCCCCTTGTCAATCTCCTCACGCGCGATCAATCAGTGAATTGGTTTTTCAAAACGCGCGAAGGCGCCATGGGCGTACTGCAGCTTGTGAGTTTCAGCAACAATCCGCCTGTTGCCAAAATTCGTTATAAACTTCTGGAGTCAGCCGGAAATCAAATGGCACAGGGGAGCAGTAGTGAGGACGCGCACCAAACTCTTTCAGATCGGCTGTTTGCTGCCTCGAACATCACTGATTTTGACCAGAGGAGCAAACCGTTGGCGACTATTGCTGCGGACGCCGCACGCGCCGGCGAAGTGGAAATCGCCAGGAACGCGCTAAGAGAGATAGTCGATTCCACCCAGCGGGACGAAGCCACCCGGAAATCCGCGCGTCTGCTGGTTGAACGCGGCATGCGGAAACAGGCAGTGGAACTGGCCAAGGGCATTACCGACTCCACCCTCCGTAATCAGGTTTTGACGGAACTGGCGCAATAACACGTTGAACCACGACCATACAACTCCAGCCATCAGCGCCGGACGCGGTATCTTCGCCACCACGCACTGGACTGCCGTCCTCGCGGCGGGCCGGGGTGATTCTCCGCAGGCCGATACCGCGCTCGAAGAACTCTGCCGCACTTACTGGTATCCCCTTTACGTTTACGTTCGCCGTCGAGGCCACTCCCGCGAAGACGCGGAGGACCTCACGCAAGGCTTCTTCGCGCGATTATTGGAAAAGAATTTTCTCGAAGGCATCAACAGTGAAAAGGGAAAATTCCGTGCCTTTCTGTTAATGGCCTTGAAGCGCTACATGTCCAACGAATGGGACCGTGCTAATACTCTAAAACGCGGTGGCGGCATCGCGCCGCTTTCCCTCGACTGGCAAAGCGCCGAGACACGTTATCAAATCAATCCCGCGGATAATCTTAGCCCGGATAAATTGTTCGACCGCGCGTGGGCCCTGATTGTACTGGAGCGCGTCATCACCCGCTTGCGCGATGAGAACGTAAACGACGGCAAGGCCGATCAATATGACAAATTGAAACCATTCCTGATGCTGGGAAAAGGCGAAATTCCCTACGCCAGCGCTGCGGCAGACTTGAAAATGACCGAAGGCGCTGTTCGCGTTGCCGTGCACCGCCTTCGCCAGCGCTATCGTGAATTGCTTCGCGACGAAATTTCGCAAACGCTTTCCAACCCGGCCCATGCGGATGAAGAAATGCAAGCCCTGTTCAGCGCACTTTCCAACGTATGACTGGGCAGTGTGGCCAAATGGGGAGGGGAGGGCGGGGTGCGTACTGTCCCCGCCAACTATTTTTACTTGCCGTCCCCAATCAGACCGCTATCGTCGCTCGGTAATCTGATAGGCCGGTAAAACAAACCTTAACCAAGAAAGGAACCGATTATGGGTAAGTTTATGCGCACGTGGTCGTTGATGGGCGAGTGCTGGCAGGTGTTAAAAGCCGACAAAAGCCTGTTGGTGTTTCCGTTAATTTCCGGAATTTGCTGTATCCTGTTGCTGCTCTCTTTCGCGTTGCCCATATACGCCACCGGAGCGTGGCATTTGCCGGACCACAATGCCGGCCCCGTCCGCCAGTACATGTATTTCATCACGCTGTTCGCGTTCTATGTCGCGAACTATTTCATCGTCGTCTTCTTCAACGCCGCCATCGTCGCTTGCGCGGCGATTCGCCTGAGCGGCGGCACGCCCACAATAGGCGACGGCTTGCGCGCTGCCTCCGCTCGCCTGCCCGTGATCGCCGGCTGGGCTCTGGTTTCCGCAACCGTCGGATTAATTCTTCGCATCATTGAAGATCGTTCGGACAAGGTCGGCGAAATCGTCGCCGGACTCCTCGGCATGGCGTGGACGGTTATTAGTTTCCTCGTCGTCCCGATATTGGTTCTCGAGGGCAAAGGCCCGATCGCCGCCTTGAAAGATTCCACCGGCATGTTGAAGCAAACTTGGGGCGAACAGTTGATCAGCAATTTCAGCTTCGGAACAATTTTTTCCGTGCTCTCCCTTCCCGCCTTCGCCTTAATCTTTTTGGGCTTTTACCTGGGAGGAGCCGCTGTGGGCATTACCTGCGCCGTGTTTGCCGTGTTCTATTTGATTGCCCTGTCGCTGGTTCATTCAGCGCTTCAGGCAATCTTTCAAACAGCCCTCTATCTCTATGCGCGCGACGGCCAGGTGCAGGGATTCCGCACCGACGTTTTGCAGAACGCCATGGGCTGAAACGTTGCCCCAAGTGCCTTAGGCAACATTCCCGGCGACTTTAACAAACTCGTGCTCGTGTTCACGCACCACGAGCACCGGGCAACTCGCGCGTCGAACAACCTTCTCCACCGTGTTGCCCAGCAATACATGGCTGAGGCCGCCTCTGCCGTGCGTTGAAATGATTATCAAATCAGCTTCCAACTCTTTCGCCGTGTCCACAATTTCCACCGCTGGGTTGCCATGTCGCAGAAATGGCTTGGCGACGATGCCGTGGCCGATGGATTTGCAGAGTTGTTCCAAGCCTTCTTGAACTTCCCCTTCAGCTTCCGGAATTCCCTGCGGCATCATTTCGGATGTTTGCAGAACAATGACCGGCGGAATCACGTGGAGCAATAGCAGTTCCGAACCGAAATGTCTCGCAAACGGAATGGCATATTGCAGTGCTTTCTCCGCGCAGTGTGAAAAATCTGTGGGAACAAGAATCTTCTTTATTTGAAATGCAATCAGCCCCGTTGCCACCATGTCGGCCTCGGTGGTCGTGCCCGTTGACGGCGCCCCGCAAGCATGTCCGGCGCCTCCGGTTTTTATTCCAGGGTCCTTCATCATGTGAAACTCCTCCCGCAGGCGGGCCTGCCGGCTCGCCTGCAAGGCAATCTTTCGCGGTTGCGTTGCTCAACTCACTTTGACGTCCACCAGTTTCCGTTTCGCTTCTTCAGTCTTCGGGCAGGTGACCGTCAAAATGCCATCTTTGTAGCTGGCCTCAATGGCCTCGCTCTTGACCGGCGCTGGCATCGGAATGACCCGATGAAAGCGTCCGAAATATCGCTCCGAACGGTACATCTCCGCCGTCTTTTCTTCCGTCTCCGCCTTCCGTTCGCCGGCGATGTTGAGGCTGTCGCCTGTCATATAAACCTCGAACTCCTCTTTCTTCATGCCGGGAAGTTCAGCTTTCACAACGATGCTGTTCTTTTCCTCATGCACATTTACCGCAGGAATCCAGTCTTCAAACAATGGCTCATCGCTGCTCAGCCAGCTTCCGAATGGATATCCGAACAGGCGGTCGATTTCGCTTTGCAATCGCTGTATCGGGGCGAAGGGCGGGAACGTCCTTGAAACCGGAGCCAGCGATCCTTTTTGACTTTCCTGATGTTTGGCTAGTTTCATAATTACTACTTCCTTTCAACTGGAACATACGCCCAAAGAAACTGGATGCAAGGCCCCCTTGAAAGAGCCTTCCAAACACGATGAATCTTAAGCCTTTCGGTCAATGAGAACTTCCCGGCGGCGGCACTGTGGACGGCGGCGGGTTGTTCATTGTATTCGGCGAGGGTGGGGGCCACGGCGGCTTGTTCGATTGAGCCGGAGTCGGTTGTGCCTGGCCGTTTTGGTCGGAGCTTGCGCAACCCGTTGCCACCAAAGCCGCCATTGCCAGAAATACAAAAGCCTTTTTCATAATTATACCGCGCTTAGCCACTCTCTACGCCAGAATGGCCGGGATTTCAACCTGAATTTATGGCGATAAAAGCCGGCATTGACGCAATCTTTGGGACGCGCCATTCTTCGCGCATGAAATTCACCACTGTCATCCTCACGCTGGCGGCTGCCATTTCACTGCAAACTGCCGCTCTGGCTCAAACCGATACCCCGGTACTTCATACCAATACCGCAATCATCCCGGTGCCGCGCACGGGCGGTGCCACGAATCGCCAGTCCCTCGTGCTTCAGCGGGCGAAAGACCATCCCGGCGACTATGACATTGAATTCATCGGCGATTCCATCACCCAGGGATGGGAAGGCGCCGGCAAAAAGGTATGGCAGGATTACTATGGCAAGCGCAAAGTCATCAACATGGGCGTCGGCGGCGACCGCACCCAGCACGTGCTCTGGCGTTTTGAGGAGGGACAGCTCGATGGCATTCACGCCAAAGTCGCCGTCCTCATGATCGGCACCAACAACTCCAACAAGGACGACAACAGCGAAGCCGACATCCTTGAAGGCGTCACCGCCATCGTAAACCAGATTCGCCAGCGCCAGCCGGATACGAAAATCATTTTGATGGACATCTTCCCCCGCGGAAAAACGTTCAGCGCGCAGCGCGGCAAAATCCTGCAAGTGAACGAGGCCCTGGCAAAACTCGATGACGGCAAAAACATCTTCTACATCGACATCGGGCCGCAATTGATTGAGAAAGACGGGTCCATCTCAACGTCAATGATGCACGACTACCTGCATCCGGGCGAAGCCGGCTACAAGATCTGGGCCGGTGCCATTGAACCCAGGCTCCAGCAATTGCTCCGCAAGAAACATTGGTGGCAGAGAATTGCGTGATGATCACGCCACCGCCAGTAATTCCACTTCAAAGATCAGCGTCGAATTCGGCGGGATGGCGCCCGGATAGCCGTCCCGGCCGTACGCGAGTTCGGGCGGAATGGTCAGCTTCACCTTGTCGCCGACTTTCATCTGGGCCACACCCAGGTCCCAGCCGGCAATGACTTCGCCGGCGCCGAGCGTGAAGCTAAAGGGCTCGTCGCGGTCCACGGAGCTGTCGAACTTTGTGCCGTCCATGAACGTGCCGGTGTAATGCACCGTCACGGTGTTTCCGTTCTTGGGAGTCGCGCCGTTGCCGTTCGCGAGCTTTTCAATCTTCAGGTGGGCTGTGGCCATAATTTAGTGTTGCTGGTCGAGTTCAGGGCGTCAAATAAACGTTTTTGCGAATAAAAAGCGCGGATTTCTCCGCGCTTTTATGTTTCACATCTTGTTGTTAAGCAATGGCTTATACGTTGATTGCTTACACGTTGTACGTGCCGCTGCTGGTTGTGCCGCCGCGGCCGGTCCAGTTCGTGTGGAAGAACTGTCCGCGCGGCTGGTCCACGCGTTCATACGTGTGCGCGCCGAAATAATCGCGCTGGGCCTGCAAAAGATTCGCGGGCAACACCGCCGAGCGATATTGGTCGAAGAACGCGAGCGCCGTGCTGAATGCGGGCACCGGAATGCCGCGTTTGGCGGCCGTCGCCACGACATTGCGCCAGCCTTTCTGGGCGTTCTTGATCTCGCCCCGGAAATAATCGTCCAACAGCAGGTTCATCAGCTTCGGATTGTTGTCGTATGCTTCCTTGATCTTGCCGAGGAACCGCGAGCGGATGATGCAGCCGCCGCGCCACATGAGGGCGATGCCACCGTAGTTCAAGTTCCAGCCGTATTCCTTGGCCGCGGCGCGCATGAGCATGTAACCCTGCGCGTAGCTGACAATCTTCGAGGCGTAGAGCGCGCTCTTGATGTCGGCGATGAACGCCTTTTTCTTCTCCGCATTGGCGGCGATGCTCGTGAGGGCAGGGCGGGGGCCTTTCAGTTTGCGGGCCGCCTTCACGCGTTCATCCTTCAAGGCCGAAACGCAACGGGAATAGACCGCTTCCGCCATGAGCGTAATCGGAATGCCCAGGTCCTGCGAATTGATCACCGTCCATTTGCCGGTGCCTTTCTGGCCGGCGGTATCGAGGATCTTGTCCACAAGCGGCGTATTGTCCTCGTCCTTCTTGGCCAGAATGTCGCGGGTAATTTCCACCAGGTAAGAGTCGAGTTCGCCCTTGTTCCATTCCGCGAAAACTTCATGCATCTCATCGGCGCTCATGCCGAGGCCGTGCTTCATGATGTTGTACGCTTCGCAAATCAACTGCATGTCGCCGTACTCAATGCCGTTGTGCACCATCTTTACGTAATGGCCCGCGCCGGCTTCGCCCACCCAGTCGCAGCACGGAGTCCCATCTTCCACTTTGGCGGCCACGGACTGAAAGATGTCCTTCACATGCGGCCACGCGGCGGGTGAGCCGCCGGGCATGATGCTCGGGCCGCGGCGCGCGCCTTCCTCACCGCCGGAGACGCCCGTGCCGATGTAAAGCAGCCCCTTGCCTTCCAGGTATTTCTGCCGGCGGTTCGTGTCATCAAACAGCGAATTGCCGCCGTCGATGATGATGTCGCCGGGTTCGAGCACGGGAATGAGCTGTTCAATGAATTCATCCACCGGTTTGCCGGCTTTGACCAGCATCATCACGCGGCGCGGCTTTTTGAGCATGGAAACCATTTCCGCAATCGAATGCGCCCCGAGCACCTTGGTGCCCTTGGCTTCGTTGGCCAGGAAATGGTCCACTTTGTCCACCGTCCGGTTGTAGGCCACGATGGTAAAACCGTGGTCGTTCATGTTGAGAATGAGGTTCTGGCCCATGACGGCCAGACCAATAAGAGCGAGATCGCCTGTAGGTTGCATAAAATTCAGACCCGCAAAATACAAAATCGACCCCCCTTGGGCGAAGGAAAAATAATGGGGATGTACTTGGACTGGGTCGGACTGAGTTGGACTGGGTTGGACTGGGGCTGATTTTGCCACAGAGGCACAGAGGGGGAAATGGGGCAGGAGGCTTCTTTGAGGTTGGGGCGTCCGGCGGGGCGGAGTGCTGCGGCTGGGCTTTGCCACAGCCGCGGTCCGTAGCCGCAGGCGGCAGAGCGGGGCGGGAGCGGGCAGCGGGAATGTTGTGGCGACAGGCTGTCGCCACCCCGTGTGCATGGTTTGAGCCGAACGTCGGCCTCGCAAGGTTGGACTCGGTTGGACTCGGTTGGACTGGGCTTGACTGGGGGCTGTTTTGCCACTGAGGCGCAGAGGGCACAGAGGGGGAAATGACGAAGCCGAAGCTCGGCCAACTGAATGGCGAATGGGGCGGCGCGGGAGACGGGAGGTTGCAAGTTGCTGGTTGGCCTGTCGGCCTTGCATAGGTTTGACTGGGTTGGACTGAGTTGGACTGGGCTGGTTTTGCCACAGGCAGAGGGCACAGAGGGGGATGTCGTGGCGACAAGCTGTCGCCACCCCAATGCATGGTTGGACTGGGTTGGACTCACTTGGACCCGCCTTGGCTGCGCTACGGCGCTGCAGGCTGGGTTGGAGCATGCCATGTGGCAGGCGGCAGGTGTCAGGTCTGGGGCTGGTGAAAGGTGATCGCATGGAATTTTTTTCCGGAATTTAGCTTAAAATAACTTAAAATAACTTAAAGCCGATGCTCGGCCTGCCAATGGCATGGCGGGAGGCTGGGGTTCCAAGGTGCACGTTGCAGGTTGCAAGTGGCTGGTTGCTCGTTCCGAATTCGTTTACGTCGGGCTCGCGGTGCCCCCTCATCCCGGCCTTCTCCCCCGATGGGGGCGAAGGAGTACGAGCGCTGGCCTGCGGGATGCGCCACGATGTTTATCGAATCGCATGGTCGGCGGTCGGGTTCTGATAAACGTGCACACATAATATTTTTTCGAGTTTTTAAGCCGGACTAACCCGGACTAGGCAGGACAGCGAGGTTGGCTGAGGCCGAACGTCGGCCTCGCATAGTTTGACTGGGTTTGACTGACTTGGACTCGGTTGGACTGGGTTGGACTGGGGCTCGTTTTGCCACCGAGACGCAGAGCACGCAGAGGGCAAAATGTGACGGGAAGTTGCTCGTTGCAGGCAGGTTGCAGGTTGACGAATTCTGGCAGGTCGTCGGATTGAGCGGCAAGGTGGAGTTTGAGCCTCGTCACCTCGGCTGCTACGAGGATAATGGAGTGGAACGCGCGGGGAAAGGGGCGCGGTGGCGGCGGCTCACACTTTGTTATGGCATGATCGGGTTTCATCATGGCACGGTTTGGGTAACCGTGCGGGAGAAGTATGCCATAGTAATATAAAATGTCAAACTTAAAGAATTCTAGACACGAATTTCACGAATTTTAACTAAATAAGCCGGATGTTTGGCCTGAAGGATTATTTGAACAACAAAGGCGCGAAGGAACGAAGGAGGCGGCTAGGGCCGATATATTGCTTTTTGGAGACGGCGGTTGAGGCGGGGTTCGTGCTTTTTGGCGAGTTCGTGTTCCCAGATGCGAAGGACGCGCCAGCCGGATTTCTTCAGGGTCTGGGCGACGAGGCGGTCACGGGTTTGAAATGACGTAACTGTTTATAGCCTATCGCCGCCGGGTATTGGCCAACGCCCGATCGAGCCGCCGCAACAACCGCAGCTCATTCTTCCGGGCCAGCTCATGCTCCCAAATCCGCAGGACTTTCCAGCCAGATTTCCGGAGTGTGCTATTCACCAACCTATCTCGCTTCCGGTTTGACTTCAGTTTATTTTGCCAAAACGAGCCGCTTTTCTTGACGTGTGACGTATGCTTTTTGCACCCGTGCCAGAAACAGCCATCAACAAAGATCGCGAGTTTGAAATGAGGGAATACAAAATCGGGTCTGCCAAAAACCGGATGGTTTCTTCGCCATCCAGTAATACGGTGCAATCGAAACACCTTTATCAAAGCCAGCTCTGTGTTTTTATTGCCGCGGGAGCGTATCCGGGCCATCAATTGACTACGTGTGAGCCCCGAGAATAATTGACTCATGGTGCCAGCGTATAATGTTTCGGCACCCCGAGAAATAGTTCTCCAATCCGTGGTTTTTCAATTTTAAAAAGAGGCCCTTTTTCGGAGACACGGCCATCGATAGTCCGCTTGATCAGGTGATCCATAGTGATCGTGCCGTCCGTCAACAATCGATCGAATTGTTCAACACTCGGCCGTGTGGTATGAGTTACAGATTTTAATCGGAACCATTCGTGTCCTGTTTGCTTGAAGGCTTCTGCTTGAACCCAGAACGTGTCACGATGTTTTTTTGAAAGACGCTCATGTAACCGGTCTAAGCGCCAAATGCAGACGTCCTTAACAGGTTCTGTTGCGCAGAATTCCCGTAACCATTTGTCCGCATCTTTCACTTCAAATTGTAAACCTTGCGAATTTGCCCGACGTGTGCTGACTGTGCAATAAAGCTTAAAATCATCTCCACGTTGATATCCGAATTGGTCAAGAATCGACCGGCTACTTTTCATTACGCTCAGATCCCAATCCGGAACGCATGCAAATAGCGTAGCTCGGTTCTCGCGGCTTGCCACAATAGCACTCCGGCCAGACTTTATTTCAATTCCCTTGTAGTCAGGGTTCCTGCTTGAATTAATCGCTATCCCCAGCGCCGTTTCAATGCTTCGCCCTACGGCCGTGTCTCCTTGGCAGACGGCCTTTATGGGTCCTGAATTGGCCAGTCGTTTAAGTAGGCCAAGCAATTCATTTGAATTCGACGATGCTGCCGATTCTGCGGCTTGGATAAACTCAGTAATCGCATTTGAAACGCGGTTCTGAAGGGCTATTGCCAAATCGCTCTGTGTTAGGTTTAACGCATGAATTAGCCCACCATGTATAAAGACGGCAACAACATCATTTGGATTTGCGAAGCGTCTAAATTCATAAAACCATAAACGAGGATCGCCATGTTTAGTGTTCGGGCGATAAAGCGATACCGATATATCATGAAAGCCCTTATTCCCTAGAATTTTCGCTGGTAATACTACTTTATTTTCAGGTCCCTGCGATTGAAGCGCAAAATCATGGATGTTGATTGCTCGCAACATTTTGCGCATCGGCTCCGTGGCGTCCAAGATTGACTTTCTGAGTCCCGTTTCGGTGAGAAACAGTAACACGCTATTATAACCAGCGCGATTTAAAGCGGTTAGATTCTCCGACTCATTCGCATCAAGGGGACGTGTATTCACGGTTTACAGGTCATTTCCCCACGTAAAATCTTTGCTAAATGTGCGCCTATCTTTTCCGCGAGCATTACGGGGACAGCATTGCCGATCTGTGTATAACGCGGCACATCCCGATCCCATACGCCAATGCTGGGATCTCCCGCCCGTCGTCGACCACCGGTGGTACGCGGTCCTTTAAATTCATACCAATCCGGAAAAGTTTGAATTCGCGCCCATTCTCGGACCGTCGGCCCCCGCGGCTGACTATAGTGGACATAGTCTTCCGGCAGAGAAGTCACTGTCAAGCTAGGCCCATTTTTATCCCATTCGCGAGGGAATACTCGCTGTGCGAATTTTTTTGTTTGAAATCTTTCAGGTATAGCCCCGTTATTCTTGATCATATGCGTGAACTTTTCGCGTATATAATCAGCGTGTGCGGAATACTCCTGTTCTGAAAGCGGATCACCTTTTTCGAGTAGCCGCCCGTTACGCGTCATCCGAAGTACTCTTTGAATTTCGGTTTTTGGGTCATGGATATATTTTACCGTCGCCAAAGAGCGCAAAAAATCAGGATCTTCCAAATCGGACAATAGTTCTACTAACGTCGGCGGTTTACCTGAAGGCTTTGGTAAAAACCCAGATTCTACTGCGGTTGGGGCATCAAAGGAGATTTCGCACAATGTTTGTTGGACCCAATGCGGCAAAATATCTTCACGTATGCCGACCATGATGACACGCGGACGGTTTTGCGGTACCCCATAATCCTTTGCGTGAAGCAAGTCCCAACGAATCCGATAGTCTGAGAGGGTCTTGAATTCAGCAAGGACCGCTTTGAAAATTTCTCCATTTTCGCCGTCCGGGGTCCATTTAGAATTCAGCAGGCCACGTACGTTTTCGAACAAGAACATCTTTGGGCGGACACACCTGATGACTCGAACCATTTCTTGAAATAAATGATTCGACGGTATGTCCTTCTTATCCAGTTTAAAAGTTCGTCGATGACCAATACCCGAGTAACCCTGACACGGCGGCCCTCCACAGACCAGATCGATGTCGTCGATTTGTTTATATCGCCAGTAGGTTTTGAGTAAATTTAGGTCTAGGTCCGTTAGATTATAAACATCTCCGACAGGGATGATGTTCATATCTTTACGGTTTGCTATGTACGTTTCCGCAGCATGCGGGCTAATTTCACTGAACAGTAATGGCGAAAAGCCTGCTTTTTCCAAACCGAGTGACAGTCCGCCGCAGCCGGCAAACAAATCAATACAATAAAGCTGACGTGGCTTTCCGTGCCCGTTCGCGTAATACGGAACGGATTCTTCCTTAAGTTCGAAATGTCGATTTTTATGTGTCTTCTTCAAATATCTACTCCTTTACAAAGTTCTGCCACTGGGACTCCAAGAGCCTTCGCGAGCCGGATTACGGTCTTTATTCCTGGGTTGCGGAGACCACGTTCGACGCCGCTAATAAAGGTGCGGTCGAGATCGGCCTTTTCGGCGAGTTTGTCTTGGGTAAGACTTTTTTCGGCGCGAAGGCGAGCTACGTTACGTCCAAAAGCAATGAGTGTTCTGTCCCGAATCGGCATTATTTTCATAATGCCCAGAATGATGCCCGGAAGTCTGTGGCCTATCGGCTACAATGTTGGAAAATGACGGTTTAGCTCTGGCTTGATTGCGTGCGGAAATGTGTCGCTCTTTCAGAGCTTAGGGCGTGTTTGGGGCCTTAACCCAGGGCTGCGCTTCGCTTTCCCTGGGCTATCACATGCTGGGCTTTCAGCCCATAGGTATTGAGTGGTCGACAACCGATGGGCGGATGGCGTCGGCGGTGAGGCGATTGCTTTTTCCGGAATGGGACGGATGGGACCTGTGGGACGAATGGCGGGAGCGAATTGGGTGGTCAGTCGTGGAAAAATGGCAGTTTACCAAGGGCGTTGATTGCGTGCGGAAGTGTTTCGCTCTTTCAGAGCTTGGGCATTTCGGCGGGGCATTAACCCAGGGCTGCGCTTCGCTTTCCCTGGGCTAACGTATTCCGGGCTTTCAGCCCATAGGCGCAGAGTGGCCGACAACCGATGCGGGGGAATGGTATCAGCGGTGAGGCGATTGCTTTTTCTAGAATGGGACGAATGGGACCTGTGGGACGTATGGCTGGCGCGAATTGCGTGGTCTGGTTTTTGGGCGGGAGGCCAGTCGGGCGGTGACTTGGTTTAGGCGGTGCGAGCCTAATAATTCAAGATGACAGGCGATGCGCCAGTTTCTGGGCTATCGAAATAATACCGGCGAAGAGGAGCAGCAGCATGGTGCTTATCGCATAGGCCCGAAAGCGGACAAATCGCTTAACCGGACGAAATCCCAAATCAAAATATCGCCAAATCCACGATTCAATCCCACGTAACTGGAAGCTGATGGCCAAAACCAAGAGGTCAAAAAATGCGGAATCGCCGAGTATGCCCAAAGCATAAAACTCCGGGGTCAAGACTATCAAAGTGGCCACAATAACCGCCACCAAACCAAGCAACATTTGCCACGACGTGAGACGATGGATCCATGTGGG
>Ga0068856_100005329_pt1 | contig 12691 bp, 10 predicted proteins | sample KBSCornC62_FD_66595 | JGI IMG/M metagenome (GOLD analysis project Ga0068856, IMG submission 66595) | Corn rhizosphere microbial communities from Kellogg Biological Station, Michigan, USA - KBS Corn C6-2 | ecosystem: Host-associated > Plants > Roots > Rhizosphere > Soil ...
AGGGTAACAAGAGCCAAAGGCCGCCGGGCCGCGCATCGACGTTTCGTTTAATAGCAATCGCCCGCAATCGCACTTCAGAATTTCAGCCGCAACGTGAACTGTAGTCGTCTGGCCGGCAATGAGGAAACCGCCTGTCGAAAGAACGGCGATTTGTCGTTGCCGATGAACTGCGAAAAGTTCACATGATTGACTGCGTTGAATGCGTCGGCCGCAAATGTAATGATCGGTCCCTTTTCCGCCTTCTTGGATAAATAGAAATCGTGAGACCATCTCAAATCAAGTTCCATAAAGCCCGGCCCGAGAAGCGTGTTTCGCGCCACGCCGGTTGGCCGCGCGTTAGCAAATCCTGAATTGTAAACGTCAATTCCTAAGGTTTCTGTATAGGGAAGGCCCGAACCCGCGATAAAGGCGATGCCCACATTGATCCATCTGTTCGGCGTGGAACTAGCCAGCATGCTAAAGCGATGATGCTGGTCAAAATCAGCGCGGGCATACTCTCCGCTCAAGTCATAAGTATTCGGAGGCATATAGTTGATGCCGCCAATGTTGTTATCCGTTCGACCCAGCGTGTATTGCACTACGCCCGAGAAATAACGGTTGATTTTGCCCGAAAACGAAATGTCGAGCGCTTGGCCCACTTGCCGTCCGGATGATTGTATCTGTTGGTAAACGCCATAGCCCGGATCGGGTCGCTGCAAATAGAGTGGTGGGAGCGGCTGATTCACATTAAGCGAAGTAAACAACCCGATTCCGGTCAAGCCTCTATAGGTTGCCGTTATCGTAGCCGCTTTCAAGAGTTGCCGCTCCAGTGAAACGCTGTACATGCCTAGATAGGGAGTTCGAATATTTGGGCTGAAGCGGTACAGATTGGCCGGTTCGAGAGATGGATCGGCCCCATTGATGAACGGATTTGGATATGGCGGATTAAGCAAGAGAATGTTCTGTACTGCGGGCGCCGAGTATTCGGCCAGGCTGCCGAGCGGCCTTGCGCTCGTACGATCGTAGAAAATACCGCCGCCTGCTCGCAGAACTGTGTTCCGTTTTTTGCCAAAAGCGTATGCTATTGCTGCACGCGGCGCAAAGTTGTTGTTGTCGTGAAGGTAGTTCTGCCAATCCCAGCGCAAACCGAAAGTTAATTGAAGATTGGAAGCAACGCGGATCTGATCTTGAATGAAGCCACCGATCTCTTTTTGCCAGTAAACGAAATGAACCGGTCCGTGTTGCTGCGTGAACGAATAGGGACGCCCTGCAACATAATCCTCGAGAGAGGAGAAGTTAAAGATTCCTAGTCGGTTCGAATAATCGTCTAGGCCTCGTCGGGACATATTGGGCATTGCAAAACCAGTCGAGACAGTGTGCGTTTTATGTGTCCACGTCAAAACGTCACGAATATCAACGTTATTTTCAGTTGCTAACTGCGTTGCCTGAGCGCCTCCAGCAACGAATGAGTTCTGAACCGAGATTTGCGGTCGTTCTGTAGTGCTTGCAATCAAATCACGGTTTCGCTCGTACATGATTTGGAACTGGTTCAGAAGAGTCGGACGCAGTACAAGGCGATCGGAGTACGTCAAGTGACGTTCAAGATTTGTCACGTTGCGACCGGCTTCGGGTAAAATGTAGCCACCGTTCGCCTGATTTTGTCCCGACCCACCACCGCCATTGGGGTTTTGTCCGGCGTTGACGGGTTGCCCGGACGATAGCTGATTCTGCCGTGAACGGCCTTCGTACGTAAATTGCAGTGCCCCTGCGTAATGATCAGTGAAGTCGTGCGAGAGGCGCGCCGCTAGATCTTCAGCGCGAACCGGACTCGGCACGTTCTCTTGCAAAAGTCCGGAAGGAAGCTGTGCGAAAACGATCGATTGAAGATTGTCCTGCTGGTAATCGGCGGAAAGTAGAAAAAAAGTCCGGCTCAGCCGCGGTACGGGTCCCGTGAGTACGCCCTCAAAGATCCGGCGCTGTTCAGGAGCTCGTGTGGACGCAAACGCATTGCGCGCGTCGAAATGGGCATCGCGAAAGATTACGTTGGCAGTCCCATGAAAGACCGGGTCGGGTGTCTTCGTCGTGATTTCGATACGTCCGCGACCCGGCCGTGAGAACTCGGCGGAATAGGGATCGCTATTAATCTTCACGCTCTGTACTGCGGAAGGCGTCACGCCGGCGTTCTTTTGCTCCATGCCGTCGACGACCAGGGTTGTGCCCATGTTGCCCGTCGCTCCTTGGTCGAGGAAATTGGAGACGGCGGCGACAAAGTCCTGATCGAAGACAGGCAACTGGTCAAGCAGCTTATCGTTCACGACTGCCGCATCAAGATTCTGAGCAGGATCCGTCGATACCTGATGCGCATCCGCAGTGGCACTTACATCTATGCGCTGGGAAAGATCTGCCACTTCGAGGACCGCAGTAATTGGCTTGAGGTTATTCGAAATGTGTACGTGTAGGGAAAAGGGTTTGAATCCATCCTGGCTAATTTCAAGTTGACCTTCACTGAGTTTTGGAACGGCCAAATAGAAGGCGCCGTCCTTGTCGGTCGATGTGCTTGCTACGTGCTCCTTGGTAGGCGAGAAAAACGTAACAGTTGCTTTGGGAACGACCGCGCCTGTCACATCCTTGACTATTCCCACGATCTCGCTCCGTTCGCGAGTGATCTGCGTTTGGGCTGCGGCAGCTAAGAGCGACACGAGCAGAAGCGCGCCTATGCGCAAGTGAACCATGCGGTACCAAGAATAAAAAGTGAACCTGCAGTTTTGGTGAAAATCAAATATTCTATTCGTTTTCGCGACTTGCTAGTTACAAGTATTTAGGCCGTTAACGCTGAGAGCGTAGGGGAAGGCTGATCGACCATTCGCGATAAAGGAAAGGACAGCGTGAACGTCGTTCCAGCGTCTACTTCGCTTGTCACTTCGATGCTTGCGTGGTGCACTCTGACGATCCACTCCGCGATTGAGAGGCCGAGGCCTGTGCCACCCGATCGCTGTCGAGCCTTATCCGCGCGATAGAACCTTTCAAAAATGTGTGGTATGTCTTCAGCTGAGATGCCGGCCCCCGTATCTCGGATTTCCACCCGCAGGTCCTTCTCGCTAGCGATGAGTGCAAGTGTTATCTGACCTCCATCTGGTGTGTATTTGACAGCGTTATCGGTCAGGACAAGAAAGAGCCGCCGTAACAGATCTACGTTGCCGTTGACCAAACAGGGCCTCTCCACCCCGATGACTCGCACCGACAACTTCTTACGCGACGCCAGCAATTCCGTCTGGGATGCTGCCTCGCGGAATGGTACAGCGAGATCTACGGTTTCCAATCGCGATCTTGCATTTGAGTCCGACCGCGCAAGCACCAGCAGGTCTTCCAGGAGACGGGTTGTGCGTTCCGACTCTTCGAGAATGCTGACAAGCGCTTCAGACGATGATTGTCGAGAAGTGTCTGTCAGTGCCAACTCAGCAGTTGTACGAATAACGGAAATCGGCGTTCGCAATTCGTGAGAAGCGTCCGCCGTGAATTGAGTGATCTTGTGGAAAGCTGTCTCCAGACGGTCCATCATCTGATTCAAAGTTGTGGAAAGCTTCCGAAGTTCATCATCGGCAAGCGGCACCGCGATACGTTTCGAAATGTCGAGCGCGCTGATGGCCCGGGCATCCTCTGTGATCGTCCTGACCGGCTGAAGTGCACGACCGGCCATCCAATAACCGGTGCCACACGCGACAACGAGCACGAGTGGAATGGCGGCCATCAATATCCACCCAAAAGCTTCGATAAGCTCAGACGATTCCTCTAGCGACTGCGCAAGCTGAATGACGAAATACCTGCCGTCGGCGGCGTGCGATGCAGTTGCAAGCCGGACGGGTATTCTCCTCGAATGCACGGTCGTAAATCGAGGCTTTGTTGAGACCGGTTGCGCAGGCATTCCGATTCCGAGATGCCGCATGGATTCCGAGCGAAAAACCCAATCCCCTCGATCATTGCTGATTTGGAGTAGTTCTCCACCCGGACGAAGTTGCCCATGTTCCTGTAATTCGCGCCGAAGCTTCTCCGGATCAGCCGTCGATTGCTTGTCGAGAAATGAATTGATGCCCGCAACGCGGATCTTCAAGTCGCGATCAAACTCGTCGACAATACTAGCCCGCATGGCATAAAAGCTTCCGGCTCCGAATAGCGCTAGCACAACGAAGAAGGATGCCAGGTACCACAGCGCGAGCCGCATTCGGATAGGAAGCCGGGCTGTTATTGTTTCAAATTTCCCCAATTTTATAGCCGAACCCTCTTACAGTGTGTAACAGCTTTTGCTTGTACCCTGAGTCGACCTTCTGCCGAAGCAGCTTGATGAACGTGTCGAGCGTATTACTCTCTATGGTTTCCGAAAGGCCCCACACAGCGTCGATTAAGACATCACGGGTTAGCACCTGTCCAGGATGTCGCATGAAAAACTCCAACAGGGAATACTCAGTCCGCGTCAGCTCAATACAGCGATTCGCGCGAGTTACGTTGTGCGTAGCGCGATCGAGAGCAAGATCCCCAACCCGGAGAATAGTCGGGGCAGTTTGAGGCAATCGACGAGTGAGCGCCCGAAGCCGTGCGGCAAATTCACGAAAAGAAAATGGCTTGGTCACGTAATCGTCGCCGCCTTCATCCAGGCCCCGGATCAGATCGTCCTCCGTATCGCGCGCGGTAAGGAACAGTATCGGCGTGGAGTTTCCGGCAGCTCGCAGCCGCTTCGCTAACTCAAAACCATCGAGAACAGGAAGCATCACATCCAGGACCATGGCCTCAAACGGATACGACAGTGCCAGTTCGAGACCCTCGGAGCCGGTGTGCGCAGTCATTACGGAATAATGCTCACGCTCGAGACCTTTCCGAATCAGGTCTGCCATCTTCCGTTCATCCTCTACTACGAGGATGCGCATGCTACGTCGACGTATCGGGTGTTAAACAGGCAACGAGAGCACACGGATGGTGCCATGGTTCTTCCATGATCTAAACATTTCATCCTGGAGATTTGCTGAAGATTTTCAAATTCATCTATTTTGTACCAAGTGGCAGGAGGTATCAATTGACGAATATTTTTCAGATTTCCAGAGGAATTTCAGAATCCAGGAGTAAACTTTTGCTCATGAAACCTTCGGTTTTGCTCTGGATCCTGCTCTCGATGGCTTTTGGGTATGGGCGGGACAATGAAACGAAGGTGCAGTTCAAGGATCTTCCACGCGGTTCAAAAGACCGTCCAGGAACAGGAACGCAACGGTGCCGGGGTCCTCGGCTACAGCAAAGAGATGGAAAACGGCAAAACGTTTTATGAAGCCGAGACTCGGTTAAACGGCAAATCACGCGACATTTTGGTGGACGTGAGCGGGACTGTAGTCGAAGTCGAAGAAGCTGTCAGTTTGGCAAGTCTTCCGGCGGCAGTGCAGAAAGTCTTTCGAACCCATGCCGATTCAGGGAAGATTTTGAGCGTTGAATCCGTAACGAAAGGCTCTACGGTCAGGTACGAAGCCGTGGTCCAAAAGAAGGGCAGGAAGTCGGAAATCACCGTTAATGCTGACGGAATGATGAAAAAGGAGGAGTAGACCGATCCATCCGGGAGAATGCTTATGAGTACGGTACTGGCTTTCTGTTTTGAGCTCTTTATTATTGCCACCGTCTGCGTGGCCACGGAAGCACCGGGGTCCAAAGTGACCAAGAAATACCCCGTGCCGGGCAATGGGGGCTTTGATTACATTGTGTTCGACAGTTCCTCGAACCGCCTCTATGTTTCGCATGGCACAAAGGTGGACGTCCTAAATGCGGATTCGGGTGAGATTCTTGGCAAAGTAGAAGATACGCCGGGTGTCCACGGAATCGCCATCGTCCCGGACCTGCATCGTGGATTCACAACGAACGGCGGGAATGCGACGGTCTCGGTTTTTGATACGAACACACTCAAGACCATTAAGCAGATCTCAGTTCCGAAAGACCCGGATTTCACGTTCTACGATCCGCAAAGCAAGCGAGTGCTGGTGTGTCATGGCGATGCGGCAGTGGTCACGGTCATCGACCCTGAGAAGGAGGCTGTTACTGGGCAGATCAAGCTTGGTGGCGGTGCCGAGGCCGCTGTTGTAAACGGAAAGGGAACGGGTTTTGTGAACTTGGAGGAAGCCGCGATGGTGGTGAGCTTCGATCCACAGCGGTTGACGGTGAAGGAAAAATGGCCGATCACAGGCTGCAAGACTCCAACCGGACTGGCAATGGACGCGACGAAGGCGCGCTTGTTCATCGGCTGCCGGAGTAAAGTGCTGGCAGTTATGGATGCCTCCAATGGCAGAGTCATTACTACTCTTCCGATCGGCGAGCGAGTCGATGCGGTGGCATTTGACTCAGAGAACAACCTGATCTTTGCCTCGAACAGCGATGGAACCGTCTCTGTCGTCCGCCAGAAGAGCCCTAATGAATACGAATCCGTTGGCGATATTCGGACGCAACAGAGTGCCAAAACGATGGCTTTCGATCCAAAAACCAAACGGCTCTTTCTATCCGCGGCGGAGATGGAGCCAGCGTCCACGGTAGGTGGTCAAAGGGCAAGAATGAGACCAAAGACGGGCACATTTACGGTCTTAGTAGTTGAACGGCAGTAAAAAGAACGACGTCGAGGTTACGAGACGACTCTGCATACAGCGTTTGCTCGCGCGGGGATCAGTTGGTCGTGGGCGGAGAGAGACTTGGCTGGAGGACAAGAAAGGGAAGAAGATGATGTCCTGTCAAAGCCTCAGGTAATCCGCCAGTTTCGTACCGCTGTTGTGCTTCTCGTGGTTACTCTCGGCCCAGGCCGTGAAACCAGGCACCGAGAATATTCCACTGCATTTACAAATCCCAACCGGTACTCCGCTTCGCCTGTATTTGACGAAGCGCGTTCGGTATCGCAAAGGCGATCTTGTCGAAGCGAAAACTGCAGAGCCGACCTGGGCGTTTGATCGCATCGTTATCCCTGCCGGCACTACCGTTAAGGGCCGAGTCGTGAAACTCGAGCCCGTTCCCAAGATGATTCGCGGGATGGCGATGGTACGGGGCGATTTCACACCGTTGAAGAAAGCAGAGCTGTCCTTCACCAGGATGGTATTGAACGATGGTCACTCAGTAGCTTTTGAGACAAAGCCTTCTTTCGGCCTTGCCAGCATCTACGTCCCGGCGCGACCCCAGAAAAAAACGGGAAAATCCAGCAAGTCTGCCCCCAATCCGAACACCACGGGAGCGCAGTTTCGAAATGTGCTGAAGCAACAGGCACAAGCGCAAGTAAACGCAAGAACCGGAGGCATGTTGGACTTTGTACGGACACCCAACAAGCGGGAATGGCTGGAGAATTTCTTTTGGGCGAAGCTTCCCTACCATCCGCAGTGGTATCAGACGGGAACTCGGTTTGACGCAGTATTGGACAAGCCGCTCGACTTCGGCCATGTCTCCGTAGCCTCAAAGGGTTTCCAGCAAATAGGGACTCAGCCGCCGCCCGATGCGTCCGCATTAGTGCGATTCCTATCGACAGTGAACTCAAAAGATGCTCGCGTGGGTGATCCCATTAACGGTGTGTTGTCTCAGCCATTGTTTTCTTCCGATCGTACGCTGGTTTTACCGGAAGGCACACGGCTTACCGGGAAAGTGACCAATTGTCGTCCCGCGCGCCTGTTTCATCGGGGTGGACAACTCCGATTTACCTTTGATAATGTCGAAGCACCAACCTTTCCTGCCGCTCCAGCACGTTCTGAGCCTACACAAGCCCAGCTCACCGCGGTCGAAGAAACGTCCGGCGGTCTACAAGTCGATTCCGAAGGGACGGTAAAAGCGACGGAGTCGAAAACACGTTTTCTGCGACCCATCATCGCCGGACTGATCGCGGCCAAGTCGATGGATAACGACACCGGCAAACAGACTGCCTCCGGGGGAGCTAACGCCAATACCTCGGGTGCGACGCTAGGAGGCTTTTCAGGCTTTGGCTTATTCGGGATGGCCATCGCTCAGGGTCCGAGACCAATTGGCACCGCACTCGGATTCTATGGCTTGGCCTGGTCCGCATACACGACCATTGTTTCTCGCGGAAGAGAAGTGAGTTTCGAGAAAAACAGCGCGGTGGCGATTCGCTTTGGCGCGCGCCGTTAAATTCATCTGCTTGCAGCACAGAGCTGTCAAGGAAACATCTGGGACACTGTTCTGTTTATAAGCACAAAACAGCTTTGGCGCTCATTTTCGTGACCGGCAGTAGGCAGTGCTGCACATTCGCAAAGATGAGTCCCGTAATAAGGGACAAGGTCGTATCCGCTTTGGCGTACCCAATCGGGTGAACTTGATCATCCGACAACGCTCACACTATTCGAGTGTCGCAACGAGTTCATTACAACGACCACAGGACTGCCCCAAGCTACTACGTCCGCAGGCTCCAGGCAGTAGAGTAGACCGGCATGACCCAACGTTGAAACGTGCTGCAATAAATCCGATAAAATGCTCGCGGCAAGAGCGCAACAGCGCTTTTTGCAACGGAGGCTGAGTAAGCCTCACCAGCCGAACTCTTCGCCAATGAGCCCGGACAGCAGAACCCAAACCTGCCAAATTCGTAACCCTGCCCAAGCGTCGTGAAAGGCTATCAATCTGTCAATACATGCAGAGTGACAATCGCTAGAATGCCTCCCGCTGCGCATGTTGCACTAGCTACCAGTAGCGTGGTCAGATGTCGACGAAACACTGCGAGAGTGTCCCGCGCAGCGTGCCGTAGTTCGGTTTCATGGTTCCATCCATGTAAGAGCGTGGCGGAACCGGTAACCAGCACAGCCAATGGCAAAGCGATGAGCAGGCCCCAGAGGCCACCGCGCGGCCGCGCAGCGAACCAATTCACCACCTGCTGGGCGGTATGCGCCGGCTCGTATTGCAGCGGTTGCAGGTTACGCACAAAAAGCGCGGTCATAAAGAGGGTGGCTGGGAAGATAAGGAGCAACTCGGTAGTAGCGACAGCGAATTTGCGGAATTGCATAAGTGCTTTATAACACAAAGACACTGCCGGGTGCGATGCACGGTTTGATCGGAGACACGATGACCCAGATTGTCCAGTGCGCCGGCGATGCGATCGTATCCCCACCCGCTATTCTCACGAGCCATGCGGACGATGAGTTCAGTGGTCTTACATCCAATGGTCGGTCGACCCGGAGAGAGGGGGTGCCGAGAGCCATCGAACTTCTGAGCGACCAGCTTGCGAAACCAGGCCAGGATTGTGTCTGGCTTGGCAGCCGCTGCACCGTTTGGAGTCCTCGACGTCCGAGCCGTTTGCCGATGACAGCTAGAGTGGAGCGTTCCGGATCGGTCAACAGAGGACGAGAGGACAGATGGGCCCGAAGGATTCTGTTCTCCGCCAGCAGATATTCGTTCTGCAGCAGAAGCTGCTGATTCACCATCCCGGTCGCATACCTAACAGGCGCGCCACTTGCGTCGTCTTCACGGAAACGCACCGTCATACGTTCTTTGCTTTCAGCACTTTCGAGTTTTTTGCCTTACGGGATCTATTTCGCCTTCGGGGTATGAAGCGCGAGAGGCTACCTGATCTTTGAAATGGATTCGTCCGTTTTTACACAAATCTTGTTGTAATATCCTAATCGGTCCCGATGGCAGACCACAGCCCCAGCAAATGCTCGCGATTTCTGCGAGCGCTCTCCTTGGGCGTTCCGATACCCGGAAGGATATCCTGCTCTATCAGTAAATATCCGTCATAGTTGTGATTCTTTAGCCAACGCAACACTGCCGAAAAATCGACGTTGCCTTTTCCAATCTCGCTGAATATTCCGTGTCCTAGTGCTTGAAAATAGTCCCAACGATCCGTTCGAGCGCGAGCCGCTACAGATGCGCTGCAATCTTTCGCATGCACGTACCAAATGCGATCCTGGAAGCGGTCCAGTCCCTCCACGACGTTACAGTTACCAGATCCGTAAGCGTAATGGCCTGTATCGAACACCAAGCCAATCAGCTTCGGATCGGTCAGACTAAGAAACTTAGCAATCTCGTTCGGAGTTTCTACATAGCCGCCGCAGTGATGATGAAACGCAGTTTTCAGGCCTGTCTGATGCCAGATCTCCATAGCCAGCTTGTTCGCATTTGCAGTAAATACAGCCCACTCTGCATCACTCAACCCCGCTTCGGGCGTGATTCTCCCAGCATCCTTGATTCTTTCCGGCACCGTGCCATTGTTATCGGCGAGAACAAGATAAGGTTTCGGGTCCGTTGCCACCGCCGCCAGCAGCCGCGCCACCCGCAGCGTCGCGGCCAGACCGTCTTCGTAAGCTGCCGGATTCTTCAGCTCTACCGGAACAAAGCCGCCGAGCATGACCAGCGTCCGGCGGCCCAGTTCAGCCTGCAAAGCGGCGGGGTCGGTCGGCATATAGCCCCAGTCACCAAGCTCCGTACCGGTGTAACCGGTCTCGGCCAACTCATCCAGCATCTGTCCGAAAGGGACTGGTTTTTCGGTATGGTCAGTTTGTTCGAATTCCAGTGTTCCCCATGAACAAGGGGCGTTTCCCAGACGTAATCTCAACATGTTTTAGCAGTTAGTGTGCTCGCATTCGCCGCAAATTATTCTGCGCCCCTTGGTGAGACGCATCAATCTTCAACGCTTCCCGGAATTGTTCAATGGCAAGTTCATCTTCTCCCGATCGCGCATACAACATGCCAAGCGAATTCCGGGCATCGGCATTCCTTGGCTCGAGGTGAACGACTTCTGCATAATAGGCGATGGCCTGATCGATATTTCCGCCCGACGCAGAAGCTTCGCCCAGCGCCTGCAAGACTTGAGAGAGAAAACTCCTGGCCGCATTATCGGCCGGGTTCTCGGCCAACACCGTCCGGAACTCACGAGCCGCATCGGGAAATCTGCCCTGCATGCCGAGAGCGTTCGCAAGATTGAACCGGGCGTCCGTGTAATCCGGCCGTAAGCGCAGCGCTAGGTTAAATAACATCACCGCTTCATCCAGTTGCTTGACTGATTCAAGAGCGGCGCCTAGCGTGTTTAGCGCCACAATCTGCTTGGGCGCTACACGGACAGCCGCGCGCAGGTACTGAATCGCATGCGCCATGTCCTTTCGCGCGAACAGCAGCGCTCCGAGATTGAAAGACGCGACAAAATCATCCGGATACTCTTCGAGCCGATGCCGCATCAGGGCCTCTTGCAATGGCACTCGCGGATCGCCCTCGCCATGCGGCAACACTTGCAGCCACAAGTGGCCCATTTCGTCAGTCGCCTGGTTCCCGCCTTTTACGCGCTTTGGCGGCACGTTCGGATTGCGCGGATTGCGGCTGGAATTGTCGTAGTGATACCGCATCGAAACGATCGAACCGGCCGGCAGAAAGACAGGTTTCTCGTAGCGAAATACGCTCTGCCAGTTCAGATCCCAATCCGGAATCCGAATCAGCCACCGGCGCTTTCCATCCGGTAATGTGGCATAGCCTTCGAGCAACTTTCCCAGATAATGCGCATGCGGATAGACGGCCAAAACATCTACGTCCATCGGTAACCGGAAGCTATCGTTGACTTCGAAGTCAGCGTCTCCCGCCGGAATATCCAGCTCTCCGTCGTGCTCGAGCTGAATGAGCATCGGATGTATCGTTTGCACCTGATCGGTAAAATACAAGCCAATCGCCGGAAGTTCTTCTTCCGGCTTGCCCGACGGATGCAGATGGATGTTCAGCACGAGATCGTCTCCTGGATCGAGTCTCCAAGCCATTCCACTCGGTTCTTCATAAGGGCGGCTGCCTGGCTTCCAGAAGAGGAAATGGCTGTCAGGATCGAACGTGTCGGATGACACCGAAAGGTCCATTCCCGGAAATCCTTCACCCGGCCGCGTCTCTTGTAAACGCATCGTTCTGGCTCGATCCACCAAGACATTCGCGTGATGGACCAGCCGCGGATTCTGCGGTCTAATCTCTATGGCCCTTACGTAGCGCGCGGTGCGCACGTTGGGACTCAGAACAAAGTTCCAGAAGATATCCGGCCCCGCGGCCGGGATCCTAAACGGCTTGCTCGGTTTGATAATCAGGTCCGGTGGGCCGAATTGCCAGCCGGAGGAAAACTGCGGAGCGATGCTGGCAGTTGTGGCCGGGTCGGTGGGCGCACCCCGCGCCACCCATTCCTGAATCAGCTGAATTTGCGCGGGTGTTAAACGCCTCTCCTCGGCAAACTCCCCGTATCCACTCTGTGGAAGCCAAGGAGGCATGTACCGCCGAGCCGTCACCGCTGCGATTTGCACGGCATGCCGCTTCACGTCGTCATAGTTCACAAGGGGAAACGGCCCTGCGCCTCCAACATGGTGGCAAGGCGCGCAGTTCTTATAAATGATAGGCGCTATTTCGCTGAACGAGTGGGTCGGCGCTGCACGGAGTGGGAGCGACAAAGCAACTAGGAGCCAACGTATTCCCTGTTCACTGCAGCGAGAACGCATAAAGGATATCGCCGGCTGCGACCACCAGGTATTGCCGATCACCCAGCATATATGTAATCGGCGTATTGCTGAGGGTAGAGGCAAGCCCGCTATGCCACAGAATTTTGCCGGTGCCGGGATTATACGCGATGATATGACCCGATGGTCCGCCGGCGAACATGACATCTCCTGCGGTATTGAGAATCCCGCCTTGAGCTTCGGGCCGCGGACCCGATGTATCGGCGCTCGGGTACGTATGCGACCACCGGATCTGGCCGGTTTGA
>Ga0068856_100005330_pt1 | contig 12690 bp, 10 predicted proteins | sample KBSCornC62_FD_66595 | JGI IMG/M metagenome (GOLD analysis project Ga0068856, IMG submission 66595) | Corn rhizosphere microbial communities from Kellogg Biological Station, Michigan, USA - KBS Corn C6-2 | ecosystem: Host-associated > Plants > Roots > Rhizosphere > Soil ...
GTCACCCTGCTGATCTCTTTCACCGTCACCGGCTTCCTCTCGTCATACCTGTTCACCCGTCTGCGCCTCCAAGGCGCCTTTGAGCCGTTCCGGAAAGCGCTGGAAAAAACCGAAGACACCCTCACCAGCGCCCTGCCGCTGGTTCGTGCCCAGCTCGACCCGGCCGGCGATGGCGGGCCCAGTCCAGAGGAGCTGGGAAAAGCACTCTATGAGTCTGCCCCAGGCATTCGCAGCGAAGCCTTCTACCTCGCCCGCAATCAACGGCGGGAGAACTGGTCGGGCGGCGACCGGCATCTGGTCGATTTGACGGTTCCGGTCTTCGAGGCCCTGATCGCCCTCGATGACGACGATCGGCGCTTTCACCGTAACTTTGCCGAGCTTGGCTATGCACTGAAGGACGGAAGCAAGCCGACCCAGGCCAAATATGCGCTTGCCAGGGAGAAGCTGACGAAGGCCATCGAGATTCGCGGGCTCGGAGGCGCCTCGGGCTTTTCGATGTATGAGTTCAACCGGGCCTACTGCAACATCAAGCTTGATCCGGCACTCGATAAGCATGATTCGCGGAGCGCCCCCGAGCTTGCCGAAGCAATCTGCAAGGACCTCGAGGTGGCGGCAGACACCCAGAGCGGACGGAACGCAATCAGGAATGCTCGCGACCCCACCGACAGGAATCGTCCTTTGATCAAGGATTGGCTGAGGGCCAACGAAGACAACGAGGCGGTCAAGGATCGGGTGGCTGCGCTGCTGAAAATCGCCGAAGGCGCGATCGAGAATTGAAGACTACGTCGACTTCAGGCGGGTCTTTTCTACGCGGGCGAGCTTGCGCTTGAGGCGCTGGAATTCCTGTTCTTGCTCTTTGGTTCGTTTGTGACCCTTGTAGGCGAGGTTTTGGCGCTCCAGCGGGTCGGTCTTGAGGTCGTACATCTCCCACTGCGGCGGCACCGGGTTTTCGCCGGTGTCGTAGTACTTGGCCAGCTTCCAGCGCCCTTCGCGGAGGCTGACTACGTGGTTTGGCGGTTTCGGGTAGGGGCCTTTCTTCTGGCCTGACTGGTAGTCGTCGTAGGTGAAGACGACGTAGTCCTGGACCGAGTTTTTGGTCGACGGGTGCAGGACCAGCTTCGAGTAGTCGACCCCCTGCCAGTTGGCGCGGGCGCTCTTCGGCGCGGCCGCCAGACTGGCCAGCGTCGGCAGGAAGTCCACGTGTGAGACCAGTGCATCGGTCTGGTGGGGCTTGGGGAAGAGCTTGGGGTTTGAGTAGACGAGCGGCACCCGCGTCGCCTCCTCGTAGAAGTTGAAGTTCTTCTGCCGCAGGCCCCCATGGGCAAGGCCCATCTCGCCGTGATCCGCCGTACGTACGATCAGCGTGTCCTCGAAGAGGCCCGTCTCTTCCAGCTTGTCGAGGACGTTGACCAGGTAGCTGTCGGAGGAGCGCATCAGGTTGCCATAGAAGTTGAGGTAATTCCGCATCTGTTCTTTGTTTTTCGGCTTCCCGGTCAGGTTGAAGATCTTCAGGAACTCTTCCTGGACGCTCGGCTTGGTCGAGAGGTCTTCTTCGGCCGTCGCCGGCGCGTGGATGTTGCCCTCGAGCCAGGTCCCGTCATAGCCCGCTTCATCGAACGATTTGCTCGGGTAGAAGAGGACGTCGTGGGGGTTGACGACCGAGATCACCATGAAGAAGGGCTGCTGCTGGGCCGCGGTTGAGCTGAGGTACTGCAGCGCCCCCTCGGTTCCGTCGGCGACGTTGCCCTCCTGTTCGATGAAGCGGCCGTCGTTGTCGATGTAGCCACCGCCGGCCTCGGGTACCGACTGGTTGGCGCCGGCATCGGGCGGGTTCCAGCGCAGGAAACCGTACTTTTCGAGATCCGAGGGCTGGGCGTCTTCTTTTTTCGCCGGTTTCGAGCAGTGCCACTTGCCCTTGTAGATGACGTTGTAGCCGGCGGCCTTCATCACCGTCGCCAGGTTCTTCAGGTCGGTCGGCAGCTCGACCTGCGGGTTTTCCGGCGGTTCCATGTCTTCCTCGAGCGTGTACTTGACCCCGTGCTGGGCGGGGAAGTAGCCGCTCATCAGGGTCGAGCGCGCCGGCGAGCACATGCAGGCGTTGGTGAAGGCGCGTTCGAAGCTGAGCCCGTGCTGGCGCAGCCGTCGCATTCCCGGCAGGTTCTGGCGCAGCCAGTTCTGCGGGAAGTGCTGGATCGCCCGCTCCTGGTCGGTGAGGAAGAGGATGACGTTCATCCCGGCGACGTCCTTGCGCTTGCCTTGCGCCGCGGCGATCGCCTGCTCAACGCCGGCGCCCTGGGCCAGCAGCGCGGCGGCGGCGACGCTGGCGCCGGAGCCGATCAATTCCTTACGGGTCAGCCCGCTGTCGCGCCGCTCGCGATCGCTCATTTGCTCCTCCGGAAGATGTCGACGGCATCGCTGCCGAATGAGGTCGAATAGAGAAAGTGGCCATCGGGGCTGAGCGCGAGCGAGCTGACGCCGCGCAAGGCGCGCGCGTGTATGCAACCGGGCACCGAGCGTGGCGCGAGGCAGCCGCCGCGGCCCGGCACCTGCTTGACCTTGCCTGCCTTCTTGCCGCGATCGAGGACGTCGATGGCGCTGCTGGCGAAGGCGGCCACGTAGACGTTCGCTCCGTCCGGCGAGATCGCGAGGCCCTCCGGCGCCCGCAGGGCGCGGCCGAAGGAGCAGCCGGCGGCGCGCAGCCAGATCAGGCAGCCCGCCGTGCCCTGCTTCTGCGCCAGGCCACCGGTGCTGCGCGAGCGGGTGAAGGCGGTGACGCTGTTGCTGAACAGTGAGGTGACGTAGACGTCGCCGCCGGGATTGAAGGCGACCGCATTGGCGCCGCTGAGCTCGACCCCGGCGGTGCAGCCGGCGAGGGCGCCGCCGACGATGCAGCCGCTGCCGTCGCTGGCCTGAGTCAGGGTGCCCGTGGCCTGATCCCGGGCCAAGGTGACGACCGCGTTGGAGAGGGCGCCGGCGACGTAGACGCTCGACCCGTCGCCGCTGATCGCCATCCCCTCCGGCGCCCCGAGAGCGACGCCGAGAGCGCAGCCGCTGATCGCTTCGGCGATGCAGCCGCTGCTGTCGCCTGGCTGGGTCAGGGCGCCGCTGAGGGGATCGCGGTCGAAGACGGCAACCGCGTTGCCGAAGAAGGAGCCGACGTAGACGTTCTCGCCCTTCGGGCTGACCACGACCACGTCCGGCCCGACCAAGGCGCGGCCGACCGCGCAAACCGGGACCGGCACCCCGGCGAGGCAACTGGCGCTGGCCGGCAGCTGGGTCAGCGCGCCGGTCTTCTGGTCGCGTTGGAAGACGCTGATCGAATTGCTCGCCCGCGAGGTCGCGTAGACGTTGCGGCCATCGGGGCTGACGGCAACCGAGTTGGGCCCGTCGAGACCGATCGCGACGGCGCAGCGGCCGGCGCCTTTGGCGGCGATACACCCCGCCGCCCCCTTTGCCTGAGTGAGCTCGCCGCTGCGCCGGTTGCGGCGAAAGATCGCGATCGCATCGCTCCGCGAGGAGGCGACGTAGACGCTCTTGCCGTCGGGGCTGAGCGCGATCGCGCGGGAGCCCATGAACGGTCCGGGGCCCTTGAGCGCGCGGGCGGTGCCGCAGCCAGCGCCGGGGGCGGAGCGATCGAGGATGCAGCCGCTGGCGCCGGCGAGCTGCGTGAGCGTTCCAGCCCTCTCCCCCCGAGGCTGCTGCTTCGGCTGCCGAGCCTGGTGGGCATCGGCTGTCGCAAACGCGCTCGGGGCAAACGGCGCCAGCGCGACCGAGACGACCAGCGCCGCCGCCAGCCAGCCGCTGAGACGGCGCTTTGGAAGGGGAGGGTGCACGCGCGGGGCGAGCCTATTCCGCCCCGCGGACACCCCTCGCTCAGTGCTTGCTCACCTTCAGCTTGCCGAGCACGCCGATGCGAATGCCCAGCCAGGGGTAGGTGGCGGTGTAGAAGGTGTTGTCCTGCGGCTGCAGGCCGACCGCCGAGAGCCAGAGCTGGTAGACGGGCGCATTGGCGATGCCGCCGTGCAACCGTCGCCAGACCCGATGGCCCTTCGCCCCGAACGGCGGCGGCGTGATCGTGTCGGTCCACTCGACCGCGTTGCCGCCCTGGTCGAGCGTCCCCCAGGGCGAGGTGGTCTTGGCCTGGCCGACAGTGCCGAGACTGCCCTGGTAGGCCTTTTCGTAAGCCGACGCCTTGATCCCCAGGGGATTCACCGTCGCGCAGGTCGAGGCGCTGAAGGCGGAGGGGCACCAGCTCGGCGCCGGCGTTTCGGAGGCGTGGAAGTTCGCCAGCGGCTGTTCGGAGGCGTTGGTGACGTCGCCGGTGGTGGGATTCAGCTTGGCCTGATGTGGCGCGGCGGCACCGCCGTCACCGAAATTCCCCGGGTTGGTCGGGTACTGCCAGTAGGAGTACTTGCCACCGCCGTTGGGGTCGTAGTAGGCCGCCTTGATCCACTCGTTCTGACTGGGGATGACGAAGCCGGTCTTATGCGAGCGGGTCATCGCCCGCACATGCATGTCGTACATCCCCGTCTCGGTCTGGCGCGAGAGTCGCACTCGGTAGGTGACGTACTTGAAGCCGCCGGCGCCGCTGGCCTGCTTGGAGATGACCTGGCCGTTGTAGAGGGAGTTGGCGAAGCGGGCCGAGCGCAGGAAGTTGGCGAAGCCGTAGGGCTTGTCGGCCCATTCCGGCGCGGCAACCGAGTAATGGTGGCCGGCGGCGGCCGGGGCGGAGAAGTCGATCTGACCGTACTTCGGCCATTCGGCGCCGCTCTCGGTGGAGCTGTAGAGCTTGTATTTGTTGCGACCGGCGGGGTCGACGGTATTGAGGAAATCGACGTACTGGGTGACCGTCACCTCGAGCCGGCCGATGCCGTAGCGGTAGTCGACCCCGCCAACCTGCTGGCAGGGCGGCTGCTTTTCGGCCGGCACGACTTCGGCGCAGGAGGAGTAGACGGCGTCGGTGAAGGGGACGATTCCCACCGAGGGATTGCCCGGAGCCCCAACCGTGACGGTCCTGAAGGTGAGAACCGATGGCACGGGAGCGGCCCCCGATGCCGCCGGCCCGACCAGCGCCAGCGCGATCGCCAAGCCAAGCGCGGACAGCAGGCGGTTTTTAAGGGCAGCGGGGGCAGGCTGGCGAGTTCGCATGCTGCCCTCATCGACGCCCCACCGAAATGCTTGAGGGCCTGGAAATCGGGGGAGTAGGTTGCAGGCGAGTCCCCCGGAACAGGTGAACAAGCGAAAGGAACGCGATGACGACCCCCCTCGATGGCACCGTTGCCCTGATCACCGGCGCCAGCAGCGGCATCGGCGAGGCGACCGCGCGGGCGCTGGCGGCGCAGGGCGCCAAGGTCGCGGTGGCGGCGCGCCGACTGGAGCGGCTGGAGCGCCTGGCCAGCGAGATCGGCGGCAAGGGTCACACCGCGCTGGCAATCCAGTCCGACATCACCGAGCAGGGGCAGGCGATCGCCGCCGTCGATCGCACCGTCGATGAGCTCGGTCGCCTCGACATCGTCGTCAACAACGCCGGCCAGATGCTGCTCGGACCGATCGAGGATGCGCCGACGGAGGAGTGGGACCGGATGATCGACCTCAACCTCAAGGGCCTGATCAACACCACACACGCCGCCCTCCCCCACCTGCTCGCCGCCGCCGGGGATTCGCGGCGCGGCTGCGCCGATGTGGTCAACATCAGCTCGGTGGCGGGACGCATCGCCCGCTCCGGCTCCGGCGTCTACAACCTGACCAAGCACGGGGTCGGCGCCTTCAGCGAGTCCTTTCGCCAGGAGTTCGCCAGCCGCAAGGTCCGCTCGACGATCATCGAGCCGGGCGCCGTCGACACCGAGCTCACCGACCACATTCGCGACGAGATCCGCGAGCGGGTGCGGGGCCGCTTCGCCGACATCAAGTCGCTCGAAGCGGTCGACGTCGCCGACGCGATCGCCTACGCGGTGACCCGCCCGTGGCACGTCTCGCTCAACGAGGTGCTGATCCGTCCGACCGAGCAGGTCGGCTGAGCGGCGCGCGGCGGACCGTGGCCACGATCGCGACGATCGGCGTCTACGGCTTCGATCGCGAGACCTTCCTCGCCACCCTCGACGAAGCCGGCGTCGACCTGGTGCTCGACGTGCGGCAGCGCCGCGGCGTGCGCGGCAGCGAGTACGCCTGGGCCAACGCCCGCCGCCTGCGGGACGCCTTGCGCGATGCCGGCATCGACTACTCGCACCTGAAGGAGCTGGCGCCGACGACCGAGCTGCGCCAGGCCCAGTACCGCGCCGACGCCCGGCGCGGCGAGGGCAAGCGCTCGCGCACCGTCCTCGCCCCCGAGTACGCCGCCGGCTACACCGAGGAGATCCTCGACCAGGCCGACCTGGCGCCAATCGTCAGCTGGATCGGCGGCTCGAAGGCAGCCCTTCTCTGCGTCGAGCGCGACCCCGAGGCCTGCCACCGCTCGCTGATCGCTGCGCGGCTGCGGCGCGATTGGGGTTTCGGCGTCGAGGACCTGCGCCCGCCGGCCGCCGATCGCTAACCGCTGAGCGGCGGAGTCATCAGCGCCACCGGCAATGAGAGACCCGCTGAGCGGCGCAGGGTGGCGATCCGCCGGCCGGGCTGTACGGCGTCGCGAATCTCACCGGCGCGATCGCCGAGCCAGGCCACGGTTGCCTCGAGGTCGGGAGCGAGGAAGGCGAGTCCCCAGAAGAAGGCGGGTCGGTCTCCCCCTGTCCGCTCAATCGCCTCAGCCGGCGCCTGCACGACCTCGAGGATCGGCTCGCCGAGGCGAAAGAAGGCCTGCCGAGGGGCGCCCGCCGGAGTCGGCTGCTCGCGGATGCGGCGCAGGTCGAAGCCGGCCAGCCGCAGCGCGGCAACAGTGCGATCGAGGTCGGAGCTGATCGCGACCACATGGTCCAGGGCGGTAACGCCATTGGGGTGCACCGGCCTCACGTCGGGCAAGGGCCGGGTCGACCGCGTGGTCGCCAGCCCGTCGAGCTCAGTGGTCTCGAGCTTGCGCAGCGACCACGCGGTGAGGCCTTTCACCCCACCGTTTGCCACCAGTCGAACCCGAGTCTGCCCGACGACGCATGCATCGCCGGCAACATCGAATCCACAGGCCCTCCAGGCCTCGGCCGGGTCGGCAACGGTGAGTTGGTCGAGTGTGGGCGCCACGCCCGAACCGTAACCCCTCCCGGCCACGGCCCCGTGGCGCTAGCGCACCCGCTGAAAGAGGTAGATGACGAGAAGCACCAGGATGATTACGACCAGGATGCCGACGATTGTCACGATGTTCCCTCCGTTGGATTCGCCCGAGCCTCCCCGGCTCGAGCTTTCAGGCCGCGTACCCCGGCTCGCAGTTGCGCAAACGGTGAACAGTGACTGGATTACTCCAGTTAAATCAAAGGTATTCTGGATGGACGCATGGTCAAGCCCACCCAATCAGGACCGGGCAGGCCCAAGCGATCGTCCGACATCCCCCTTTCCGGCAGCCGCAGGCTTGATCGCAACAGCGATGTACCGCTGTATTTCCAGCTTGCCGCGGCGCTGAAGGTGATGTTGGAGGTCGGGGCCTGGCGGTCCGGCGCCCGTTTTGCCTCCGAGCGCGAGATCGAAGAAGAGTTCGGCGTCTCGCGAGCGGTGATCCGGCCGGCGCTCGATCTGCTTGTCGGCGACGGGGCGATCTTCCGCATCAAGGGATCCGGCGCCTTCGTGGCGCCGCCGCGGCGGGAGATCGAGGTGGCCGGGCTGGTGCGGCAATGGCTGGAGCAGCGCCACGATCGCCAGGTTGCGGTGCAGGCCGCGCGCGAGGTCATGCCCGATCCCACCGTCTCGCGCTTTCTCGCCCTCGAGGGCCAAGGGGAACCGATTGCACACGTGACCGCGGTCGTCGACATCGGCGAGCCCTCCGTCTGCCTCGTCGACTCGTACTCTCCGGTCGCGCACATGCCCTGGTTCCTGCCCACGGCCGAGGCTCTCAAAGCCGGCAGGAAGCCACCCCCGCCGGATGAGCTCGAGCTGACCCGCGCCACCGTCTCGGTCGAGCACACCTTCTTCGGCGAGTGGGGATCCTCCCGGGTCGGGGCAACCGCCGGCGAGCCCGCCCTGATGGGGCGCTTCGTCCAGTTCGGGTGCGTCGACGGATCGGAGCGCGAGCGCCCACTCGAGTTCGCTCGTCTCATCTACCGCGCCGACACCGCCCAGCTAGCTTTTGTGCTCAGTTGACACAAGGTATTTAGAGCGCTGTGGAAAGATCAAGCGCTCGCCATGACCGCGCTGGGTCAGAACCTGATCGATGCCCTCGCCCTCGGCAGCCTCTACGCCCTGATCGCCCTTGGCATCACCCTCGTCTACACGGTGATGGGAATGATGAACTTCGCCCACGGCGAGTTCATCATGCTCGCCGCCTACGCCCTCTTCGTCTTCGCCGGCCTGCCCTTCGGCGCGGCGGTCGTCTGCGCTCTGCTCGCCGGGATCGCGATCGCGCTGCTCGCCGAGCGGATCGCCTTCCGGCCGGTGCGCAACGCCGACCTCTCGGCTCAGCTCGTCACCTCGCTGGCGGTCGCGGCGATCCTCCAGAACGTCGTCACCGCAACCGTCGCCGCGCGCCCCCAGTCGGTCGAAACGCCGGCGGCGATCAGCGAATCGACGAGCATCGGCGCGATCTCGGTGCCGAACCTGGAGTTCGTCACCCTCGGGCTGACGGCGGTCGTCCTCGCCGGCCTCGGCTGGCTGCTCTACCGCACCCGCACCGGCCTGGCGATGCGAGCGGCTGCGGAGAACTTCGAGATGGCGCGCCTGCTCGGCGTTCGCGCCGACCGGGTGATCGCGATCGCCTTCGCGATCAGCGGTGCGCTCGCCGCCGCGGTCGGCGTGCTGATCGTGCTGCAGACCGGCCAGGTCTCGCCGACGATGGGGCTCACCCCGGTCCTGGTCGGCTTCGTCGCGGTGGTGATCGGCGGCTTCGGCAGGATGTTCGGGGCGGCACTGGGCGGCCTCCTGCTCGGCGCCCTCTCCTCGCTGCTCGGCATCTACCTCCCCGAGGGGCTGGCGCCATTCCGCGACGCGATCGTCTTCACCTTCCCGGTGCTGATCCTGATCTTCAGGCCGCACGGCCTGCTCGGCGGCGAGATCGGCAAGGCGAGAGTGTGAGCGGCGAGCGCTTCCGCACCCGCCAGTCCGCGGCGGCCTCGCTGCTGGTCCCGTTGCTGCTGATCGCGATCACCGCCCTGATCGGCGCCAACGGCACGCCTTCACTCCAGGACACGGTGACGGCGATCCTCTGCAACCTGATCATCGTCATCGGCCTGCAGGTCTACGTCGGCAACAGCGGGGTCTACTCCTTCGGCCAGCTCGGCTTCGCCACCGCCGGCGCATACGTCGCCGCCTTCCTCACCCTGCCGGCGGCCTTCGCCCTGCTGCAGACGCCCGGCCTGCCGCACTTCGTCGTCGACGCCCACCTCGGCTCGCTGTCCTCGACCCTGATCGCGGCGGCTTTCTCCGGCCTGCTGGCGATCGTGGTCGGCCTGCCGCTGATGCGCACCTCGACCCTGGCGATCCCGATCTCCACCTTCGCCTTCCTGATCGTCGTCTACGACGTCGTCGCCAACTGGGACCGGGTCACCGGCGGCAGCAGCGGCCTGGTCAGCATCCCGGCAACGACCAGCGTCGAATCGGCCGCGCTCTGGGCCGGCGCCGCCGTGATCCTGGCGCTCGCCTACAAATGGTCCGCGAGCGGCTACCGCCTGCAGGCGACGCGCGAGGACGAGGTGGCGGCGCGCTCGATCGGGGTCGGCGTGATGCGGGAGCGGCTGATCGCCTTCGGCCTCAGCGGCGCTCTCTGTGGAATCGGCGGTGCCCTCGCGGTCCACCAGTCCGGGGTTCTCAACCCGGCGACCTTCTATTTCGGCGCGACCGTGACGACGATGACGATGCTGGTCGTCGGCGGTGCTCGCAGCGTCTTCGGCGCTGTGATCGGGGCGATCGCGATCGCGACGGTGAACGAGCTGCTGCGCGGTGTCGAGAACGGCGCCAGCCTGCTCGGCGCGATCTCGATCGGCGAAGCGCCCGGCCTCGCGGCGATCGGCCTCGGGCTGATCCTGCTGGCGACGATGATCGCGATGCCCGGCGGGTTGAGCGGCGGCCGCGAGGCCGGCGAGCTGACCTGGCTGCAGCGGCTGGGCCTGAGCGCCCCGGCGCCACCGCCGCGGCCTGGCGCTGCCGCCGCCGGCGAGCCGGCGGCCGATCGGCCGGCAAGAGGAGCGCTGCGCGCCGAGGGCATCTCCCTCGCCTTCGCCGGGCTGCGGGTCCTCAACGACGTCGAGCTGAGGCTCGACCCCGGCGAGGTCCTCGGCCTGATCGGCCCCAACGGCGCCGGCAAGACGACGCTGGTCAACGTCCTCAGTGGCTTTCAGGCGCCCGACTCGGGGACCGTCTCGCTCGACGGCGTGGATGCGATCGGGCGCTCGCCGGCGCGCCTCGCCCACGACGGCCTCGGCCGCACCTTTCAGACCGCCCTCCCCTTCCCCGACCTGAGCGGTCTCGAGAACGTCGCCGTCGGCGCGATGGGCATGGGCGCGGGCAGGCGACGAGCGCTCGCGATCGCCGCCGACGTACTCGGCCGCCTCGACCTGCTCGAGCAGGCGAGGCTGCCGGCCGCTGCCCTGCCGGCCGGCAGCCAGCGCCTGCTCGGGATCGCCCGCGCACTGGCGATCGGGCCGCGTTACCTGCTGCTGGACGAGCCGGCCGCCGGCTTGAACGAGGCCGAATGCGCGCAGCTGGTCGCCTTCCTGCGCAAGGTGCCGAGCGACTTCGGCTGCGGAATCCTGCTGATCGAGCACGACATGAGCATCGTCATGCCGCTCTGCTCACGGGTGCAGGTGCTCGACGACGGCAGGACCATCCGGATCGGCACCCCGCAGGAAGTCCAGGCCGATCCCGCGGTGGTCGAGTCCTACCTGGGCAGCTCATTCCTGGCGGCGGTCGATGCTTGAGCTGCGCGACGTCCGGGTCAGCTACGGCGGAATCGAGGTCGTCCACGGGGTCGACCTCAGCGTCGGCCGTGGCGAGGTGGTCGGGATGATCGGGCCCAACGGCGCCGGCAAGAGCTCGATCCTGCGATCGATTTGTGGCCTACTGCGGCCGAGCTCGGGAAGGGTGGCGTTCGAGGACCGGGTCCTGACCGGGATGGCGCCGGAGCAGATCGCCCGGCTCGGATTGGCGCTGGTGCCCGAGGGCCGGCACATATTCAAAACCCTGACCGTGGCGGAGAATCTGCGGCTGGGGGCCCGCCAGGAGACCGGGGCCGGCGAGCGGACGGAGCGGACGCTGACCCGCTTCCCGATCCTGCGCGAGCGCGCCGGCCAGCGCGCCGACCGGCTCTCGGGCGGCGAGCAGCAGCAGTTGGCGATCGCCCGCGCCCTGCTCGGCCGGCCGAAGCTGCTGGTCCTCGACGAGCCCTCGCTCGGCTTGGCGCCGAAGATGATCGACGTCATCTACGAGCTCCTCGGCGAGCTGCGCGAGGAGGGCGTGACGATGCTGCTGGTCGAGCAGAACGCCGCCCGCACGATCGACTTCTGCGATCGCTGCCTCGTGCTCAGCACCGGCAGGGTCCGCGCCGAGGGCTCGCGCGGCGAGCTGCAGCGCGACCACGACGTCCTGCGCGCCTATCTCGGCGGGCAGCCGTGAATAGAATGGAATTCCGAAATAGTCACGAGGAGCGGCGATGTTCGACGACCAGCCACGTGCTGCACCGACCAGCGAGGAGGTCTCGCTGGCGCTGCGCCGCTGCTGGCAGCCGGTCGCACGGGTCGAGGACCTGCAGCACGGCCCCCAGCGTGCCGTGCTTCTCGGCGAGGCGCTCGCCGTCTTCCTCACTGAGAGCGGCAGGGCGGCCGTGGTCGCCGATCGCTGCGCCCATCGCGGCGCCTCGCTCTCGATGGGCAAGGTCGTGGGCGACTCGATCCAGTGTCCCTACCACGGCTGGGAGTGGGCCGGCGCGGACGGCTCCTGCACCAGCATCCCTTCGCTGCCGGACCAGGGGCAGATCCCACCGCGGGCGCGGATCCCGGCGTTTCCGGTTCGCGAGCAGTGGGGCCTGGTCTGGACCGTCCTCGAGGAGCCCTTCGGCGAACCGCCGACACTGCGGTGGTTCGACTCCGAGACCTGGACGTGGGGCCACGGCAAGCCGTTCGAGCTTCCGGTCAGCTTCGGGATCATGATCGAGAACTTCCGCGACGTCTCCCACTTCGCCTTCGTCCACCAGGCCACCTTGGGAGCGATGGCGGAGGTGATCGAGCCGCTCGAGCCCGAGCACAGCGGCCGCGAAGTGATCCTGCGCCGCAAGGTGGAGTGGGGCGAGGACGCCTCGGCGGTCTGGGGCGCCCTGCGGGAGATGCACTACCACGCGATCGCGCCCAACTTCACCTCGGGCCGGATCCTCACCGCCGACGGCGAGCGCTGCCTGTTGCACGCGGCGCGTGCGATCAGCGCCACCGAGTCGGCCCATTACTGGATCGAGGGCGGCCTGGAGAACTTCGACGAGCGGGACCTCGCGAACGCGATCGACTACGACTGGCGCATCTACTCCGAGGACCTCCCGATCATCTCGGCGATCCAGCCACCCGAGCTGCCGTTCGACGCCAACGCCGACGTAAACACCCTCGCCGACCGCTTCACGCTGGCCTACCGGGCGGCCTTCCG
>Ga0068856_100005337_pt1 | contig 12684 bp, 13 predicted proteins | sample KBSCornC62_FD_66595 | JGI IMG/M metagenome (GOLD analysis project Ga0068856, IMG submission 66595) | Corn rhizosphere microbial communities from Kellogg Biological Station, Michigan, USA - KBS Corn C6-2 | ecosystem: Host-associated > Plants > Roots > Rhizosphere > Soil ...
GGTGGATCACGTCGTTCACCGCGGAACCGACCACCGCGTCGCGGCCGTCGCTGGCCACATCCACCCGGATGTAGTCCTCCACCTCCCCGATCGCGGCCCGCAGCACGTCCACCACCGGTACCGGGTCGCGCCAGCCGCGGCCCGGAGTCGCGCCGGACAGGATGATCAGGTTCTCCGCATGCCGCCGCATCCGGGTGGTCAGGTGGTCCAGGCGGAACAGGTCGGCCAGGGCGGCGGGCTCGTCGGTGGCCCGCTCCATGGCGTCGAGCATGCCCAGCTGCCGGTGCAGCAGCGACTGGTTGCGCAGCGACAGGTTGAGGAAGACCTGGTTGACGCCCTTGCGCAGGTTGGCCTGGCCCACCGCGGCCTGCACCGCCGTCCGCTGCACGGACTCGAACGCATCCGCCACCCTGGCGATCTCGGTGATCCGGCCCGGTGGCGGGAGCGGTGACTCGGCCCCGACGTCGACCTCCTGACCGTCCCGCAGCCGCTGCACGACGCGGGGCAGCCGTTCCGCGGCCATCTGCTGCGCGCTGTCGTGCAGGGTGGTGAGCTCACCGGTCAGCCTGCGCCCGAACCACAGTGTCAGCAGGATCGACGCCACCACCGCCACCAGGCCGAGGCCGCCGGCCAGCACCGCTTCGAGCAGCAGCCGGTTACCGGTCCGGGCGCCCAGCGCGGCCAGCGGCGGGGCCGCCCGGATCTCCGCTTCCTCCACCCGGCCTGGAACTTCCTGGACACCGTCTGCCAGGTCCTGATGTTCACCGGGATCGGCGCCCGGCTGCCGATGCTCCCGGCGATCCGGTTCTCCAGCACCATGAACTGCCGGTGCGCGCGGGAGTCGTAGGCCCGGGCCCACGGGCCGCGCAGCTGTGCGCTGAACGTGCCGAGCGCGTCACCGATGAGCAGTCGCTGGTCGGCCACGGCACTGGCGAACAGCTCACGATCGCTGGCGCTCATCTGGCCGTGCGCCGCCGCCGCCCCATCGACCAGGGCCGCCTCCCGGCTGGCGTACTCCAGCGCCCGGGCCGCATCGATGCTGGCGTCCGTCTGGTGGTCCACCACCAGCTCGTTGCCCTGGTACGACGAGCTGTCGACGTCGAACAAGGCGTCCATGATCTTGCTGTAGGCCTGGAACGCGGCCGCCGGGCTGAGCACCCCGGCATCGGCCGCAGCCCGCAGCCGGGGCAGGTGGTCCAGCAATGAGATCAGCGAATCCTGCGCCGGGCCGGCCGCGGCCGGCCGCAGGCCCTGCGTGGCCTGCTGCAGGCGGTGGTAGCCGGCCACGGCAGCGTCGGTGCGCTTGCGGGCGGCGGCCAGCTGGCTGGCGGGCGGCCGCGGGTCGGTATGCAGCCAGGTGTAGGTGTCCAGCCGCTCCTGGGAGATCTGGCGGGCCAGCGCGTCGCTGGGATTGGCACTCAGCGCGACCAGCCGGTTGTAGTCACGCTCGTGCAGGGCGTTGGCCAGGGTGACGCTGGCGGCAAAGGCCCACAGCGCAAGCAGGGAAACGAGCGGGACGACGAGCAGGCCGATCAAGGTGAGCCGCATCGGCCGTGTCCGCATCGGCCGCTAGCGGTCAGCCATGGCACCTCTTAGGCAGGGTCGGAACGGATGATGGAGGGAAAATGCCGCTTTCCGTACCCAATGTGAGGAATGGCCGAGGGCCGGCCGTCCGGGGACTGAGGCCCCGATCCCCGCCGGCCGAGATTCGCACCGTCTGCCTCCTGCGCCGCTATCCTGCGGCGGGCTCGCCTCCCAGGGGAAAATGGTGCTCAGGAGAGTAACACCCGATCGAAAGCTCTTAGCACATTCGGCCGAATATGTTCCGGCTCCGGAAAGGCCAGCTGACGCGGCAGTCCCGGAGGCCAGCCCGGGTATTACCTGGGTTATGCCAGCGGGGCCGGGTCGGTGGCGCGGCTGTTGTCGGCGATCCACCCGTCGATGCGCTGCCACCAGTCATACAGCCAGCGCACCTGGGCCTCGTACCCCGCCGACCGCGGCACGTCGGGGGCGGGCACCCGCCACCATCTGGCCTGCACCACCTGCTCAATCGGCAGGCTGCGCCAGACATCGGACACGCTTACCAGCCGGTCCAGCCCCGCGTGGGCCACGAAAATCACGTCCGACTCCGGGCAGGCGGCGATGGCGGCCAGCGTCCCCCCGGTGCGCGGCGCGAGCAGGTTCGGCATGTCCCGGGCCCGGGCCGCGAGGTCGCCGCGGCCCTGCCGCTCCAGCCGCCGGATGCCGCGCCGCCACCGGCCCGGCGTCCAGTTGCCGCCCTCCGGGAAGATCACCAGCGCGCCGGCCCGGCCCAGCCCGCGCGCCAGCCGGCTGATCTGCTCGACGAAGATATGCTCGCCGGTCCGGCGGCCCTGGATGAACACGTTGGGCACCCGGTTAGCCACCACGTCCAGGCTGGGATCGAGCTGCAGCGATGCCTTCATGACCACCCGCGGCCGCCGCTGGTAGACGTGCAGCAGATGGTAGACGAGCAGCAGGGAGTCCCCCGGCCCAGCGTGCCGGCTCAGCACGATGACCGGCCGGGCCAGCCGGGCCGCCTGCTCGGCCGCGGTGAGCGTGGGCTCGTCCACCGCTACCCGCAGCCCCAGGGTGCGCTCGGCCGCGTGGTACAGACGGCTCAGGTGCCAGTCCATGATCGTGTAATGCCGGGCCTGGTACGGCTCGGTGCCCAGCCGGCCACCGAATCCGCTGGCCAGCCACAGGCCCAGGCACATGAATAGAGTGGCGGTCTCCGCGACCAGCCAGATCAGCGCGAAGCAGAGCAGCCGCAGGGCGCGCATCCGGTGCGGCCGGGATCGCCCGAGCAGGCCGAGCAGCAGGGCCAGCAGGGCGAGCGGCGGGAACAGCACGATGACCGCGACCGCGATGACCACGGCCAGCGGGGCCAGCAGCACCCGCCGGACCAGCCTGGGTGGGACCACGCCGCACCTCCCGTCCCAGGTGGCCGGCTCAGGGCCCGGCCAGCTTGGCGAGATAGCTCGCGGACGCCTGGTACGCGCGATCCATCCGCACTCCGACTTTAGCCCGGTCGCGGTAACGGAGCTGGGACATGTCCGGCGGCCTGGGATCGGCGCCGGTCGGCAGCACATGGACCCGCACCTCAGCCGGCAGCGCCGACATCTCCTCGTGGAACCGGTGCCGCCGGGCGATCTCGAATGCGACCAGCCCCACCTCCCACGGCCGCCGGGGCACCGTCAGCGGGCGCTCGATCCGCCCCACCTGCAGCACGAAGACGGTGCGTGCGCCGAGCGCGACAGCCCGGCCCACCGGGATCGAATCGACCAGGCCGCCGTCGAAGTAGTGCTGGCCACCGACCTCCACCGGGGGCAGCAGGCCCGGCACGGCACACGAGGCGAGCACGGCCGGCGCGATCGGCCCGTGGCTGAACCAGCGGGCGCTGGCCGTCTCGATGCTGGCCGCCACGCAGTGGAACGGCACCTGGAGATCAGCGAAGTCCCGGCCGGGTAGCACCTCGTCCAGCATGTGCCGGAGCGGCTCGATGGAGTGCAGGTGGGTACCGGACCGCATCAGCCGGACCGCCCGGCCCCAGAGCGTCTCGCTGAACGCGTGGCGCAGCGCCTCACCCTGCCAAAGCTGGGCCAGCCGGTCCGCCGCACCGGCCGGGTCAGCCGCCACGAATACACCGTTGAGCGCGCCGACCGAGGTCCCCACGACCAGATCGGGCCGCACGCCCGCCTGCTCAAGCGCGCGGAGCATACCGACCTCATGCGCGCCGAGCAGGCCGCCGCCGCCGAGTACGAACGCGGTCTGCACCTGGGCTGCCTCCTCGCGGACAAGCTAAGCAGACCGCGGTGGGGCGAACGTGTTTGCCGGGTGGCTGTGCGAGCAGGGGACGTAGAGACACGAGGTGAGGAGGAGTCATGAGGCCCGCGGGAACTGGTCACCGCCCTACTGCCGCCGCCTGGGCGGGGCCGCCAGGCAGCTATGAGCGGGTGTTCCCGGGCCGGCCTGATCAGATCCGCCAGGCACGGGTGTTCGTCACCGGCACCCTGCACGGCCACCCAGTGACCGAGAACGCCGTCCTCGCCGTTTCCGAGCTGGCCAGCAACTCCGTCGCCCACTCGGCCAGCGGCCGTCCGGGTGGCGAGTTCACCGTGCATCTCGACGTGCTGACCGGGGACACCATCTGGCTTGAGGTGGCCGACGACGGCGGGCCGTGGCGCCTGGCCCGCTGCGACGACCACCTGCACGGCCTGCAGATCGTGCGCATGCTGGCCAGCGACGCCGGGGTGACCGGCGGCCCGGACGAGGGGTGGGTGGCCTGGGCCCGGTTCGACTGGCCGGCCGCCCCGGCCGCCACCATCCCGCCCACCCGGCCCGCCCCGTGGTGAGTTAACGGTGGTGAGTTAACCGTGGTGAGCTGACCGTGGTGAGCTGACCGTGGTGAGCTGACCGTGGTGAGCTGACCGTGGTGAGCTGACCGCACTGGCTCAGCCGCTGGCGGCCTCGCCGAGCAGTGCCCGGGCGATGATCACCTGCTGGATCTGGCTGGTCCCCTCGTAGATCCGGATGAGCCGGGCGTCCCGGTAGAACCGCTCGACCGCCACCCCGCGCATGTAGCCCGCCCCACCATGAACCTGGACCGCGCGGTCGGCCACCCGGCACACCATCTCGCTGGTGAAGTACTTGGCGCAGGACGGGCCGACCTTGGTGTCCTCGCCCGTCTCGAACCGGCGGGCCGCGTCCAGGACCATGGCCCGGCCCGCGTAGTAGTCGGTCATGGAGTCCGCGATCAGACCCTGCACCAGCTGGAACGAGCCGATCGGCCGGCCCGACTGGCGGCGCTGGGTGGCCCACGCCACCGACTCATCCACCAGCCGCCCGGCCATGCCAACGCACATCGCGGAGATACCCACCCGGCCGTGCGCCAGGCAGCCCATGGCGATCTGGAAACCGCGGCCCAGCCCGCCCTCGCCCCCGACCAGGGCGTCGGCGCCGACATGCACGCGGTCCAGGTACACGTCCGCGGTCCAGGCGCCCGCCTGGCCCATCTTGCGGTCCTTCGGCCCTACGGTCAGGCCGGGCGTGCCCCGCGGCACCAGGAAGGCGGAAATGCCCCGGCCGCCCGGCTGGTCCTGATCGGTCCGGGCGAACACCATGAACAGGTCGGCCACGGGCGCGTTGGTGATGTACCGCTTGGTCCCGCTGATCGCCCAGCCCCCGCCCCCTTCACCATCCCCCTTCACTGGGTCGGCTCGGGTGATCAGGGTGGACGGGTCTGATCCGGCTTCCGGTTCGGTCAGCGCGAACGATGTGGTTACCTCGCCGCTGGCGATCCGCGGCAGCCACTGCGCCTGCTGCGCCGGGGTCCCGCCGACCATCAGCACGTGCCCGGCGATGCCGTTGTTCGTGCCGAACAGCGAGCGCAGCGCCGGTGTGGTGTAGCCCAGCTCGAATACCAGCTGGACTTCCTCGGTCATGGACAGGCCCAGCCCGCCGTACTCCTCGGGCAGCGCGTACCCGTACAGCCCCAGCTGCCGGGCGGCCTGCTGGAGATCCTCCGGCACCTCGTCCCGGTCGTCGATCTCCGCTTCCCGCGGCACCACCCGATCCCGGATGAACTGACGGGTACTCGACAGCACCTCGGCGAAAACTGCGGGGTCCACGATGCCTCCTGCTCAGCCGTGTGATTCAGCCGCGATCTGGGCCACTCATCGCCTGCTCACCGGCCGGCGGGTCGGCCACCGCATACCGCTGTTCGGCGGCCCGCACTTCGGGCAGCCCGATGAAGTCCACGAACTCGCTGAACGACGGCAGCTCACCGAGCACCGCAGCGGGCGTGCCCGCCACGGCGATCTCCCGCAGTATGCGGCGCATCGCGGCCGTCGCGGCCAGCAGCGTGCCGATTGGGAAGATGACGATCTGGTAGCCGAGCCGGCGCAGGGTGCCCAGGTCCAGCGGCGGGGTCCTGCCCCCCTCGGCCCAGTTGAACAGCAGCGGGACGCCCGGGAAGGCCCGGGTCACCTCGGCCGCCTCCGTCTCGGACACCACGGCCTCGATGAACAGCACGTCGGCGCCGGCCGCCCGGTACTGCCGGGCCCGGTCGATGGCCCGTTCCAGCCCCTCCACCGCGCGGGCATCGGTCCTGGCGATGATCACGAGCTCGGGCCGGGTCCTGGCCTCGGCGGCCGCCCTGATCTTCTCGGCCATCTCGGCCGCCGGGATGACCTGCTTGCCGTCCATGTGGCCGCACTTCTTGGGCGCGACCTGATCCTCGATGTGCAGGGCGGCCACGCCGGCCGCTTCGTAGGCACCGACGGTGCGGATCACGTTCAGCGGGTTGCCGTAGCCGGTGTCCGCGTCCGCGATCACCGGGATGTCCACGCAGGCCGCGATCCGGCCCGCGTTGTCCGCCATCTCGGTCATCGTGAGCAGGCCGACGTCGGGACGGCCGAGCAGGGCCGCCGAGGTGCCGAACCCGGTCATGTACACGGCCGGGAAGCCGGCCTCTTCCACCAGCCGCGCGGCCAGCGGGTCGAACGCGCCTGGGGCCAGGATGGTCTCGCCCAAGTCCAGCAGGCCGCGTAGCCGGGCCGCCCCGCCCGGGCGCGGTGTGAGCCGGCCGGTCACCGGGGCTCAGCCACCGCTCTTCCGGCGGAACGAGCGCCTGCTCTGCGCCGGCCCGTGCGCCCCGGTTACCTTGCCGCCACCCGGCCCGCCGCGCTGTGCGTTGCTGTCCGCCTGCTGGGCGCGCTTGCGCTCCAGAGCCTCGCGGAACTTGCGCTGCAGGTCGTCCCCGGCCTCTGGCGGGGCGGCCTCGTCGTCGGGAGGGGCGGGCCGCCTGGCCGCGCCCTCCGGTGCCGCCGGAGCGGATTTCCTGCCCGCGGGCCCCCGGCCCGGTTTGGCCTTAGCCATCGCCGACCTCCTGCCCTGACGGCTACTCCCGGGGACAGCCTGCCACACCCGCCCGGCCCGGCCGCGCTGGGCAGGCCGGCGGCGGCCCGCGGTCAGCCGCATTCGGGGTGTCTGGCTGGCACCATGGGCTGATGGACCGCGACCCGACCCCGTCGTTCGCCGACCAGCTGGCCAGCACGCTCACCGGCGGCGCGCTGACCATGCTGATCAGCGTGGGCTACCGGGTGGGCCTGTTCGAAGCCGCGGCCCCGGGCCCGGCGACCAGCGCCGTCCTGGCGGGCAGGGCCGGGCTCCAGGAGCGTTATGTAACTGAATGGCTGGGGGCCATGGTCACCGGGGGCCTGTTCGGCTACGACCCGGCCAGCCAGCAGTATTACCTGCCGCCGGACCATGCCCGGCTGCTGGCCGGGGACGGCGCGGCCAATGTCGCCCCGGTGGCGTCGATGCTGCGCGCGCTCGGCGGCGCCTTGCCTGATCTGGAGCGGTGCTTCGCGGCCGGCGGCGGGCTGCCGCACGCGGTCTTCGCGCCGCACTTCGCCGCGGCCGGCGCCCAGCCCGGCGACACCTGGCGGCGGATCTACGACGAGCAGCTGGTGGACGGGTTCCTCGGTGCGGTGCCCGGGCTGCCCGCCCGGCTGGCGGCCGGGGCGCTGGTGCTCGACGTAGGCTGCGGGTCCGGGCACGCGGTCACCGTCGCGGCCCGGGCGTTTCCCGCGTCGCGGTTTCTCGGCCTGGACATCGACGAGCACCTGGTGGCCGTGGCCGCGGCCGAGCGGGCCGGGCTCGGCCTGGGCAACGCCGCGTTCGTGGTGGCGGACGCGGCCGTGCTGCCGGCCCGGCCGCGGTTCGACGTGATCACCGCGTTCGACGCCGTGCACGACCAGCACTCGCCGCAGCAGGTGCTGCGCCGGGTGCGGGGCGCGCTGGCGCCCGGCGGGCTGTTCGTCATGGTGGACGCGAAGTTCTCCAGCGACCTGGCGGGCAACATCGGCCACCCGCTGGCCGCGCTCTGCTACGCGATCAGCGTGCTGTACTGCACGCCGGTGTCACTGGCCGGCGGGGGCGCCGGGCTCGGCGCGATGTGGGGCACCGAGCGGGCCCGCCAGATGCTGGCCGAGGCCGGTTTCGGCCAGGTCGAGGTGCTGGACTCGCCCCGGCCGCAGAACTGCATCTATGCGTGCCGGCCATGACTCCCGGCCAGGCGCCCCGGGAAAGGGGTTGCGGGACGCGGCCCGGGGTGGTGATCTGCCGTGGTGGATGACGCCCAGCTGCTCGCCGCGTACAACGACCAGGTCCGGCGGGGCCCGGCGGACGACGGGCCAGGCGCGCGCCGGGAGGTGGACGGCCCGGTGGTCCGGCAGGTGGCCGTGGGTGGGTACGGCTGGTCCGGCATCACCTGGTCGCAGCTGGCCGGCCCGGCCGCCGCGGACGCGGCCATCGCCCGGCAGGTCAGCTATTTCCGTGAGCTCGAGCCACAGTTCGAATGGAAGCTCTACGACTACGACCAGCCGCCGGACCTGGGCCGCCGCCTGGAGGCGGCTGGTTTCACGCCGGATGACCCGGAAGCGCTGATGGTCGCGGAGGTGGCGGACCAGGCGGCCGAGGTCGCGCTGCCGGACGGCGTGCGGTTGCAGCCGGTCACCGGCGAGGCCGGGGTCGAGGCGCTGATCGAGGTGCACGGGCAGGTGTTCGGCGGCGACCAGTCCCAGTTGCGTAACTCCCTGCTGGGCCAGGTGCGGAACGCGCCTGAGCTGATGGCCATGGTGCTGGCGGTGGCCGGCCAGCAGCCGGTGAGCGCGGCGCGGATCAACTTCCTGCCCGGTACCGACTTCGCCGGGCTGTGGGGCGGCGGGACGCTGCCCGCATGGCGGGGCCGCGGGATTTACCGGGCCCTGGTCGCCTACCGGGCCCGGCTCGCCGCCGAGCGGGGTTACCGCTACCTGAATGTGGACGCTTCGGCGGACAGCGAGCCGATCCTGCGCCGCCTCGGCTTCCGCCGCCTGGCCCGGACCACGCCGTACGTTTGGACCGGATGAGGCGCGGGTGGACGGGATGAGGCTCGGGCGGGCCGCTTGCGGCACGGGCAACCGCTGCACGGGATGACCGGTGCGCCGGGGGACCGTGGCAAGTGAAAGGAAGGGGCCGATGGCAGTGACGGGGGTGGCCGTGGTGACCGGAGCCGGATCCGGGCTGGGCCGGGCCATCACCCGCGCCCTGCTGAACGCCGGCTGGCAGGTGGCCGCGGCCGGCCGGCGCTGGGCGCCGCTGCAGGAGACGGTGGGCGCCAGCGCCGGGCCCGGCGGGCCGGTCTTGCCGGTGATCACCGACGTGACCGAGCCCGATTCGGTGGCCGCCCTGTTCGCGGCGGTCGGCAACCGGTGGGGACGGGTCGACCTGCTGGTCAACAACGCAGGCGTGTTCGGCCCGGTCGGCGCGGTGGATGAGATTACGGTCGCCGACTGGCGGCAGACGGTGGACACCAACCTGACCGGGGCGTTTCTGTGCGCCCAGCAGGCGGTGCGGATGATGCGGGACCAGGACCCACGGGGCGGGCGGATCATCAACAACGGCTCGATCTCGGCGCACACGCCGCGGCCAGGCAGCGTCGCCTACACCGCGACCAAGCATGCGATCACTGGCCTGACCAAGTCGATCTCCCTGGACGGCCGAAAGTCCGGCATCGCCTGCGGCCAGATCGACATCGGCAACGCGGCCACCGAGATGACCGAGCGGATGAGCCAGGGCGTGCCGCAGGCGGACGGCACGCTGGCCCCCGAGCCGACCTTCGACGCCGGGCACGTCGCCGACGCGGTGCTCTACATGGCCAGCCTGCCCCTTGACGCGAACGTGCAGTTCATGACCATCACCGCGACCACGATGCCGTTCATCGGCCGGGGCTGAGCAGCGCCGGCCCACTCACCGGCCCAGCCGGGCCCGCACCAACTGCGGGACGATGGCCGCCCCGGTCGCGGGCTGGAACCGTTCCGCCGCGGCCCGCAGCGCCTGCTGCTCCGCGTCGGTCAGGTCGATGTCCGCGGCCGCGACGTTGCTCTCCAGCTGCTCGACGCTGGACGCGCCGGGGATGGCGGTCACCGCCGGGCTGCGGATGACCCAGGCCAGCGCGATCTGCGCCGGGCTGGCCGAGTGTGCGTCCCCCACCTCGCGCAGCGCGGCGATCAGCTCCGCGGCCCGCTCCAGGTTCTCTGGCAGGAACAGCGGGTTGGTCCCGCGGACCCGGTTGGCCGGCCGGTGGCCCCGGTGGTAGCGGCCGGACAGCAGGCCCTGGCCCAGTGGGCTGTAAGCGATGATCACCCGGCCCTGGGCCTCCGCGTACGGCAGCAGCTCCCGTTCGGGTTCGCGGTCGACCAGGCTGTACCTGACCTGGTTGGCCAGCACCCGGCCGCCCAGCGCGGCCTCGGCCGCCCGCCACCGGTCCAGTGAGTAGTTGCTGACGCCGACCTCGCCAACCAGCCCGACCCGCTGCAGCGCCCGCATGCCCCGCATCGGCCAGGTGTCGCGGATCACCGGGTTCGCCTGGTGCACCTGGTACAGGTCCAGGTGCCGGGCGCCGAGCCGGTTGGCGCTGGCCACCGCCCGCTGCTCGACGACCGGGGCGAGCGGCAGCACGGGCAGGATCTTCGTGGCCAGGAACACCGACCCGATGTCGTCGCCGAGAGCCTGGCCGAGAATCCGCTCGCTGCGTCCATAGCCGTAGATCTCCGCGGTATCGAACAGGGTGACGCCGAGGTCGAGCGCGCGGCGGACGATGGCCTGCGCCTCCTGTTCCGCGTACGGCGCGCCGTACCCCCACTCCTTGGAGCCGAACTGCCAGGTGCCCAGGCCGATCTTGGAAATCCGTTTCGTGGTACCGCTATCCAGATAGCGCATGCTTAAGTTTCCGCCATGCCCGCCGGGCGTACGCGGGCGGCTACCCGGTCCTGTCAGTACCAGCGCTTAGCCTGGTCCCGTGCAGAGAAAGACTGGCCCGGCCCAGCCGGGCCGGGACGGTTCCGGACCGGGCCGGCCCGGCCGGGCTGACCAGCCCGAGGACCGGTTCGCGGACGTGGTGGACGGGCTGATCGGCAGCCCGGGAGTCACCCCGCCGCGGGGTGGCAGCGGGTTTGGCCGCAGCGCGCTGCGCTGGGAAGGCAAGATCTTCGCCATGCTGGTCCGCGGGCGGCTGGTGGTGAAGCTGCCCGCGGCGCGGGTCGATGCGCTGACCGGCAATGGTGACGGCGTGCCCTTCGACGCGAACAAGGGCACGCCGATGAAGGAATGGTTCAGCCTCGACCCGGCCTCCGGGCTGCCCTGGCTGCCGCTGGCCCAGGAGGCGCTGGAGTTCGCCCGGCACCGCTGAGCAGCGCGGGCTGGCTGGTGCTGCGCTGCTTGACGGTATCGTGACGGGCGCGGTTTATCGTTACGGCGTGACGGGATTCGGGCCGGGCACCGGCCAGCGGCGCCGATTTCCCGCCCTCGACCCAGAACCACCGCCACCTCCGTGGTGGCGGCGGCTGGTGATCCCGGCCGCGCTGCTCGCCGTGGCGGGTGCGGTAGTGGCCGTGGTGCAGCTGTACCCGTCCCCGGCCACCGGGCCCCAGCGGACGGTCGCCCGGGCCGGGCACTCCACCCAGGGGCTGCCCGCGGGACCACGGATCCAGGCGCCCGGGCGGATCGCGGCCATCACCCCCACCGGGGCCCTGGTGCTGGCCAATCCGGACGGCACCCAGCTGACCCGGGTCCACGGCCTGGGCAACGTCGGGCAGAATCTCACTCGTTCGCCCGGTGGGCGCTACCTGGCCCTGTTCAACGGCCAGCTGGTCAGCGTCAAGCAGGGCCCGGCGCTGGCCAGCTATCCCACCAAGATCCCGCTCAGCAGCCTGTACTCGGTCGCCTGGCCGCAGCCCTTCGCCGATCACGACCGGGCCGTGGTCATGCTGCACGACTACGGCGATCCCAGCCAGTCGGCCAGCAATCCCATCTTTGTCGCCTCGATCGCCTCCGGGAACACCGTGCCGCTGGGCAACGGGGATTCGGTAGCCGGGGATCCGCAGGCGGCGGGGGTCTTTGTGACCGTGGCCGCGCCGCTGGGTGCGACCGCCACCTCGCTCGCTGACAGCCCCGACTCGGCGGTCGTGCTCCGGGACGCCGGGCACGCCGCGGTGCGGCTGGCCACCGCCGTCCAGCTCGCCCGCGACCTCGGCCTGCACGGCCGGCCGCCAGTGTCGCTGGCTGTGTTCCCGAGCCCGTCCGGCCGCGAGGTGGCGGTCACTGTCCGCCCGGCGGCCGGCGGTCCGGCTCGTGGCATCGTCGTGCTCAGCCGGGCCGGCCGGCTGATCGCCAGGATTCCTGGCACGCTGGCCGCCTTCAGCGGCCCGGTCGGGGACGGCACCGGGCCGGTGCCCCCCGTGTGGTCACCCTCGGGCCGGTCCCTCGCCTACCTCAGCGCGAGCCAGAGCGGGCGGCAGGGGGTGGGTATCTGGTCCGCGCGCGGTCACCTGGTGGCCAGCGAACTGCCCGCCACGAACGGCAGCTACGACGGCTGCATCTGGTCGCCGGATGACCGGCTGATCCTGTGCGCCGCCGCCGGCGGGGACTGGGCGGTGGCCAGCGCCAGGAGTGGCCCGGCCGGGGCGGCCCGCGGGGCCGGCTTCCCGGTGGCCTGGCTCCGCTGAGGGTGCGCCCCGTCGCGGTTTGCTATCAACTTGCCAACGATCCGCTGGTCAGCGTCCAGCCAGTCCAGCCGGCTGATTTACAGTTCTGCACATGACCGAAACCCCCGGCGATCAC
>Ga0068856_100005338_pt1 | contig 12683 bp, 16 predicted proteins | sample KBSCornC62_FD_66595 | JGI IMG/M metagenome (GOLD analysis project Ga0068856, IMG submission 66595) | Corn rhizosphere microbial communities from Kellogg Biological Station, Michigan, USA - KBS Corn C6-2 | ecosystem: Host-associated > Plants > Roots > Rhizosphere > Soil ...
GTTTTCGGCACAACTGTCCGAGATGCCGGCCTGGGGGAAATAGCGCACCTTCAACTTAGCGTTAGGCATAAGGACGCACTATTTCGCCAGGCAGATTGTTTCAAATAACCAGGATCGTTGTTTCCTCTATCGTCTATCGTTCAGAACATTTTGGCGCAATCCATGCTAGAGAGTAGATAGCCGCCCGAAGCTCCACTCGGGGTAATCGGCCGGCTGGAAGGAGTGATAAATGAGATTCATTCTAGTGACCACTTTAGCCCTCACGCCATTGCTGGCTAAAGACAACGAGCCTGCAAAGCGGCTGGAGGAAGCGGCGGCCGTGTTCTCGGAAGTCATGGCCGCGCCGGACAAGGGTATCCCTCAAGACCTGCTGGAGAACGCGCACTGCATCGTGATTGTGCCGGACCTCAAGACCGGCGCCTTTATCATTGGCGGAAAATATGGAAAAGGCTATATGTCCTGCCGCAACAGACGCGGCCCAGGATGGTCCGCGCCAGCCACGGTCCGCATCGAAGGCGGGAGCGTCGGCTTTCAAATCGGCGGCTCTTCAACTGACTTGATCATGCTGGTGATGAATGCGCGCGGGGCCGACAAGTTGCTCGAGAGCAAGTTCACTCTGGGCGCGGAAGGCTCGGTTGCCGGAGGCCCCGTGGGGCGTACGGCAACAGCTCAAACGGACGCCCAAATGCACGCCGACATTCTTTCGTGGTCGCGGTCACAGGGTCTGTTTGCCGGTATTTCACTGCAAGGCGCAACGCTGCGGCAGGATCTGGACGATAATGCCACGCTGTACGGCAAGAAACTGGAGAACCGGGATATCGTCACCAAGGGAATTCGTCCGCCCAGGGCGGCTGCGAAACTGATGGCTCTTTTGAACAAGTATTCGTTCCGGGAACGCAAGGGCTAGTCAATCGTCATTAAGGGTTTGCTGCATGGCCGTGCGGCCACCAAGTCGGTCTGGGTGTGGCTTCCAGGTAGCCTGTGTGGCGCTGGTGCTGCAGGCGGCCCCAGTTTGGGCATGGCAGGCTGAGCCTATAGCTGTGCCCGAACTGGACATGGGTTTTCACCTGCTGTATGAACTGAAGCCGGAGGCAGCGCGCGCGCAGTTTGCCGCATGGCGGGTTTCCCATCCGGAAGACCCCCTGGGGAGTGCCGCGGAAGCCGCCAGCTATTTATTTGAGGAATGCTACCGCCAAGGCGTCTTGACGTCTGAGTATTTCTTAGACAACAAGCGTTTTCTGGGAAAGATACCGATTAAGCCGAACCCGGGGTTGCGCGATGCCTTCTTCGCCGCGGATGTACGCGCGCAAACGCTGGCAAAGCTTCGACTGCAGGTTGACTCAGATGACGTCAATGCCTTGTTCGCCATGACGCTTAGTTTGGGCATGCAGGCTGATTATGCCAGTTTGATCGAAAAGCGTCAGCTTGAAAGTCTCGGCATGATCCGGGACGCCGACAAGTTTGCCAAGAGGCTACTGGTGGTCAACCCGGACGCCGCCGACGCCTACCTTACGCTGGGAGCCGCGAACTACATCATCGGAAGCCTGCCGGCGCTCAAGCGATTCTTTCTCCACTTCAAGGGGATCAGCGGCGATAAACGCGTCGGCCTCCAGCAACTCGAGATCGCCGCTTCGCGAGGCCGCTACCTGCGGCCGTTTGCCAAGATTCTTCTGGCGATGGCGGCGCTGCGCGAGAAGAAGACAGCACTCGCCCGCGTTCAATTGGCGGAGCTGGTCGCGGAGTTTCCAGAGAACCCGCTCTTCTGCAGGGAGCTAGCCAAGCTCGATATCCTCCCTGACGCCGCCTTCCCTCTCTAATTCTTCCCGAAGATGACTCCCAAATTTGGCCAAAGACGTGCTTGAATCTTACTGAACCTTCGGACCGTTAAGGTGCGATGCCAATAGGAGACAGTATGAAACCGAGTACCAAAGATCAGATAAAGGGCAGCCTTCATGAAGTGAAAGGAAAAATCAAAGAGAAAGCTGGCGAAGCCGTCAACAATCCCACTTTAAGAGCAAAAGGCAAAGTGGAAAATGTGGCCGGCAAGATCCAAAAGAAGATCGGGCAGTTTGAAAAGGTGCTGGAGAAGTAGATAAACAGGCTCAGAGCAATGCGAGCGTGGGCGCGTGGGGAGAAATCCCGCAAATCCTGGGTAAAAATGCTCCGGGCTGGAGGTTAGCATGACCAAGACGCTTGGAATTGTTCTTATCGTGCTGGGCCTGTTCGGGCTTGCGTGGGGTGGGTTCACATATACGACTACGGAAAGGGTCGTCGATATCGGGCCGATTCACGCTACGCGCGAAAAGGAACATCACGTACCGTTGCCTCCGATTGCAGGCGCGGTGGCAATTATTGGAGGCGTTGCACTCCTGGTGGCAGGGGGAAAAGAATAACTTCCGTCGCGCCGTGCGAATCAAAAGAAAGGAAGAATGGCAATGCTGCTACTCATCATAATTTTGGTGTTGGTTTTTGGCCTCGGTGGAGGCTACTACGGACATAACCGCTGGGGTCCCAGCGGCGGAGCTGGCATAGGGCTTGGAACAATATTGCTGATCCTCTTGATCGCCTATTTGCTTGGATTGTTCCGGTGACGGGTGGCAGTCCCGATCTTGAGCTAGCCCTCCACGCGGATTTAAGTCGAGGGCGAAGGAAACGATAGCCATGAATCTGGTGAAATTTGTGAAATTCGGCATGGCCGCGATCCTGTGTTTCGGAACGACCGCTTCTATATACGCGCAGCACGACGATAAGCGAGGCGATAAGCAGGGCAAGCAGGACAAGGGCGGCCAACAGCGTCAGCGTCCGCAGCAGCCCCAGCAACAGCAGCCCCAGCAACAGCAACAACAGCGTTTGCAGCAGCAACCCCGACAGCAACAGCGTATTCAGCAACAGCCGGCGCGCGCTCAACAGTCGCAGCAGCAGTCTCAGCAACGACAGCAACAACCGCCGCGTGCGCAACAACAGCAGCAACGACAGCAGCCGGGGGCTCAACAGCGTTCAATCCTCGGACAGCCGCAGCGGACGCGGCAAGAGGCCCAAACCTGGCAGCAACAGCGGGGATGGCTGCAGCGGGGCGGTTGGCAGGGTCACGATAGTTGGCAGCAAAATCGCGCCCAACACTGGTCTTCCGACCATCGCACGTGGTCCCAGCGTGGTGGCTACGGCGGTTACTACATTCCTCAGCAGACCTTCGGTCCGGATTTCGGCCGGCAGCATTTCTTTCGGATCCGCAGCCGTCCCACGATCTATATGGGATATCCGCGTTTCTATTACGGCGGCTTTTCGTTCCTGCTGGTGGACCCATGGCCGGAATACTGGCCCGAAAACTGGTACGACGCTAATGACGTTTATATCGACTATGACGATGGCTACTACCTTTACAATCGCAACTATCCCGGTGTCGGGCTGGCGATTACGATTGTGCTGTAGGTCGATTTGGGCGCCGGCGGTCAAATACGAACGTCATTGAGGCACGGCGAACCGGTTAGGCTCCGCTTCCGCCACCGGCTGCTTGCGCGCGCACCTGCTCCATCATCTTCTTTTTCATTTCCTGAGGAGTTGGCTCAGCCTTATGCGTAGCGATCATCCAGGTATTGCCATCCGGATCGACGATGGTCCCGCAACGGTCGCCCCAGAACATGTCCATGACTGGTCCCTTCTGCGTGGCTCCGAGCTTCACAGCTTTAGCAACCGTCTTGTCCGCGTTCTCCGTCAGGAGGTAGAGAGTCGCCGGCGAGGCTCCGATGGTCTTGGCGCTGCGGGCCCCCATTTGTTCCATTTCAGGCCCTAGCATCAGGGTGGTGCCGCGCAGCGTCAATTCGGCGTGAATAGGTTGGCCGCCGGGTCCATTCATGATTCCGCGTTTGGCGAAGCCGAACGCTTTTTGATAAAAGTTCACGGCTGCCTTAATATCGCTCACGGTGAGCATGGTACTCACCGCACCGTAGATTTTCTTATTGAGGGGATCGATCTTTTTTGGCATACGCTCCTTTGCAAGCACACTCATTCTATCCGAATTCGGAAGTAAGGCAGAGACCGGGAGTCGGGCGGTCAGCTAACGGGCTCTGATCAGGCCGCTCGAGCCCCGGTTACTCCGGTGGGCAGTGTATTATCGAAAAGGTGCGCAACATTTTTGTGATCACGGGTTGGGTTCTGATCGTGACATTGCTGGCCGGCGGCCACCGGGCTACAGCCGCGGCCACGGTCACGCGCTATGAAGAGGTGAAGGATTGGCCGAGTCTTCCTCCCGGCGTTCAGCTTGGCGAAACCGCCGGGGTTGCTGTCGACGTGAATGGCCATGTGTTTATTTTTCACAGGCCCGGCCGCGGGTTCGACATCAAGGCAACCACGAAACTCGCCGAACCGGCTGTGCTTGAGATCGACGCCGATACCGGCAAACTCATTTCATCCTGGGGCGCGAACATGTTTATGGTGCCGCACGGCATTACCATCGACGGGCAGAACAACATATTCCTGACTGACGTCTCCTTGCAACAAGTCTTCAAGTTCACTCACGATGGCAAACTGGTTTTCGCGCTGGGGGAAGAACGCGTCGGAGCGTGGGATGCCACCCATTTCAACGAGCCTACCGACATTGCTATCCGCCCAGACGGAACCTTTTATGTATCGGACGGCTATAAGAACAGCCGCGTGGCGCTCTTCGACCGCGATGGAAAATGGTTGCAGGAGTGGGGCAAGAAAGGGTCGGGCGAGGGTGAATTCAGTAATCCACACGGACTGGTATTCGTGCCAGGCAGTAGCGACGTGCTGGTCGCCGACCGTGAAAACTCGCGCCTTCAATTGTTCGACCGTGAGGGCAAATTCAAGCGCCAGTGGAGGGGTGTGACGGGCGCACAAACCACCGGACGCATTTTTTGCGTGGCTGCCGATTCCGATGGTTTCCTATATTTGGGAATTCGCCGCGCCGACTACGATACCGAGCACACCGGCGTCCTCAAACTCGACCGCGAATGGAATATTGTCACGTCCATCGGCTTTGGGAAGCCCGGCGATCCTGTGTTTAACGCGGTTCACGATATCGCAGTTGGGCGCGATGGCTCGATCTACGTCGCTGAAACGCGAACGAAGCGGGTCGTAAAGCTTCGCCCGGTCAAGCCCTAATCCGGCTCTGCAACCTTAGCCAATGTGGTCTGAAATTCGTCTGAAGTACCGCCTGTTTAAAAGTACCTCTTGACATGCACCGTTCAGTCCCACAACCTGGAAAAGGCATGACATGATTGCGAACTGGGGACAGGCTGAAAGCTACGCGTACTGGACCACGTTCACAGTGGCGTTTCTTGGGGTGTCGGTGTGGGAATCGTTTCGACCCAGGGGGCCGCTCTCGGTTCCTGCCGCTCGGCGCTGGCGAAACCATGGGCTGCTCCTGCTGGTAGCTTCGCTGCTTTCGATGGTGGTACTACGCAGCACTCCGGTGTTGGCCGCGATGGCGGTGCAGCGCGGTAAGTATGGTCTGACCTGGCTGGAGCATGCGCCGCCATTCGCAAGTTTCGTAGTGACTCTGCTGCTTCTGGATTTTGTTAAGTACGCGACCCACCGGCTGCTCCACTCGACCGGGTTCCTGTGGCGGATACATCAGGTGCACCATTCCGACCCGGACTTCGAGGTTTCGACGGGACTTCGCGCGCATCCGATTGAAACGATCCTGCTGCAAACGTCGGCTCTGCTCGCGATTTTCGCACTTCGGCTTCCACCGGCAGCGGTATTAGCCGGCGAACTGATGTCGTGCGCGCAAAGTTTTTTTCAGCACGCTAACGCCTCACTGCCGCCTGCGCTCGAGCGAGCGCTGCGGCCGTTGCTGGTGACACCGGATTTGCATCGCATCCACCATTCGATGGAAGAGGCGGACCAGCGGCGTAACTTGGGAGAGACGTTTCCTTGGTGGGATCGATTGTTCGGAACTTACTCGCCTTCGACAGCGACGGGGAATGAGCAGTTTCCAACCGGGCTCAAAGGAGCCAACAATGCAGGCAGCCTGCGGCTGGCCTTCATGCTGGCAACGCCGTTTAAAGCCCCGGGGGAGCAGTAAGCCTAACGTTTGCGCGAGCCCGCAGGACTGCCCGAAGGCAAGGCGGTCGCTGAAGTTGCCGGCGCGCTGTCTATCTCCGGTGCGACAGCACGGCCGACCGAAGCCAAACCAGCGGCGCCAATCTCTGGTCCAACCGAGTTGGTACCGCTAGCTGCGCCTATTTCCTGCGGCGGGCGCGCAGAACCAGCAAGCCGCCCGAAAGCAGAACGATTGCAGATGCTGCTGAAGCGCCGTCAATTTCGGGCGCGACCGTAACGCCTGCGAATGCGTAACCAGCGGCGCCGACCAGCAATAAACTGAAACCAATAAATTTCGACATGAGTTTCTCCTCTGACTAGCGTCGCAGCATACCGCGGGCTGCGTTTACTTCTTGCGGCGCGCCCGCAGAACCAACAAGCCGCCCGAAAGCAGCACCACCGCCGAAACCGCGGACGCCCCGTCGATTTCCGGCGCGACGACATCGAGTGCGAAAGCGGAACTAGCGGCACCCACGAGCAACAGGCTCAAACCAAGAAGTTTGTACACGATTCTCTCCTCCGAGTGAAGTCGCAGCATCTATGCTATCGCTGCGTTTACTTCTTGCGGCGCGCCCGCAGAACCAGCAACCCGCCCGAAAGCAGGACCACTGCCGATGCCGCCGATGCGCCGTCAATTTCGGGCGCGACGGTGCCGCCTGCGAATGCAAAACTCGCTACACCGACTAGCAACAAACTGATGCCAATAAATTTTGACACGATCTTCTCCTCCGGCCAACGTTGCAGGGTGCTCCTGCGTCTATTTTTTCCGACGGGCCCGCAGAACCAGCAAACCGCCCGAAAGCAGGACCACCGCCGACACTGTCGAGCCGCCATCAATTTCCGGCGCGGCTACAGCAGCTGCAAAAGCGGAACTCGCGGCGCCCGCCAGCAACAGGGTCAAACTAAGAAGTTTCATCACGGATCATCTCCTCCGATTAAAAGTCCTTAAAGGGCTTGCAGTAGTTGTACTACATTATGAGCACTAGGCACAAGGCGATCCGTCGATTTTGTGAGTACTGGGCCGGCTATCGGGAGCTTGCGTCCCTACCATAATTGCCACTGCCGGAATGCAAGAACGCACACCGCCAGAAGAATGTTGGTGCTACCGTGCGCAACAACTGGATCGCCGAGACGGCCGCGCCGGGCATACAGCCATCCGTAGACCAATCCGGACGCAGAGCCTGCAAGCCAACTGCTCCCATGCATTGCACCGAACACGATCGAGGAAACCGCGAGCGAAAACCAGGTAACCCGGCGAGGGTCGACGCGCTCGAAATCGGCTGCTACCAGTCGTCGCATCAGGTAGCCGCGGAAAGCCAACTCCTCGGCAATCGGTACGGTGATCGAAGCGGCCAAGACGCGAGCGGTCAGCCAGAAGATTCGTGCCGGCAAACTCATGGCGTCGAGGGCGGCCGGGATTGGACTGGACGAGGATGCATTGCCGAGAATCCGCTCCAGGCCCACCCACAGAACGAACACTCCGACCCCGGCGGCCGGCGCGGCCCAGCCGAAGCGCCAATCGCAATCCCTATAGCTGCGCCGAAGAGTCCAGAGCGCCACTCCTGCGGCCAACAGGCGCAGGGGGTAGAGCGATTCGAATCCCGCGGACGCCGCGCGCGCCAGCATGCCGGTGCCGAGAATCGCCAGGAAGGGAATCAAGAACGCGCCGGTCGCATCTTCTGTCGTGCGACTGGGCTCCACATGCTTGGTCCTCATGGAAAACCAGGGGGAACGGCGAGCCACGACCGAGAGTCCGAACGCCACCGCGTTAAAGGAGATCCAGCCCGCTTGAGAATGGAATCCCCCGGCCGCGATTTTTTGCGCGCCCGCATTGCCGATCCATACCAGCGCCGTCAATCGAACGGCATTGAGGACGAATAGGACCACCACGCCGGCCGGGAGCAGTGCCAGCGCCCACGGAAAGCGGGACTCTTGCCGGAACAGCCACAACCATGCAATCGTAAAAACCATAATGAGGGCGGCTCCCTCCAGTCCTGAACATTCCGGCGCAATGATCACCGAGAAATGCGGAGCATGAATAGTAGCTTTTTCGGCAACCGCGGTAGCCTCAGGCAGGACCCAGGACAGCATGAACCTGACCATCGCGAAGGTAAGCCGTGTGGCCGGCTCCCAGAGGGAGCGCGCGGGCCGGGTAAAGAAGGAAGCAACCAATGCGGTAGCGAGCGCCACCGCCCATAGCGAACCGGTAGCGTCCAGAATCTGCCGCCAGGTCTTTACGGTCAAGAATGCGAGCGCGGCCAGCGCCGCCGCAGCTAAACCGGTCGCCGCCCAGGCTGCCACCAATAGGTCTGGATTAAAATCCAGCAGCCGCCCGGAATAGAGGTGCTTCGAAGCCCAAACGAATCCTAAGGCGAGCAAAGCATGGGCCGCGAGCCACCAGGGTTGAATGGGAAACAATGCCACCCGTTCGAGCGCGGCACGGCACTTTAGAAGGGCGAAGGTCAAGAACACCGCGGCAAAGGCGATCGCTCCGCGAACCACCGCGGGACCCCAATCGTGGAGCAATGGGAGCAAATGGCCGGTGCGCGCGAGGGTGTCGTTGTCCACCCAGACCGATAGTGCGGCGACTTCGGCCACTAGCAGCACCGCGAGACAGACGAACCGCCCCAGTAGCGTTCGAATGATGAATCCGATCAAGTCAGGAGTATAGCAGCGGATAGGCGATTCAGATCGATTCGGCGCGCAAGCCGGACCGAGAAAAGTACTAGCTCCGTTTGCTTAAACGTTTGCGGGAAACGAGCCCTTCCTGAGTCGTAAGTGCTCTGAAGACGAGCGCCGGCGTTCACGGAGTACGTGCTTGCCGCCTTCAGGCCCGTACGTATTTGTTGAACCAGCCGAGTGTCCGCTGCCAGGCAAGATCGGCCGCGGCTTTGTTGTAGCGTTCCGGCGTCGCATCGCAATTGAAGCCGTGAACGGCGCCTGCATAGATATAGCCTTCGTGTGGAACGTTGATTTCCGTTAAGGCCTTGTCGTAGGCGGGCCATGTCGATGCCAGCCGTGTGTCGAGTTCCCCGTGATGGACCAGAATCGCTCCTTTGATCTTGGGGATGTCTTCCTTGGCGGGAGGACCGCCGTAAAACGGCGCAGCGGCGCTTAAATCGGCACCTAACCGGACGGCCAAAGTATTAGACATGCTGCCGCCGTAACAGAATCCGGTGACGCCGATCTTTCCGGTACAATCGGCGCGGGATTTGAGCCACATGGCGGAGGCAACGAAATCCTCGGCCATCTTTTTGCCGTCGACCTTGGCGAACATCTGGCCGCCGCGGAAGTCGTCACCGGGAAAGCCGCCGAGAGAAGTGAGTCCATCTGGTGCGAATGCCATGAAGTTCTGTAGGGCGAGTCGCCGCGCGATGTCCTCGATATGAGGATTGAGTCCGCGATTTTCATGGACCACAATGATGCCGGGCAATTTCGACGGCGTCTCCGCTCGCGTGTCGGCGCTGGCTGGCCGGACAAGATACCCTTTGATGCTTCCGTTCCCGTTCGGCGATGGAACGGTTTCGTAGCTGGCTTTGATCCGGTCATCGGTCTTGGATACCTGCTGCCCCATGGCATAGTTCGGCATCAACGCCTCAATGAGCGTCGCTGCCGCCAGACCGCCAACCGCAAATTTTTGTACGCCCTCCATAAACGCACGGCGGCTGATGACGCCGTGAATAAACAGGTTATAAAGTTCTATCGCCTCGCTTGGAACTTGGGGTTTGGTTGGCTCCATTGGTGGGCTCCTTTTCTAAAGAAGAATATCACGTTCCGGCGGGAAAGCAGGGCCGGAAATTTACGGAACCACCGGCAGCCATACGGCGCTTGGGTGATTGGGCGTACGGATCACAAACTGCGTGGCTTTCACATAGTCCGCCGGTTTGGCGAAGAAGATATTGGGGACGTAGGTTTGCGGATTGCGATCGTAGAGCGGGAACCAGCTCGACTGAATCTGCACCATGATCCGATGGCCCGGCTCGAATACGTGATTGGTGGTCGGCAGCGTGAAGCGGTAGCGTTCCGGCTGGCCGCTGGGGATGGCCGAGGGATGGTCGAAGCTCTGCCGGTAGCGTCCGCGAAAAATGTCCATCGAAACCGCCAGCTCATAGCCGCCCATTTCCGGTTGGCTGGGAACTTCGTCGGGATAAACATCGATCAGCTTCACCACCCAATCGGCGTCGGTACCTGTGGTGGCCGCAATCAAATCCGCCAATGGCGCGCCGCTGATGCGCACGGGCGCGGTGAGAACCGGCGTCTGGTAGGTCAGCACGTCGGTTCGGTCCGCTACGGTGCGCTGATCGGTGACCAGCCACTGCTTCCAGCGGTCGGAGTCAGTGAAATGGACCGGCCGCGGCAGATAGGGCACCGGCTTCGCGGGATCGGAGACGTAGGAATCCCCGGCAGCTTCGGAGGCATTCGGTTTCTCGAATCCTAAGCCGAAGCCCGCCTCAAGGTAAAGAGGCTTGAGCGGCGCGGCGCATCCGTTCTCGCAGGCGAGAGGCCAGCTCTTTAAGCGGTCCCAGTGATTCTCGCCCGTGTTATAGATGAAGACCGGCGGCGTCTGCACTTTGGGCGCATCGGTTTTCAGGTACTGGTCGAAGAACGGCTTCAACACATCGCGGCGAAACTGCAGAGCAGTGTCGCCGTCCCATTTCAGCGGCCCCAGATTGTAGGCATCGTAGTTCACTTGACTATGCCGCCAGGGACCCATCACGAGATAATTGTGATCCTCCTGACCTTTGCTCTTCAAAGCCAAATAACAGTGGATGGCGCCCCACATATCTTCCTGATCCCACAAGCCCTGAATCCACATAGTGGGGACTTGGGAAGGATGCTGCGCCACTAATTTATCCAGCGCCTGCCCCTGCCAGAATGGATCATAAGCCGGGTGCTCCATGACTCGCCGCGTCCACGCGAGTTGATCGAGTCCGCGCAGACGGGCGTAGTCGCCGGCGGATCCTGCGCGGCGGAATTCCTCGTAGTCGTCATAAGCGCCGCGCACGGCGGGCTCGGCTTCGCCTCGCTTGGTCGTCTGCTCAGAAAAGTAGTCCAGGTTGACCTGACGAAACGCTCCGTAGTGGAACCAATCATCCCCCATCCAGCCATCTACCATGGGGCTCTCAGGGGCGGCCACCTTCAAAGCGGGATGCGGCGCCAGCAGCGCCATTACCACCGTGAATCCTTCGTAGGATGAACCGATCATGCCTACGCGGCCGTTGGACTCGGGCGTGTTCTTCACCAGCCAGTCGATGGTGTCGTAGGCGTCAGTGACGTGGTCGGTTTCGGTGGGGTTAAGCGGACCGCGGACGGGCCGCGTCATTACATATTCGCCCTCTGACTTGTATTTGCCGCGCACGTCCTGGAACACGCGAATATAGCCCCCCGCGACGAACACATCGTCTCCCTGCGGGAGGGTGGCGAGCATGTGAATACTCGGGCTGCGTTCGCTTCGTTTGGCAGCGTTATAAGGAGTGCGCGTCAGCAGAATCGGAGCGTTGTGCGCGTTCTTGGGCAGGATGATTACCGTATAGAGTTTCACCCCATCGCGCATCGGGATCATGACTTCGCGCCGGATGTAGTCGTAGCGGTCGAGCGGGACCTTTAACTGGCCGCTAATGTCGCCACCGACCGGGAAACACGCTGAGTTACTGCTCGGCGGACGGGGGGAAGACGCTGGGGACGGGGCGCGCGCGGGCTGTTGAGCAAGAGCGTAAGCCGCAGCCAGCAGACACCAAGCGGCCTGTTTTGACACCTGTCGCATGTTCCGATTCTAGCTCGGATTTTGGAGAGGAGTCGCTCGCCGCAGTATAGCCCTATTAGCAAAGGACGCGATCGGCGATCGCGTCCTTTGAACAGCGGCGGTTAACGCAGAAAATTACTCTTTGACGCTGGCGACGGTGATGGTATCGCCCGTCATCTTGCCGGTGACGGTAACCTGCTTGCCTGCCAATGGCACTACTTTCGCTTGGTCGTCAAGTTTGTAGATTTTGCCCGCATCGGTTACCAGAACAGCGGGAGACCCGCCTTTCATACACGCCGTGGCGCAGTCCACGTTGCCCCTCATTCCAGCCTTCGCGGCGCATTTCTGATCGATGATGTAGCCCTTAAAATCGGCGGCCATTGCAACGGACGAAAGGCCCGCTACCAATGCGAATGCCAGGATTGCTTTTTTCATGGTTTGCTCCCTCTTAGTGAATCGGATTTTCCAGTCTGGGTTCCACGTTACTTCATTAGTATACACCCGCAAATTTTGCAACGTTTGCTACTCGTAAGAACCGCACCCGGCGTGATATACTGCACGCCGTGAAGAAACTGTCTCTCCTGCGATTTGGCCTGTGCGTTGGGTTATTGAGCGGTATCTGGATTGCCCGCACCCAGCAGCCGGTTCGTGGAGATTTGAAACTAAATAAGATCCGGCAAAATATCTATGAGATCTCGCCGGTGCCGGAAGTCAGCGGCGCCGGCGGAAACGTCACAGTGGTCGTCACCGGGGAGGGCGTGATTCTGGTCGATGACAAATACGACTGGGATCACGACGGCATTCTGGCCAAGGTTAAGACGATCACCGAAAAGCCGGTCCGCTACGTCATCAATACGCACCAGCACGGTGACCATAC
>Ga0068856_100005340_pt1 | contig 12682 bp, 11 predicted proteins | sample KBSCornC62_FD_66595 | JGI IMG/M metagenome (GOLD analysis project Ga0068856, IMG submission 66595) | Corn rhizosphere microbial communities from Kellogg Biological Station, Michigan, USA - KBS Corn C6-2 | ecosystem: Host-associated > Plants > Roots > Rhizosphere > Soil ...
CAGGCCGATTGCGCGCACCTCGTCAAGGGCGTCGTGGCGGCGTTCGAGGCCTGCCTCCTGACGCACTCGTCGTGGCAGGACGTGAACGGCACCTACCGCTTCCGGCTGCATGTGCCGCCCCGGCCGTCGCCGGGGTCGCGGCTCGCCGTCCACGTGGTCGACGCCGGCAGCTCGACCGGCGCGCCGCGGGCGCGGGCGCGCGTCAACGGCGGCGCAGTCGACGTGACCTTGACCGTGAACGCGCCGGCCGGGCGGCGGGTCGTCGTCGCTCAGCGCGTGCTCGCCCGCTGGACGGGCGCCGAGCCTGCCGACCACGTGCGCGTTCGTTTCGTTCGCCTGCTGGTGCGCCGGGCGATGGACCCCGGCTGCTCGAGCGGCCACCCGACCTGCGGCTCGAAGGAGACGACGCACGGCGAGCAGGTCTCGTCAGCTCCGGGGGAGTGGAACGTCTACGTCGACGCGGCCGGGACGTGGCGGATGTGGGGCAACGGGCTGCTGCGGGCCCGGGACGGCCAGGTCTTCCGGAACGGCCCGACCCTCGACCTGCGGCTCGCGCGCGGCAAGCCGTGGCGCGTCTTCGTCTTCACGCGTGAGTGCGACTTCGGCTCGCTCGGCAACGCCGACGGCGCCACGCACGCCATGTCGCCGTGCCCGCGCTCGACGGAGTTCGGCACCTTCGACGGCGACGACGTTCCGGGCATCGCGGTGGCGCACTTCCGCTCGCCGGCCGCGGCGCTCGGGCTGCACGTGCTTCGCCCGCAGCGGCAGGGCTCGACCTGCCCGGCGGTCAACCGCCTCGGCTGCTACGAGCTCGCCTTCCGCGTCGAGCGCGCAGGTCGGGTATAAAGGGCGACGTGGCCCAGCCGCAAAAAGACATCTTCAGTCGCCTCGCCGACCGTGGCGAGGACGTGATCGGCCGGATCAGCGAGATTCCGGGCGCGCAGCGGTTCGCTGAGAGCGCGGCGCAGCTCAAGGAGCGCGGAGACGAGATGCAGCGCAGGCTGCGCGGGCTCGACGCGCTCGAGCGCCGCGTCGACGCGCTCGAGCGCAAGGTCGACGAGCTCTCGAAGCCGAAGCGGGCGAGCTCGGCGAGCTCGTCGCGCGCGCGGAAGACCTCCGCGAAGCCGAAGAGCCCGGGCACAGGCACCGGCTCCGGCTCCTAGGCCGGCACCCGCAGGCGCAGCGCCCGCGGGACGATCTCGAAGCGCGCCGGCGTCGTTCCCGGCTGCTCGCCGTCGAGCTCGACCGGCAGCGGCTCCGGCGCGTCGACCTCCACCGTCGTCCCACGCAGGAGCGTCGCCTTCGGGTGCGGCAGGTGCTTTCCGCGGTAGGTCTTCGGGAGCGTGAGCACGAGGTCGCGCTTCGTCAGGTCACCGATCAGGAGCACGTCCAGGCGCCCGTCGTCCGGCTCCGCCTCCGGCACCATCTTCATGCCGCCGCCGAGGTAGCGGCCGTTCGCGACGATCACGTCGTGCATCCGGCCCGCGTGCTCCTCGCCGTCGACGCGCACGCGCACCTCGTCGCTGCGCCAGCGCGAGAAGACCGCCAGCGTCGCCCAGAAGTACGAGACCTTCCCGCCGAGCGCCTTCGACGTCTCGTTGGTGCGCTTCGCGATCGCGCCGCTCATGCCCGCGCTCGCGACGTTCGCGAAGTAGGACTCGCTCTCGCCGCCGGCCCACGAGCGGTAGCGCCCGCGGCCGAGGTCGATCTCGCGCGTGCGGCCGCGAAGCGCGACCTCCACGGCCTGCTCGAGCTTGCGCGGGATGCCGAACGTGCGGACGAAGTCCCAGCCCGTGCCGCGGGGGATCAGCGCGAGCTTGACGTCGAGGCCGGCGATCCCGTTCACGACCTCGTTCACCGTCCCGTCGCCGCCGACGGCGACGAGCAGGTCGGCTTCCGCGGCCGCCGCGCGCGCGAGCTCGGTCAGGTGGCCGGGCCGCTCGGAGAGGAGCGCGTCGCCGTGGAGCCCGAGCGCCGCCGCCTGGTGCGCGAGCTCGGGCCAGCGTCGCCCCGCCGCGCCGTTCTCGGCCGCGGGGTTGACGAGGAAGACGGTCTTAATGGCGCGAGCCGGTCACCGTGGCGAGCGCGACGCGGGTCATGCGGTCGACGGCGGCGCGGAGGTCGTCGTCCGAGATGCGCGTGAACTCCTCGCCGATCACGATGTCGCTCACGGTCAGCAGGCAGCCCGCCTGCACGCCGCGCAGCGCGCCGATCGTGAACAGCACGGCCGCCTCCATCTCCACGCCGAGCACGCCGCGCTCCGACCAGCGCCGGTGCCGCTCGGGATCCGGGTCGTAGAAGGTGTCGCTGGAGGCGATCGCCCCGACGCGCAGCGGCTGCTCGAGGCCCTTCGCCGCGTGCACCGCCGAGTGGACGAGCTCCCAGTCGGCGGTCGGCACATGCGGCTCCTGCCCGACGTAGTGGCGCGCGGTGCCGTCGGCCGGCACGGCGGACACCGCGACGATCAGGTCGCCGAGCTGCAGGTCGTGCTGGAGCCCGCCGCAGGTTCCGACGCGCAAAAACCGCTTCACCCCCAGCTGGACGAGCTCCTCCATCACGATCGCCGCCGACGGGCAGCCCATCCCGGTCGCCTGCACCGCGACCGGCTTGCCCTCCCACTCGCCGCCGTAGCCGAGCATGCCGCGCTCGCCGTTCCGCTGGACCGGGTTGTCGAAGTAGGTCTCGGCGATGTACTTCGCCCGCAGCGGGTCGCCGGGGAGGAGGCAGGCCTCGCCGTACTCGCCCGGCTCCGCGCGAATGTGGATCGGCATTCGCGAGAGCTTAGGCGTTCGCTTGCGACGCCGACCGTAGAGGCGGCAGCGGCTTTGCCGGTGCCGCCGTCTGACGCACGGTCTTGGTGCGCCGCGCGTGGCGGATCACGAAGACAGCGCCGTAAAGTTGCGTCCATGCCCGCGCTGAGCGAACCGGCGCTGGACGAGATCCTGGCCTTCTGCGCCGAGGACCCAATCGAGCGCGTCTTCCTAGAGGACGTCGCGCGGCGCGGGCTCGGACGCTTCACCGGCCTCGCGGAAGGCGGCCGCCTGGTCGCGCTCTGCCACGTCGGGACGAACCTCGTGCCTTCGGGCCGCGGGTGCGGCGCGTTCGCCGAGCTCGACGGGGCTTCGCGCGCGCGGCTCGTAATCGGCGAGGAAGGCGCCGTCGGCGAGTTCTGGGAGGCGGCGCGCGAGCGGCTGCCGGCGCCGCGCGAGGACCGGCCGGGCCAGCCGGTGTACGTGCTCGACGAGCCGCCGGAGCCGGGCGAGTCCGGCCTACGGGCCGCGACCGCGGACGACCTCGAGCTGCTCGTCCCGGCCTGCGCCGCGGCGCACCGCGAGGAGCTCGGGATCGACCCGCTCGAGCGCGACCCCGAAAGCTTCCGCTGGCGCACGCGCGTGCAGATCGCGGACGGCCGCTCGTGGCTGTGGCTCGAGGAGGGCACGATTCGGTTCAAGGCGGAGGCATCGGCGTGGACGCCGGCCGCCGTGCAGCTCCAGCAGGTCTGGGTCGACCCGCGCGTCCGCGGCCGCGGCTACGCCCAGCGCGGGATGCGCGATCTCTGCCGGCTGCTGCTGGAGCGGGTGCCGACGGTCTGCCTGTTCGTCCGTGCCGAGAACGCGCCAGCGATTCGCGTCTACGAGAACGTCGGCATGCGCCACACGATCTCGTACCGATCCCTCGTCTTCATCTAGAAACATGCCCGTTTGGGGGAGGAATGCCGCGGCGCGAGGGCCCAGAATCCGTTCGTGCGGCGCCTCGGCCTCATTGCGGCTGGCCTGGTGGCCATGACTGCGCTTGCCCTCGTGCTCGCCACGACCGGCCGCGCGCGGCCGAACCTCGTGCACACCTGCTCTGCGACCGACCGGCAGTTCATCGAGGCCGCCCGGACGAACATGACGGCGATGCAGCTCTGGAGCGAGCAGTACCAGAGCGGCGACGCCTCCGACGCGGACGTCGCGGACCAGGCGGCGACGGCGGCGAAGATCATGCGCAGCACTGGGCCGACGGACTGGTCGCTCCGGCAAACGCAGCGGCTCGTCGTCGGGATGCTGAGCGAGTACGCCAAGGCGGTGCAGGCACACCAGAAGCACCGCGACGCGGGCCCGCACATGTACCGGGCGTACGGCCTCGCCAACTTCGCCCACGCGGTGCTGCTGCGCTCCGAGCGGCCGCTTTCGAAGCTCGGCTGCGACGTGTCGCCCCTGCTCTGACTGCGACACTTCGGCCGTGGGGGTCGACCCTGCCGAGATCCGCGACCGCGTCGAGCGCCAGATCCGCCGGCACGGCCTGATCGCGCCCGGCGGCGAGGTGACGGCGCTCGTCTCGGGCGGTGCGGACTCGAGCTGTCTCTGGCACGTCCTCCACGAGCTCGGCTACCGCGTCTCGGCGCTGCACGTGAACCACGGCCTTCGCGGCGACGAGTCGGAGGCCGACGCCCGCTTCTGCCGCGACACGCTCGGCGCCGAGGTGGTCGACGGCCGCGGAGGCGCCACCGAGGACGAGTTGCGCCGGATCCGCTACTCGTTCGTCGCCGACCGGCTGCGGTCCACCGGCCACACCGCGAGCGACCAGGTCGAGACCGTCCTCTACCGCCTGGTCGCGAGCGGCAGCGCCAAGGGCATCAAGCCGAAGCGCGAGGACGGCGTCGTCCGGCCGCTGCTCGGGCTCTGGCGCGACGAAACCCAGGGCTACTGCCGCGCGGTCGGCATCGACTACCGGCTCGACAGCTCCAACGCCGACACCGCCCGCGGCCTGATCCGCGACGAGGTGCTGCCGCTCCTGCGCCGGCTCCACCCGGGCGCCGACCGCAACCTGCTCGCGCTCGCCGAGGAGCGCCCGAGCCGCCTTGACGACCTGCTCGCCTCCGCGGCGGGCTCGCGGCGCGTCGACCTCGGCGGCGGCCTGACGGCGGTGCGCGAGTACGACCGCGTCTGGGTCGAGCAGACGCCGGTCGCGCTCGAGGGCCGAGTCCGCTGGGGCGACTGGACGATCGAGTCGGAGCTCGCAGGGCTTAAGGTACGAAGCTGGCGCCCGGGCGACAGGCTCGCCGGGCGCCGCAAGAAGGTGCAAGACGTGTTCGTCGACGCCAAGATCCCGCGATCCGAGCGCGAGGCGTGGCCACTCGTGGTGCGCGGGCGCGAGGTCGTGGCCGTGCCGGGGCTCGTCGAGGCACCTGGGATCAGGGCGGAGCGCGGGTGAGCCAGACCGAGCTCGAAGCCGCCGTCGGGGAGATCCTGATCGACGAGGAGACGCTCGCGGGGCGGGTCGCCGAGCTCGGCGCGGAGGTCTCGGCGGACTACGAGGGCCGCGACCTGCTCCTGATCGGCGTCCTCAAGGGCGCCGTCTTCTTCATGGCCGACCTGATGCGGCATCTGACGGGGCCGTGCGAGGTCGACTTCATGGCCATCTCGAGCTACGGGGCCGCCACCGACTCGTCCGGGATCGTGCGGATCCTCAAGGACCTCGACATCAACATCGAGGGCCGCGACGTGCTCGTGGTCGAGGACATCATCGACTCGGGCCTGACCCTGTCGTACCTGATCCGCAACCTCGAGTCGCGCGAGCCCGCGAGCCTGGAGGTCTGCGCGCTGCTCACGAAGCCGTCGCGCCGCGAGATCGACGTTCCGGTGCGTTACGTGGGCTTCGAGATCCCGAACAAGTTCGTCGTCGGCTACGGCCTCGACTTCGCCGAGCGGTACAGGAACCTGCCGTACGTCGGCGTACTGGACGAGCATCTGCTGCCCCCCGAGCTTTAGCGAGACAATCCGGGTACCGATAGGCCTCATACTGGTTGGTACCCTGTGCCGATAGAGGGCCTGTGAATCGATTCTTCCGCTCAGCGCTTTTCCCGCTCGTCGTCATCGTCCTCCTCGTGTGGCTGGCGAGCCAGACGCTGATCCCGCACGGCAAGTCCTCGGTCAAGGCGACGTACTCCGACTTCATCACGGCGGCCGAGCAGGGCCAGGTGAGCAACGTCGAGATCAACCCGGGCAAGCGCGCGATCACGTATCTGAACGGCGACGAGAAGAAGGTCACGGTCCACTACCCGGCCGACCAGTCGATCCCGCGGATCACGGACACCCTGCAGTCGAAGGGCGTCAAGTACGACTCGAAGGGCGTCGGCGGCTTCTCGTGGGTGAGCGCGTTCTTCTCGCTGCTCCCGTTCATCATCCTGATCGCCTTCTGGATCTTCCTGATGAACCAGGTCCAGGGCGGCGGCTCGAAGGTGATGTCGTTCGGCAAGTCGCGTGCGAAGCGGATGGCGCCGGACTCGCCGAAGATCGGCTTCAAGGACGTGGCCGGCGTCGACGAGGCGGTCGAGGAGCTCCAGGAGATCAAGGAGTTCCTCGAGAACCCGAAGAAGTTCCAGGCGCTCGGCGCTCGCATCCCCAAGGGCGTCCTGCTCTACGGGCCGCCCGGCACCGGTAAGACGCTGCTCGCGCGCGCAGTCGCGGGCGAGGCCGGCGTGCCGTTCTTCTCGATCTCCGGCTCCGACTTCGTCGAGATGTTCGTCGGCGTCGGCGCCTCGCGCGTGCGCGACCTGTTCGAGCAGGCCAAGCAGGCGGCGCCCTGCATCGTCTTCATGGACGAGATCGACGCCGTCGGCCGGCACCGCGGCGCGGGCCTCGGCGGCGGCCACGACGAGCGCGAGCAGACGCTCAACCAGCTGCTCGTCGAGATGGACGGGTTCGAGCTGAAGGACAACATCATCCTGATCGCCGCCACGAACCGGCCCGACATCCTCGACCCGGCCCTCCTGCGCCCCGGCCGCTTCGATCGGCAGATCGTCGTCGATCGGCCCGATCGCGTCGGCCGTCGGAAGATCCTCGAGGTGCACGCGAAAGGCAAGCCGATCGCGCCGGAGATCGACCTCGACACGCTGGCCGCCGGAACCCCCGGGTTCACCGGCGCCGACCTCGCGAACCTCGTCAACGAGGCCGCGCTGCTCGCCGCCCGCCGCGGCAAGAAGACGATCGAGCAGGAGGAGCTGGAGGAGGGGATCATGCGGGTGATCGCCGGCCCCGAGAAGAAGACGCGCTTGCTCTCGGAGGAGGAGCGCAAGATCACCGCCTACCACGAGCTCGGGCACGCCATCGTCGGCCACTACCTCGAGCACACCGACGAAGTGCACAAGATCTCGATCATCTCGCGCGGCCAGGCGCTCGGCTACACGATCTCGCTGCCGCGTGAGGACCGCTACCTGACGACGAAAACGGCGCTGATGGAGCAGCTGGCGATGACGCTCGGCGGCCGCGCCGCGGAGGAGCTCGTCTTCCACGAGGTCACGACCGGCGCCGCGAACGACCTCGAGAAGGTCACGTCGATCGCGAAGCAGATGATCATGCGCTACGGCATGAGCGAGAAGCTCGGCCCGCGCGTGCTCGGCCGCAACCACGACATGCCGTTCCTCGGCCGCGAGATGGGCGCGGAGCCGGACTACTCCGAGGAGATCGCCCGCGAGATCGACGATGAGATCCGCCGCGTGATCGAGGAGGCGCACGAGCTCGCCGTGACGACGCTGAAGACGCACATGGACGAGCTGCACCGGATCTCGGGCCTGCTGATCGAGCGCGAGACGATCGACAAGGACCAGTTCGAGCGGCTGCTCGCCGGCGAGGACGAGGCGACGATCTTTCCGGACGAGTCGCCCCAGACGCCGCAGACGCCGCCGGCCGAGGAACGCCGCAAGCGGCCGCAGCCGAAGCCGATCCCGAGGCCATTCCCGGGCGCGACGATGCAGCCGCCGCCGCCCGATCCGGCCAAGGGCTAGCCCCTACGCCGCGGGAGCGCGACATCTGGGCGGAGTGGCTGCTCGAGCGGCGCTCGGGCGGCGACGCCGAAGCTCGACGGCAGACGCTCGAAGGCCTGGCCCACGTGCGCGACACCGTTCTCGATCGCGCGTCGCTCGACGGCGGCGAGACGTTGCTCGATGCCGGTTGCGGCGAAGGGTTGATCGGCTTCGGCGCACTCGAGCGGCGTGCGGGGCATGTCGTCTTCGCCGACATCTCGCAGGACCTGCTCGACCTCTGCCGCGACGCCGCCGAGGGACTCGGCGTGGCCGATCGCTGCAGCTTCGTGCGCTTGCCGGTCGAAGCTCTCGAGGGAGTCACGGAAGCGTCGGTCGACGTCGCGTGCACTCGCTCGGTGTTGATCTACGTCAAGGACAAGGAGCGGGCGTTCGGAGAGCTCTTCCGCGTGCTGCGGCCCGGCGGGCGGATCTCGGTGTTCGAGCCGATCAACCGCTTCGGCGCGCAGAAGCGGACCGAAGGGTTCTGGGGGTTTCCAGGCGACGGCGTCGCCGACCTGGCGGCGCGGGTCGAAGCGGTCTTCGCGAGGATCCAGCCGCCGGACGATCCGATGCTCGACTTCGACGAGCGCGACCTGCTCGGGCTGGCCGAGGCGGCGGGGTTCTTCCCGGTGGAGCTCGACCTGCACGCGGAGATCGGGCCGATGCACCCGACGCCGTGGGAGCCGTTCGCGAACAGCTCGGGCAATCCGAAGATCCCGACGATTCGCGAAGCCATCGAGGAGGCGCTGACCCCGGAGGAGCGCGAGCGCTTCGTCGAGTACCTCCGCCCGCTGGTCGAGGAGGGGCAAGGCGTCTCGCGGACGGCAGTCGCCTACCTGCGAGCGGTAAAGCCCTAGCCGCCGGCGGCCCGCCCGACCAGCCGTGTCCCAGGGACAGTCCCTGGAAGCCTGACTCTTCTAGACGGTGCCGGCGGCGACGCCGGCTTGCCAGCTCGCCCACAGCCGCGCGTAGCGCTCGCCCTGCGCGACCAGCTCGTCGTGCGAGGCGGTCTCCACGACGCGCCCGTTGTGCATCACGACCACCCGGTCGGCCCGCTCCGCGGTCGAGAGGCGGTGGGCGATGATGATCACCGTCCGGCCCTCGACGACGGCGGCGAGCGCCTCCTCGACGGCCGCCTCGGTCGCCGGGTCCAGCGACGACGTCGCCTCGTCGAGCACGATCACCGCGGGATCCGCGAGCGCGACCCGCGCGATCCCGACCAGCTGGCGCTCTCCGGCCGAGAGCCGCACGCCGCGCGTCTGCACGTCCGTCTCGAGGCCGTCCGGCAGCGACTCGAACCGCTCCAGCGCCCCGATCTGCGAGAGCGCGTGTCGCACGGCCTCGTCCGAGGCGCCGGGGTCGGCGAGCCGCACGTTGTCGGCGATCGTGCCGCTGAAGAGGTGGCCCTCCTGCGGCAGCATCACGATCCGGTGCCGCAGCGACTCGAGCGTCGCGTCGCGCAGGTCGACGCCGGCGAGCGAGATCGAGCCCTCCTGCGGGTCGTACTGGCGTGTCAGCAGCTTCGCGAGCGTCGACTTGCCCGCGCCCGTGACGCCGACGAGCGCCACGTGCTCGCCGGGCTCGAGCCGCAGCGATACATCCTTCACGACCGGCGCCGAGCCGGCGTAGCCGAAGGTGACGTCGTCGAGCTCGACCGGCCCGTCCGCCGCGAGCTCGACCGCGCCGGGACGCTCGGCGACCGCGTTCTCGGCCCGCAGCAGCCCGACGACCTTGCCGAGCGCGGCCAGCCCCTGCCGAAACTCGCCGAGCCACTCGCTGAAACGGGCAATCGGATCGAACAGCTGGACGAGGTAAAGGACGTACGCGGCAATCGTGCCCTGTGAGATCGAGCCGTGCTCGTACATCGACGACGCGACGAGCAGGACGCCGATCAGCGCCAGCGTCTGCGCGAGCGGGATCATCGTGAAGAGCCGGATGTTGACGAGAGACGCTCGCCGCCAGGCACCGACCTGGGCGCGGCTGCGCGGCTTGTACGCCTCCATCGTCCGGTGCTCGCGGCGGAACGCCTGCACGACGCGGACGCCGGTCAGGCCCTCCTGCAGCGAGGTCAGCGTCTCGGCGACGCGGTCGCGGATGGCGTGATAGGCGCGGCCCGCGCTGTGGTGGAAGGCCCAGCTCGACGCGATCAGCACCGGCAGCGCGACGAGGGAGACCGCCGCGAGCGTCGGCGAGAGGATCACGAGCACGACGACGGTCAGCGCTATCTGCAGCCCGCTGCCGACCACCTCGACGAGTGCCTCGCGCAGGAACTCGTCCAGTGCCTGCACGTCGGAGGTGAGCCGTGAGACGAGCACGCCCGTCCGCTCCTGCTCGAAGAAGCCGAGCGGCAGCGCCTGCAGCTTCGCGAACGCGATCCCGCGCAGCCGGTTGAGGAAGCGCTCGCTCGCCGTCGCCGCCAGCAGCGTCTGGGCGCGCACGACGAACGGCTTCACGAGCGCCAGCACGAGGATCGCCACCGCCGCGACATTGATCGGGTGCAGGTCGCCTTTGCTGACGCCGGAGTCGATCGCGTAGCGGACGAGCGCCGGCCCCGCGAGCGTGATCAGCGTCGACACGATCACGGCGACCGCGGCGCCGATGTACAGCGGCTGCACCTCGCGCGTCAGCGGCCGCGTCTCGCGCCACACCTCGCGCGTGGACGCACGCTCCATCATGCGGCGACCTCGAGCGCCAGCAGGGCGCGGTAGCGGGCCGACCGGGAGATCAGCTCGCCGTGAGTGCCATGCTCGACGATGCGGCCGCCTTCGAGCACCGCGACCCGGTCGGCCAGGGCGATCGTGGCCGGGCGGTGGGCGATCACGAGCGTCGTGCGGCCGCGCATGACCTCGCCGAGGGCGGCGCGGATCTCGTGCTCCTTCGTCGCGTCGACGGCGGAGGTCGCGTCGTCGAGGACGAGCACGGCGGGGTTGGCGAGGATCGCTCGCGCGATCGCGATGCGCTGGCGCTGGCCGCCCGAGAGCGAGAAGCCGCGCTCGCCGAGGACGGTGTCGTAGCCGTCGGGCAGGTCGTCCACGAACGCCGCGGCGCCGGCCAGCTCCGCGGCCCGCTGCACGTCCTCGTCGGCGGCGTCCGGCCGGCCGAGGCGGATGTTCTCGCGGACGCTCTCGCTGAACAGGAACGTCTCCTCGAAGACGAGCGCGACGGCCCGGCGGACGTCGACGAGCCGCAGCTCGCGCAGGTCGTGGCCGTCGAGCAGCACGCGGCCGCCGTCGGGGTCGTACAACCGGGCGAGCAGTCCGGCGACCGTGCTCTTGCCCGAGCCGGTCGCGCCGACGAGCGCGAGCGACTCGCCGGGCGCGACGTGCAGGTCGAGCCCGTCGAGCACCGGATGCCCGTCCTCGTGGCCGAACCGCACGCTGTCGAGCCGGACGTCGCCGCGCACCGGCCGGTGCAGCTGCTGCGGATGGCGTGGGTCGCGCAGCGCGGGCTCGGCCTCGAGCACCTCGGTGATCCGGCCGCTCGCGGCCAGCGCCTTCTGAACGGTCGTCACGCGCTGCCCGAGCACGCGGAGCGGCCAGACGAGCATCACCACGTACGCGTTGAAGGCGACGAACGACCCGACCGTCAGCGATCCGTCGATCACGCGCCGGCCGCCGAACCAGAGGACTGCCGCGATCCCGAGCAGCGGCAGCATCTCGAGCACCGGCAGGAAGACCGCGTCGAGCCGCGCCAGCGCCAGCGCGCGACTCATGATCTCCGAGGAGCGCGAGCGGAAGCGGCCGATCAGCGCGTCGCCGGCGCCGAGGCCCTTGACGACGCGGATCCCGCTCACGGTCTCCTCGACGAGCGTCGACGCCTCCGCCCACGCCTCCTGCAGCTCGCGCGTGCCGCGGTCGTAGCGGCGCGAGTAGAGCCAGGCGCCGGCGGTGACGAACGGCACCGGGATCAGCACGACGAGCGCCAGCTGCCAGTCGAGCACCAGCATCACGACCGCCACGGCGACGACCGTCAGCACGTAGCCGATCGTGTGGCCGATCGCGTCCATCATCCGGGCGACGTGGAGCGAGTCCGAGGAGGCCCGGCTGAGGAGCTCGCCGGGGCCGACGCGGTCGTGGTACGAGGCGTCGAGCCGCAGCGCGTGCGCGAAGATCGCGTCCCGCACTCGGGCGTCCGAGTTCGCTCGATTGCGGATCGCGTAGAGGTGGCGGAAGCCGCCGGCGACGACCTCGAGCAGGCCGACCGCGAGCAAGACGCCGAGCCAGATCCGCAGCGCCTGGTGGTCGCGCGTCACGATCCCGTGGTCGATCGCGTACTTGACGACGAGCGGCGCCGCCACGGCGCCCGTCTGCCAGAGCAGGCCGGAGAAGACGGCGCCGGTGACGCCGTAGGCCTGAGAGCGGACGATCGTGCGCACGAAGCGCCACGCCGCGACGCGACGTTCCTCTGGAGCCTCCACGGGCCTAACCTACCCACGCATGCCGATCCCGATCGAGCAGCGCTTCCCGCGGCCGTCCGTGATGGGCGTCGTCAACGTCACGCCCGACTCCTTTTCCGACGGCGGCGTCAACTTCGACCCCGTCGACGCGGTGGCGGCGGCGCGGCGGATGGTCGAGGAAGGCGCGGCGATCGTCGACGTCGGCGGCGAGTCGACGCGGCCCGGCGCGCGAGGCGTGAGCGCCGACGAGGAGCTGCTGCGCGTCGAGCCCGTGGTCGAGCGCCTCGCGGGGCTGCCGCTCTCGATCGACACGTCGAAGGCCGCCGTCGCGCAGCGCGCGCTCGAGCTCGGCGCGCAGCTCGTCAACGACGTCACCGCCCTGCGCGCCGACCCGGCGATGGCGGAGGTCGTCGCCGAGAGTGGCGCCTACCTCTGCCTGATGCACATGCAGGGCGAGCCGCGCACGATGCAGGCCGACCCGCGCTACGCCGACGTCGTGG
>Ga0068856_100005341_pt1 | contig 12681 bp, 6 predicted proteins | sample KBSCornC62_FD_66595 | JGI IMG/M metagenome (GOLD analysis project Ga0068856, IMG submission 66595) | Corn rhizosphere microbial communities from Kellogg Biological Station, Michigan, USA - KBS Corn C6-2 | ecosystem: Host-associated > Plants > Roots > Rhizosphere > Soil ...
TTTCAGCATTGGTCTTGTCACGCCAGTGGCTAAAAAGATTTGCCGCATCACCGAGAGGCAACCGGTCAGCTGATTCGTGAATTTCGAGTGTAAATGAGACCGATTGAGGGCCAAAGACTTGCAGAGCCTTCATGACAACCTTCGCAAGCCCGCTGGCTCCGAATATCAACCCAGTTCGCCGCCGTCCGCCATGGTCAAAGCTTAATGGAATTTCCGCCAGAAAGCTCAGATGGTCCGAAACGCCGAACGGACTGAAAGTTGACAGCGGGTGGCCGTCGTGCAGATGGAAATGTATCGGTTTGCCACCGGTACCCAGACCTTCCAACATGGCAAGTATCGTCGGCATTACGGTTGCCACAGCATTCTCAATATCCGGCATTGCTTGTGAAATCCGTTCCGGCTGCGACTTCAGAGCACAGACGTCAGTGCCTGGATGGATTTGGGCATACGCCTTGCGAACCTGATGAATTCCAACATGGCCGATATCCACGCAGGCGCTGATCCGCTCCAAGCTATGGATGGATTCAAAAAACGTCACGAAGGTGTCGATCTCCAACCCGGCAGCATATTCGATAAACAGCCGCGGACAGCTTTCTATGGTTTCCAGCCGGGACTCCAACTCGCGCGCCGCTTGCAAATAGTCTTGAAAATTCTCCGCAAGCTTCCGGTGATCGTGAACAACCAACCCTTCAACACGGCCCGCAAAGCGGCGTGCAAACTCCACGATTTGGTGGCGGCTGTCTTCACGGGCAAGATCAAGATTTCGCGCTAGATGCACGACAATGGGCAAATCGTCAGCCGGCCGAAATTGCAATGCCCAGTCCAGCTGCTCCACGGTAACGGCGTAAATTTCGGGGCCCATACCGGCCTCGCGAAAGCGCTGTTGAGCCAGCTTCATCAAGCAGTCATCACCTTCAATTCTTTTGCCGAAGATCCCGAGCGTCCGAGGAAAAAATGACGGAGTCCAGGTCATTTGGACTCCTCCAGGCCTTGTTGAGGCCGCGATTGAACGAGATAAATCTCGTCGCCTTTGATAACACCTTCAATGTCCTGCGCTTCGTGAAACGCCGTCTCCACAAAATGCGCAACGCCAGCCAGCCGACGTCCAAGTTGCTTCCGGACCCCGGGGTTAAGCGACAATGGAACATTAGAATAGTCCACAATTTTACGCATTAAGCTTCCGTCAGGATTGGGCCAGAGAGCATCACTGAAACTAGCGAAAGCCAGGGTGGTCACCAATCCTGATTTTTTCCCGCAGACGAGACGCCAGGGATTTCCACGGGTCGCCGCCGACGCCAGTGTTTCCCCCAGGCCGACGACAATCTCGGCGTAGGCTTCGTCTTGATTGCGGTTGATGGGATTCACCGAATGCAAGATAAAGGAAAAATCCGGCACGAGCATCTGCTGGATGAGCACGGCCATGTGGGCCCGTGATTGCGGAATGCCCGCCCGCATACGGCTCAAAACTGCGCGACGCGTCCAAAGTGAGGCCCAGACACAACGGACCGCCAGACTCGCTTCAGCCGGCAACACGTTGGCGACCGATTCATAAAGACCGGCACCCGCCAAATTTTGCAAATCTTCGTCGTTCGCGCTGGAGCGTACTATGAGCCGTGTGTGCCGTGGAAATCTTGCGACAACGGCTTCGCTGATTGTCTCTGGCACATCGAGTTGCTCAATCAATCCTCGCAGCTGTTTGGCCGAGACTGGCAAACCGTCAGTCGCGGTGTCGATGCGGGTCAAAATCCGACCATATTCGGCTTCGATCCCGGGGGCGGCGTGCATCGCCTGCTCCATGGCGCCGAAGGGAACAACCATGGCAGCGGGAACCTTGAAATCGGCACCCGGTTGTCGGGCGAGCTCCGCCAACCGACGGACGCCGTCAGCTTTATTGCCGCCGCAACCTGCGACCGCTTGTTCCAACGGCATCCATAAAAGTTCCGGCATGAGCCCGACTCGCGGAATAGACACTGGCTTGGCGCGGGCTGCAGTGGCGACGGCGGCTTCTGCCGGCTGCCAATCCACCTTTTCCGTCGTGGCAATCATCGCGGTGATTTTTCCCACGAGACATTTTAATTCTTCAAACCGGGCCGCCTCCTCACAAGCGACCAAAATCACCCCTGCTTGACGCGCGCGCACGCCCAAGTGTGAAAGATGCGGGAGATCGTGCGCCAGCACAATGCCGACGACTCCAGCAGGAATCTCCTCGTCTCCCTCGGCATTTTCCAAGAGCAAGAGCACAGGCTCCGGAAAATTTCCTTCCAACTGCGCAACCAGCTTCATCCGTCCGGCCGCCTGGCCCGCAACCACCACATCCCAGGCAGGCAAGGCCAAATCCTCACGAATACGCCGCAGAATAATGGAAGCCAGTTTGGAAAGCTGAAAAATCAGGTGACCACGAATCTCCGCCTCGGCAAAAATTTGGACGGCGTTTTTGGGCACTCCCAAGGCATGGCCCAACGTCTGCGCGCGTTGCGGAAACCATTTCATGATTCGGTCGCTGTAACTATCCGCCAAGCGCCGGATACGGCTGACTGTAGCCTTCAGCCGCAGCAACTGTTCCCGGTCGGTCGGGACAAATGCCGCCCGCCAGGTGCGTAGCTCGGCGTCTACTACACGGCACTCCTCCGGCTCGACATGACTCAATTCGAGATTAGCAATCGTCTCATGCAAGATTTCCAGCAACATTTCCCAATTGGCACCCCCGCCCGAATTGCCAAAGTTGTTGACCGTCTCGCTGAGTAATACAAAAGCAAAATCCTCCAGCCCGATATCGGCCAGCAAAAACTCATGTCTTTCCAAGGCAGGAATCTGCTGGGCCTCGGCAATAATGCCGCGGCGCAACTCTGTGAGGGAAACAAAAGTGGCAAACCGCCCGCCTATCGCAGCCTGAGATTTATCCGCCAGAAATTTATGGATTAGCCGCGCGTCCCTCCCACCAACAGCCGGAAGTAACGCCTCCAGGCGCATCTCGAGGGAATGTGCGTTAAAAAATTCCCTCAATTCTTCGTGGAAAATCCGGAATTGTTCGACGAATGCCGGGGCGTAATCCGCGCCCGCTGCCGTAATGCGCTCGAGCAATTTCGCGGAGGTCACCAGATCTTCGGGGCCGGCGCAGCGGTGCAGTTTGTTCTGAAGCGAATGTTTGATCTCGCGTTTCAATTCCAAGGGGATGTCGTTGCGGTGCGCGATATCACGGATGCGTGTGAGCGGCTCGGCCCGTTGGAATTCGGGCGACGACGACGGTAGCCACGGATAAATCTTGCGAATGATGTAAGCTGTTTCCGGACTGGATAATTTCGCCAGCCGTTCCTGAATTTGCAAAGCGATGTGAGCGTGGTGGGAGGGACGAAAATGCCTTCCATCTTCCACACAAGGTATTTCGCCCGTTCCGAGAAACCGCAAGTAAATAGCCATGTCCACCAGTTGCCCGGTGGTGAGCGGCAGGTTTTCACTGACCAGAAGTTCCCGTATGAAATCCAGCTTCTCCCGCCAACTCCGGCGGGATCTGTCGCCGTCAACGAGGCGCTGGGCAAAATCATCCAGCGCCGGTGCCAGTGCCGGACTGGGTTTGCCTTTTGCCGATGGAACAGACGCCATTTCATCCAGCAAGCAAACCAGTTTGTCGCGAGCCTGGTTGAGCAGTGACGGGGGACTCGGCCATTGCTCGAGGATCATGGAGCCCGTGAAATTACGCCTTCTCAACCGTGCCAAAAGGCCCCTGATGCCTGAATCATCACGCCCCGCCGGTCCGGTAAACAGCGGCAGATGCGTGTCGGCGTCGCCGTAATTTTCATGCAGATGCACGTGAATGATTGGCACGTGAGGCGCCAGCCGGTCCAAGAATTGAAGGTAGTCGTTCCGCGTGACGGCGCAGAGGTTGGCATGCCCCAGATCGAGGCACATTCCAACGTGACTCGCCGGATGCAGGTCCCTGAGGCGTAGCAGCCTGAACAATTCATTGAAATCTTCTGGCGAGTGGCTCGGCGTATTTTCAATTGAAAGCTGAAGACCGCTTTCAGCCGCCCGGAGGATCAACGGCCGGACCGCCTCCACGTAAGCCGGGATTCCACCTTCCTGGTAGAGATGGATGTTGAGCAGTGCCGCGCCCAGGTCGCCGGCCAGTTCAAGGTCTTTTTCAAGCAGAGCCGACGAGGCCGGCTCCAACGGATTTGCCTGCCAACGGGCATGGACTGAAAGGCGCATTCCATGGGCGCGGGCGGTTTCCTGAATATTTCGCCGTCGAACGATATCCAAATCCTCCTCGTCCCAACCGCCACCATTTTTCTTGTCAGGGAACCACTCAAAGGCGTCGAAGCCTTTGCCGACGGCATAGTCGAATGGTTCGCAGGGCGAGGAAGCCCAGCAAGCGGTCTGGTTGCCAATGTAGATCATCTGCCAGGTTCCAAGCCGACTTGCGGCCGGGTTTGCACGACGTAATTATTTCCTTCCAAGACTGCACCCTCAATGTCCTGTGGCGAACCAAAGACGCGCTCAACCTCAAGGCCGACCCGCATAATGCCCGCAACCACATTTCGCCGGAAGTCATCGTCCCACACCAGCGGTTCCTGTGAGTAATCCAAAATTCTTTCCGCGGGTGAATCCAACAATAAGCTGTCATACAGTCCCGCTCCAGCATAACCGGCTAGGTCTTCGCCATTGGAATCGGACCGGAAAATCAGTCCATCGCCATAAAGTCCTGCACTTTTGCTCGGGAAAGTGAGCAGTGTCTGGCGACCGGTTGCTTTGCTGCAAATTACACGAAGCGCGCGGCCGGGATGATTACCCACCAGAGTTTCACCTAATCCCAGGACAATCTCGGCATACAATTCATCCGGGTTTCCATTGACCGGATTGACCGTATGGAGCACAAACGCATAGTCCGCTGGTATGACTTGTTGGATCAGCACTGCCATGAACAGATTTTCATGCGGAATGCCCATCCGTTTTCGGCTCAAGAAAGCCCGCTCGTTCCACTTCGAAGCCCAAACCTGTTTGATGCAGCTCCAGGTTTTCTCCCAGTTGTCCGGCCAGGGCAGGCCTGTGGCGCTTAAGGCATCGTGCAACGCCGACTGAAGTTCTTCCGGCGCTACCAGATCAAGCACGGTCCGCCTCAATGATGCGAGCGTTTCAGCGCCATCGTTTTCAGCCTGTGTGACGAACTGACTGTAAATTCCCGCAGTTTCCCTGTTCGCTCCGAATTTCAGCACCTGCTCGAATACACCAAACGGCAGAGCAACGGAAGCCGGCAGATGAATCCATTCGGGCAGATGGCGGCGCAGGCGAGCAAGATTGCAGGATTTTCCGCCCACGAACTTCTCGTTAAAATTTTCGAAGGTGACGGCGTATTTTGTAAAATGGCGGGCGGCTATCGGCGTGTGCAAGGGCCGAGCCGGCAACGATGCCACACCACCGGCGAAAGCTGTATATTCTTCAATCCTGACGTCGCCATCCGGCTTGACGTCCAGTTGCAAAAATTGTCCGTGCTTGGATTTCAGATATTTCAAGGCCGCTGGGTCATGGCAGGAGGCAAAAAGAATGCTGGCGTTCCGGGCTCGCACGGCTACGTGCGAAACAATATCGGTAACGTCGGGAGCTACGACGGCGGTGACGCCTTGCGGAATTTCTTCGTCACCCATTACCTGGTCAGCCACCACCACAGTTGGCTGCTCGAAGTTCCTTCGCTGCAGGTCGCGAAGCGACTTTACGACCTCCACCTTGCCGGCACCCCGGCCGCGGCTGACAATCTGCCAGTCACCGATGTGCGCTTTCTTGCGCAAGATCGGGTCGAGATGGTGAAGCAACATCGAAAGAACGAAGCCCAGGCTGCCGCCGCGCACCACCTCTTCGCTGAACAATGTAATTGACCATTCTTCAGCCTGAAAACCGTGGCCCAAATATTCTGCCTTCGGCTGGAACAACTGGTAGAATCGATCGATCCACGAAGCGAGCCCGCGGCCGACGCGTTCCGTGACCGCTTTGGCATGTTGTGACCATTCTACACTAAATCGCGGTTGGGACTGCAACTTTTCCCAATGTCGGAAACAGGCGATTAACTCCGGATCCGCATACGAGAGCGCCACATTTTCCAGGACATGCCGAATCAGCGTGGTCAGTTGGTCGCCGCTAAGGCCCAAGTGAATATTCCGTTCTACTGCGCCACGCAACAGTTGCTCCAAAGCCAGGTCGAGATAGAGCAATTCACGCAAACTGCGGCCCGTCTGGAAATGCGCTGGCAAATCCCGACGAATTTCAGTGATACGCCCCACAAGCTGCACCAACGATTCAAGCGGGTCATTCCGGTGGTGCCAGACATAATCCAGCGAGTTCTGAAGATAATCGCCCAGCTGTGTACGCGTCGCGCCGATGGCGGTTTCCAGGTCCGTGGTGGCATGACTGGCCTTGAGGATTCTCAGGAAACGATGAAAATCCCGGATCAGATCGTCCTTAAGGTACGGCACAAATTGCGGGCTCGCACGAATCGGCCGTTCAAAATTTTCCAATCGCTGGCGGGTAACGCCTCCGGCTTCCAGCGTTTTGTAAAACACGTCGAGATTGCCATTGCTGTGGAGAAATTCCAAGAATGCTTCGCAGATGACGATGTCATCCGGAGTTGTATTGTTGTGCAGTTTTTGGTGCCACTCCTCAAGGAAATGACCGCTAACCTCCTTAACGCGGTGGCGATGCATGATGTTGAGAATTTCGTCCCGGATTTGCTGGCCTTCGCCGCCGCGCCCAACGGTAACAAGCATCAGGCGGAGAATTGGCCGCACGGCCTCCGCCGTGCGATAAAGCTCCGCAAGCTTGAGCGTGAGGCGGTCCTGCGCGTACGCGAGTTCCCGCGGCTTGGTGTTGTAGTGGCGCTGCCAGGTCAACTGCCGGATCGCCGAAAAACGCAGCCATACATACAGTAGCGCCAGGGCGTCCGGGTCCTTGCCCGCGCGTTCCAGCAAATCGTGGCACAGGTTAAACCGGTGCATCAGCGACCAGGAATTACGGACCATTTCCGCCTGCACAATTTCATTGGCAAACGGCGCGAGTTGCGCCAAACCGCGTGCTGCCGGGCGCATGGGCGTCAGGATGGGGACATAGAAATTGCCTCCGCGATAATTGATCCAGCGCCCACCATCCCATGCTTTTTTTAAGACAAATGGAATGCCCAGCGGAGCGTCTGCAGCGGGTATTTCCAGGTGCAGCGTATTGAACGGTTCCACCCAGGTAAACGGAGTTTGCGCCGTGTGATCCTGCCAGAGCACCGTCTCCGGGCTGAGCAAAGCGGCCGGCGGCTTGAGCCAGTCGTGCGGCGTATGACGGGCAATGCCCCAGTGTAACAACAGTCTGTCCTGAATGTTGCTCAGGAAGAAAAGTTCATATCGGTCCCCTGTTTTGGCCACCATCACAGCCAATTGCCCGTCGCCTTCCGAAACGTCGAATTCGCGCTCAAAGACAATTTCACGGCCCTCTGTCCGCGCGCGGAGCGCTGCTAGGGGGGACGTCGAATGGCCGGTCCCTTTTATCGCCTCCGGCTTCCGCTCTGTTATGAGTGGAATGTGATAATCGCGGCCGGAATTGTTGTCCCATCGTTTTTCATCAGGAAAGTAGAGGACAAAATCGAGCGACGCATACTTCGTGGGTTCGCTCAAATGGATAACTACGCCGGAGCCGCCGTTTTGCCGTGTAAAAGGCGATTGGACTGCGTGTTTCCCGGCAGGCATGGTTTCCGTCGGCCAGAAGGCTTGCGGTGGTGTGCACCATTCCTTGTCCGCCGCCCGCCGAATACCCCAGTGCAACAGGCACCGTTTGGGCGCCGGCAACCTCGACTTGAAAACAACCTCCAATTGTTCGCCAGACACGGACATCTCTACGTCCAGCCGTATCCCGCTTTGCGTCGCAATGGATTCCGTAGTTTTCATACTTTAACTTTCAAATATCATCCTTTAGACACAAATTCGCACAAATTAATTTTGGCGACACGAAATTTACTAATCGACGTTAATCGTTACACCCCTACCCGGCTACCGAATGCCGCCCTTAGCCTCAGCCGACTCGCGACAAACCTGTCACTTATTGCTTTCATGTCACTCCCGCCTGCTCCAGCCCCCGGCTCACAAAGAACATCGCGCTTAACGGCGGCAGGCTTAAACGCAGGGAGTGCGGATGACCGTGCATACGCAAAGGTTCGGTTGTCCGCCCTCCCAGGTTCCCCAGTCCACTGCCACCGTACACGGTGGCATCGCTATTCAGGACTTCCTGCCAAAAGCCATCACGCGGAACGCCAATCCGATAATCGCTCCGTGGCACCGGCGTGAAATTGAAAACAGCCAACATTACATCGTTGCTGGTGCTGGACCTCGCTTTTCGGATGAAACTCAGCGTGGTGTTCTTGGCGTCGCCATAATCAATCCATTCAAAACCCCCGTGGTCAAAATCAGTGGAATACAGGGCAGGTTCCCGTCGGTAGATCGCATTCAAATCCTTCACCAGCCGCTGGACGCCAGCATGATAACGGTCGGATAGCGTGTGCCATTCAATGCTGGAATCGTGATTCCACTCCGGCCACTGGGCAAATTCACCGCCCATGAACAGCAGCTTCTTGCCCGGTTGCGCATACATGTAACCGTAGAGCAGCCGCAGGTTGGCGTATTTCTGCCATTCGGTGCCTGTCATGCGGCCAAAAAGCGATCCCTTGCCGTGCACCACCTCATCGTGGGAAAGCGGCAAAACGAAATTTTCCGAAAACGCATAGACCATCCGGAACGGCAGTTCGCCGTGATGATGTTTCCGATGAATATGGTCCCGCTTCAGATAGCGCAAAGTGTCGTGCATCCAGCCCATGTCCCACTTCATGGTGAAGCCCAAACCGCCCTCCTCAATCGGCCGCGACACTTTCGGCCAGGCAGTGGATTCCTCGGCAATAGTCAGCACCCCCGGATAATAGTCCGCCACCATCTGATTGAATTGCCGCAGAAAATCAATCGCCTCCAGGTTCTCGCGTCCGCCATACCGGTTGGGTATCCAGCCGCCCGGTTTCCGCGAATAATCCAAGTATAATATCGAGGCTACCGCATCCACTCGCAGCCCGTCGATGTGAAATTTTTCCAGCCAGTATGCCGCGCTGCTGAGCAGGAAGCTTCGGACTTCGTTCCGGTCATAATTGAAAATGGCGCTCTTCCAGTCAGGATGAAAGCCCTTGCGCGGATCGGCATGCTCAAACAAATGTGTGCCATCAAAGCACGCCAGCGCATGGCCGTCCGTGGGAAAGTGCGATGGCACCCAGTCCAGGATTACCCCAATGCCGTGTTGATGCAGGCAATCGATCAAGTACATCAGGTCTTCCGGCTTGCCGTAGCGGCTCGTCGGAGCGAAATATCCGGTCGTTTGATAACCCCACGACCCATAAAACGGATGCTCGGTGATCGGCATCAATTCCACATGCGTAAAACCCATTTCCGTGACATACGCCGCCAGCTTTGGCGCCAGTTCGCGGTAGGTCAGCCAGCGGTTCCGTTCCTCCGGCACGCGCATCCACGCGCCCGCATGCATCTCGTAAATGGCGATGGGCCCGATCGGATGATTATGCCCCCGGCGCGCCCGCATCCAATCCTAGTCGGCCCAGATATAATCATGCGCCCAAACAACCGATGCCGTCGCCGGCGGCAGTTCGTACTGGAAGGCAAACGGATCTGACCGATCGGTCGCGTGATTACGGAAACGAGAAACGATGTGATACTTGTAAACGCCCCCATGGCGCACGTGCGGGACAAAGCCGGTCCAGACACCGGTGTTGTCCATGTTCTGCAGCGGATAATTGTGTTTGTTCCAGAAATTGAAATCACCCATCACGGACACGCGGTCTGCGTTGGGCGCCCAAACCGCAAACCGGACCCCTTCGGTCCCCTGCTCCACCGCTGGATGCGCCCCCAATTTTTCGTAAGCCCTAAAATCGGTGCCCTCGAGAAACCCCTGGAGCTCCAGCCGGTCAAGTTGCGCGTTGCCCCCCTCCAGCCGCGGCTGTCCCGGCGTCATTTCCAGGCAGCTCGCCGGCGTCTCCATTAGCGCCGCTGGCTGCTCCGTCACGGAACCGTTGGTGGTCAATGACGTCATGACGCATAGCACCGTTCGGTTTGGCCTGCGATGTTGTCCCAGTTAAAGGTCGACTCTGCTGCCCGCCGGCCGTTCCCGCCCATCCAACGTGCCCATTCAAAGTTGGTAAACAACGTGCCCAGGCCCCAGCCGATGGATTCCGGCGCTGCATACGTTTTCAGCCCGTTAACATTGTGCCAGATGAACTCGTTGGGCCCGCCATTTTGCGTGGCCACCACCGGCTTGCCGGATGCCCAGCCTTCCAGTGCCGAAATGCCAAACGGCTCGTTTCGGCTTGGCAGACATACCGCATCGCACGCCCGGTACAAATCCACTAGCGCCGACCCGTTGTGATACCCGATGAACCGCGTGGCATGCGCCACGCCCAATTGCTGGGCGCGCCGCTCCAAATCGCCCCGCATATGGCCGTCACCTGCGAAGACAAATTTGGCGTTGCCGTAATGGCGCAGCAAACCCGGAATCGCTTCCAACAGCAGGTCCGGCCCCTTCTGCACACACAGCCGCCCGCTAAACAATACCGTAGGATCCACCGGACCGATGTGATACCGGGCCTTCACCACGCCCGGATCAACAAAACCGTTGTATTTATGCGCCGGCACACCGTTATAAATCATCCAGCATTTCCAGTCCGGCAGATTGTACATCCACATCAGTTCCCCCTTGAGGGCGCCGCTCACCGCAATCACCCGGTCCGCGCAATAGGTACCGTTGCGTTCGTGATCACGAATCCGGGCCGATTGCCCGTTCCAAAAATGATTGCCACTCCGGCCATACTCGGTCGAGTGCATCGTCAGGATCGACTTATGGTCCCGCCGGCCCTGTTTGATCCACGAAACTGCGTTCGCCGTCATCCAATCGTGAGCATGAACAATATCGAAATGCCCGATATGATCTTCCGTCTGAAAGAAGTGCCAGACGAACGATTGGCACATCTCCTGGATCTCATCCATGAAATTGCGGCTCAGGATATGCGGACAAAAATGATGCCAAACCCCATCGATCTGGGCGACTCCGCCGGTCCCGTATCCCGGACGTGTGAAGACGTGGACCTCATGCCCGCGACGGCGCAATCCGGCGGCCAGTTCTGTGACGTGGGCAGCCACGCCGCCCACTGCTTGGGAATGCAGACACTCCCAGGAAAACATTGCTATTCGCATAAACGTTGACTGACGCTAAACGGCCAATTGAAACCGCGCCTTAATTTCATACCACTCTGCTCAATTTACTTTTGCCCCTTTTCCCTGTTTTCGCTCAAAGACTCCACCTGTCCGCAGCATTCCCGCATTCTGACTTCCTGATTTTTCCGACTCACCGACCAAAAACCAGGCGACAACCCTTTGCCTGACTCGATTAAATGAATGCCGCGCGTGCCGTAAATCGCGAATTGCCAGGACCTCGCTTGCTCAACGCGTGCGTTGAGCGCTGGGACGTTTGCCTGCCGCTCTCGTTACGGCTGGCTTTGGCGGTGGTGGCAATGTCAATGCCGGTAGCGCAGGCAGGTTGATTTTGCTTATAGTGCCAGTCCCACTACCGGTCGCCAACGTGGATGCCGGTGCTGCCGGGCGTGGGGAAATATTCGCGCGGGCAATCGCCGCTATCTGACTGGCGGTGCAGAGTTCCTGTTCCGCTTGGAGCCAGTCTTTGGTATCCTGGCCTTGCTTGCGTCCGGCCCGTTCCCAAATTTGGTAGGCTCGCGCCGCAATTTCCTGCTGGGTCGGTTTAATTCCGGTTTTACTTGTTGCGCTCATATTTATAATGGATAGACGTATTTACATGACTAATCGGATCGGATCTAATTTGATTTGACCTGTTTGATGGAATCCAAACCCGTTTTGGCGAATACTGCCGCTACATGGCTCAAGTCAGCCGCCGATAGATCTATTAGCTTGTATGGTGCCAGCGGCGCAGGAAATTCAGTTGTTCAATGGTAAGCGCTTGTGCATGCCATGCCACATGAACAGTCTCCATCCATGGCTAGTCGATGCTCAGGTGTGGGTTCCTGCTGCTCATCGAGTACTCCACTATCGTTACTCCGGAAGGACACGATGTGTTGAGGTGTGCTCTTGAAATTACGATTTCCCATTATATGACAGCACACCCGGCTCTCGCCGGTTAATTCTGCTTTGCCGTCGCAAACTGTTAAGCATCAGGCCCTCGCCGCCCAGCCTTCCGGCCTCATTCAGGCTGGCTCTTGTGCGTGCCGTACGACTATACCCGAGCCCATGGGCGTATGGAGGAGCCGGCTCCTCACGTAGGATGCCGATATTGCACTCAGCCAATCCGCCGTGGTACGCCACGCGAGTGCGGCGGCGTAATGCGACTTGGCGATGATCATTCCGCAATCGGTGCAGGTATCGAAACCGTAGTGAATATCGGGCGGGATAATTGCGGTCTGCCTGCCGCAGCCCGCGGCCATCAAAGCCAGCACGAGCGCCAACGAACTCAACAACCGTCTCTCCGACGGCCAGGACGGCCCCGAAGTGTTGCCCTGGCTAAACGCCATCCCCAAAGTCCAGGAAATCCTCAAAGACAAATTCGACAGCCAGCCCATCACCAAACAAAACCTCTCCGAATGGC
>Ga0068856_100005344_pt1 | contig 12678 bp, 11 predicted proteins | sample KBSCornC62_FD_66595 | JGI IMG/M metagenome (GOLD analysis project Ga0068856, IMG submission 66595) | Corn rhizosphere microbial communities from Kellogg Biological Station, Michigan, USA - KBS Corn C6-2 | ecosystem: Host-associated > Plants > Roots > Rhizosphere > Soil ...
GCGATGACTAACGGCAGCGACGAAGGAAGCTGAATAATTGAGGATCAATGACAAATGGTTACGCCCGAAGATTGCTTTGCCGGGCTGAGATAGGGGATGTTGAGGCCTAAACCGCGAACCAGGAACCAGAGCCCCAAACATACCATAACATATGGCATACTACGGTTAATGCCACGCCGCACCGCAGGCCCTATAAAGCCCGAACTTACAGTTGCAGTGAGCATTAGCGGGAAGGTGCCCATGCCGAACCAAAACATATATTGGGCCGATGCCAGCGGCGACGGGGTGTTAACCGCCCCAACCAGGGCCAGGTAAACAAAGCCGCAGGGCAAAAAGCCGTTAAGCATGCCAATTGCCAAATGGCCGGCTTTGTGCTTAAGCGCATAAGTTAACAGCCTGTTAACCGGTGCCAGTGTTTTAGATAGCACCCGGCTTTGCGAAAATTTAATTTTAAACAGCCTTGAAAACCCGGCGGCCATTATAAGCATGCCGCTAAGGATGCTCACTCCCTGCTGCAAGCCGGCAAGCCACAACTGCCTGCCCAGCAAACCGATTAATAGTCCTAAAAATGAATAAGTAACAACGCGGCCCAGGTTATAGGTTACCTTATCGGCAACCACCAGCCACCAGCGCGAATGAAAGGAGGGCACGGCAAATGCCAGCGGCCCGCACATGCCAATGCAATGCACGCTGCCGAACAATCCAATAAAAAACGCTATTAAGTTAGTATTCATTTTAAATAAACCTCCTGCTGGTACAGGTAGGCCTTATCTCCGCTTTTCCAATCGAGCACAACCATCCACTTGCCGGTAACCAAACCATTTAACGCCAAATTTGCGCTGTTATCAGCGGTTGTTTTTAGTTGAAATGTTTTGTCGAGCGCCTCGCTGGATGGCCTGATAAACCGGGCTGTTCCGTTTGCAGGTGTTTTAAAAGTAATGCGTGCCTGCCCGTCTTCAACGTTAATTACAGGCTGGGCATGGTCGGTAACAACCTGTTTTTCTTTGTCAAAGTCCCTGTCGAAATTCAGGCCCTTTTCATAGTATTGATGGTCGTATTCGTCGGCCGGCATCCTGAACATATACACACACATGCTGATTATAAAAAGCATGAAAACGGTCATTCCCGCTATTAATCCTTTTCCCCAGTTCATATTTTAATCACTTATTGGTCCTACAAATGAAGTGCTGACTGTTTGCACCACTTTTTTATCAAATACCAGGTTTATCTTAATGTCAGTTTTTGGCGAGGTAATATGCGAAGCCGGCACCATCACGAAAAATACTGTTTTTGCCGAACCTCCGGCCATAATTTTCCCCGGTGCCTGTATGTACTTTATTTTTATCGACGGGTCCTCAGCATTAATGCTGATATCCCTGCCAGTGGCCGACTTGTTGATGATTTCGGCATTATAGATATTGCTGATATAACCACCTTTCTGTTGCTGGTAAAGCATACCGGCACTTCGCAATACCTCCATGCTCATATCGCCCCGGCTGAATATAAAATAACAAAGCACAGTCATTAACACAACAATAATACCGCTGTAGCCTGCCATACGAGCTGTAAAAGTTGGTTTTTGCTGTTTGCGGATCATATTCTCAGAATAAAACCCGATGAGGTTTAAAGGCTTGTGAATTTTAGCCATAACATCGTTGCACACATCAATACAGGCGGTACAATTAACGCATTCCATTTGTGTGCCTTGTCTTATATCAATAGCCGTGGGGCAAACGGCAACGCACAAACCGCAGTCAACACAGTCGCCTTTTACATTTAACGGATCTGCTGTTCTTGAAAGCTTTCCGCGCGGCTCGCCTCGGGTCTCGTGATAGGCAACAACCAGTGTGTCCGGGTCGAGGAATACACCCTGCAGCCTGCCATAGGGACAGAATACGGTGCATACCAATTCGCGCACGCGGCTGTAAACCAGGTAAAAAATAATGGTAAACACCCAAATGCTTATAAAGCCAACTAAATGTAAACTAACAGGCTCGGTTATTATTTTTAACAAGCTTTTGCTGCCAATTATATAAGCCAGGAAAGTGTTTGCTATTAAAAACGACACCAGTACAAACAGAAAATGCTTTGCGGTTTTTCTTAATGCTTTTTCCCGTGTCCATGGCCCGGCATCTACTTTTTTACGATGATTTGCATCGCCTTCAACCCACTCTTCAATTTTGCGGAAAACCATTTCCATAAAAATGGTTTGAGGGCAGATCCAGCCGCAAAATATACGCCCAAAGGCAATGGTAAAAAGCACCACGCAAACCACAAAAACCAGCGTGGCCAGCACAAACAGGAAGATATCCTGGGGCCAGAAAACCTGCCCCAGGATTACAAACTGCCTGTCCATAAAATCCAGCATTAATAGGGGTTGTCCGTTTATCCGCAAAAATGGCCCTGCGAAAAATAAGGCAAGGTACGCGTAGCTGATCCACGACCTCCACTTATACAGCTTGCCCTTACGGATAAGCGGGTACACCCATTTGCGTTTTTCAACTTCTTTAGCTACGAGTAGTCCGTCCATTTTTAATTGTTTGACACGAGTTTATCGTCTTCATCATTTTCTTTAGTGCCTTGCGGTTCTTTTGCCCCGGCTGGTTTCGTGTCGTGTAACGATTTTACATAATTTGCAACATCTGATATTTGCTTGGGCGATAATTGTTTTTCCCAGGTAGGCATGCCTTTGGCAAGCACGCCGTATTTAATGGTTTTAAACAAATCGTTTATTTTATGCCCGTGCAGCCAGTAGTCATCAGTAAGGTTCGGGCCAACGTTGCCTTGCGCGTGCTCACCGTGGCAGGCTGCGCAGTTTGCCACAAAAATTGCCTTGCCCGCTGCAAGCACTGCAGGGTCGTGCGACAGCTTAACCGTATTTTCATCAACCCTGTTGGCAGCCTTGCTTAAAAATATTTTTTTAGCAGCGTCGGCCTGGGCCATTTCAATTTTATATTCCTGGTACTGCAGCGGCGCCGCGTTAAATACATGATAAACCAGCAGATAACATGTTGCAAACGCAATAGTTACGTAAAAAAGCCACATAAACCACGCCGGTACCGGGTTATCCAACTCTTCAATGCCATCGTAATCATGGGCTATCAATAAGTCTTTCTCTTCGGCCAGGGGCCTTAATGAAAGTAATTTTTGCCACATTTCGGCTTTCGGTTTCTTTTCGCGTTTTGCCGGCTTCAGCTCTGCTGCAATTTGTTCACTGGTGTACCCTTCCGATTTTAGTATCACACGGGTTAACACCCTGAATGCTCTCAACAAAACAAGCATGGCGACGATCACTAAAGCCAGCATGGTAACAATGGCCCCATAGCCAATATAATCCATGGTTTCGCCGGGTAAAAGGCTGTTCGCAGCGGCAATGGCCGGCTGCATGCTTATAAATATAGCTAATAGAAAAATTATTCGCAGGTATCTCATAATTGTAAAGATTGAGGGGTTTCAGTATCGCTGTCATGCAAAGGCAAGTCGCTCATATGGTCGACATGGGATTTGCGTATGCGGATAAGCATTATGGCTACTACAATAAAGAACACAAAGAATATGCCCAGCGAGAATAACAGGTAGGCCTGGTTTGCGTTGATGTTTTCGGTGAATTGCTTAAACATAATATTGTTATTTACTGGCTGTTTTATTTGCTTTAATATCGGTTCCAAGGCGCTGCAGGTAGGCAATAATGGCTATCACTTCCTTGTCGCTTTTTACCTTAATATGGTCGGTTCCTAAATTGGCGGCTATTGCTTTCGCTTGCTTGTCAAGGTCGGCATTGGCCACTTTTTCGTACCCGGGTGCATAAGGCACACCTAATTTGCGCATGGCATTTATTTTGGCTGCCGTTAAACTGGTATCCAATGTTTGGGTAAGTAACCAGCTATACTCAGGCATAATACTGCCCGGCGACATGAGGCGCGGATCCATCAGGTGGTTATAGTGCCATGCGTTGCCGTATTTCTGGCCTTCGCGCGCCAGATCAGGGCCGGTGCGTTTTGAGCCCCAAAGAAACGGATGGTCATAAACAAATTCGCCGGCTTTGCTGTACTCACCGTAACGCTCTGTTTCCGAACGGAAAGGCCTGATGGTTTGCGAGTGGCAACCAACGCAGCCTTCACGTATGTACAGGTCCCTGCCCTGCAGCTCAAGCGGGGTATAAGGTTTTACCGCGGCTATTGTTGGAATGTTTGATGATACGGTTAAAGTAGGCATCAGCTCAACAAACGTACCCACCAATATAACCAGCAGTGCTGCTATCAGCATTTGTATAGGTTTGCGCTCAAGCCTGCGGTGCCATGCGCTTTCGCGGGCAATGGTGTGCACCGGTGCTAATGGCATGGCCTGTGCAGCTTCGTTGGCAACCAGTTTACCCTGCAATGCGGTGCGTGTAAGGTTGTAGCCCATAACTATTACCCCCAGCAGGTACATGGCCCCGCCTGCAGACCGCATCATATGCATAGGCAATATCTGCAAGGTCGACTCTAAAAAGTTTGGATATTTTAACATGCCTTCGGGAGTAAACTCCTTTAGCATAAGGCTTTGGGTAAAGCCTGCCCAGTACATTGGTATGGCATAAAACAATATCCCCAATGTGCCTATCCAAAAGTGGAACGAGGCCAGTTTTTTGGAGAAAAGCTCGGTTTTGTAAATACGTGGTATTAGCCAGTACAGCATGGCAAAGGTAAGGAAGCCGTTCCAGCCAAGGGCGCCAACGTGTACGTGTGCTATGATCCAATCGCTAAAGTGGGCAATTGAGTTTACCTGCTTTAATGACAGCATAGGCCCCTCAAATGTTGCCATACCATAAGCGGTGAGGGCAACTACCATAAACTTCAGGATAACATCGTCGCGCACCTTATCCCAGGCCCCGCGCAGGGTTAACAAGCCGTTTATCATACCACCCCAGCTTGGGGCTATCAGCATTACCGAAAAAGCTACGCCTAATGATTGTGCCCAACCTGGCAGCGTGGTATATAATAAATGGTGAGGACCTGCCCATATATAAATAAATATAAGCGCCCAAAAGTGAAGGATGCTCAGCTTATACGAATACACCGGGCGGTTTGCCATTTTTGGCAAAAAGTAATACATCATGCCCAGGTATGGCGTGGTAAGGAAAAATGCAACTGCATTATGCCCATACCACCACTGCACCAAAGCATCCTGAACACCGGCATAAACCATATAGCTTTTAAAGGCAGATACAGGCAACTCGAATGAGTTTACAACGTGCAAAACAGCAATGGTAATAAATGTGGCTATGTAAAACCAAATGGCCACATACAGGTGCCTTTCGCGGCGCTTAAAAATAGTACCGAACATGTTCCATCCAAATACCACCCATATAATAGTGATAGCAATATCTATCGGCCATTCAAGTTCCGCGTATTCGTGTGAAGTGGTTAAGCCCAGCGGCAGGGTAATAACGGCCGAGAGTATGATCAGTTGCCATCCCCAAAAATGAATGCGGCTTAATGTGTCGCTAAACATCCGGGTTTTTAATAAGCGTTGCAGGGAATAATAAACCCCCATAAAAATAGCATTACCTACAAATGCAAAAATTACTGCGTTGGTGTGCAGCGGCCTGATACGGCCATAGGTGGTATACTGGTTACCCATATTTGCGGCAGGGTGATACAACTGTATGGCCACAATGAGACCTACAGTCATGCCGATTATCCCCCAGATTACGGTAGCGATACCAAAATTCCGGACGATTTTGTTGTCATAATAAAAATTTTCGGGCTGCATAAAGTGTTGTATTTTATGGGTGTAAAACTATTAAGGCTGGATAACTGACAGAATGATGACAATCGTATTTTCGAGTGATCAATATCACTTTTTATCATCTTTCAATTCATCTTCGAGCAAGATCCGCATCGATGGGGTGTACAGGTCGTCATTTTGGCCGCTGCGCTGCGCCCAAAAAAAAGCCCCCAGGAAAAGCAGTGCCATCAGCACGCTGCACCCTATAAGGAAATAGATAATGTTCATATTAATTTTCGTTTTTTTGCTGCAAAGTGTGTAGCCAGCGTGGTGAATGATATAATTGTTACGGTACTCAATGGCATTAAAATAGCTGCCACGAGCGGCGAAAGCCGGCCGGTAACCGCATAGCTTAAGCCAACCAGGTTATAGGTTAGCGATATAAGAAACGACAGATGGATAATTTTAACCGCATCCTTTGAAAAGCGAAGGAATGCCGGCAGTTTATTAAATGACTGCCCGTCTAAAATAGCATCACTGCCCGGCGAAAAATTATTTACGTTGTCGGTTACCGCTATACCAAGGTCGCTTTGCTTCAGCGCACCAGAGTCGTTCAATCCGTCGCCCATCATCAATACCTTGTGTCCGCCGCGCTGCAAGTCTTTTACAATATCAAGTTTCTGTTGTGGTGTACGGCCAAAATACATTTTGGCATCATCATGAAAAAAGCGGACCAACTCGTTTCTTTCGTGGTCCTGGTCGCCCGATAGCAAGTATAAATCGTAGTCAGTGGCAAGCAGCCCTATATTTTCCATACCCTCCCGGTACTCCTGGTCAAAGCCGAAATAGCCCAGGTAAACGCCATCGATCATTAAATGAACACGGGTCATTTTCGTCGTGTCCATAAAGTACCCGAATATCAGGCCGCCGCTGCCTATAAGTACCTTATGGCCGGCAATAGTTGCATCAATGCCTTTGCCCGCTATTTCCCTGTATTCCGTTACGTCAAGCGCTGGCATTTCACCAAAATACCGGCTGATCATGCGGCTCAACGGGTGGATGGAGTTACGGCAGGCGGTGTAAATTATTTGCTGTTGCAGGTCGGTTAGTTCGCAGCCAAGTACAATGCGTTTGCTTGCGCCGTTGGTTATGGTACCGGTTTTATCCATTACTATAGTATTAACCCGCGCCAGTTGCTCAACAACGGCTGTGTTTTTCAGGTAAAACCTGTTACGGTCAAAAATGCCAAGGGCCGCGGCCATGGTAAAAGGTGTGCTTAGGGCAAGTGCGCAGGGGCAGGCCACAATAAGCACGGCTGTAAAGGCATCAATACCTGTGCGGTAATTAAAGGGCAGCCAGGCCAGCAGCGACGCAACTGCAATGATGAGTAATACTACTGTAAAATATTTGCTTACCGTTTCGTTAAACGTTTTCATGCGGTTATCCTGTTTGCGGGTAAACGCTTCGTTGTTCCACAGCTGGGTTAGGTAGCTTTGCGAAACAGGTTTAACAACTTCAAGTTCAATGGCTTCCCCGGTCTGCCGGCCGCCGGCGTAAATAATTTCGCCCAGCGTGCGGTTTACCGGTACCGATTCGCCGGTTACAAAGCTGAAATCAATTAATGCCTGCCCCTTTAACAAAATGGCATCGGCAGGGATTATTTCATTATGCCTGATAACAATCCGTTGCCCCATTACAAGTTTTGCCAGCGGCAGGGGCTTTTCAATGCCGTTATCCAAAACCTGCACCGCCACCGGGAAAAACGAACGGTAATCGCGCTCGAACGAAATGTGGTGATAGGTTTTTTGCTGCACAAATTTGCCGACCAGCAAAAAAAACACCAGCCCGCAAAGGGTATCAGCAAAACCGGCGCCGGTGTGTGTTAAGTTTTCAATTACTGTGCGCACAAAAAGTACCGCGATACCCAGCGCCAGCGGAAAATCGATATTCAGCACCCCGGCTTTTAAATTATTCCAGGCGCTTATAAAATAGCCCTGGCCGCTATAAAAAACTACGGGCAGGCTAAACAGTATATTAATGTACCCGAAAAAGTGTTTAAACGTTTGTTCGTAAACCGAAAGGCCGAAATACTCGGGAAAGCTTAGCAGCATTACGTTGCCGAAACAAAACCCCGCAACTGCTATACGCTGTACAAGGTTGCCCTTTTCGGCCGTGTTTTGTTTTTTGATGACATCCTGCAGGCTGATGAGCGGCTCATAGCCGATGTCATAAAGTAACTCAACCAATTGCTGAAGGGTGTACTGCCGGTTGTCAAACCGTACAATAAGCTGTTTTTTCAGAAAGTCGACCCTTGAGTAATGTATAGCCGGGTTAAATTTGTTTAATTGTTCCAGCAACCAAAGGCACGAGCTGCAGTGTATGTGTGGAATGTATAAGGTAATAATTGAAATACGGTCGTCGGTATAATCCAGTAGTTCCGATAGAATTGAGGGTTCGCTTAAATAATCGAACCGCTTATCAATCCTTGCCCTTGTTGCGCCCGGGTGCGAATTATAGCTGTAATAGCTGCACATTCCCGAGCCTGCTAAAATGTTATAAACGCTTTGGCAGCCATGGCAGCAAAATTGTTTTTCGTCGGTAACAAATTCGGTGCTCAGGCATTCATCTCCGCAATGGTAGCAAGCCGGTTTTACAAGTGTTGCGCTTTCGGTCATTTCAACAATTTTATTTTCACCAAAACTGCGCAGACGGGCGCTAACAACACATGACTTTTAACGGCTAAAAGTGTGACCTGCATCATTTTTTTAAGTTTCAGCCCGGGCAGATTTAATTAAGTGATGGGGCCCTTATAAAGCAGGCAACGATTCATACACTTTGGCGCCCGGGAAAACAAGCATTGGTTTTACAAGGTTTGCCGCCAGCTTTTGGGTGATGCTTTCTTCGAATATTTTTTGGAAAAAACTGCGTTTACGGTGTACCAATACCAAAAGGTCGATGTCGGAATGGTGGGTTAGCCAGTTTAACCCGGCAAAAACGTTATTACTTTTTATAGTGCGGTACTGAACATGGGGGCGATTGGCGGCAGCCGGTACTTGATTATAAAACTTTTTGATTATATGCTGCTCTTCTTTATCAGACGAATTTTCTTCTATCACATAGGTGATCAATATTTCGGAGTTGAAATGTTTGGCGAACCCGTATAAGCTATGAAGCACCTCCACGCCGTTGTGACTAAGATCGCTGGCGAAAGATATTTTTTTAAAACCATGAAAAGGCACCTGGAACGGTACCACTAAAACAGGGCAATTGGCCTTTCCAATTATTTCGTTCGCATGGTCGCCCTGGAAGATGGCACCCAGTAAACCGTTACTGTGTGTGCCAATTACTGCCATTGTTATGGGGCGATGGGCAGTTATCCAGGTAACCGCATTTCCCACCGTGCCTGCAATACTGTAAGGTTCAATGTCAGGTATAAATTCGCCGGTCGGTACGGTTTTCTCAAGCTCCCCGGTCAGGCGGCCGGCCAGCTCCGTTAAATCGCTGATGCTTTCTTCTTCAAAACGCCTGCTGGTAATCGTAGGGACGCCGGTTTGGGCCGAAATATAGTCGGTTGATGGTTCGGAAAATACATTGCACAACAAAACATTGGCTTTTATGCTGGCGGCCAGTTTTACCGCGTAGCTTGCGGCATAATCTGCCTTTATCGAAAAATCGGTTAGTACTAATATAGTTTTCATAATTTAAATTGTTCCTGGTTCATTAATGCTCAATACTCATTACATCACCAATTCTTTTTCAAACCTTCGATAGTAAGCACGTTCAAGTGTTTCCCTATGGTTCGGGTGTGCAATCTCAATTAGCGCCTTAGCGCGTTGCTTAAGGCTTTTGCCAAATAAATTGATAGCGCCATATTCGGTAACTACCCAATGCACATGCCCGCGGGTAGTAACTACACCAGCCCCCTCTTTTAAAAATGGCACAATACGGCTAATGCCGTTGCTGGTTTGCGATGGCAAAGCAATAATGGGTTTACCACCTTCAGACAGCGAAGCGCCGTGAATAAAATCCATTTGCCCCCCTATGCCCGAATATTGATAAGTGCCTATGGAATCGGAACATACCTGCCCTGTAAGGTCTAACTCAATAGCACTGTTTATTGCGGTGACGCCCGGGTTTTGCCGTATAATGCTGGTATCATTAACATATCCAATGTCCATCACCCTGATGCCCGGGTTGTCATCCACAAAATCATATAATTCGCGGGTGCCGGTTAAAAATGCGGTTACTGATTTGCCGGTATTTAATTTCTTCCGGCTGTTATCAATGTTACCATTCCTGATAAGCGGGATAACGCCATCCGAAAACATTTCGGAGTGCAGCCCAAGGTTTTTGTGGGTGGTCAGGTTTTTCAAAACCTGGTCGGGAATGCTGCCGATGCCCAGTTGAAGTGTGGCGCCATCCTCTATTAACGATGCGATATTGTACCCTATCTTTTCAACAACATCGCTTGTTCCGGTTGAATAATCAACTTCAGGCAGGTCGGCCACGTGCCAAACCAGGGCGTTTATCTTGCTGAAATGAACAAAGCCCTGGCCGTGCGTGCGCGGCATAAATGGGTTTACCTGCGCAATTACATACTTAGCTACATCAATCGCGGCCCTTGCAATGTCCACCGATGTGCCCAGCGAGCAATAACCATGGTCGTCGGGCGGCGACACCTGTATAAGCGCCACATCTATCGGTAAAATATTTCTCCTGAAAAGCAACGGTATCTGGCTTAAAAATATCGGCACGTAATCGCCATTTTCGCTGTTTACTACCGACCGGGTAGTGGCCGATACGAACAACGAATTAAAATAGAACGACTTTCGATGTTCAGGCGCGTCAAAATTAACATTGCCCAGGGTGGTAATGCTCACTAACTCGACGTCATGAAGTTCATCATGCCTTTTTTGCAATGCTTCAACCAGGTGCACCGGCGTAGCGGCGCTGCCGTGAATAAATACCCGGTCGCCGGGTTTAACCTGTTTTAAAGCCTCGTCGGCACTGATGTATGTTATATCTGGCATAAATTTATTGGTCAATTATTGGCGACGGATCGCGCTGTTTCTTTGTTTTTCAAAATTGCCCTGTTATGCTTTTATAAAGAATGATATGCAAATGTTTAAAAAGTGATTTGCGTCAGTTTTTGAAGCCGGCATTGACCGTAGCTTTGACGCAAAATAAGATTGTTACTAAAGAACAGTCATTACACCCCAATAATTTGCTATGGGCCATAAATTTCATATCCCGGTACTGGGATTAGGATATTCCATTGATACACCGCTTAAAGTTGCCAGGTATGGTATTTCGTCGGTAATGTCAATTGTCGACGACGAACTTATCGAGCGAATGCGCAAGTATCACAGCCAGCTGAACGGCGAAGCATATACCCCGATTACAAAAAAAGACGTTGATTTCCGTGCTGCGCGCATCACTGCTTATTTAAACCTGGTTGCCAAACTGGTCGACCGGCAATTTGCCGAATTAAAAGAGATGCCTTTTGAACCCGGGAACGATTTGTGCCGGTATTTTGAGATGCTGCCTGAAAGTTCGCGGCTGCGGCAGGGATATGACCTTATGACGGACTATCCGAACGAGCGCCAGAGGCAATATTTTCAATACCTGCTTAAACAGGAAATGACCAAAGGCAGTATCGACGTAAACATTATGTCGAAAGTGGATAAGATGAACTATACGGCGCAAGGCGAATCAACCGGCGAACAAAATACCGATGCACTTGCTGCACTTCGCGGTTTTGCGCAAAGTAACCTGCAATCGGCTGTTATCATGTCAGCCGGGATGAACCCGCGGCTTTACAGCTATCTTGAAGCATTTCCCGATTTTTTTCCTGACGCAGAAGGACGCCTCCGCAAAAAAATAATATTAAAAGTGAGCGATTTTCGCTCGGCGTTTATCCAGGCTAAATTTTTAGCAAAAAAAGGTTTGTGGGTGTCGGAGTTTCGTGTTGAATCAGGCCTGAACTGCGGCGGACACGCCTTTGCCACCGAGGGATTTTTGCTTGGCCCGATACTGGAAGAGTTTAAACAAAAAAGGACTGAAATGGTGCACGAGTTATTTCAAAGTTACCATTATGCTCTTTTTGAAAAAGGTATTACATGTGATGCAGCCCCGCTGCAGAAACTAAGCGTTCAGGGCGGGATAGGAACAGCATCAGAAAACGAATTTTTGCTGAACCATTACCATGTTGATGCTACAGGTTGGGGTAGTCCCTTTCTGCTTGTACCCGAGGTTACCAACGTTGATAACGATACCCTGCATCAGCTGGAGCACGCGGGCGAAGCCGATTTTTATTTAAGCGGATCATCGCCACTGGGTATCTTGTTTAACAATTTTAAAAATAGTACCGCCGATGCACAACGCCTTAGGCGGCTCGAGAACCATCGCCCGGGCAGCCCTTGCACAAAAAAATACTTGTGCACCAATACCGAGTTTACCGATAAACCTATCTGTACAGCATCAAGGGAATATCAGAATCTGAAGTTGCAGCAATTGAACACCCTGGAGCTTGCCGAACCTGAATATGAAAAGCAATACGAAACTATTGTTGAAAAAATATGCCTTTGCGAAGGTTTGTGCGCGTCGGCTTACCTAAAGTATGATATACTAAAACCAAGGGAAAATAGGGCGGTAGCCGTTTGTCCCGGGCCTAACCTGGCTTACTTCTCGGGAATTTATAGCCTTGAACAAATGGTAAATCATATTTACGGGGTTACCGACTTGTTGGGTAAAATTAAACGGCCGCATATGTTTATTAAAGAACTTAACCTGTATATTGATTATTTGCAGACCGATCTGCGCGCGCAGATCAATGAGCTGAACGACAAGAAGAAAAAACAATTATCAAAATTCAAATTGCAACTGCAGGAGGGTATTGCCTATTACAAAGGCTTGTTTGCCGAATCAACCAATCAAACTTCGCAGCTTTTGCAGGACTGGCTGCTTGAA
>Ga0068856_100005345_pt1 | contig 12678 bp, 11 predicted proteins | sample KBSCornC62_FD_66595 | JGI IMG/M metagenome (GOLD analysis project Ga0068856, IMG submission 66595) | Corn rhizosphere microbial communities from Kellogg Biological Station, Michigan, USA - KBS Corn C6-2 | ecosystem: Host-associated > Plants > Roots > Rhizosphere > Soil ...
CTAAAGTACCTAACTATATTTCCTTTAGTGGCCCTATTGATCTTATCGCTTGCCCTGGTTAATTACATGAGCCTGTCTACCGCCAGGGCCACGCTGCGGGCGAAAGAGATAGGGGTACGTAAAGTGTCGGGGGCAAGCCGCAAGAGCATTGCACTGCAATTCTATATCGAATCGGCCTTCTTTTCAAGCATATCCTTTGTATTGGGGTATTTCTTGTGTTGCCTGCTGAAACCTGCATTTTTTAATATACTGCAATTGAAAATAGATAATGCCTTCCTTTATAGCCCGCTTATTCTGGCGCTGCTATTCGGATTGTTACTGATCACAGTCATAGTTTCGGGCAGCTATCCGTCATTGGTCGTGTCGGCGTTTAAACCTGCTGTTACGCTTAAAGGAAAAATGGGTAAGCAAACTGGAGGTGTCACTATCCGCAAAATTTTTACGACACTACAGTTCGCGATATCTGTCGGGCTGATCATTTGCGGAATTGTTATAGACCGGCAGCTTTACTTTTTCAGACATACAAACACCGGTGTTGATCGTGATAATGTGGTTATGATACCTGTTGGCAGCGATTTCAAAAATTACCCCGTCTTTAATCATGAAATCAGGACATTAGCGGGTGTCAGCAACGTATCTACATCCCGGTATGGCATGTTTTCTTATATCGACAGGTTTGGAATACCCGGCAGAACCAAAGATGAAACGGTGTCGCTTCCGTCGCTTGTTGTCGACAAGGATTTTTTCCAATTACTTGGACTCAAATGGAAATATCCGCCGTTGGCTCATGACAATTTGAGCAAAGGAAATAAGGTTGTGCTCAATGAACTGGCTGTTGAAGCTCTGCATTTGCCTTTAAATCCGGTTGGCAGTTATATTAAATCGGAACCTAAAAATACAGAGGTGGCAGGTGTTGTTAAAAATTTCAATTTTAGCTCCCTTGAGGATCCAATAGAACCTATCGGCCTTTGGATACTGGCCGATACCGCTAAATATTGGAAAACACAGGGAGGATCTTACCTTTTTGCGAAAATAAAACCCCATACCAATTTGCCAACATTACTTGGCGCAATTCAGAATATCTATAAAAAGCACGATGCGGATACACCATTCGATTACACATTTATGGATGATGCGTTTAATTCACGATATAAAGCCGAGGACCGGCTGGCCTCGATATTTAGCATATTTACAATCATTACTATTATATTAGCAGGCATGGGGCTTTTCGGATTGGCAGCTTTTACCATAGAGCAACGCACTAAGGAGATTGGCATAAGAAAAGTGCTGGGAGCAAGTATATCATCGATCAATGGCCTGCTTTCAAAAGATTTCCTAAAGCTGGTATTACTTTCCATTCTTATCGTTTCGCCTATTGCATGGTACGTGATGCATAATTGGCTGCAAGGATTTGCTTATCGCATCAGCATACGATGGTGGATGTTTGCAGGGGCAGGATTACTTGCGGTCGTCGTGGCGGTTATTACAATCAGCTATCATGCAATAAAAGCGGCGGTAGTAAATCCGGTGAATAGTCTGCGTTCGGAATAAAGAGATTGGAGATTAGATAAGGGTCCCATAATGCTAAAAGACCTGATTTCTTAAAGCCAAAACCGCACATATCTTTGTCCGGTTCCGTTACGCACCATCCGTTTTAACTTATCATTAACACTTTAGCTACTAATATTTTATTACGTTTGGAACGCGGATTGATGTTGTTTGATTGAGTTGACACCCTACACATTCCATATTACCCTTTATGACGCTGCGTTCTTCGGAATGATATTTATCAGCCTCACTTTTGCCCTGCTTTTATGGTTTGGTAAGAAAGCAAACGGTTCGGCAAACCGGTTTTTGGCAGTGGTGTTGGTTGTTGTTGCCTTGTGGATATTCCGGCTATTGGCTACCGACATCGGGCTCACAGCTTACGTTCCTCTTTGGAGCCGGCTGCCGATGCAATTTTCGCTGGCGCTTGGGCCTTTGCTCTATTTCTATGTACTCAAAATAACCCGGCCTGAATATAAATTCCGACCCAACGATTTGCTGCATTTTAGCCCCTTATTGTTTGAGTTGGGCGTTCAGGCACTGGCAACAATAGAAAGCGTGCAAACTGGTACCGCTACTTATGACACAATTGCCTTTCAGCGATTAAATCCGGTATTACAATTATTGGCATTTCTCTCGGTCGTAATTTATCTATATCGGTGCCGCACCCTGATCGAAGACTTTTACCGGCAGCTAAAATTTACTGGTGGCGACCGCCATCGCCACGAGCTTCGATGGCTGCATCGCTTGCTGATAGGTTTTGCCGTATTGTGGTTGTTATGGATACCCTTCGTAACGGTCGACTATTTCTTTTACCACTATCAATTAGGCATACAGGCTTACTATACCTTGTATCTCCTCCTGGTGTCCATGATAATCTGGATTGCAGCAAGAGCTTTTTTAAGGCCGGAAATTGGCGCAGCTTCAGATACCGCTCCAATCTTAAAACCATTACTGCCTGCAGAACTGCGGCAAAAAGCTACCTGGCTGAAGAACGCGGTTAAAACAAACCACTACTACCAGGATCCTGAATTAAGCCTGGGCTCGCTTGCCGAAAAGTTGGGCCTTACTACTCATGAATTATCCCGGATCATAAACACGGTTCTCAAAAAAAGCTTCAACGATTTCATTAATGAATACCGTGTTCAAGACGCTGCCCGCAAAATGCAGGACCCCGCTTTTGATCATATCACCCTGCTGGGCATAGCTTATGAATCGGGGTTCAACTCGCAAAGCAGCTTTAACCGCATTTTTAAACAAATCATTGGAAAAAGCCCTGCCGAGTATAAAAAAGAGCAATCAACTTATAATTTGGGCAGCCAGGCCCTATCTGCGCAGTTAATTTCGAATCAAGAAACCGCTCCCGGGTGGTCTCGTGAGAAATTAAATCGCAATTATATGTTTAAAAATTATTTCAAAATAGCCTGGCGCAACCTGGTGCGTAATAGAAGCTATTCGGCTATTAATGTTACCGGTCTGGCGGTGGGTATTGCCGTTTGCATGGTGATCTTTATTATCATCCAATATCAAATAAGCTTCGATAATTTTCACGCAAAGAAAGATCGCATCTACCGGGTATTGACCGAATATCACCATCAGGATGCAGGGAATATTTCTTATGGGCAGGACCTTCCTTTTCCGTGGCCCGTTGGGCTAAAAACCTCCTTTCCCCAAATAGAACAAGTGGCTCCGATTTTTGCGAGTCACGATGACCAGTTTCAGATAGTGGGCAGTAATGGGAATACGGAAAAGGCATTTAAAGAGCAACACGGGGTATTTTTTATGGGGCCTTCATTCTTTAAAATATTTGACTTTCCGCTGCTTGCAGGCTCGTATGCTTCGTTAAAAAATCCCAATAATGTATTGCTGACCAAAGAAATCGCTGAAAAATATTTCGGCGACTGGAAAACGGCCATGGGCAAAACCATCAAACTGCAGGTCGGGGGCTATATGTTCGAGCACGGCACTGATGTGCTGACCGTTTCAGGTATTTTGGCGACCATACCACCAAATACCGATTTTCAGCTAAAAGCCGTCGTGGCTTACGGAACCGGCTTTACCGGCGATTACCTGGCAAGCAATCATGACTGGAATAATACGGTATCCGGCTTCGGCTGCTATATTTTGCTGCCGCCCAATACTTCAGTTGATAATTTCAATCAGCAGCTAAGTGCTTACTCACGAAAGGTCGAATCTGCAGACAATAGGGATAACCGCATTATACAGCCGTTAAGCGCGGTGCATTATGATGCCAGGGCGGGTAATTATAGCAACCAAACGGTCAGTCATGAATTGCTCAATGTGTTGTGGCTCATCGCGGCGTTTATCCTGTTGATTGCTTGTGTAAACTTTATCAACCTATCCACTGCGCAAGCCATTAATCGTGCAAAAGAGGTTGGCGTGCGGAAAGTTTTGGGTAGCAGCAAATCTCAGTTGCAGATACAGTTTTTGGCTGAAACATTTTTGATCGTGATAAGCGCTGTAATATTGGCAACAAGCATAACTGTCCTTTCATTAAGTGCTGTTGGAAAACTTTTAGAGCTTTCGCTTTCATTCAACATATTTACCAATCCGGCAATTATTTTATTTCTGGCGACGGTGACCATTGTAGTAACGGCTTTGGCCGGATTTTACCCCTCCATAGTTTTGTCGCGTTTCAATCCTGTTAATGCTCTAAAGAGCAAACTCGCGGTAGCAACCGGAAGCGGGATTTCATTGCGGAGAGGGCTGGTGGTATTTCAATTCATTATTGCTCAGACGCTCATCATCGGCACGCTCATTATTGTGAAGCAGATGGATTATTTTATGGATCAACCCCTGGGTTTTGATAAAGATGCCGTTGTAACCGTTCCTTTCCGCGTAGATACTACGCTGATGAGCAAGATGGACTATTTGAAACGGGAGTTATTGTCGACGGGCGGTGTGCAAACCGTTAGCTTAAATACCAACACCCCTGTTGAAAACGGCAAAGACACCTGGAGCGCATTAAAATTTGACCATGCTGTAAAAGAAACTGATTTCAAGGCGATCACCAAGTTTGCTGACGAGGAATATGTACCCGCTTACAAGCTGCCGCTCGTGGCCGGTAGAAATCTGCGGCCTTCAGATATGACAACCGAATTTTTAGTAAACGAAACGCTTGTGAAAGCCTTAGGACTAAAAAAACCGGAAGATATAATAGGCAAGCAAATAAGTATATGGAATGACCAGATAACCTGCGTTGTTGTTGGCGTATTGAAAGATTTTAACGACCGGTCTTTCCGCGATGAGCTTGCCCCGCTAATTATTACCCAGGACAAAGCCATGTACAACCAACTTGCTATAAAGCTGACAACAACGCACATTTCGTCTACGATGCAATCGGTTAAAAAGGTATTTGACCAAACCTATCCCGATTATGTTTTTGAATACAAATTCCTGGACGAAAAGATCGCAAGTTTTTACAAGCAGGAAACCCAGCTGGAGCAGCTGTATAAAATTTTCGCCGCCATCGCTATATTCCTTAGCTGTCTTGGCTTATATGGTTTGGCCTCATTCATGGCGGTGCAGCGGGTAAAGGAAGTAGGTATCCGTAAAGTGTTGGGTGCTACCACTAACAATATCGTCTATTTATTCTCCAAAGAGTTTATCATACTCATTGCCATTGCCTTCGCCATTGCAACACCCATCGCATGGTATTTCATGCATCAATGGCTGCAGGATTATGCGTATCGCATCAACATCAGTTGGTGGCTATTTGCAACCGGCGGACTAGCTGCCATTATTATCGCCTTAGCTACCATAAGCTCCCAGGCAATAAAAGCAGCGATGGCGAATCCTATTAAGAGTTTAAGGAGTGAATAAGTGATTTTCAATTGTATTGTTCAATTGGTTGTATTAGTTGAAATAGTTAACCCATTCAACTAATACAACTTCTACAACCTTTTCAACCAAAGTTGAGTTTTAGTTGGTCACGTTAGTGGTGCGTTTCGGGGTGAGAGCCGGAGCGCATTTTTTGTAAAATCATCGATTCATTTTTCAACAACCCCATTGTTTTTGACGATTTTTATTATCTTGTCTTCCTGCGACTCACATGCGCAAAGACCCTATGAAAACAGAAATCCAATCCAAATTTCTCGACCGTATTCTTGACAAATTGCGTCCGTCTGACCTGGAAAGCAAGGAAAATCGCCTTGCAGTAAAAGCTCGCGTCGAACACATTCTAGCCGAAACCGGGTTGACCGCAGCAGAACTGGGTTCGCGTATTCGTAAAGAGATGCACAGCCTGCGCACGTGGTTATCCGGCACACGCGACCTGACCGTTGAAAGCCTCAACGAATTCTGTTTGTCGTTACATATTTCCCTGGGAGACCTTGTATTAGAGTAGGCAGCCAATTACCTCAAATGATCTTTAGTTTGTGGCTGGTATGATTACCAGCCATAAACTTTAATAACATTTTAAAAGCAACCACACTCCGCCCATGTTAGCGAATACAATGATTTAGTCGCAACTGTAAATCAGGCGTCGATATATCCCGATGAATGCCCCCTGTCGTATTCCTTACGAGGTTGGTTTGCCGACTCCGTTTTCTTTCTCGTGAACAAATCTGAAAAGTGGAAGTGGTTGCGTATGATTGTTTGTCTTAGTAAAAGGCCCAGAATAAAAATGACCCAGGCATTTGTCGCAAAAAATACGACTTGTCCCCACCAGGGAAGTTTGCTAAAATCCTCCATCGCCGTATAGATTATTGGTGAAATCCATAAGGTCAGGTCTGTTTATTTTATACTAATATACAACATATTAACATGAAAAATAGTTTTTCATGACATAGTTTAGCCCAGGTTGCCTAAACAAATTTTCGCGATGTAAATAAAAGTACCAGGCCACCAACCAACAGTATTCCGCCTGCATAAGGAGGCCAACTGACAGTGTGCTCCTTATCTGCGGAAACATGTAAGGGGCCGGCATCGATAACTTTTTCTCTTTTGTTGTAGGTAAATCCTGTCCAAATGAGCATGGCTGCCCCAATAACGATCAGGATAATTGCAAGTGTTTTCATTGGCTGTTTAATTTAAGCATTCAACAGCTTACCTGGTAAAAGGTTATTTGTGCTAATGTTTTTTTCGACAAATAACCGCTATTTCAAACTTGCGTAAGGCCTTTCAACCACCCGAACAGGACGGGGATCAACCCAGCTGCTGTCGCTGTCGCATTTCACCCTCAACTTTGCCGTTTTTACAGGTTACAAACAACCCTATTTACACCGAGCTTTACATCATAATCAAAAACAAATTACCAATGAGAAAAATAACAGTTTTGCAATTTATCACCTTAGACGGCGTGCAGCAGGCACCGGGCGGACAAGAAGAAGATACCTCAGGCGGTTTTAAATACGGTGGCTGGACCGCCCCCTACGGAGATGAAGTTGCCGCCGGAGTGATGCAAAAACAATTGGCGCGTGCCGATTTGCTACTGGGGCGAAATACGTTCAGGATATTCGAATCGTACTGGCCTACCCATGGCGACCATTGGCCGGGTGTCAATGAGGTAACCAAATACGTATTGTCCAACACGGTGACTAAATCAAGCTGGAACAATGTACAATTTTTGACCAGCCTTGAGGACATTAAAAAGCTCAAGAATTCAGACGGGCCCGACATCAAAATATGGGGCAGCGGCCAATTGGTGCGGCTATTGCTGAAACACGAACTGGTGGATGAGTTCTGGCTCAATATTTATCCCATAATCCTGGGAAAGGGCAAAAAATTATTTGGTAATGACGCCCTGCCGGCAGGATTTGCATTGGTTGACAGCACCGTTACATCAACCGGCGTTATCATGGCCAATTATAAGCGTGCAGGAGAAGTAAAGACGGGTAATGTCGGAGCCTGAGAAGAGTTAAGAATCAAGAGTCAAGAATCAAGAGCCAAGATGTCAAATCTGCCCTGGCTCTTGATACTCTTTCTCGTGTTTTGGCATAAGCCTTTAACCGGAGTTGTTATCGCACCAAAAACGATTGGCGAAACATCCGTCAGTTAAAGACCTTTCGCCTTTTACCTTTATCTTGTCACCTCAATTAATGGTGTTTGAAATACTGAATTTCCCTTTCGTGCTTTTTGGCGTCGTCCATAGAATCAAACGTGCCCAAATTTTTGCGTTTATGCGTATCCGGATCAACTTTCCTGGAGTAAATACGGTATTTACCCGATTTCAATTTTCTGATCATAGCTGTTTATAGTTTTGTTTATACAAGGGGTATCCGAAATAATAACAGATGGCTGCATCTGATGTTTTTCTTGCCGCACGGCATAATTGCGCCGGGACTGAAGGTAAAAGCATTAATTCGCAATTATCTCAAACAAAACAACTATCAGCAAACTATATGAACACCCGGTGTAGCGTAATTTAGATATCTCTCGTATCAGAAAATAAACGTCAAATGAAAACCTTTATCATTATTGCTTTAGTGGCAATATTTTTTTTTGCGGCCTGTAAAAAAAATACTGTGGCTCCTTACCAAAGCCAGGGCGTTATCACCGGTGTGGATATTTTTTATTGCGGTTTCGCCGGGCATTGCGGAGGTGTGAAAATAACCATCAAAAACGACCCAACCCCGAATCCGCCGGCTTTCTACCATATTGATACGGCCCTCACGCAATTCGGCATCAGTCCCAATGCCACATTCCCTATAAATGTAAGCATCAACTGGCAGCACGACCCTAACTATGCGGGCTACATCATCGTTTCTAAATTAAAGGTAGATTAGCTGCTCCAGACCGTTACTGCCCTATTGTCTGCAGCCATGCAAGCATTCCCGAAATTTCCAGAATATCAATGCATTAAATTCTTGCCAATTCCTAATCAATGCAAAAAAGTATTAAATTTAGCATATACTTAATGCGTATGCCATGCCGATATTCATGGATGTTCATATTGTTCCGGGTGTAAAAGCAATAAACGTTGCAGAGGCGCACCTGCTGGATATGCGTATCCAGCACGATTATGGCTGCAATTGCATGACCTATTGGGTCGACGAGGCGCGCGAAACTATTTTCTGCCTCGTTGAAGCGCCAGATAAGCGTGCCGTTGAGGAAATGCATGGTAAAGCGCATGGCCTTATTCCAAATAAGGTTATCGAAGTGGATGGCAGCCTGGTTGATGCTTTTTTGGGGCGCATATATGATCCCTCCGATGCGCAGATCTCGGACAACGGCCTCAAAGTTTTTGCCGATTCTTCTTTCAGGATATTACTGGTTACAAAAGCTACCGACCCGGTTTTGCTGAAACATCAGTTGGGGGATGAAAAAGCGCGTGAATTGTTAAGCACGCACACGAGTATCATCCGCAAGAACATTTTAGAATACGGCGGACGAGAAGTTGAGCATGAAGGAGGTGGTTTCGTTGTTTCATTTTCTTCGGCTTCGAAAGCCGTAGCGTGCGCCTTGTCGATCAGGCAGGAAATGCCTGACTCCATTTCAGAGCAAATTGATCTTAAGTTAGCGATTAACGCCGGCGAACCCATTGAGGGCAGCGACCACCTGTTTGGAGATACCATTCAATTCGCATCCAATATGTGTGCTATCGCGAAAAAAGGAAAGATCGCTATAACACCGGCCGTAAAAGAATTGATTGCGGATGACCTTTTTCAAAAAGACCGCACACATTTTCTGAACCTTATGCCCCAGGACGAACATCTATTGAAATTACTCTTCAGCAAACTGGAGGACAACTGGCAGGATGCCGATTTCGATATTACAGATTACTGCAAGGCAACAGCCATGAGCAGCTCGCAGTTGTACCGGAAAACGGTAGCGCTTACAAGCCTTCCGCCCAATTCGCTTGTAAAAGATTTCAGGCTTCAGAAAGCAAAAGAACTGATGCGAAAACAGTATTACAATATTGCCCAAATAACCTTCGACTCTGGCTTTACCAGCGCTTCTTACTTCACCAAGTGTTTTAAAAAGAAATATGGGCTGCTGCCTATGACCTATCTCGGGTTACTGCACTAAGCACTTCCTGCTGGTCGAATTTTACCATTTATTGAGTGATTTGTTTCATGGCATTTGCCATTTATTGAATGATTTGTTATAGCCCCTCGCTGGTTGTTGATGGTAAATTCGATTAATCATTCACCATAAAAATACCAGATCATGAAAACAATCAAAAACACCGTACTGCTCCTGGCATTCGTCCTGTTAGCAAACGTGGCCGCCAAGGCGCAAGCAACAGCATCAAGCAACAATTCATCCACATCAGAATCACCAAAAATGAAAACCTATCTCATCGAAAGGGACATTCCTAACGCAGGTAAATTAACTCCCGACCAGTTAAAAGCTATTTCACAAAAATCATGCAGCGTACTCCAGCACATGGGGCCGCAAATTCAATGGATACAGAGCTATGTAACCGGCGACAAGATTTTCTGTGTTTACAAAGCCGAGAACGAAGACCTCATCCGCGAACATGCTAAAGAAGGCGGCTTCCCGGCCAATGTAATCACAGAAGTTGCAACGGTTATCAGCCCGGCTACTGCGAAAGAGAAGTAAAAAAGAAGAAAATATTTTTAGAACCCGCCTGGTGCGGGTTTTCTTTTATATAGACCGCCAAAATTGTGTTTCGTATTAATTCCACTTCCCCGACTGGCGCAAGCAATAGATCATTTATTTTTTTCTGCGGTCGTACACGTATGTTTCAAAATGCAGAGGCGCCTTGTCGCACATCACCAGCCTGTCGGGCATATTATCTTTCAAAAATTTTGATGGACTGACGCCAAACATTTGTACCATCATTTTGTGAAAGTGGCTGCCATCCGTAAAACCTGCATCTATTGCTGCCTCATTTACCGAATAACCTGCCATAATTTGGTTAGTTGCATACCATATTTTGTTCCAAAGCATGTACCGGTAGAGAGAAACTCCGGTTATCTGTTTAAATAAAGAACGCAACCTGCTTTCGGATAGGCAAACTTTATCTGCTACCGACCTAATGGTAATATCTTCGGGATGAGTAGTTGAGATGGTCTGCTCTGCCAATAATATTCGCCCGTCTGTTCGCTTATATTCAATTTCTAATGACAAAGCAGATAACACCTTGTTGATCACACTTGCAAGTATCGACGGTTCGGGCATCAACAATGCCTGTTGTAATTCTTTAGGGCTTACAAAATGGAAAACATTGAAGTCCAGAGGCTGAATGTCGTTTTTTTCCAGGTATTTAGCTTTGATGGCCTGTGCGATCCGTGTTCCGGTATCAAGGTAAATTATTAATTGAACGCTTCCATTGGTATCCAGTTGGTGCAAAACATTTTCTTTTATGAGCAAACTTTTATATGCCGCCCAACTGCTATTTTTTGTTTTAAACCGAAAGTCCTTTTGCGTATCCAGCACCAACTGGATAGTGTTGTGGCTATGGAACGATGTAAGGTGTGATGAATAAAAAAATGCGGCTATGCCTTTCCACATATAAAAAGTAGACGTATATGGGCTTTTTCTGTGCTTCATCTTTCCTGTCCGAATAAAAGTCAGTCATTATTTACAAGTTTCAAAAATTGCCCGGTCATAGCTTTGTCTAAAATTAAGAAAAGGAGCCTGGCCATGCATTTTCTTTAGCCATCTTTTATTCTGCAAATAACAACACGATCATGAAAATATTTATCCTGGTGCAAATGCTAACCGTTACAGCCCCGACTACCATCGTTGCTCCGGTGTTTCCTAATCATTACAAGCGGGAAAGTGTACAAGTGATTTCGCATCCGGTCAAATCACGGTCGTACAAAATTGATACGCATGCCACCAAAATTAACTGGCTGGCAAAGAAAGTTACGGGTACGCATCACGGGAGCATAGCGATCAGCTACGGCGGGCTCCATGTTCAAAATGATATAGCAATAGATGCCAGCCTGCATATTGATATCCGTTCCATTACCGATTCCGATCTTACCGATAAGGATTCAAACGATAAATTGGTCAATACTTTAAAAGGCGAAACATTCTTTGACTCAGCCAAATACCCCGATGCTGCCTTTGTCAGCACATCAATTGTGCATACCGGTGGCCGGCAGTATACCGTAAAAGGCAGGCTTACTATAAAAGGAATAACTAATGAGGTGAGTTTCCCGGCTACTATAATTGTAAATAAAAATAGATTGACCGCTACCGCAAAAATCTCTGTCGACCGGACAAAATTCGATATCAAAATTCGCTCAAAAAGCTTTTTTGAAAACCTGGGCGATAAAGTGATCTATGATAATTTTGACCTCGACATCACGCTTTTCGCAAATGCAGAGTGAGCTATCTGCTCCATCAGATTTGATGCCTAATACTTTAATGGCCGGCTAGATTTTCTTTGCCCTTAGAGGCCCATTCTTTTTTTACGCCTTCAAAGTCTTGTAAGAATTTTTTATTCTGAAAAAGCTTATTAACAAACTGTCTCGCCAATATTCTTGAACCTTCAACATCGCTTGGGTAATGAACTTCGATTATCTCCCGTGACTGAGACATATCATAAGCATCTTTAACAAAAATATCGGTAAACTCTGGCGCTAATTCCTGGTAGATATAAGCGAGGATGTAAGAGTCGGTTGCTGTTCCGGTAGGGTAAGAAGGAGCGCCCGCCTTTTCAAGGTTCTTCAGTTTAGGTTCCAGCATGTATGGGCGAATCCGGGCGTACTTATACTTTAATGACCAAATAAAATAATTTGCATCACGCCAAACGTTGGCCATCAAATCAGCCGTTAAAGGGAGCTTTTGCGGGTTAAACCAGGTGCCGATAGAACGGCCGATATAGAAAAGATTTCCTCTGTTCTGTTCGTATGTCGAATCCCCGGGATGAACATTAAGGTCATAAAAAATACCGGACATATAATGGCATCTCCTGATATCTTCTTCGGTACGGCTCTTCTCCAGCTCGACCAGGAAGTTCAATTCTGCACGGGTTTGGGCCGAACTATTGGCTGGAGGTCCGGGCAGTTTAAAATCATCCGCGGAAATATGATCCAGATAAACGGGTTTCAGACTGAGCCTTTTTTGCATAGATGCCTGGTCGGTGATGAATTTTCTTTGATCAACTTCCTCATTCGGCGATTTTGGCGCCGGGCTAAAAGATGCCAATTGTTTATAATACCCACGGGCAGGTGTCAGGGCGCGGTTATAGGC
>Ga0068856_100005348_pt1 | contig 12672 bp, 10 predicted proteins | sample KBSCornC62_FD_66595 | JGI IMG/M metagenome (GOLD analysis project Ga0068856, IMG submission 66595) | Corn rhizosphere microbial communities from Kellogg Biological Station, Michigan, USA - KBS Corn C6-2 | ecosystem: Host-associated > Plants > Roots > Rhizosphere > Soil ...
CTATGAAGCCAAAGGCTACGACAATAGCTCGAAAGCATTTGACGGTCACAGCAGCCAAAACGGGCAGATGCAATTGCCGGGCACTTATTTTTACCAGTTGGATTATGTAGTAAACGGCATTACCAAACATAAAACAGGGTTTTTGGTGCTGAAGTATTAGTCAATTGGTCATTAGTTGTTTAAGTTTACCGCTCTGCACCATTGACTACTACCCGATAACACTCGTCATGCGTTCCCCGGCCTGGACGCCGAGGGCGGCCAGCTTGAAACCGGAAAGGATCCCTTCGTTGGAGTGGATGATATTGATGCGTAAATATTGCTGGTTTAGGCAGGCGACAAACAGGCCATGGTTAACATCGGCATAAACGATGGTTCCGGGCGGCTGCTCAACCGGGTTGTTCAGGTCGGCGGGAACAACTTCCAGCACCCGCAGCAGCTGGCCGCGGAATAGGGTCAAAGCGCCGCCATAATCGGGGTTGGCGGCGTTTACCAGGTTCTCAACTTCTCTGGCCGACTGTGTTTCCCAATGAATAGCCAGGTCATTGGGGCCGGGTGACGGCGCATCCGTCGCCGACTCCTCATTTTGCGGAAGCAGCATCGTGTTGCCTGTGTTTTTCAGTTTTTCAATGGCTGAGGAAATCACCGGTACGCTTTCCATGCTCAGCCTCCCCCATAAAATACCGTGGCTGGTTCCGGGCGCTATTTCAATCTCTTTTTGCATCAGCAGCGGGCCCGAATCAAAATCCGCCGTTACCTGGTGTATGGAAATTCCCCCGGCGGCATCGCCATTTTTAAGCTGCCAGAAAGCCGGGCAGCGGCCACGGTATCGCGGCAGCAAACTAAAATGCACGTTATAAAAACCAAATTTGGGCAGGCCGAACAATTCGGCCGGTATTTTATACGGAAAGGCAAATACCAAAACCATGTCGGGCCGCAGGTTGGTTAGCATATCTTTAAAGCCGGTTGCCAGCTCGCGCCTGAAAAACCGGGCGAATGGAATATTTAAACCGCCGGCGATCTGCTCCAGTTGCTGGTTAAAAGGGTTAACCTCAGCGGGGGCCACTACGGCCTGCACGGTCTCCGACCGCGCTAAAAACTGTAAGGTTGGTGCGGAACAAATATTAGTGGAAAGTAAAACAATCTTCATGGCAAGGCGCTAAAATTATGGCCGAAATATACAATACTATTTCAATTTAAACGGGGCTAAATCCATAAGTGCCATCAAATCGATTTGAAAATTAAAGCTGTCATTTCTCACCACCGATGGCCTTCAATCCGGCAGGGAAGTGTTCAATAAATACGCACGATCACCCTATAAACGCTAACTAAAAGCGCTGATTTTTAACCGTTTAAATTTTAAATACTCAAAATCTGTCCATTTTAACGATTTTTTTGAACACTTACAGCGGGGAACTTGCAAAACAGCGTACATCCTTTTAACCGGCTGGCGGAAACGACCGCTCACGGGCCATCTGCGTCATTTTTCGTTTTTGTTCAAGCGCTTCATAAAGACGCATAGCTTTCAGCAAGCATTCCGGAACATCAGCCGCCGGTTCCTCACTAAACAGTTCGCCGGGGTTTTTGGAGTGATAATGCGATCGCTGTTCCATAATGCCTGTTTCTTCGCCGCTTAGCTCAATGTTTGCCAATGCGGCAATTTTTTTTACGACCGTAAGCGCCCCTTCATTGTAGTTTACCGGCAGGCAATTTTTATCTTTTTCGGCGACTTCCAAAAACTTTGTCAGCAGTTTTTCCAGGATCGTAGCGGTGTAAATTTCCCTTTGGTAAACCTCGGGCATGCCGGGTAAACCGAACATCCGCGGATCGACCAGTTCAGGCACCGTTTGCCGGCCGGCTAATTTAAGCAGCGATGCCAGCACCTCGTCAGGGCTGCGGTACATCAGCACAAAAGGCGTCTGCGGAAACATTTTACGCAGCGTATCATAAAAAAAAATGTGCCAGCAGTCTGTTTTTATGATCATATGTTCCTCCGCGGCAAATCGTTTCCGGCCATAATAATTTAAAGCGGATGAAAACAGCCCGGGGATATCAGCTTCATCAAAGCCCGGAACGCTTAAGGGCAGTTGCAACAGCTCATCAAAAAATGGCACTTCGGATAAAACAATAAATCGCCCGGAGGTAGCAAAAAGCTGCGAAACCAGGGTTGATCCGCAGCGCGATAAATGAAAAATAAATACCGCCGGTGTAACGCTGTCAAGGCGCCCGCCTTTTTGCTGCATTTCCGCCAGGGCACTAATATACCGCTGTGTTCGATTTTTTTGGTCGAGGATGCGGAGGCTGAAATAGGTATCGTCAAAAAAAGGTTCGGTGAATCGCTTATCCAGGGTGTTTATCCAATCGCATTGCAACTCTTCCCCGGAGTGAATAAGTTGATAAGGGACCCGGTTTTCCGCATCGTCCATAGTTGCCGGCATTATTGCATTCCCGCGTTTTCGGCCGTCAGCCGTTTAACTTTTTCCTCAAATTTGTCGGCCATTTGGTTGGATTGCGCCGTATTTTGCCAGCGCAGATGTTTGATCATATTTAAAAGGTTATCATCCACCTCTTCCTTTTTATAGGCAATTTTATCTGAGGACGTAATCAGGCTGGCCAGCCAGTCGTTCACTTTACAATCAATTACCAGGTGTATGCGGTCGGCGGCTCCGTTGTTACTTACCCGGTGAGGCAAATTGGCGTTCAGGTACCAGCATTCCCCCTCGTTTAAAAAAATGCGCTCGTTTTCGCAATAGAACTCCACTTCCGGATTGGTGATCACCGGGAAATGCAGGCGGGCCTCGCCTTGCTCAAACGCCAGTTGCATATCCGTATGCTGCTTAATAATGGCGCCGGCTTTCAAGTTTAGAAACCTGGCCGACATGATGGGGGATAAGATAGAAGCAAGGAGCGTTTTGACGGATGGAAAGCTATCCATATAAACGGTATCGATAAAAGCATCTTCGCCCATCAATTCGGGGACAGGGTTGTCCGGGCGCCCCCCCGGGGCACGCAGCGGCAAAACGTCCCATTCGCCGGTGTAATGGTAAGTGTTCATATGCGGGGTCCATTGGCTTTGCGATGCCCGCAGTTCGGCTTGTGCTGCCGTGGCATCAAACCCGAGCGGAAGTTTTGCGTAACGTACTACTTTCATTGGTTCAAGCTTGTCTAACCCAGCAAATCATATTTGGATATGCTAAGGTATTTAATTTGCCGGCATTTGCTTTATCATAGGTCATGCCAAGCCATTGCAATGCTGGTACCCCGACCGGGTTGTCCGACGAAAAGGTTTCGATGAGCGCTTTGCCGGCCCCGCGATAACCGTGTTCGTGAAAAACGATCAACGGATCGAGCCCTATAGCCACACACGCGGCGTATGACCATGCCTGCGCCATTATTTCATTCCCCAGTTGCGAAAATTCGCCAGACAACTTTCCAGTGCTGGTCACGCGTTCATCCGCTGAAAGTACTGCCAGGTGGCCCGCTTCGTGAAGAATATCGCCCGGATATAACAATTTTTCCGTATCGATAAGAATAATGCCGTTTTCAAGGCCAACACCAGGCATAAAGGTTTCGTCCTTAATGGTACACATTGAAAATCCGATACCGATTTGCACCAAAAAGCCGGTTATTTTTTCAAGTAACCGGCCTGTATTATTTTCCATAGCGTAAAGTTACACTAAAATCAGCCTGTCTTTTATTTTTTCAAGATTTGGAACGGCCACTGACGCATGCTGACCTGCCGGGGCGCCCGACACCCACTGGGCGCTGTTAATAAATCTTTTACCGCCAGGTTTGCTAAAATCAAACATCAGCCTGCCGGCGGTTAAGCATTTACGGCCGGCTGTGGCCAGCAAAATTTCGGCGTTTGCCGCATTTTTAAGCGCCATGGTTTTTCCGCTGGTGCTGCCGCTCTCGCTGCCGATGATCACGTCGATATGTTCGCTTTGTGCGGCCAATGTCCAATCGTTAACCTGTTTGCTTTGCTTGCTGCTGCCCAGCTGCGACAAGCAGATCACCAGATCACAGGCTTCCTGTTTTTTCAACAGAGCAGCAATACGGTTAGCGCACGGTATCGGATTGGCATATTTTATGCCATTTAACTTTGTACTTACACCGGTTACCCCGATTTTTAGGCCGTTATAATTAACAATGGTGTAAGGCTGAATTATGCCACCCAGGCTGCCATTAAATTCATGATTGCAATTGACAAGTTTGAAACGCATAGCTTTGGCCAAAGCTGCAAAGTTATCCGGGCCACCGGCGAGTTCCCTGCTGCTTACGCCAGCTGCCTGGTAACCCATAGCATTCATCAGGCCAATCAATTTGGTTTGGCCTTCTGCGTTTCGGCTATCACCCATAAAGCCTCCGGCATCAAATAGCAGCCCCTTTTTCCCTTCCGCCAGTAGCCGGTGTTTAAATTGCGCTAACCCTCCTAACCCTTTATGCAACGGGGTTATCTGGCCGTTCAAATCATTAGTGTGATAAATTGTGAACGCATCGTCAGGGAATAATAAATTGCAATGATTGAAAGGTTTTGCCCCGGTTAAAAAAGGCTTTCCAATTACTGTACTGCCGGACAACACGGACAACTGGGTTAAAAAAACCCTGCGTGTTTTTGTCATTTTATATTTTTTTTAAGCTTTCCGGCAATAAATGTAATGTAATTTTCAAGAAACAGAAGTTGATGGGAACGAAAAAAAATAATTTTTATTGTGATTTTTTTTTCTTAACTATGCCGCGTATAAGCCGAAGTTTAAAGGGCCGTGCTAGTTGAAGCTATCACTATACTCCGGGTCCTGTTGTCAAATAGTCTTATTTTGTACGTCGTTCTTTATAATTAAAGCAAATTATTAAATTTTAATGAATTTATAATTCTGATTTGCAATTGATAAAAAATGTTTATAACATTGAATAACTTTTTACCCTACTTAACTTAGATCTTTAAATTCATTAAACCCAATCTTAAATCTTATGAATCCATCTTACATTGGTGCAGTTTGGATGTTCGGCGGTAACTTCGCCCCTTACGGTTTTCAGGTATGTGACGGACGTTTGCAGTCCATTGCCGAAAATGAGACACTGTATACGCTTCTGGGAACAACTTACGGCGGCGACGGCGTTAGTACTTTCGCCCTGCCCGACCTGCGCGGCCGGGCGGTGATTGGCCAGGGCACGGGCCCCGGTCTGAGCACTTATGTGCTCGGGCAACTATCAGGCAGTGAGAACGTCACCCTAACCAGCAACACGATGGCTTCGCACACGCATTTACTCAATGCCGGCGCCACGGCAACCACCCAGGCGCCCAGCAGCAGTTCGTATATCAGCGGCGTGATGGACGGCACCACCGCCACCGACTTTTTTTCGGACCAGACAGCGAATGCCACCCTGATAGGCGGAACAATCGGAGTGTCAGGCAGCAGCATACCTTTTGAAATTATCCAGCCAATTTTAGCGGTCAACTACATAATCGCTTTGTACGGTATTTATCCGACCCAGAATTAAGAACAATGTTTTAAACGACATATTATTAACAGTCAATTTAAACCAAATCTTTAACAACATATATTATGGACGGTCAATTTTTAGCCCAAATACAGCAGGTTGCCTTTAACTTCGCACCCAAATCGTGGGCGACCTGCAGCGCGCAGCTTTTATCTATCCAACAAAATGCGGCGCTGTTTTCAATATTGGGTACCACTTATGGCGGCAATGGTCAAACAACTTTCGGATTGCCCGACCTGCGTGGCCGCGTGGCCGTGCATTGGGGCCAGGGACCGGGCTTATCTAACTATACGCTTGGCGAAATGAGTGGTACGCAAACCGTAACCATGCTGGCATCAAACCTGCCGCTGCATACGCATACGTTTGTTGCCAATAACCAAACCAGCACCCAGGCAAGCCCGGGCGGTAATGCGCTGGCCCAGGGCGGCGTGTACCAGGGAAATAACTTGCTTTTGTATGGGGCCAGCGCGGGTTTGACGATGAACCCTGCGACGATAGCGCCAGCAGGAAACTCGCAGCCCATATCAATTTTGCAGCCTTATAATACTTTGCAATATTGCATCGCACTCCAGGGAATATTCCCGTCAAGGAACTAAATGTTCAGCTTTGAAAAAGTTAAAAATAACAGTATTGATCACATTATTTAAAATTTAACCAGGAAACCTTATGTATAATCAATATTTAGCAATGATCCTTCAGTTCGGTGGCAATTTTGCCCCGGTGCAGTTTGCGCTTTGCAACGGCCAGATACTGCCTATTGCGTCCAACACAGCTTTATTCTCGCTGCTCGGGACCTATTACGGCGGTAATGGAACAAGCAACTTTCAGCTGCCGGACCTTCGGGGCAGAACTGCTATAAGCCAGGGTGACGGGCCGGGCTTATCCAGCTATGTGCTGGGCGAATTTACCGGAACGGAAAATGTTACACTGACATCAAGCAATATTCCACTGCACACGCATAATGTAAACGCGTATGCAGGAACCGGCGATCAGACCACGCCAAGCAACTATATATTGGGCGAGGGACCCAAAACCGGCAGTGGTACCCATATTGTGGCATCTCATTTTTACCAGAATGCGACCCCAAATACACCGCTTAATCCGTTGTCTGTTTCGGTGAACCTTGGCGGTTCGAGCATTCCGATGAGTATTATTCAGCCTTATTTAGCTATAACTTATATAATTGCAACACAGGGGATATTCCCACCGAGGAACTAGATGATAATGTATAAATACCTTTCCTGCTTATGACAGGAACGATAAAGGTTGGGATGCTTACCCCATATTCGGGCGTGTATCCTTACTACGGGCACCACCTGAGCGCGGGAATGTTACTGGGTATGTACCCGGGGGTGCCGAAACGGAACGAAGTACAATTTATACCGGCGTATACCAATTTGGGCGACCCAAAAAGTGCGCTGGAGGCTGCCAACCGGCTGATTTTTTTTGAACAGGTAGATATTTTGTCGGGCCTGGTAAGTTATCAGTCGGTGCAGGACATTATACCGATCATTGAGCGCCACAATAAGATCGGTTTCTTTTTTGATCTGGGCGAGTATATTCCCTGGTTTAATTACCTAAGCCCCAGGGTGTTTTATTCTTCCCAGCAAATATGGCAGTCGCAGTATGCGCTTGGGTACTGGGCTGCAAAAACGTATGGTGATGGTGGTCAGATATTAATGACCCTTTACGAAGCTGGCTATCATATTAGCAGCAGTTTTCATCACGGTGCGAAAGACGGCGGAAGCGGCACGCTAAACGTACATGTAATACCACATGACAAGCGTCAGCCAAAAAAAATGGAGCTCGACGATTTTTTTGACAAGCTCCGAAAAAACCCTCCGCCGTATGTGCATGCCATTTTTGCGGGTTCACTGGGTAATGAATTTTTGCTGGAGTGGAAAAACTCCGGCTTTCATAAGCAGATACCCCTGATTGTTGTAGAAAACATGGCTTATGACGATGTTTTGGGTGATGTGGGAAACCTTGACCTCGAACTGATATCAGCAAGTACATGGAGCCGGTCCGATGAGACCCCCCGTAACCGCGAGTTTGTAAAAAGATTTGAAACCGCAGGCGGGCAGCAGGCCAATATTTTTGGCTTAATGGGCTACGAGGCCGGTTTGGCTTTAAAGGAGATAAAGTCGCTGATCCAGAAGCGCGACTTCGATAAGGTTGCGGCGCTGCTGCAAAAGGAGTCGGTGCTGGGTCCGCGCGGAGAGCGTAATTTTTATCCGGCCTCCGGGTTTGCGCTGCCAACAATTGATATTGTTAGTGTGAAGACATCGCTTAATAACATATATAAAACGGTAATCAGCCAGGGAAAAGGTTTCAGGTTTGATGCAGAGCAGTTTAAAGAGATCCATGAAGGAAATGTGAGCGGGTGGCTAAACCCGTATTTGTGTATTTAAAATTAAAGCTTATGAAGAGGATTTTTACAAAAAAATGGGTGAGCAGTTTGGCCGCCCTGGTGCTGCTTGTAATTTGCGCTGCCAGCGCAAACGCGCAGTATCTTTTGAACACGTTGGCCAATAACGAAGGTGCAACCGCGATGTGCCGGGATGGCAGCGGAAACGTTTTTGTTTTGCGTGATGCGGGCACCTTTGTCGAAGGGGGTAACCTTGTCGCTAACGGCGCCGTTGACGAGTATAGCAGCACCGGCACTTTTATAAAAACGGCAATTGCCAATACCGGTGAGTATCGGGATGCCTTAGGCGACGCTTCTATCGCGGTGGGTATTGCCGTTGATGGCTCGGACAATATTTATGTTACAACCTATAACGATTTTAGCGCTTCGCCACAGGTAGCGGGGAATATCGTTAAGTTTACCGCCGCCAGCAACTATGGCACTCAAATTGCACTTTTTTCGGGTTCTAATTCAGGCACTACCGGAAACTATGGTTATTTCGGCGCGATCGCCTGCGACTCAAACGGCAACCTTTATGCCTTTGCTGTGGATGCTCCGAATGGTATCAATACGAATGTCCTGATCAAGATTCCCAATGCAAGTACCGCTTCCGGTCCGATATCGCAAAGTTCGGCTGTTTTGATAGATGGTACTACTTTCGCGAATACGGAAAACAACGCGTTTAATAATGATGCCAATTTTTATAATCACAATGGCGCGTATGTTCCATTTACCTGCCTGGCCATTGATGGCTCGAACAACATTTTCCTGGCTACAGCCTGGGGTTACTACGAGCCCTCGTCTACGGTTATCGGTTATGATGGCGGTAATCTTTATGAGTATACCGCCGCCAGTGGTTATGCATCGGCCAACCTGATAAAATCCGGTTTTTACGGGTCTGAACTTGCCTGCGACCCGAACGGAGATGTTATTGCCACCGTTGTAACCAGCCCGACTACGAGCGTAACAAGTTACCAGGTATTAAATTATGGAGCGGCCGCCCAGGGTGGTGCCGGATACCCGAAAACACTTTATACCGGGTTAAAAAGCGGAGACCTTTATCCAACGGGCATGGCAGCTGTAAGCTTAACCAATGTATTTGTCACCAACGGGAATGACGGAGGCACCAATGATGGCGATGCATACCAGTTAACCGGTCCGCCCTCCGTACCTGCCAGCAACGTGTCGGGCGGCACACCGGGGCCCACCAGCGCCACCATCACGTGGGCAAACGGCGGAGGAAGCGCACGCGCTGTTTTTATGGAAGCCGGCAGTTCCGGTACGCCAACGGTTTCAAACGGTACACCCTATAGCGCAAGCACAACATTTCCCACCACGCCGGGAAGCAGTTGGTATTGTGTGTACAACGGCACCGGCACCAGTGTAACCGTTACTAACCTGCAACCCAGTACTCAATACCGGGCAATGGTGGTTGAGTATAATGGCACATCCACCTATACTAATTACGATCTCAGTAGCGGCACCACCCCCGCCACAGGTACCAATAACCCGAATAACTTTACAACGGCAACGCCGGCAATCGGCACGTCGGGCAGTTTTTCTGCGTTGAGCACCACGGCGGGAACCGCGTCGTCATCAACAAGTATCATGGTATCCGGGACGAACCTAACCGGTAATATAACAGCCGCGGCACCTTCGGGATTTGATATCAGCCTTGACAACAGCAGCTGGAGCACATCGGGCGGATCGAAATCGATTACGCAAAGCGGCGGAAGTGTTACAAACCAGTCGGTGTATGTCAGGTTGGATGCCGGTGATGCGGTAAACACCTACTCGGGCAATGTTCAGCTAAGCAGCAGCAGCGCCACAACCGTAAATGCGGCCATACCTACCAGTACGGTGACAGCGCCTTCGACTACCATCAGCTCGTTAACAGCATCTGCCGGACCTACCAATTCGTCAACCGTAAACTATACCGCAACATTTGCGGCATCGGTAACCGGGGTATCGGCAAGCGATTTTACTGTAGTTACCGGTGGCAGCGTAACAGGCGCCAGCGTGGGAACTGTAACCGGCTCGGGAACTACCTGGACAGTACCCGTTAATACCGGCAGCGGCGACGGTACCGTGCAATTGGAAATGAACGGCTCCAGCGGTATTAGCCCAAGTGTTAGCAACGCAACACCCGGCTCCCCCTTCGGCGGTACAACCGTTACTATCGATAAAACGCCGCCTTCGTTTGTATCCACCGGCAGCAGCTATATCTCAACTAATGCTAACACCGGCAGGGCCAAAGTGGGCGATATGGTTACACTTACCATGAATTTTAATGAGGCGATACAACAGCCGGTGGTTACTATTGCAGGTCATTCGGTTACCGCTTCGGCCGGCACAGGGAACGCATGGACCGCGAGCTATATCATGACATCCGGCGACACCGAAGGAAACATTGCCTTCTCCTTAGCACCCGTCGATCTCGCCGGTAACGCCGCTACCACACTTACCAATGTTAGTACCGGCGCCACTATTGTATTCGATCGCACAGCGCCAACAGTTAGTTCAATTGCCCTGGCGGAAAGCAGCCCTACCAAAGCAACCTCAGTTGACTATACGGTTACGTTTAGCGAACCGGTTACAGGGGTTGCCAGCGGCGCATTCAGCCTGGTCACCACCTCAGGCAATGCAACGGGTGGTATCAACAGCGTTACACCCGTAAGCACCAGTGTTTATACCGTGAATGTGACTGGCGTTAGCGGCAATGGAGGATTGAGGCTCGACCTTAGCAACGTCACAGGCATATCAGATCTTACCGGTAACCAATTGGCCGGCACCTTTACCGGTAATGCTTACACTATTGACAATACGCCGGCAACCCTTACCAGCGGCAGCTATTTTAGCAACAATGGCAATAGTATCCAGTATGCAAAAGTGGGCGATGTGCTCACCCTTTCCGTTGGCTATAATGAGCAGTTGCAGTCGGCGGCCATGACGATAGGCGGCAATACGGTGCCTGTTAGCTTCTCGAATAATAACCAGAACTTTACGGGCAGATATACGATGACCTCGGGTGATACAGAAGGTAATGTGCCCTGGACACTGAGCGCGACCGACCTGGCGGGCAACGTCAGGAATTACAGTAATACCGATTTTGGCACGGTGTTGATATTTGACAAAACACCTCCGGCTGTTTCCATAAGCGCCCCATCACGAGCGACTACAAACTCTGCGGCTACAGTTAGTTATACAGTGACCTATAGCGACGCTAATTTTAATTCCAGTACCCTTGGCACCAGCGATATCACCCTAAATACTACCGGGACCGCCGCCGGGACAGTAGGGGTTTCAGGTTCAGGAACCAGCTATACGGTCACCATTTCAAACATTACAGGCGATGGCACCCTTGGCTTTTCAATAGGTGCAGGTACAGCAACTGACATTCCGGGTAATACCGCGCTTGCGTCATCAGCATCAACCACGTTTAATGTTGACAATACTGCGCCAACTGCCCTGTCATTGGCAGAGCAGGACGGCGGCACCACTACAAACCAAACGCAACTGGACTACACACTTACGACGTCGGAAGATGTAACCGGTGTAGATGCCGGCGATTTTACCGTAGTAACCACGGGCGGAGTAACCTACGGCACGGTAAGTTTAACCCCGGTATCCGCCACTGCTTATAATATCACCATTTCAAATGTAAGCGGTAACGGAACCTTGCAGCTGAACCTGAACAGCAGCGGAACCGGTATTGCCGACCTTGCGGGCAACCCGATTTCGGGCGGCATTAACGGCGATACATTTACCATTGACCAAACACCGCCAACAGTTCAATCGATAACCGCGACAACGCCGTCGAATACCAACCCTACCAACGCGACAAGCGTAAGTTATACAGTGACTTTTTCGGAAGCAGTGACCGGTGTTGACGCCACGGATTTTACCGCCACCACCAGCGGGGTAGCAACCAGCGGCATCGTGGTTACGCCGGTAAGCAGTACTGTCTATACGGTAACTGTTAATGGCATCAGCGGCGATGGCAGCTTGCGTTTGGATTTAAACAGCGCGAATACCGGTATTTTCGACGCGGCGTTTAACCCGATCAGCGGCGGCTTTACTTCGGGCGATGTATATTCCATCGATAATACCGCGCCAACGGTAGCCATTAGCGCGCCTTCGCTGGCTTCTGTCGGCAACACCGGATCAGGCTCAGTGAGCTATACGGTAACTTACGCCGATGCTAACTTTAATACCAGCAACCTGACAACCGGCGGCATCACGCTGAACACCACTGGTACTGCTACCGGAACTGTGGGGGTTAGCGGATCAGGCACAAGCTATACGGTAACGATATCCAGCATTACCGGTTTAGGAACTTTAGGTATTACCGTAGCAGGCGGTAATGCCAGCGACCAGGCAGGCAATACCGATGCCGGTGCAGGCCCGTCGGGCACATTTAATGTGTTGAACAGCGATGCTACCCTGTCTGCGCTTTCGCTGAGCCATGGAACGCTGGCGCCGGCTTTTGACCCAGGTACGATAAGTTATACGGCGAACGAATTTAACGGCACCCAAACCATTACCGTGACAGCGGTTACAGCCGATCCAAACGCAACCATCCTTATAAACGGCTCCATCCCGGCAACCTCAGGCGTGGCAACGGGCCCCATTACGCTGGCAGTGGGAAGCAATACCATTGATATAGCGGTTACCGCCCAGGACGGCCTTACGTCAAAAACATATACAGTTAATGTAACGCGAGCGCCATCATCCAACGACGATCTGTCAGGATTGACAATGAACCA
>Ga0068856_100005349_pt1 | contig 12672 bp, 14 predicted proteins | sample KBSCornC62_FD_66595 | JGI IMG/M metagenome (GOLD analysis project Ga0068856, IMG submission 66595) | Corn rhizosphere microbial communities from Kellogg Biological Station, Michigan, USA - KBS Corn C6-2 | ecosystem: Host-associated > Plants > Roots > Rhizosphere > Soil ...
ATTGATGTTCGTGGAAACGAGAGCGCGCATTCCGAGGCGGCAGAAGAGAAGGTCCCGGAGCAATGAAGCCGACGAGAGTGTTCGCCTGAGCTGATGACCGTAGGCCGACGAGTGACGCCTAGAAGATCCAACTCCACACCAGCGCAAGAGCGGCTGCGGTCACTGCAGCGGTTGTAAACCATCCCAGCGCCTTCAACCAGCGTCCGTTGGAATGAGAGCCGATGATCCGCGTATTCGTTACTGCCAGCATGAGAACGATCATCAATGGCGCTGCCAGCAATCCCATGATCAGCGACGCCCAGTACAGCGCCGACATGACGTGAATTCCTGAGATTCCAATCCCAATTGCCACTCCTGTCGATAGCGCGATCACCGCGTAGAACTCAGGCGCGCCTTGAGGAGTTTTGCGCAGCCCGTGGCTCCAGCCAAAGATCTCTGCCAGTGCATGCGCCGGTCCCGTCGTGAGCACTGGCACGGCCAGCACTCCTGCGCCAATTATCCCCAGCGCGAACAGCACACTTGCGAATGGTCCGGCGAGTGGCCGCAGAGCTTCTGCTGCCTGGGCGGCGTCCTCGATCCTCTGTCCCGAATGGAACAGTGTTGCGGCTGTGCACAGGATGACGAAGTACATGATCAGGTTGGAAAAGAACATTCCTGCATTCGCGTCCCATGCACTGGACCGAAGTGCGCGACCGTGGTCGTGCTCACGCCTCAATACCAAATGCTGTTCGACTTTCTGGCTGGACTCCCAGAAATAGACGTAAGGCGACAATCTCGTACCAATGAGCGCAACCAGCATCGCCAGATATTCGCGCGTGAAATGGATCTTGGGTACAACAGTGGCCCACAGGAATTCCGCGGCGTGCGGATGCGCCAGGAAAGCGGCGCCCATGTATGCAAATAGCGCCAGCGCCAATCCTGCGAAGAGCTTCTGCAGCAGCTGATACGATCCCCATGTCTGGATGCCGAGAATGAGGACGGCAATCCCGACCGTTATTCCGGTAACCGGAACTGGCAGGAAAAGGCGGAGCGCTGCCGCAATCGCTCCGATATCGGCCCCAGCCTCAATAATGTTCGCTACTAACACTCCGCTGATCAGCACGTACAAGAGCCAGCGCGGATAATAGTCGCGGATGATGGCTGCAATGCCTTTTCCCGTGAGGAGGCTCAGCTTGGAGCAGAGATACACAGTCGCCGCCATCATGGGGAAGGTGAGCGGAGCGGTCCACAAGAACGAGAAACCGAATGTGGCTCCGGCCTGTGCGTATGTCCCTACCGCGCACGGATCGTCATTGGCCGCACCCGTAATGATCCCGGGCAGAATGGAGCGCAGGAGAGAAGGCAACCGCGGATTTATCTTGCGCTTTTCGACAAGCGCCAGACCCGATCGCGAGGTCGAATCATCGTGCGCGAGTCTGTTTGAGAGAGGAGACAGAGTAAGAGACCATCGAACTAGATTTAGTGCCGCGGGTCTAGGATGCTGCCATCGTTATCCGGTTTGCATGCTGCTGGTTTCAATGGACATTTGATAATCTGTTCGGCAAGAGTTCGGCACCGAACCATAAAAAGGGATCAGCGCTCATCACAGATCACGCTATGAATGCTTTTTCAGGTGTTACTCCGATCCTGAACGTCAGGAACGTCACTGCCTCAATCGACTACTACGTGAACAAGCTCGGTTTCACCAAACGATGGGACTGGGGCGACCCGCCAACATTCGGTTGCGTGTCGCGAGACAACGTCTCGATTTTTCTCTGCGAAGGTGCGCAAGGCCAGCCCGGTACATGGATAATGATTTTCGTCGACAATGTTGACGAGCTTTATCAGGAGTACAAACAACGAGGAGCTAAGGTCCTGAAGCCGCCCACGAACATGCCGTGGGAGACTCGCGAAATGAATGTCCAAGACCTCGACCGGCACCGCATACGTTTTGGTAGCGACGCCACCGGGGCCGCTGATCCCAATGAAGTGAAGAGCTATTGGGACGAAGCCCAGTTTCCGGATCGATGAGTGGGGGCGCGAAGAAGTCTGGTTTCGGGCACGTAGTCGTGCTTCCGCGCGCGTTCTACGATCGCGATCCCAGACTCGTCGGTCCCGATCTGCTGGGCAAAGTTCTCATTCGGCGCGAAGGCCGCAGAACGCTCGCGGCCCGCATCGTGGAAGTCGAGGCTTACCTGGGCGCCGACGATCCCGCCGCGCACGCCTCAATTGGCAAGACTGCTCGTAATGCAGTTCTCTTCGGACCACCAGGGTTCGCTTACGTATATTTCATCTACGGGAATCACTATTGCCTGAACGTCTCATGCTTGCCGGACGGAACTCCGGGCGGAATTCTGTTTCGTGCTTTGGAACCGCTGGCAGGAATTCCTGAAATGTACAAGCTGCGTGGGATCGAAACAGACTCTGATTTGCGAAAGCTCACCTCCGGCCCAGGACGCCTGGCCGCAGCCTTCGGGATCACTCGCGACCGCGACAACGGAAAAGACATGACTACGTTGCGCTCCGACCTTTACATCGCCGATGACGGCACACTGCCGCCGCAAGCTCTCATCACGAAAAGAATTGGGATAACAAAGGCGGCCGACATGCCGCTCAGGTACATCGTGGCAGGCAACAGGTTCGTATCAGGAAGATAAAGGAAAGTGGAGGAGACGAGACTTTCAAGGTTTCGAAGGTTTCCAGGTTTTCAAAGTTCCTAAGTCACATGCAAAATTCAAGAACGCAATCAGAAACCTTGAAACATTGAAATCTTGAAACGAAACTGCACCTGAGACCCGGGCCTGAAACCTGAAAGCTGTCTTTCTCTATCCGCCCTTCTTTAATTCCACCAGCACTTGCCGCGCGATCTCTTTGAGCGTTTCAAACACGCCTACCCCTTGGAAAGCGACCGCCTCGACTACCGGTTCGCCTTTGCGCTGCAGTTCACGGGTGAGTGTATCCACCGGAAGAACGTTCGGCAGATCGCGCTTGTTCAGTTGCAGGACATAAGGAATGTTGTTGAAGTTATACCCGTGTTCCTTCAAGTTCGACATCAGGTTGTCGAGTGCCTCGGCGTTGGCGTCCATGCGCTCCTGCTGCGAGTCGGCAACGAACACAATCCCGTCCACCCCGCGCAGGATTAGCTTGCGGCTGGCGTCGTAAAACACCTGCCCGGGAACGGTATAAAGATGGATGCGAGTCTTAAAACCTCGCACTGTGCCAAGATCAAGAGGGAGGAAGTCGAAGAACAGGGTTCGCTCGGTCTCAGTGGCAAGCGAAATCATCTTGCCCTTTTGCTGCTCGGCGGTCGTCTGGTAGATGTGCTGAAGATTGGTGGTCTTCCCGCCAAGGCCCGCGCCATAGTACACGATTTTGCAATTGATCTCGCGGGCTGCGAAATTGATGAAGCTCAAGACTTTCCTCAGACGACGGATCGACCCAGATTACCTCTGCTCCCCCGCAAACTGCTGATAATGCGGGCCAAGCCTCTCCGCTGGATTTTTGGCTGTAACAATGGTTTATACCACAGCGAGGCACCGCAAGCGTGGTTACCGCCGTTACCGTTTAAGGCTCTGGCCTTTTCCTGAATTATCGAGCGGGCGGCGTTGGATAGTATCCATCGGGGGCTTCCACGTTTACACACGGACGAATCGAGGACCGGCAACTTGGGCGATCCACCAGAACCTCAAAAGTGCGATAACCGCCGTTTGGAGGAAGATTAGTCTTGTAGCCCAGGGTGTACTGATTGCGGGCATTCCCCATCGCCTCAGAATAAGCGTCCTCAATGCCCGTGCGTGTCATCTCGTTGAAAACCTGCCCGCCTGTGGTCGCGTTGACGTATTTCGGGAGAATGTCTGAGTAACCGAAGCGCGGCAGGTGCAGCTTCGACAGGGTGCGGTACCCAGGCACTCCGGACGAGACCCCAAGCGCGTACACCATGATGTTGTTGCTCAGCAGCACCCGAAGCACATCACGATAGCTGGCCTCGCTGCGATACTCGCGACCATCACTGATCACAAAAATAACTTTTCGCCTGGTTTTGTCACGTTTCGCCAAGTCAGTTGCAGCTCGCAAAATGGCGTCGTTCATCACGCGAGCCGGCTGCGGGGCTCCAATTGTCCTCGGCTGTCCGGGATCTACCGGCACTCCATTGATCACCGGACCTCCTGCCGCTATGGGGCCGCTCGTCACTGGAGGCCCATTGTTTTCTCCTCGCACGCTCTCCAGTTCGTCGAGCTTCGCAGTAAGCGCTGGCCCGACAGCACCCCAACCGGTTAGCCGTGTAACGGTATTGCTGTATGTGTAGATGGAGAGCTCATCGAACGTGCTGAATGCACCCTCAAGCGCCGGGAATGTGCGATTCACTTTTTGTAGATCAACATCCTTCATCCCGAGGTCAATAATCACGGCCGCCGAAATCGCGAATGGATCGGAGGTAAAGAGATTCAGTTTCTGCTTCTTCCCATCTTCAAGGACGGTGAAGTCTTTCGCGGTCAAACCCGGTACCAGATGGCCTGCTTCATCGGTTACGGTCACTGGAATGACCACCTGATTGGTTTGAACAATGATTGTGGGAATGTCGTCTTGTCCCGGCTCAGTCTCTTTCGTCGCCCCACCCTGCGGAACCGTGCGAATGTTGACCGGCGGCTTCTGGTTTGTTCGTTGCGGAGCGGGGCTGGCAGCCTCATTTGCCGGTACTTCCTGTGCTGGGGCTGCTTGCGGGGGCGGTTGTTGCTGAGGCGCCTGAGGCTGTTCCGGAGGAGCACTATCCGGCGGAGCCTGCGTGCTCGGAGGCGGGGTCGGTAACGGTTTCGCTGGTTGCACCGTAGATGGTGCATCCGGGATGTTCTGGTCCGGTTGAGGCGCTGTCGGGGCGTTAGCCGCGGACCCGCCGTTTTGTCCGCGTAGGAACGCAACACCCACATTCAGGAGCGCAACCACTCCTAAAATCACCAGAGTTTTCCGAAATTTTCCGCCCAGGGTACGCAATCGTTCCTCGCGCCTCTATGGAGTGGGATGCTTGGGTAAGCTGATTTGGTGCATCTAACCCGTAGAGAGATAGACTACCAGAAACCCCTGGGGACACATTTATGCTTCAGACCATCCGTTCGCGGTACGTACAGGTTCTTCTTACCCTGCTGGTTTTCATCGCGGGAACGATCCACCCGTACGCGCAAGATGTTCAGATGGTCCCCGACCAGACCGACCGCGATGCAGCCGAGAAGGCGCAGACCCACAAGGACGACACCGACCAGGAACCGGTTGCGACATTCAAGGCCCGCACCGACCTCGTCCAACTCTTCTTCAACGTGAAGGACAAAAAGGGCGGCCTCATTCCGCACCTGACAAAAGATGAGTTCGAAGTCAGCGATAACAAACAACCGCAGACGATCAAATACTTCACCGAGAATTCGAATCTACCCCTGACTCTCGGCATTCTGATCGACACCAGCGCCAGCCAGCAGAATGTGTTGGGCATGGAACAAACCGTCGGCGGTGCCTTCCTCAAACAGATTTTGACTCCCAAAGATCAGGCCTTTGTCCTCGACTTCAATATCGGCGTTAGCCTCGTGCAGGACTTCACCAACAGCGTTCGCCGTCTCCAGGACGCGCTGAATAGTGTCCGGATCAACAGTGGCGGCCAAGGTGCCGTCCCCGGCGTTCCCGGCATGGGCGGAGGTCCAGTGCCGACGATGGGGACTCCGAAGGGTACGCTGCTTTATGACGCTGTTTACCTCGCCTCGCACGATCAAATGGGCCAGCAGGTCGACCGTAAAGCCATGATCCTCCTGACCGACGGCGAAGACCAAGGCAGCCAGTACAAGGTCAAGGATGCGGTCGAAGCCGCGCAGAAAGCTGACACGATCGTGTACGTTCTCCTATGCGCCGATCGCGGCTTCTACTTTGGCGCAGGCGCAATGTACAGTGGGGACAGCGAGATGAAGAAGTTGACCTCCGAGACCGGCGGGCGCCTCATCGAAGTTGGCAACAAGCCGGAGAAACTGAAAGCCGCCTTCCAGCAGATTTCCGACGAACTCCGGAGCCAGTACAACATCGGTTATGTGCCGCTGAACTCCAAGCGTGACGGCAGTTTCCATCGCATCGATATCAAGTCAAAGCAGGGATACAAAGTGCAGTCTCGCAGCGGGTATTTTGCGATACCGGATTGAGAGGCGTCGTTCGTCCCTCGTCGTTGGTCGTTCGCAGAACTCAAGTACTCCCAGGGTCTTGTCGCGCGCTCACCCGGATAAAAAGCTGAACTGCGATTGTGCTACAAAACAGGCATGAGCTCAGGGAGCCTCATTTCAAAGCCTAAGGGGCCAACGACGATCGACCAACGACCAACGACGGTCGTTCTTCCCCACTGGCTTCAATCCCTCAACCGCGATGTCGTCTCCTGCACTCGCTGTCCGCGCCTCGTCGTCTACCGCGAGCAGATCGCGCGCGAGAAACGCCGCGCCTATCGTGACTGGGAATATTGGGGAAAACCGGTCCCCGGCTTTGGCGACCCAAACGCGCGCGTTCTGATCATGGGTCTTGCTCCCGGCGCCCACGGCTCCAACCGCACCGGCCGACCGTTCACTGGGGACGCCTCGGGCAACTTCATGTATCCGGTGTTGCACGAAACCGGGTTCGCAAATCAGCCGTGCGCCACTTCACGAGAAGATGGATTGGTGCTGAAAGATCTCTACATCACTGCCGCTGCCCGTTGCGCGCCTCCGGACAACAAGCCTCTCCCATGCGAACTGGCAAACTGCGCGCCCTATCTCGATCGCGAACTGGAAGGGTTGAAACGTCTGCAGGTGATCGTCGCACTGGGAAGAATTGGATTCGACGCATATCTGAATTATCTTAAGCGCCTCGGTAAACTCGACAGTAAAGCCGCATACATATTTGCGCATGGCGCAAAATACAAAATGCCCGACGGACGCACCCTGCTGGCGTCGTATCACCCGTCCAATCAGAACACGCAAACGGGAAAACTCACCCGCCCCATGTTCGTGACCATTTTCAAAGAGGCGGCGAAGCTCGCGCCGGTGTGAAGGCCGTTCCTCGAAAGGGTTCATTGGGCACGAGTAGAACCGTTGCCCCTTCCGTTCCGACAATCCGGCGCGCGTTAGCGCAACTTTGTCGCCGTGACTTCCAGCTGGAACTGCCGATTGGAGTTCGGATCATCCACGCTGCCGATCAGCATTGGCTTTCCAGTGATCAACAGCGTTGAGCCATTAATCTGGATTTGTCGCACCACCGGTTGGGAGTTAGGACCGTGACCCGCCGACTGAGCTGTGTCGAGATTGCTGATGTCACTGTTGACGTCGAGTCGAAGGTCGCCGCCGCCCTCAATTGCCAAGAATACCCATATTTTCGTACCCACATCCATGTACTGAAACTGAAGCCCATCATTTCCCAATGGCACTGGTACTCGTGTGCCTATCCTCAGCTCATTCCGGTTATTCGCAGTCAAGTCCAGAGAATAGTGCCGCGAGTTAATCTTCTTTCCTTCTTCCAACTCGTAGAAAGAGAAATCTAACCGAAAAGGCTGTACGGGCGGTCGGGCGTGCCGGTCTGTATTAGCGCTTTTGTCGGCAGTCGTCTTTTCCTGAGAGTTCTCGACAGTCTCCTGCGCGTGCATATTGCCTGGCAAGCAGCCAACAACTAAAAATGTTAAGACAAACAAAATTGCTACTTTTCGCATGCTGTTGACCTCATCTTTCTTCTATTGAGCTGACATCGAATCTTCTGCGGCTTCCTTTTGCGCCTGCTCTACTTTCTTCTGAAACTCATCCTGTTCTTTGGCGATTAACATCGCTTCCTTCGGATAGTGTTCGACATACTCGACAAGCATGAGTTCCTGCTCGCTCATCGGGCGCGGGGACGGAAATTGCTTCAATGCTGGTTCTGGTGCCAGTGCGACTGTCGCAGACGGACGACTTCGCTGCGGATGAAATCGCGGGCTTGAGAGTGTCTGCTGGCCAGGCGAAGTTGGCGTGTGGGGAGTCGTCTGCCCAGGCGCAAGCTTCACAGCCACGTTTTGGCGGTATGCTCCACGGCGCGAAGTGCCGATCCACACGCTCAAAATGACGACGACGGCGGTTACAACTGCCACCCAGGCCCAGCGAATGCGGAGCGGACTTGGACTCGCCGCAAGCCTCGCCAGAACCCTTCCTTCCAGTCCCGCTCGGGGCGCGACCTCGCCGTAGTGCCTCAGTGCCCCATCCAGCAACTCGTCGAATTGATCTCTATCGCTTAGTCCCATGGTTCACTTCCAGTGCTTTCAACTTCTCTTTCAGAATCTGCCTTGCTCGAAACAGCCGCGATCGCACTGATGCTTCACTTGTCTCCAGCACCCCGGCGATCTCTGCTGGCAGCAATTCCTCGACAGTCGACAATCTCATCGCATCGCGCAGCGATTCCGGCAAGGTCGCGATCAACGACTCCAGAATTATCGCCATCTGATTGCTCGCAGCCACTTCCTCCGCGGTCTTCCCACCCGCGCGTATTTCCGCGGCCGCATTCTGCGCCTTCGTCTGACTCAGCGAAACCGCAGGCCGCTTCTTCGCCTGCTCGACGGCCACCCGCCATGCGATCCGCGCAATCCACGTCTTCGGATCATCAACACCCTCGAGCTTCCGCCGATATCGCAGGACCCGCAGAAACGTCTCTTGCGTCGCATCTTCGGCGTCGTAATGGTTCCGCGATACCGAATACGCAATCCGGTACACCAGCGTGGCATGCTCGCGGACGGCGGCCTCCAGCGCATCTTCGTTCGTCGCGGTCATCAGCAGAGCGTTTTGGGTGAGGGCCTGTTCTGTCACTTTTCCCTTCCCTCAATGATGAAGACCGTCTCCCACCTGAATTCGTTCGCCATTATTTCAGGAACGCGAAATTGTCGAAAACTTGCCTGCAACAACCGGCAAGGCTGAGGAGGAGTATCATCTCGTGTTCCCGGAATTCCGGTGCCCACTCTTTAGCGTTTTCGGAGGAGTGGCGAAGTCTCTAATGAGGGGTCCTGAATGCGCAGAACACTTATTCTATTGTTTGTACTGTCTTCTTTGTCCTTCGCCCAAACCGCTGCCACTCCTGATGCCGCCACTTTTGCGGCAGAGTTGATGCGTTACGAAGCGCATCCCAACATTGTCTACCGCGCCGCCAACAACTACGAGGCAAAGCTCGACGTCTACACGCCCGCGGAAGCTACGCCGGCGTCAGCACCCACTCCGGTTGTTGTTGTCATCCACGGCGGCGGATGGATTGCCGGCAGCAAAGAAGAGCGCGTGCTCGAAATGATGCCGTACTTGCAAATGGGATTTGCCGCGGTGAATGTCGAATACCGGATGGCGCATGTGTCACTGGCTCCGGCGGCGGTTGAAGATTGCCGCTGCGCATTGCATTGGGTGTTCGCCAACGCAAAGAAGTACAATTTCGATCCCAATCGGGTTGTGCTGCAAGGCGGATCGGCGGGAGGCCACCTCGTCCTCATGACCGGCATGGCGACGCCCGCGGCTGGTTTCGACAAGCAATGCTGGACAGATGCTGACAACGTCTGGAGCGAAAACCCGGGCACCGACAAGGATCCGCGCGTTGCCGCCATCGTGAACTGGTTCGGCATCGCGGACGTGGTCGATGAACTCCATGGCGCGAACGCCAAGGGATACGCCGTGGTCTGGCTCGGCGATCAGGCCAACGCCGATGCCATTGCCAAGCGCGTTTCGCCCATCAACTACGTCAACAAGAACAACCCGCCCATCATCACCATTCACGGCGACAAAGACGCGCTTGTACCTTATGAGCAGTCAGTCCGCCTACACAAGGCGCTCGATGCCGCTGGAGTCACGAATCAGTTACTGACCATGCCCGGCGCCGGTCACGGCGGCTTCTCCTACGAGCAAAATCAGAAGGCATGGGGCGCAATCCGGGAGTTCTTGAGGAAGAATGTGAAGGGGCTGCAGGATGCGTCGTCGTCAAAATAGAACTCGACAGATCATGACAAATAAGAATTGACGAGGCGGCTTCCGAAGAGCGCCTCACCGAGTTCTCGAAAAGCGCTCGAAGGCGCAGTCGGCACAATCGTCAACACATTTCACTTTCTGGTTTTTCTGTGACACAAAGGATTAGGGACGACTCGACGTGGTCACCTCACCACGGCGCGCCGCCTCGATGGTCGCGACGTCGATCTTCTTCATCGTCATCATCGCCTCGAACGCACGCTTGGCCTCGTCGCCGCCCGCCGCGAGAGCGTCAGTGAGTGCGCGAGGAGTGATCTGCCAGGAAAGACCCCATCGGTCTTTGCACCAACCGCACGCGCTTTCCGCACCCCCATTGCCGACGATCGCATTCCAGTAGCGGTCCGTCTCTTCCTGACTCTCCGTCGCGATCTGGAAGGAAAAGGCCTCGTTGTGACTGAACGCCGGGCCGCCGTTCAGGCCGAGGCAAGGGATGCCAACAACCGTGAACTCCACAGTCAGCACATCACCCTGCTTGCCGCTAGGGTAATCACCGGGAGCATTGTGAACCGCAGTTACTTTACTGTCCGGGAAAGTGGCGGCGTAGAAACGCGCCGCCTCAAGCGCGTCCTTGTCGAACCAGAGGCAAATCGTGTTCTTAGGCTTCATGTTCTATACCCCGTCTCAGTGGGATTTGGATTCTTGTCTGATGATCTGAAGCGGGTTGGCGTTTCATGTTGTGGGAACTGATAGCTTCTCACCCTACGACCACTGGCTCCGGCTGAAGCCTTACTCCCCAAGTCTTGTCAACCCGGCGCTGAATCTCATCGCGAAGTGCAAGCACTTCTGCTGCAGTGGCACCGCCGCAGTTCACGATCGCCAAGGAGTGTTTGTTTGAGATGCCGACTCGGCCTTTTACATAACCTTTGTGGAATCCTGAATTCTCCACCAGCCACGCTGCGGAAACTTTGCTCTGCTGCGCCAACGCCGGATAGCTCGGAACTTTCAGTCGGCGCTCAGCCGCTTTCTCCGACAGGCGCTTGTATTGGTCCGCGGAAAGCACCGGATTCTTGAAGAATGATCCCGCGCTGCGGCTGTCCGGATCATTAGGATCGATGACCATTCCCTTGCTGGCGCGGATCTTTAGAACGGCTTCACGAACGTCGCTTAGGGACGGCTTACGCTCGTGACCCGCAAAATACTCCTGCAGATCGGCATAGCGCAGCAAAGGTTCGGCCTCCGGCCTCAGTTCGTACGTGACCCGCAAAATGATGTGCCGTCCACGCTCACCCGTGTTGAAAATACTTGAGCGATACGCGAACCCGCATTCGTTGTCCTTCAATTCGCGTACTCGACCCTCGCGCAAGTCAAACGCGAGAACTGAACGAATGGTTTCCGAAACTTCTTGCCCGTACGCACCGACATTCTGCACGGGCGTCCCGCCGACACTTCCGGGAATCCCACTCAGGCACTCGACTCCGCCATATCCTCGACCCACGCAGAATGTCACGAACTCATCCCAATTGACGCCGCCTCCGACGTTCAGAACCGCCAGCGGGGAATCTTCGATCCCCAAGATCGCTACGTGCAGCACCAGTCCATTGAATCCCTCGTCAGCGACAACCACATTGCTTCCGCCGCCGAGCACAAACAATTTCAGCTGCCGATCTCGCGCGAAAATTACGGCCTGCTTAACTTCTTCAACGCTTGTGACGGCACAAAAGTACCGCGCGCTTCCGCCGACGCCCAACGTCGTCAGCGGCGCAAGCCGCACGTTCTCCTGGATCTGCAGTTCGGGGCTGGTCATCAATCGCCTTCAATATACTGGGAAATAACGATTTGTTGTTGATGACGAGAAGGGCACTTCCACGTTAATATTTGATCAATTCAGGGGTAACTCCAACCGTCCAAACTTAAGGGGGCTTATGTATCCGGAAATCATGGTGATTCCCATGCGCGAGGAATTGAAGCGGCTGGGAATCCAGGAATTGAAGACTGCTGCCGAGGTTGACCGTGAGCTCAGTTCGCCGCAGGGAACTGCGATGGTGGTGGTCAATTCCGTTTGTGGCTGCGCCGCCGGCCGCATGCGTCCCGCCGTGCGTATGGCGCTGCAGAACTCTGCCAAGCCGAAGCGTATGTACACCGTATTCGCCGGACAGGACGCCGAAGCTACCGAGCGCGCCCGCGCCTACTTCACTGGACGTCGTCCGTCGTCACCTTCCATTGCCATTCTCCGCGATGGGCAACTCGTTCACATGCTGGAGCGGAGCGACATCGAGCATCGCGACTCGGCTGACATCGCGACCGAACTGAAGCGCGTGTTCGATCAGCACTGCGACGCATCCGCTTAGCCGGGATATCGCCCGCGCCGAAGCTTGAAACCACACGGAGTTCGACAGAGTCAGCACGGAGCTTGGTTTGAGCAACTTTGGCCAAGTGACCTCTGTTTTTGATCGAGAGATTTCAGTTCGGAGTGAAACTGTACTTCTGATTCGATCGCGATAATCCGCCCGCTGGGCGTAACCTGACTGCAACGGGCGGTTCGTTTTGTTGCGGCATCTCGTTTCCGTCCTTCAGGTTCCGATTTCCCAAGCAACCCGGACTGCGTTCGTCTCGTCCGACATGCGACGGAGGAGACAATGAGAGCACGATTCCCAATTCTGCTGAGTACGGCATTGCTAAGTTCGCTTCTGGTGTTTGCACAAGAGAGCCCAGATAAAGGCCCGGCGACGGTGGACCGGACCGCAAA
>Ga0068856_100005350_pt1 | contig 12669 bp, 10 predicted proteins | sample KBSCornC62_FD_66595 | JGI IMG/M metagenome (GOLD analysis project Ga0068856, IMG submission 66595) | Corn rhizosphere microbial communities from Kellogg Biological Station, Michigan, USA - KBS Corn C6-2 | ecosystem: Host-associated > Plants > Roots > Rhizosphere > Soil ...
CTGTAGCTATCTCTCCGCGATTTAGTTTCCACACCTTTGCTGCATTTTGGTTGAGCGATTGATAAAGTTCCCCATCACTAAGCAGTCTCGTCCTTCGGGCAACCCGCAAATGTTCCCAAATATCCCAGTTGCTTGTTAAAGTGGAATCTGTGCCGAAGAGTATATTGGTGTGTTTGATCAAAAGGTTTACCGGCGCCGTTTTATCAAGCAAAAAATAATTCGACTGCGGGCACCACACCACCGCCGCAAACTTTTTTGCCTGGCTTTCCGACATCGCGACCGCATGAACGCCGATTAATTTTCGCTTGAGCAGGTTCCACCAGGCCAGCTTTTCAATTTCACTAAACGACAGCCAATCGTCTCCCTCTCCGACATGGACGTTAACGGGTATCCGTTTATTGAAAGGATTGTTCAATTTTAGTTTCCAGCTACGTTCAAAATGCACCGAATGCAGGCACTGGCTTCCTTCGAAAATGGAGATCAGGTCGTCCTTCAAACCCGATGATTCACCATGATTCACAACTGTGGTAACCCCGCAAAGCAGGTTTTTAAACACGCCCCATTCCGACCGTAACATAGCCGGTATTCGCGATATAGCGGCAATTTCGTCCTTATAGTTTATATGGATATACTTGCCCCATTCGGTATAGTTGCTATAAAATTTGCCGGCAAATTGCGGGAAAATATTAAAATCCAGGTGGTCATGCGAGTTGATGAGGCCAGGGAAAACAATGGCGCCGTCGAAGTTTATAGCGTGCCCGTCTGCTGTATCATTCATTGCCGGGCCTGAGATGTCCGCTATTTTATTATCAACAACCCTTATGCTTACAGGTTCATCGCTACCGGCCAGTTTTAAATTATTCAGGATCATCACACCCTCCTGAAATGTATCCCGTAAATAACAGGGAAACCTTTAAACTTTTCATACACATGCAGGGCGTTTTGCGCCTTGTAATAATGCATTACCGTTTCATCTATCTTTTTTTCCGTTTCGCAAACCGGTTCGAATTCGTTCCTTAATAGAATGCTTTTAATAACGTCGACCGAGTGAACAAAATTCCTGACGGCTATTTGTTTATGCTCGTGCTTAAACGTCCTTTTTCCGCCGAAGGCGAGCGCATCGGGATGAAAATCGGTAATGATAATATCGCCGGTATATTTAGTTATCCGGCACCAGGTCTCCAGCGCTTCCTCTATATTTTCAATATGGGCTACCGTTAATGTGGAAAGTATAACATCATAAGTATAATCGGCAATAGCGGAAAAATGGTTGTCGGTAATTACGCTGGTTAGCGCATTCGGGTATTTTCCGGTCAATTTGTGTAGCATGCCCGGCGAAACATCGAAACCGGTTAAACTGAATGGTTTTTTTGCAAGTATTTTAGGCCAATGCCGTCCGGTTCCGCAGCCGATGTCAGCTACATTTTTGTTTTGGAGGTCAATGCCGCCCAGCAGTTTTGAGAAGAGTAACTCGTCCAGGTCGAGCATCAGGTTGCCCGGTTGCGAATCATAATTTGCAGACCAGATATCGTAGGCCTCTACAACTTCGTGTTCCTTAACAGCCGGGGTAAAAACCCGTTGCTTAATATAATTTGTTAATGATCTGATCAAGGTTGATATATATAATTGATAAACAAAAAAGCTTTGCTGTATAAAACGAAATACGACGTATGGGCATTAATGGTTGCTCCATCAATATTATTTCCCAATAAGGCAACCCTTACTTTTTCGCCGGCGTATTTGATATAGGTAGTTATTTGAAATTGTTTATTGGGTTTGTTGTTTATTGTGGTCCCCGTAAATGTGGGTAAATACCGGCGGGATAGTTCCTGCCGGTATTGCGGGGATAGGTTGATTTAATTTACACCGTGAATTTATAAAATGAATAAAATAATACTGTTCAATCCCAAAAGCGCCGAAGGGAAGTATCGTATCCCAAATTCTATACTAAGCATCGCTGCATCGATTGAAGGTAAGTATGAGTGGACCATTGTTGATGGTAATCGCGACCCTGATCCGCTGGAGGTAATGGATGCTTATTTGAGGACCGGCGAATATAAATATCTTGGGTTTACCGTGATGCCGGGGCCGCAGTTAAAACAATCTATCCCTTTTGCTAAGGCCATAAAAAAAAGGTATCCGGCTACTAAGATGATATGGGGAGGGTATTTCCCCTCAACACAATCAAAAGTTGTCCTTGATTCGGGCTATGTGGATTTTGTGATCAATGGGCCGGGCGATCATGCCTTTCCGGCTTTGATTGACGCGCTCGAATTTAATAAGCCATATGAATTTATAAAAAACCTGATCTACAAAGCCGGCGACCAGGTAGTTAAAACGGTTAAGGAAGACCTGTTTGAGCAGGATCCCCTGCCGCCGCTGCCGTATGACAAGTTAAATAACATTTATCCTATCAAAAAATATCTCGGCAAAACTTTCCTGGGCGAAAAAACACTGGCCTATCATTCAAGCATCGGCTGCCCGTTCACCTGCTCCTTTTGTGCGGTAGTGCCGATATTCGAGGCGCGATGGAAAGCAAAATCGGCGCAGAATGTTTACAACGATATTAAATACATCAAAGATAACTGGGGCGCTGATGCTATTGAGTTTCATGACAATAACTTTTTTGTTTCAGAAAAAAGAACCGTTGAGTTTGCAAGGCTAATCAAACCTGAAAAGATGTCGTGGTGGGGAATGGCGCGCATAGATACCATGGACAAGTTTAAGGATGAATCGCTGGCCCTCATACGCGAAGCGGGTTGCAAGATCATTTTCTTTGGCGCCGAGAGCGGCAATAACCTGATCCTGAAACAATTAGATAAGGGCGGTACCCAAACCGGCGACCAGATCATCCGGTTTGCCGAACGATTGAAAAAATTCGACATCATCCCTGAATATTCATTCGTTTTAGGTACACCGGCGCCAACGCCTGAACAAGTGCAGGCTCAGATTGATTTTGAGATAGATTTCATAAAACAGGTAAAGGCGGTTAACCCCCGCACCGAAATCGTATTATATACCTATAGCCCGGTGCCGACTGAAGGATCTGCTTTGTTTAAACAGGTGCAGGCGCTGGGCTTTAAATACCCCCAGGTACTAGAGGATTGGGTAAGCCCTGCATGGGAAAATTTCGACATGCGTAAAAACCCCCTGACACCCTGGTTAACGCCTGAAATGATAGATCAGATAAGGAATTTTGAAACAGTTTTGAACGGGGTGTACCCTACGGTTACCGACATACGCCTTGGTCAGCTAAAAAGAAGGGCCATCCAAATTGTAGCAGGACTTAGATATAAGGCAAATATTTACAAATACCCCTACGAAATAAAGCTATTGCAAAAAGTTTGGAGATACCGGCAGCCGGAAATACAGGGTTTTTAATTGATGGGCCATGGATACGATTGAATATGATAAGGAAGAGGCGGATGAGCAAACACCGGATGGCGGCTTTGGCGATATTTATATTGGCACCCGTTACCAGGAAAAACGCCTGTTAAGCGATGGCCAGGTAATGTTTTTACCCGATATAGAGCCCACCCATATTCATTATAAAGAATGGCTGCTCAGAAAACGATCGGCCTTGCGACTGGTAGATTATCTTTCAAAGAAAAATGAACCCCTGACTATTTTGGAGATTGGATGCGGAAATGGCTGGCTTTCGTCAAAATTATCAGCAATCCCCGGAGCACACGTTACTGGCCTGGATATTAACCAGGTTGAAATATTACAGGCTAAAAGGATATTTGCCAAAAACAACTTAAAGTTTATTTGGAGTGGTTTTGAGCCAGCAATATTAAAGGGAAAAAAATTTGACATCATTTTATTTGCGGCTTCCATCCAATATTTTTCTTCGGTAAAGGAAGTGCTCGAAAATGCGTTCCCCTGCCTGGCTGATGATGGCGAGATACACATTATGGATACTCATTTTTATAAGCCGGAAGAACTAAAACTGGCGGTTCAGCGGACTGAAAACTACTATAAGGAATTGGGTTACCCCGAAATGACGGCCTATTACTTTCACCACTGCATCAATGATATAAGGCAGTTTAAGCATACCATATTAGTAAACCCGTCAAGTTTGCTAAATCGTATCGGAAGAAAAGAGCCTTTTTATTGGATAGCTGTTACCCGGTAATTGTTATGGAACTGCAATCGATATACAATACCTACAAACGGTACCGTACTTTGCAAACCGGTACAATAAGCGCATTGCCGGTGGTTATACTGATGCCGCATAGCGCCTGCAATTGCCGTTGTGTAATGTGCGATATCTGGAAGGATAATAAAAACCTTAAGCAATTGAACGAAGAGGACATTTCGGGCCTGATGGATTCGTTAAAAAAGTTCGGGACGCAGCAGGTGGCCATGTCAGGGGGAGAAGCCTTGCTGAATACTAATTTTTTTAAGCTTTGTGAGATCCTCAAAAAAGAAAATATTAAAATAACGTTGCTGTCAACTGGGTTGTCGATCAGGAAAAATGCCGACGCGTTACTAAAATGGGTAAACGAAATAATTGTTTCGCTGGATGGCGACGAGCCACTGCATGATGCGATCAGGAATGTCCCCGGCGCATTTAGTAAGTTGAAAGAAGGGGTTGAACATATTAAATCTCTCAGTCCAAAATACAAGATCAACGCCCGGACGGTTATTCACCGGCTTAATTTCAGGAACTGGGAGGCTATAATCAACGAAGCAAAAATAATGGGCATCAACCAGGTAAGTTTTTTACCTGCGGATGTGAGCAGCCACGCCTTTAACCGGCAAATGGCATGGACCGAACCCAAACAGCATGAAATATTAATTTCGGAGAAGGAGCTGCCTGAATTACAGGAAGTGATTTCCCGGATAAAGGACCAGCACGCTGATTTTACGTCCAGCTTTATCGCGGAATCACCCGAAAAAATTCAGCAGGTGTACCAGTATTATGCAGCATTTTACGGACTCAATCCATTTCCGTTTAAAAAATGTAACGCGCCGTGGGTATCAGCGGTAATTGAGGCAGACGGCAGCGTACGCCCTTGCTTTTTTCATGATACGATAGGAAACATCAGGGATTCGTCCTTAGAAAATATATTGAATAGCAAAGAGGCGGTCACTTTCAGGAAAACGCTGAATATTGCCACAAATTCCACCTGTGTAAAATGTGTATGTTCGTTAAATTTGTCGCCGTTAGCAAAGCTCGCCTAATTTATAAAGTATGAAAAGTATCCTTTTCACCCATTCTTACTTTTTACGCTTTGATCCAAAGCAGTGGCAACTGGGGCAGCCTTACCCGCCTTTGGGTACCTTGTATGCTGCGGCATTAATGCGCGAGAATGAGTACAAAGTGGAGCTGTTTGATACCATGTTTGTAAACGATCCTAAGCAGGTCGGGCCGGTTATAACCGGTAACAAGCCAGATTTTTTTGTGATTTATGATGACGGGTTTAACTACCTTACCAAAATGTGCCTCACCAACATGCGCGAGGCTGCCTTTAATATGTGTAAAGTTGCAAAAGCTAATGGGTGTACGGTTATAGTATCAAGCTCAGATTCAACCGACCGCTATACGGAATACCTGCAGGAGGGGGCTGATTTTGTTATTATCGGCGAAGCCGAACACACCTTACTCGAATTGACACGGCGCATTAACGAAGGCTTGGATGACCACTCCAATGTGATGGGTTTGGCTTATGTGCAAAACGGGAAAGCGGTTAAAACACCTGCCCGCCCCGTTTTAAAAGACTTAGATAGCTTACCCCTGCCGGCCTGGGATTTGGTTGACATGGAACAATACCGGCAAACCTGGCAACAAAGCGCCGGGTATTTCTCGCTTAATATGAGCACAACCCGCGGCTGCCCGTTTAAATGTAACTGGTGCGCCAAACCCATATACGGTAACCGTTACAATTCGCGCAGCCCGGAGAATGTCGTTGCTGAAATTAAGTTCCTTAAGGAGCGTTACCAGATGGATCATATCTGGTTTTGCGACGATATTTTTGGCCTAAAACCCGGCTGGGTGAAGGAATTCGCCGCCCTTTTAATAAAAGAGAAAATAAAGATCAGGTTCAAGATACAGTCGCGGGCCGATTTGCTGGCGCATGCGGAGACGGTGGAGGCGCTTGCCGCCTCGGGCTGCGAAAACGTATGGATAGGGGCGGAGAGTGGCTCACAAAAAATACTGGATGCAATGGACAAAGGCATCACGGTTGAACAGATTCGGGAGGCCACATTTTTAATGAAACAGCATAGCATAAAACCTTCATTTTTTATCCAATTTGGTTACCCCGGCGAGTTAAAAGACGACATTCAGTTAACAATTAACATGATCAATGAGCTGCTGCCATTTGAGATCGGTATCTCCGTCTCGTATCCCTTACCCGGAACGGTTTTTTATGAGAAGGTGAAAAACGATCTCAAGAAGAAAACCAACTGGACAGACTCGGACGAAATGGCTTTGATGTTCCATAACACCTTTCCGCCGTCTTATTATAAACAATTGCACCGGTATGTTCATCAAAACTATCATAAGCACCTGGCAAAGAATAGTCTCGCCAAACTGGTGCGGAACCCGCTCGATATCAACGCCAAAAGTTTAAGGAAGGCTTTGTCGGTTTTTTACCACACGCCGGCTGCGTTTATAGCAGGTTTGAAATTGAAGCTGGAGGAAGTAGCCGGATGAAAGTGACTGCCGCAGACATAAATGAACAGCTGGCGCAAAAAGCATTCAGCGCCCAGTCGGCAGGGTTTGACGAAATTTATTCAAACAATACGATAATCAATTATAAAAGAGACCGGGTGCGGAAGCATGTTTTACAATACTTAGCGCCTGCCAGTAATATATTGGAGTTAAACAGCGGTACAGGCGACGATGCTATTTTTTTTGCGCGAAACGGGCATAAAGTGCACGCCACTGACATTTCCATAGGGATGCAGCGTGAATTGGCGGAAAAGGTAAAAAAAAACGGCCTGAATGCCACGATAAGTAATGAGTTGTGCTCCTACACCAATCTTAGTCAGTTAAAACGCAAAGGGCCTTATGATTTGATCTTCTCCAATTTCGCAGGACTAAACTGTACAGGTGAATTGGATAAAGTGCTGGCATCATTTGATCCACTGTTAGAGCCCGGCGGCATTGCAACGCTGGTTATTTTGCCAAAATTTTGCCTCTGGGAAACACTGCTGGTTTTTAAGGGGAAATTCCGGACGGCGTTCCGCAGGTTTTTCAGCGGTAATGGGAGGAAGGCCCATGTGGAAGGGACTTATTTTAAGTGCTGGTATTACAACCCATCCTTTATCGTTAACGAGCTCCAACCTAATTTTCAACTGCTCGGCGTCGAGGGTCTTTGCACCGTTGTGCCCCCATCGTATATTGAAGGATTTGCCGAAAAGTATCCTCGTGCTTACGAATTCCTTAAATCGAGGGAAGATAAACTGAAGTCTCGTTGGCCCTGGAGATATATTGGCGATTATTATATCGTTTCGCTCAGGAAAACGAGCTGATGGTTGAGCGGTCCGTTAATGCGCCAGGGCACTTTCATATTCTTTTAAAAGCCGGGATACTTTGTGCTCATACCTTAAAAGCAGGTTTCCCTGGAAATTTTTTGGATCCGGTTTTGAGAAATGTTTACCGGTAACCATTCCGAGTACTATCCCGTGGCTGTTGAGCTGATGATTAAGTGTTTTTCTGAGCCATCTGCCTGCGGTAATTTTCATTAGCATACTGTCGGTCGCGTTACCGGCAGCGGTGTTAAACAGCCACTCGATACTCCGCTTAAAAAAGCGTGCTTTTACTGGTTTGGCCGAAGCCACGCGCAAGTGCTTATTTGGCAGGAAATCCCTGGTCCAGCTATTGGCGCTATAAAATTTTTCAAAAAAGATGTCGCCCTCTAATGGTATAAGCGTGCCGATCTCGATGGCGGTATAAATGTTCTTTTCGGTGATTTCCAGCTGTTGTTCGTCAACATAGTAATTCATGCAAAAAAAGTGCTCCTTGTTAACCAAAAAGGTCAATTTTTTAAAGCAGTGCATAATAGTCCGGGCTATCCAAAGGCGGTTTTTAGCCGTTATAATGAACAGGTCCACGTCTGAGTGCTCGTCCGCAAAATTTTTAGACAATGAGCCCGAGATCGCTATCCCGCGTACATAAGGAAAGCGGATTAGTATGCTGCCCACCTTTTTTGCTACCTTTATTAATTCGTCGGCCCTTTTATTTCCTTCGATCCTACGGACAGCTAAGTAATGATCGTTCTTTAAAGTATAAAATCTGTCGAACTGGTAAATCATGCCGCCGGCAACCAGGCATTTCAGAGCGTCATCAAAAAAATCATAGGAGTATTTGTTTTTCAGGAATAAAAAGATCTCAGCCCGGGTTATCGGGTAATTAAACATGTCAAAATAGGCCAGTGTCGCTAATATATTTTGTTTAATTTCCGACAAGTTCTTATTAATTAAGGGGTAAGGTATATTTTGCATCAATCAATTCTACATAATGGATTCCTATATAATCAGGACGGTTCAATTTATCGTTTGGTTGCCTTTGTTCGAAATATTTATACGTGTAGAAAGCTTTCCGTCTCCAATAAAAGGTCGTTCTATTTCATCAATTCAAGGCTGTATTCCTCCGGCTTTTGACTTGAAGCTTTCATCACACCTTCAACAAACACCTGCTTCTTTATTTCGCTCGAAAACGTGAAAAACGTAAAGAAAAACGCATAAAAAATGATGCCCTTATCCACATCGAGCAAATTTTCCGAAAATGAGACAGCTGCAATTAACAGCATGAAAGTGAAAAAAAGAAGATCCTTTTTTCGGAACGAAATGGTAAAACCAAATGCGAGCGTACCTAAATAAACCAGCAGCCCGATAAGGCCCGATTTTAGTGTTATGCTCAAATATTCGCTGTGTGTATTCAGCCTGTTTAAATAGGAGTCATACAGCTTTTTATTAAAAAAGCCATCCTGCAAAAGGCCGATCTCGGAACCCGCGCCATAACCTATTACGGGCGACTTCTTTATTAACTCCATCGTCACTCCCCACCGCGCCAGCCGGCTATCGGATGTTTCACCTATTGTAGGTGCAGCCATGTCGAGCTTCAATTCATTTATATATCGTTCCCTGAAGGCGCCCATATTCCAAATTCCAAAAGCGATCACAGCAAACAAAGCCGCAGACCCCAAAATAAACTTTAGCCGTGCACGCCCTTTTAGTAAGAACCAGGGGAAAGCTGCATTCACAGCAATAATTGATACAATAAAAATCGCTTTCGAACTCAACTGTATCAGCCCGGCGGTCAATATCAGGCTGCACATTAAATAAATCACTTTGTTAAGCAACTTCTTTTCCGTCGTTAAAACCGATAACATGTAAACCAGCGCCAGCAACACCTGCATCGAAAAAAAAGTGGCGTGTATATCTATCGGCAGCGAAAAATTATGATTTGTAAAGGCGCCGGTAAAAATGTTTAACGCTGGTAAATGATAATGCTTGATCGTGATAAACGCGTCGGCATATAGGCAGGCAATGGTTACCGTGCAAACCAGCGAAAAGGCCATGAATAATTGGTCCCGGTATTTTTTCAGGTCGAGCGGATTAAGGCAAAACAACAACGGTATTATCAAAATTGTGATTTGTTTGCCCCATTCATTAAACGCCCCGTCCCGGTTTATGGAATAAATCGTACTAAACAAAGTGATAAAAAATACCGATTGCAAAGCGAAGGTCCGTAGTTTAAAAAAGGGCTTAATATTACTTCTGTTGAGGTGGATGAGGGTATGAACAGTATAGCTTATCAGGATAAGATGGCTGTAAAACATATTAAACGGCAAGCTGGCCATTAGTAAAACCAAATGGTAAAAACTTATTTTATTAGTCAGGCTGTCATTTATGCGAAATAATCCGTGCATGGTTTGCATTGTGGTGACACTCTAAAATAAATTCTTCGTACTGCTGGATAATTTTCTCCCAATTAAACTGGTATTTAATTTTTTGCAGGTTGTTACTTACCATAACTTTTTCTGTTTCCTTCCGCTGCACGGTTTCAACCAGGGTGCGGACCTCGTTCGAATTCGAAAAATAAAAGGCATCCGCATGTAATACCGATTTGTTAAACGGGTTGTTGTGGGCCGCGATCAGCGCCTCGCTTGCCATTGCCTCCAGCAAAGATGGATTTGTACCCCCGACGCTGTGTCCATGAAAATACAGGTACGAATTATTTTGCAGGGAGCGCACTTTTTCGGTGTCAAAAATTCCCCCCTTAAATTCGATGCGGGTATCGTTTTTAAATTTGTGGGTGATGAATTTCCCGAAACGGTTGCCGGTATCACCCAGCACTTTGAATTTCCGCGGCGAACTGCTGGTGTTGAAACCCTCCAAAATGGTTTCTATATTATTTTCGGGTTCCATCCTGGCCATCAGTAAAAAATAATCTTCCTTCAGCGCCTCGCTGCCTTCCACCTGCTCACGTTCCACATCCGAAAACAGATCGGCGCCATAGGGTATATACTTACTGTTGATGTTATATTTTTCGCCCAGGTATGATTTAATCACCAGCGAGTCCGAGATATAAAACTGGCTGTACTTAACGGCAAGTTTTTCGGCATATTTTAAAAAACGCTGTACATTTTTTGAATATTTCGATCGCTTCCATTCTAACCCGTCCATATTGGTGATGATGGTGCTGTTTTTGGGATATAATTTGCCCCACACCGAGCTGCTGGTGTAGCCCATGATCAGCACCACGTCGAAATTTCTTTTTTGAGCGTCAAGCAGGCAATTAAAGTCGTAAACAAACTGGCCCGCTGCACCCACCAGGTATTCAGGATCATAACAATGCCTTATCTCCACACCATGCCAGTCGCTGTCCTGATAAGGGTGATTATGGGAATTATAAATAGTTACCGAATGCCCCCTTTTAACAAGACCCTCCGAAACATATTCGGATATATGCTCAAACCCCCCGTAGTGGTTGGGGACACCTCTTGTACCTAAAATCGCTATTTTTAATTTCATGCTGTCGCTGCTAAGTGATATGCTTTCAGTGTTTTTATTGCTGCCTGTTTCCAGGTGTATTGCTCGTGTATTTTTTGTTGTAAATGTTCATTTATTGGCGCGGCGCTTGCTTTTTCAACCGCGGAAAGAATGCTTTGGGGTTTTGCAGGGTCGCAGTAAAAGGCGTCGTTCCCAAAATATTCCCTGGTGTCGCCTTTGTCTGTTATCACAATATTGCAGCCCATCGCCGCCGCCTCTATCGAGCTCAGTCCTGTCGTTTCAAACCAGCTGGGTAAAACATGTACCCCTGCGCACTGGTAATAGTGAACCAGTTCCTCCTGCGATACCCGGTCGATAAAAGTGATATTCCCAGCTGCCGCTTTTCGGCACTCGTCATAATAGCCCGCCTGGTTGGGAGCAGCAGTGCCGATAATTAATAAGCGGAACCGGGTATTATTTAATGCCTTAATAAGGTTCAGTTGATTTTTAATGCCCTCTATCCTTGCCGCACATATCACCAACTGCTCGTCCCTTTTTACCGTCCCGTTAGTTTTAAAAACTTTGGGGTTAATGCCATTGGGTATTACCATGTACGCCGCTTTACTTGAATAGTCGTGCTGTATCCGCTGGTATTCAGATTCGGAATTAGGGAGCAGCATCGCCGCATTGTTTAATATTTCAATAATGCTTTTGCGCTGCCCTTTCCACGTATACGATATGCTTGAAAGATGGTCTTTTCCCGTAAGCCACCTGGCCATTGTTTTTACATATTCAATCCCGTCAGTTTGTAAAAAACTAAATAATTTCCCAAGCCCTTTACGGTGGTTCTTATCATATTCGCCGTAATTAACCAGTATGGTTGATACCACGAAGGGCTTATTTGCTTTTTTACTGTGATGCAGGATGTCCGCCGGCCGCACCAGGTTAAAAAAATGCAGCAAATCGTATTGATCATATTGTATGGTTTGGTTTGATAGCAATATGTCGGTGTCAACGCCAAGCTCAACCAGCTCTCTTGCAGTTTGCCCTATCTGCACGGTGTCGCCGCCGGGAACCGTGTATAAAGTCGACCTGGTTATTAGCGCTATCTTCATGGCTGTTCTATTTTAAAATTGACCCTGTGAAGCCAGTTGATAAATTTTTCGGGGAAATAGCTTATCGTGTACAACAGGTAGTTGTCTAACCGGAAAGGCTGGATACTAATGGCCCTTGCCACATTTAAGCGGGCCTTTTCGGGTTGAAAGTTGTTTAGCAGGAACTTTTTGCCGCATAACGCGTAATAAGCGCCTTCTTTTTTCCTGGGCGAGTATTGCCGGTCGCTAATCTGGTACAGCTCGTCTCCTTCGGCTTTGGTTATACTTCTTTTCTTTAACGTTGAATACTTAATTGAACGGAATTTCCGCGTATGCCACTTTTCATCTATCGTCACCGAATCCGGGTTGAGCCTTACTTTAATAAGCGCCTGCGAGAGGTTACAAGCTTTTTGGTTTTTCAGGATATTCACCCATAAAAAATGATCCTCATAAGTGTAAGCGTGGTCGTTATACCCGCCGCTGTTTATGATCAAATCCTTTTTAAAAAGCACGCTGGAGTGAATGAACGGGCACACCGTATATTTAAGCTGCTGTATCTCTTCATTAAGGTGTCCTTCGGGGTGGTGGGTGAAAATGTAATGCCCGTCAACATCTACATAGTCCGCTG
>Ga0068856_100005354_pt1 | contig 12658 bp, 8 predicted proteins | sample KBSCornC62_FD_66595 | JGI IMG/M metagenome (GOLD analysis project Ga0068856, IMG submission 66595) | Corn rhizosphere microbial communities from Kellogg Biological Station, Michigan, USA - KBS Corn C6-2 | ecosystem: Host-associated > Plants > Roots > Rhizosphere > Soil ...
CTGCGGCGGCCGCGAGCCCACCGGCGCTGGTCGCAAGCCCACCCGCTCCGGCTGCGAGCCCACCTGCGCCGGTCGCGAGTCCACCTGCGCCGGTCGCGAGTCCACCCGCGCCGGTCGCGGCAGCGGCGAGCGAGGAGTCAGGGCGTCGTCTGCCGTTCAATGCGGAGGTGACGCCTTCGGTGGACGGGCTGTGGGATACGAGCGGCCAAAACGCGGTCAGCGATCCGGGCACGCTTCAGGGCGTTGGTAGCTTGCCAGAGGTGTCCGCGACTTCTGCCGCGCCGGCAGAGCCCACGCCCCCCTCTCCAGTCTTGCCCGCGAAAGCGGCCGACCAGGAGCCTGCGACGCTGCCCTCGGAGGCTGCGCGCCCGGCGCCGCCTCGACCCACCGCCAGCGCGGACCCTGAGGAAGTCCCGGAAAAGCAGGTTCCGGACGCTTTGGCGAGCGCGCTCACCGACAACTCGCCGGAGCCGGTACGCGTGCGCCCGGTCGGCGCGACTCAGGTCATGGCCGCGGTTTCGCTGCCGATCGACGCGAGTGAGCCGAGCGCCCCGGCGGCCGAGCCTGCTGGCAGTGCGCCCACCGACCTGCGGGCGACGCTTGCTTCGCGCGAAGAGCCGAAGCCCGCCTCCAAGGCGCGCAAGGAAAAGCCGGGCGCGACATCGCCCAAAGTCGCGGCATCGCCCGGGGCCGCGAGCAAGCTGGCGGCGAAAGCGGCGGCGGCCAAGCCCGCGGCGACCAAGCCCGCGGCGGAGAGTTGGAGTAGCTGGCTCGTGCCCGCACTGTTGGCGTTTGCAGTGGCCTATGCGCTGGTGAGCCACTTCAAGCCGGAGCTCGTCGAGCTCTTCTCCGGTCCCGCGCAAAGTTCGGCTCCGGCGTCGCCGCGATGATGCGAGCGGCGCTCGGCCCCGCGCGCCCAAGGCGCGCTTTTTGGCTGTTTTTGGCGGCGCTCGTCGCGCTGCCCGCGGCTTGTAAGAGTCGCGAGGCGCGCCGAACCGCGGCGCTGCCGAGCGCAGCCGCGCCCGCGTTGCCGCCGTCCACGATTTTGCCGGCCGCGACGACGGATGTGCGCGATCGCTTCGATCTCATCCCCAATCTTTCTTGGTGCGACGTCGAGCACGAGGGCACGCTGCTCGATCTGGGCAGCCCCGCCGCGGCGGCCTACCGCGGCTTCGGCGCGCAGCAGTCCGACGACAGCGAAGACGTGGAGCGCGATGGTCAAACCTTCGTGCGCGCGTACGGTCGTGCGCTGCGTTATGATTTTTGGCTGGACGAGCCGCGTACCGGCACGAGCGTCAGCCTGCGCGTGCACGGCGGGGCCGCCAAATGGCTGGGCGTGACCATCGACGATAAGCGAGTGGGCTCGCTCAAGCTCGTCTCGGGCGACACGAAGGTGATGTTGCTGCCGACCCTGGCCGCGGAGCTCGGCCGCGGGCATCATCGGCTGAAATTGGCCTTTTCCGGCGCCGGCCGCGGGGCGCGTCAGGTGCAAGCCGAACTCGATTGGATCCGCATTGGCGAGCGAACCGACGATGTGGCCGCTTACGCCGCGCCCACGCTCAGCGATATCGTCGGCGATGTGGTGCTGAACGGCGCGCCGAAACGCGCGCTCGTCTTGGGCGCTCCGAGTACGGTGCGGTGTTGGCTGCGACCGGCCGCGGACGCTCGCTTGAAAGTGGCGCTCGGGTTTTGGGGTGCCGGTCGTGGTACCGCCGAGGTCCGCGTGGTCGCGGACGCCGAGGAACCGGTCGTATTGCAGACCCGTCGCGTTACCGGCGGTGACAGCGCGTCGTGGACGCCGTTGGCGGTCGATCTGGCGCCCTTCGCCGGCAAGGTGATCGGCATCGAATTCCGAGCCCTCGACGGTTCGCGCGGCGGGCGCGTCGCGTTCGGCGACCCGAGCGTGGCGCGGAAGCCGCTCGAGCCCTTGCCGATTCCGCGCGCAAATCTGGCGATTTTGCTGGTCGAATCCGGAATTGAGCGGCGCCGCGTGCCGCCCTTCGGGCCCACCGGCAAGCTGCTCGCGCTGGGTGAGCTCGGGCGCGCGGCGACGGGTTTCAGCGGCTACCGCTCGCCGAGCGTCGTGGCCCAGTCGGTCTTCGCTTCGTTGCTCACGGGGCTGTCCCCACGCACGCACCGCGTGGAAGATCCGAATTCGCGAGTCGCGGATTCGGTGCGGCTCCTGAGCGAAATCGTGAAGGAGGCGAGCGGGCGAACCGCCATGTTCACCGGAGTGCCCACGAGCTTTCCGGCCTTCGGCTTTGGCGCAGGCTGGGACACGTTCGACGTCGTCTCGCCCGTGCTGGATATTCCCGCTACCGAGCCGCTGACCCGAGCCCTGAAATGGCTCGACACCGAGCTCGATGACGAGCACCCGGGGCCGCGTTTGGTCGTCGTTCATGCGCGCGGTTCGCATCCGCCGTGGGACATTTCGCGCGAGGAGGTACAGGCCCTAAAGCCCGATGAATATTCGGGGATTCTCGATGCTCGCCGCGGCGGCATCATGCTCGCCGCGCTACGCACCCGCCGTCAACGCGTGGCCCGGCACCTGCAAGAAGACGATTGGATTCGCCTCCACGCCTTCGAAGATGCCGCCCTCGCCCACCAAGACAGCGCGATCGAGCAACTGAGCACTCTGCTCAAGAAGAAGAATGCCTGGGATCGGAGCTTGATCGTGTTTGCGGGCGATGTTTCGCCTGGCGAAGCGCCCGACGTGCCATTCGATCCGCAAGGCTCACTCTCGGAGGATCGCTTGGCGGTGCCGTTGGTCGTGAAGTTCGCGGGCGGTGATTTGGGCGGGCGAGACGAACCGTTGCCGGCGACCGCCGCCGACGTGAGCGCGACGATCCTGACTGCGCTCGGTCTGCCGGTTCCGGATTACTTCGAGGGCAGCGATTTGTACGCTGCGGCACATGGTCGCGTGCCGGTCGTGACCCGGCCCCTGGTCGCCACCGCGCCCGGCCGTTACGCGACCCGGCTCGGCTCTTGGCTGCTCCGGGGCGAGCTCGGAAAAGTGCCGAATTTATGCGCGATCGACGTGGATCCCGCATGCGTGAACGACGTCTTCGATCAGCGGACTTTCGCGGCCCGCGCGCTGTGGCTCGCCACATTCCGAGCCGAGAGCGCCGCGCTGCGGGCCACGAGTCGTCCCAAGGAGAAAGTGCCGGCGGTGCTCGATCCGGACACGATCTCGGCGCTGACGGTTTGGGGCGACGTGCGCTAGAGAGCCGGGATGTTACGTTCCGCGCCGTCCGCCCCAGAGCTCTAGGTGAAGGCGTGACGAGAAGCGAAAACCGCGCTTGCGTGCGGCTTCGGCCACGCCGAGCGAACGCGCTCGCAAGCTGTCTCGGTCGTTCGCCTCGGGCATGAACAGCACGCGATCTTTCGGCCATGCGAGACGCGCGACCAGCGCTTCGGCCTCGTCGTAGTCCGCGTCCGTGCGCACCACGAGCTTCAAATAGGCTGCGGCTGCATCCCGCAATGCAAGCAAGACCGGGAGCCGTAGCCGTAACGATTCGGCGTCACCGGCCGTGCTCAGCTTGGGCGATACGTTCCATTGATTGACTCGGGCGAGGGTCGGGGGGGTCGGAGCGATGGTGCCGTTGGTCTCGACTTCCACGACCACGTCCGCGGCGAGCGACGCAAAAAAGCGCTCGAGGGCGCGCTGCTGGAGGAGCGGTTCGCCGCCCGTGAGCACAACGCGCCGGGTGGCAGAAGCATTGACGGTGCCCGCGACGTCCTCTGGGGGCCGCTCGCTCACCTCGGCTTCGTAGTCATAGTTGGTGAAATCCCAGGTGTATTTCGTATCGCACCAGGTGCAGTGCAAGTTGCACTGAGCCAGGCGCACGAACATCGTGGGCACGCCCATGCTGGCACCCTCGCCTTGAAGGCTCTCGAATATCTCGGAGAGCTTCAGCGCCGTCGCGTCGGAAGCCATGAGCGAGCGACCTGAGCCTACAGCGTGGTTCGGATCTTACGGCCGGTCGTGGTCGTGGCCGGAGGCGGCGGTGCGACAGCAGGCGCGGGCTTGGCCGTTTCTTTGGGCGCAGCGGCTACCGGTTTGGCGGCAACGTGCGCCGGAGCGACCGCCGCGGTTTTCGTCTTCGGCAATTCCGCGGCGCTCGGCGCGACCATCACTTTGGCGGCTTCGGCGGCCTTGCGGTCTTCTTCCGCTTTGCGCGCCTGCTCGGCTTTGAGGTCCGCGGCGGCCTGCTCGGCCTTGGCCGCGGCCGCCAGCGCTTCCGCCTTGGCCTTTTCTTCTTCGGCCATGCCCGTAGCCGCGGTCGAGCTCGCTTTGCCGGCGCGCATGCCCACGACCGCGCCTGCGATCGCGATCACCGCAACCGCGCCGATCGCCGCAAACACGCCCGCCTTGCTCTTCTTTTGTTGCGTTTGCTGCGGCGTCGGGACGCCGCCCGTGTTCGACCAGCTGCCGGGCGTGCCCGTCCCGAGCATGGGTGGTTGGGCCGGCTGGGCTTGGGCAACTTGCCGGAACTGCCCGCTGGTTTCGGCGTTTGGTTTGGCCGCCGGCAGCTTGAGCGCATTGGCGAGCTCGGCCCCTGCGCCATTAGCCCATTGTTCGAGCGCGATTTGAAACTCTCTCGCCGATTGGAAGCGCGTGGCCGGGTCGCGCGCCATCGCCTTGTTGATGATGGCCGCGAAATTCGAATCGATCTCGGGCACGAGTTGCTCGATCGGCCGCGGTTCTTCGAGCACGATCTTGAATAGAAGCTCGTTGAACGTGTCGGCGTTGAAGGGCACCTGGCCGGTGACCGACTCGTACAAAATGACGCCGGTCGCGTACAAATCTACGCGATGATCCATGTCCTTGGCGCCCTTGGCCTGCTCCGGCGCCATGTAATACGGGGTGCCCATCACCGCCCCCGTGCGCGTCATGCTGAAGCCGCTATCGCCGCTCAGCTGATTGAACTTGGAGATGCCGAAATCCAGCAACTTGACGAAATCGGCGACGCCACTCCGTGCTTTCAGCAAATACACGTTATCGGGCTTGAGATCGCGATGAATGATGCCCGCGGAGTGAGCCGCGTGGAGCGCCGCGAGCAGCTGATGCGCGATTGGGTACAGGTCGACCGGGGTGATCCGCCCCTTGTTCTGGATGCGCGTGCTCAGGCTATCGCCATCCATGAACTCCATGACCATGTAGCGATCGCCGCTCGCAAGGTTTCCGAGATCCAGCACCTCGACGATGTGCTCCGAACCGATGCGACCCGCGGCTTGCGCCTCACGCTCGAAGCGTTGGACTGCTTCTGCGGTCTCCGCCACGCCCGCGTGCAAAACCTTGATCGCAACGCGCCGATGGATGCGGGTGTTTTCTCCCTCGTAGACCGCACCCATACCGCCCTCGCCAATCAAGCGAATGATGCGGTACTTGCCGTCTACAATTTCACCGGTACTCAGCATGTAAACCCTTGCTCTCCGATTTCGGAAAAGAGTTCTATCGTAACATGGTGCGGCCAGTCGACCTATAGGCCATCCGAGCACTCCACCAATTTCGACAAATCACTCATGAAGGCCCCCGAGCGCCTGCCCTGTGTTCACGCCCGCGTGTAAGCCTCGGATCCGTAGCCACGTGCCCATCCGAATCTACTTCTACGGACGCTCGCCGCGAAAGTTCCGCATCGAACGTGCTAATGGGAGGCGATGAGTGCCTCTCGTCGAACGGGCCGTGATTTACGCGCGATTCGGGCTGTGGAAACCGTTCCTGGTTTCCACAGACTGGCAGAAGGTTCAGTCCTTTACCGTGCTGGCGGAACCGTGGTGCTGGCGACGGCCTCGATCGAGGAACAAGTTCCGGACTTCTTGGTCGGCAGGGGCAAGGGTTGGATCACCGCGGACTACCAAATGCACCCCCGGGCGAACCCGAAGCGGCGCGAGAATCGCGACGGTCGCGAGCGACCGCTCGGCGGTCGAGCGCGCGAGATCCAGCGTCTCATCGGGCGCTCGCTGCGCGCGGCCGTCGACCTCGAGCGGCTCGGTGAGAAAAGCATTCACATCGACTGCGACGTGCTGGAGGCCGACGGCGGAACGCGCACCGCATCGGTAACGAGCGGCTTCATCGCCCTCGCGCTCGCCTGCGAAAAACTGACTGCGAGTGGTCGTCTGGCTAAGCCGGTGCTGCGCGATCAGGTCGCGGCGGTCAGCGCCGGGCACGTGTCCGGTGAGCTCGCGCTGGACCTTTGTTACCTCGAGGACAGCGCCGCGCGCGTCGACCTGAACGTGGTTGCCACCGCCAACGGGGCGATTGTCGAGGTGCAAGGCACTGCCGAAGGCGAGGCCGTACCGCGGGCAGACATCGACGCGATGATCGATCTCGCGCTCGAGGGCATCCGGGAACTGTGCATCGTCCAACGACGGACCCTGGAAGGGGTGGGCGTGGACTTGGATCGGCTGTTGATCAAGCGATCGTGAGTCAAGGGTTCGCGCGCGCGCGCAGCAGCTTTTCCACTCGCTCCATCGCGCCGCGGACCCCGTACAGCGTGGAGCCGTCATCGGGCAGCACGGGTCCCAAAGCGACGGCGGCCAGAATCCCACACAGGTTCAAGCGGGCGAGCTCCGAGTCCGCACCCACGGACGCCACGTCCCAGATCGTGGGGCAACGTTCGGCCAAGCTTGCCATCCCGGCGGCCCGGCCGCGCTGCTCGGCGAGACGCGCGGCTACCAAGTCGTCGTTGGTCGCCCGTCGAGTGCTGATGATCATCACGCCCTCGTAGCCATGCTTGGCCGAGCGCAGCGCGACTTGCACGCGGTCGCCGGGCCCCGCGTCCTCGGCGCGCGATTGTACTTCGAGCGTGGCGTCGAAGTAGCGCCGAGTGGCTCGCAGCAGTTCCGGCAGATCGAGCGTCAGCTCCTCGCGCTGGGCAAAGACTCGCACCGAGCGAGCCGACCACGGCGCCTTCTGCGCTTCAATCCGCGTCGAGGCCGGCTTGCTTTCGCCGCGGAACGCAGCCAAATTCTCGGTCGTGCGACCGGAACATGGTGGAAGGCTCGAGCTCAAGTTGAAGGACGGCTCGGGTCCGATAGCGGAGTACGTCCTCTCGGTTTTTAGTCCTGGAGGCGATGCTACGACTCGCGTCTCGCTCGATTCGACGAATGGCTCGCTGGAACTCGGCGAGTGGGTGGGCACGCCGCCTGCGCCCTGGCTGGACGCTTTTGCGCGTTCGATGTTGCGCACGATCGTTCGCAATCGGCTCAACGACGGTGACTGGCCACGTCGCGTCACGCGTTGGAGGCCTGAGCCGCGTCCATGACCGCCACGGGTCCAATCACGCTCTTGACCGACTTCGGTCTGGACGACCCGTACGTCGGCGTGATGAAGGCCGTGCTGCTCGGTCACTGTCCGAGCGCGCAGATCGTCGACCTGTGCCATTCGATCGCGCCGTACGATAAAGTGGCCGCCGCGTTTTGGATCAGCCGTGTTTTTCCCTGGTTTCCAGCGGGGACCGTGCATCTCGTGGTGGTTGACCCGGAGGTCGGCAGTGCCCGTCAAGCGATCGTGCTTTCGGCGTACGGCCAGCTCTTCGTCGGTCCCGACAACGGCATCTTGAGCGGCATTGCTCAAAGCCCGGGCGCGGTCGCCCGCCAGATCGTACCGGAAGAGCTCGACCTGGCTCCGCCGAGTCGCACCTTCCACGGGCGCGATGTGTTTGCGCCGGTCGCGGCGCGCTTGCTCCGAGGCAGCTTGGAATTTGCGAACGTCGGCAGCGCGCTGAGCATCCTGTGTGCTCCCGTCCTCCCAGAGCCGACAGAAACCGCCAACGGCGTCTCGGGTCAGGTCGCGACGATCGACCGCTTCGGCAACGCGCTCACGAACATTGCGCAGCCAGCCGGGCAGGGGCGCTATCGCGCGCGCATGGGCGACCTCACCGTGCCCGTCCTCGACACGTACTCGGACGCGGAGCGGGGCAGCATTTTGGCCGTTTTCGGCTCGTTCGGCACGCTCGAGCTTTCGCAACGCGAAGGTCACGCTGCTCGCACGCTCGGCATCGGCCAGGGTGCCCCCGTCGAGCTCGAACGCGCGCCGTGAACGCGGGTGGCCACGCTGCGGCGACTCGGCCATGATGAGAGCCGATGACTGCCCGCAGTTGGTTTCGCGCAACGGCACTCAGCGCGTTCGTGGTGAGCTGTCACTCTCCGGGCACCCACGCTCGCGCGCCGAGCGCGCACACCACGAAGGCGCAATCCGTCGCCCTCTCGTCCAACGCGCGCCTGGCGCGTGCCAAGGAGCGCCTCGAGCTCAGCGCCTATCACGACGCCGAGCTCGATTTCCGAGCGCTCGCGGGGACGTTGGAGGCGGCGCCGGCGGCGCTCGGGCTCGGGCAAGTGCTGGTCACGACGGGACGCTATGCGGAAGCGCAGGCCGTGCTTTCCCCCCTGCTTTCGGAGCCGAAATTAGCGGTCTCTGCCGCGGTCTGGCTGTCGCGCGCCCAGCGCGGCCAAGGTGATCTGCGCGCCGCCGAGCAGACCCTGCGTGCGATCGCCGATGGTCCGGCCGCGCGCAGCGCTGAGCTCGAGCTCGGCGACGTCTTGCTCAACGAGGGCCGACGCGCCGACGCCGAGCCCGTGTTGATGAAGCTCGTCAACGACTACAATGAAGACCGCGTGCCGGAAAACGACGGGGCCGGGTTAGCCCTGGTCGGGCGCGCGGCGCAACTGCTTCGCAGTCCGCGAGACGCAAATGACGCATACAACGCGGCGGAGCGCGCCTTGCCCGGCGACACTCAGACCCTGCTTTTCCGCGCCGATTTATTCCTCGACAAATACGACCCCGGCCACGCCGAGGAGGTGCTGAACGAGATCTTGACCAAAGCTCCTGCGCAGCCCGAAGCCCTCGTCCAATTGGCGCGCGTCAAGTTGGCGCAGGCGCTCGACTTCGACGAGGCCGAGCGCTTGGCCCGCTTGGCCTTGTCCGTGAACCCGAAGCTCGGCGGTGCCCACGCGATCCTGGTCGGCATTGCCTTGCGCGACCAAGATCTCGATCTCGCGGCACGCCGCATCAGCGACGGCCTCGCGGCAAGCCCCGGCGACTTGGAGCTCTTGAGCCTGCGCGTAGCCGAGCGCTTCTTGGCCGACGATCAGGGCGGGGTCGAGGCCGCAAAAAAGGCCGTATTTGCCAGAAATTCGCAGTACTCGAAGCTTTACTCGATCGTCTCCGAGTTTGCCGACTGGGAGCATCGCTACGACGAGATCGTGCGCATGATGCGGGATGCGGTCGCGCTCGATAGCGAAGATGGCGTGGCCTACGGCGAACTCGGCCTGAATCTGATCCGCGCTGGCGACGATGCGGGTGGGGTGGCTGCGCTGAGCCGGTCGTTTGCGCTCGATCCGTACAACGTGCGGGTGTTCAACACACTGAACCTTTACGACAAGACGATTCCGCACGAGTACGTGACGGTCGAACATCCGCCGTTCCGCATCCGCTACCGCAAGGACGAGCGCGCCATTCTGGAGCGCTACGTGCCGGCGCTGCTGAATGAGGCCTGGGCAAAAATGGTCAAGGCCTACGGTTTTACGCCGGAAACGCCGGTCGGAGTCGAGCTGTACGCGGAGCGCGAGAACTTCGGAATTCGCACGGGCGGGCTGCCCGAGACGGCGATTCAAGGCGTTTGCTTTGGACGCACGCTGGCAGCGATGAGCCCCAAGAATGAATCATTCAATCTCGGCATGACGCTCTGGCACGAGCTCTCGCACGTGTTCCACATTCAGCTTTCGAAGAGTCACGTTCCACGCTGGTTCACCGAAGGCTTGGCCGAATACGAAACGATCATCGCTCGTCCGGAATGGGCGCGCGAGCAAGATCCCGACCTGTATCAGGCGCTCCGCGCGAACCGCTTGCCCGCGGTCGCGAATATGACGCGCGCCTTCACTCGCGCGGAAGAACTGAATGACGTGGCGACCGCGTATTACGCGTCGAGCCAGATCTTGCTGATGTGGGCCGATCGTTATGGAATGCCGAAGCTCGACGAGATGCTGCGGCAATGGGGGGCTGGTCGGCGCACGCCGGACGTGCTCCGAACCGCGCTCGGAAAGGCGCCGGACGAGCTCGATCGTGAGTTCCGGAACTTCGCCGAGCAACGTCTGGCGCGCTACACGACCCAGTTCGTGCCGCTCACTCGGAGCGGGCCGCTGCCGGCCGCGAAGGCGGCCGCGGAGCAAAGCACGGCTCGAGCTCCAGAGCACACGATGTACGCGCTCGCGCTGCTCCGCCGAGGTCGCGCTGAGCTGGCAAAGCAAGAGTTGAAGCGCGCGCTCGCACTCGATCCGAAGTTTGCCGACGCGCGGTTTCTGGACGCGCAGCTGTCGGCGCACGACGATCCGGTGCAAGCGATTGCGGGTCTGCACCGTTTGATCGCGGATGGCCACGATGGCTACGCGGTGGAGATGCTCTTGGCTCAGATACTTGGGCCGAACGACGAAGCCGGCGCGCTCGAGGCGCTGAAAGCGGCCGCGAAGCTCGATCCGAGCCAGGCCGCGCCCGAGTACGCCCTCGCCGATCTCGCGGAAAAGCGCGGTGATTCGGCGACCGAGCTCGCCGCGCTGCGTGTGCTCGCTCAGCTCGAACAGCACGAACCGCGGGTCTATCAGCGGCTGCTCCGACGCTTGAACGAGTCGGGCCAATTCGGCGAAGCCGCCAAGGTCGGCGAAGCGGCGATTTACGCGGATGTGGAAGGGTTGAACACGCACCTCTTGTTCGCGGAGGCTTTGGCGCGCACCGGCCAAAAGGAACGCGCCCGTTTCGAGTTGGAGAGCGCTGTATTGTGCGAAGGGACGCCGCAAGACATGGCCGCGGCGCACACGCGCTTGAGCGAGCTGTACTCGTCTTTGGGAAAGCGCAAGGAGGCCAAGCAAGAGGCAGACAAAGCTCGCGCGCTAGCGTCAAAGAACGGACGCCCCACGAACTCGCCGGAGTAGTGTTCACTGGCCGGCCGGAGGCAGGCCGTTTTTCGGGTTCAGGCGTCCGCCTCGTCGTCTCTATCGCCGCGCAGCCCGAGGGCGCGGGCTTTCTTGTACAAATGACTACGTTCGAGGCCGAGCGCGCGGGCGGTAGCGGCCATTTGCCCGCCGTGGTGGGCGAGCGCCTCCTCGACGATCGTGCGTTCCGCCTGCTCCGAGAGCACCCGAAACGGGACTCCGGGCTGGTACAGGCCCGCGTTCGAGGGAGCTCCGTTGCTGCCCACGGAACGCTCGACGTCTTCGGCGGTGACGGCGTCGTCGGGGTTCAAGATCACGAGCCGCTCGATCAGATTCCGGAGCTCGCGCACGTTGCCCGGAAAGGGGTGGCGGGTGAGCGCCGCGATCGCGGGCGGCGTGAGCGTCATGCAAGGCCGCGCGTTGGCTTTGCGAGCGGCGATCAGGAAGTGCTCGGCGAGGCGCGGAATGTCTTCGCGTCGCGATCGGAGCGGCGGAAGTTCGAGCGGAACGACGTTGAGCCGGTCGTACAGATCCGCGCGGAAGCTACCCTTGGCGCAGGCCTCGCCGAGATCTTTGTTGGTCGCGGCGACGACGCGAACGTCGATTTTGAACGTCGCGTTGCCGCCCACTCGCTCGATCTCCTGCTCTTGCAAGACGCGCAGCAGCTTGGCTTGCATCGCGAGCGGCATGTCGCCCACTTCATCTAGAAAGATCGTGCCTCCGCTGGCTCGCTCGAACTTGCCGCGGCGCTGCTTGGTCGCCCCGGTAAATGCCCCAGCCTCGTGGCCGAATAGCTCACTTTCGATCAATTCTGCCGGGACGGCGGCGCAATTCAGGCGTTCCAGGACGGCTTTGGCGCGCGGCGAAGCGCGGTGAATGGCGCGTGCGACCAGCTCCTTGCCCGTGCCCCGCTCGCCGCGAATGAGCACGCTCGCGTTCGAGCGCGCGGCGCGGAGCACGCGCTCGCGCAGGCTTTGCATCACTCGGCTCTCGCCGATCAGATCATCGAAGTGTCCCGCCTCGGCGTGCAGCTCACGAGCCTCCGCTTCGGCGTGCAGCAGCCGCAGTGCGTTTTCCAACATCACGAGCAGGCGATCCGTCGATAACGGCTTTTCCAGGAAGTCGAGCGCGCCGAGCTTGGTCGCGCGCACGGCCGCGTCGATGGTTGCGTGCCCACTCATCATCAACACGGCCGTGTCGTTTCCGGCGACGCGCAATCGGCCGAGCAGATCGAGGCCATCGCCGTCCGGGAGCGCCACGTCGAGCAACACCGCGTCGTAGGAATGCTTCGCGAGGCGCTCCTCGGCGACGCCGATTCCGCCCGCGAGATCGACCTGATAACCCTCGAGAGATAGCGCCTTCTTGAGTGTGTTCAGAATCGAAACTTCGTCATCAACCACGAGCACGTGACCGCGGAGCATCTGAAAACGCTAGCCAAAGTGGACGCGGGGCGCCACGTTCCCCCGCTGGAGACCGGCCCTACGATAAGTCTGCCCGCTGCCCGCGCCCGGGTGCTAGGCTGTAGGTGCTTCCGCGATGACAGAGGCTGCACCCACCGCACAGGGTACTCTGGAGGCGACCCCGCTCGGGCATCTGCTGGTTTACGGGCTCGATCGGTTGCTGACAGGGACCCTCGTACTCGAAGAGCCGACCGGGAAGAAGCACGCCATCTATTTCGATGACGGCGGTCCGGCCAAGGCGAAAATCCAAGATCCGATTTTGTTTCTCG
>Ga0068856_100005360_pt1 | contig 12648 bp, 12 predicted proteins | sample KBSCornC62_FD_66595 | JGI IMG/M metagenome (GOLD analysis project Ga0068856, IMG submission 66595) | Corn rhizosphere microbial communities from Kellogg Biological Station, Michigan, USA - KBS Corn C6-2 | ecosystem: Host-associated > Plants > Roots > Rhizosphere > Soil ...
TGGCCTTGTTGGGCCGCAGGCTGTGATGGCGCTTGTGAGCGCGAAGGACCTTGAGCGAACGCCGGAGTCGCCAAAGCAAGAACGAGCAATGTTGTTTTCATTTTCGCAAACATGAAGTCAGTCTCCATTCGATGTCCATGGCGTTTGACGGCCACGTCCAAGCTGAATCGAAAGCGCCTTCAAGTTACATGCAGTTACGGCGTTGTCGTCTAAGTTGTCCGATCCTTTGTTAGATCGACATTCCCACGGGAGACTTTACGAAAGTGCCCTTGAAGACATGACTTTTTGATGATCCTCACATTCCAGGCCCCGATGTCTTTGGAGACTGTCGAACTCGTGTGCGGCTCATGCCGACGCACGACCTGGGTCGGGGCTCGCGTCTCTCGGTGAGACGCTTCGATTTGGTTCGCTCGGTTTGGTGGAGTTCGCGGGATTTAAGCGAATCTTTTCTTGGCGGAAGGCAACGGCCGAGCGCGGTCCATGTACAGCCGTGGCGAGGCGTGGGCGCACGCACCGAGCATGGCGGCGGCGAAGGCGCCCCTGGTCCGGCGTTGCGACGGTAGACCTCTGCAATCAGATGGAAAGCAGATCAGTTCAGATAATCCCGCATCTTCTCTACTCCGTAGCAGTTGATCGCATGTCGCTGGTTGTGTGCCCGGCATCTGAGTCTGATATTTTCTGCCGTGTACTCGCCACCCATCGCTTTGGGCACGATGTGATCCTCTTCGACAAAATGCTTTGCGCGACATCTCTCCCCGGTTCTCGAATCTACGAAGGTGCACTGAGCCTGATCACGTTTCCAGATCTGGCGTCTGATCTCGGCTTTCGACCCCGGCGCTGGGGTTTGTTCCGAATCCGGCGACTCGGCCTTTACGGATTTCGAATCTTGTTTATCCACGGCATGAGCTTTCTGCACTCGTGCTTCTGATCTCTCGGCTTTCTTTAATGGGTCGTTTTTCTCAACGGTTTCTTTTGCGGCGCGCTTAATCAAATCCGCGAACGAAGCATGAGGCATTGCGTGAGACCAAATCTCTTTAAGTCTCTCAAGCATCGCCATGGTTTCGTCATCTAGGTGAACTTTGAGTTCAACTAATTGTTCTGTTTTCTGAGTGATCTTTTCTTTTAAAAGAATCTCTGGCTTTGAAGAGTGTGAGATCAAAACCTTCTCGGCCTCTCTTGTCGAAACCGATTCCAATTGAGCTAAGACTTCTTGTTTTTTCTCGGCATCAAACTTGTTTCCTGATCTCGCCTCTCGCTTAAAGAAGGATTCTGCACTTGCAATTGTTGTCATAGCGATTGCGCCACTCATGAGTTTTTCCTCTAACTGAGGAAGCTGCCGGAGCAAACGTGCGGCATCGATATGATGGCACGAAGTGCCTGAGGTCATTTTGAGTTCCTGTACGCAGTATCCGTGAAGGCTTGAGCAATTATACTTCGAATATAAGCGTCTACGGTCGACTTCGTTTAAGTGATTGAGTAACTCAAGAGTCACTTCCCGTTGTACGTCTGAAGTTTTAAGCGTGCTTAAATGAAGTTCATCGTCAGATAGCGTGCGAAGATTCATCTATTTACCTCCGGCGAATCTTATACACCCGGTTTTAAAATTCGAATTTTCTTAAAAGTCGCAGTTGCAATCTGAAGTTTCATCGCTTCGCCAGAAGGCCCTTTGCGCGCAATTGTCCGCGCTATACGCGGTCTCAAAAACATTCGAACGACCGCGGTCGCACGCATAAATCTCTTTTGGTTACAAACAATCCTGATGCACAGAAAATCGTGGCAAGATAAATCTTCTCTCCTGTCCCGTTGCAGCACCAATATCCAGCGTTGAAGATACAAAACCCAGTGATTGCTAAATAAGAAAGAACATTAATCCATGCGAAGGGTTTCGCTCTGCCATCGTGGCAGATCGAGCGAAGATCAGAGATTAATTAAATTTGAAAATCAGAAGACCCACGGCAAGATCGGATTTAAAAACCCCGGCGCTGGGCTTTTCCGGAGCCGGAGCCCGCGCCCGAACCTAAAAATCCAGCCCACGCGATTTCGCTCATTCGCCCGGATGGCGAATCGAAACACGCCTCGAATAGACGGACATAGAATCGCGCCACCGCATAACCGAGGTCGCAAAAAAGAAAACGCCCGCCGATAGCACTCGGCCATCTCAAGCGGGCATGTCGGCAGCTAGCGAGCGATCAAGCAAACGCAGTCACCCAAGCGGGCGCGCCAAGCCAAAGCCAGAGCAAAAGCCCCGGCTCCCGAACTCACTTCACGTATTCGATCGACTCTTTAATATTGTCGTCGAAGTTCTTACGAACTTTGTAGAGCGGAACAAAGTCGATGCCGCGCTTCTGCACGAGGTAAGCACCGTCTGGAGAACGGATGGCTCCGTCGACTTCAGCCGCATCAAAGTTCACGTCTTGCGTTTTGCGGTACGTGACTTTCTTTGCGAAAGCCGTTGATCCTGCCATCACCAAAGCCAATGCGATGAGTGTCAGTTTCATTTTTTGCTCCTTGCTTGATCAGTTTTGGCAGCCGACGCCTGCGCTGCCGGTTGGCGAGCCGCATTCATCGAATCTTCGAGAGTTTTAATTTTCGCGTTTAAATCAATCGAAGTCGGGCGTGATTTCACAACGCCTTTATCGAGAGACGAGCGCAAACCTTTGTAGGTATTCAGGGCAAGCTCTGAGTTCTTCAGATTCGTCTCGTAAATCGAACCGAGACGCAGCCACCACTCCAGATGCGAGCTGTTCCACGAAATCGCCTTCGAATAAAGATCGGCCGCTTCTTGGTGTTTACCTTGGTTGAAGCGTACTTCGCCTAAGCCCGCAAGCGCCACGACGTTACGGTCGTCTTGCGCGAGAACTGCCGCGAAGTGCTCACCGGCCTTATCCCACTCAAGGTCACGCTGGTGAATTTGCGCAAGGAACAAGTGGCCCATCGTCAAGCGTGGCTCAAGAGCAACCGCTTTCGTCACATCCGCCATCGCATGTGCCGTGTCCTTCATGCCCAACATGATGCGACCGTGCTCGTACATGAAAAGCCCGTTCGCAACGCCCGCTTTCTTCTGCGCCAGCTCGATCATCCAAATCGCCCGTTGGTACTCGCCCGTTCCTTCAGCGGCAACCGCCAAGAAGTACGCGCCCCATGGAGCGTTGATGTCGACTCGAGCCATCGTTTCCGCGACTTGCTCAAGCGTTTTCCAATTCTTATCGCCCGCGCAGGCAGATGCCTTCATTAAGAGATCTTTCCACTCTTTCGATGGCCCGTCTGACGAACTCATCGCGGCTTTTTGTGCGGCCGTAGGCACAGCACAAACTCCGCCCGACGTTCCCGCCATCACGTACGAAAGACCTTCGACGTAAGCCTTCGACTTCTCAGCCGCGACCTTGTCGGTTTTCACATCGTTACCGCCGGTTGTCGCGCAAGCGGTCGCAAGCAAGGCCGTTGAGCCTAAGAGGATGAGCTTTTTCATTATGGATTCCTTCCTACAGTGACACCCGCTGCCGAAACTTTTGGAACATACAGAGTCGGCGCAGTGACCGTAACCGCCGGTGGCGGCTCGCCCTTCATGTTCAAACGATTGACTTCAACTTGAAGATCCGCGATTTCGCCGTTGCGAAGCTGCGCTTTTTTCGCCGCCGCCAACGCTTGGTTCATCGCCTCGATACCTTTTTCTTCGATCGGTGTTGCGAGCTGCTCAGTCTGCTCATGGAACGCTTGCATGTCAGCATCCGACAGGCCCTTCAAATCCATGCCGCGAACCGAGTGCGCGTAATCGAGATAGATTTCCGCAAGCGAGCGCAAGCTCTTCACCGACATCTGAGGATCGCCGTAGTTAGCCGCCGACTGATAAGCTTTTTGAGCTTTCTCAAGCTTCTCGGTCTTCATCGCGAGCACCATTCCCACTTTTTCAACGCGGGCCTTGATCGATTGGTGGCGATACTCATCCGCCAAAACCGACGCTTGCACGAAGCGGGCACGGGCCAAGAGATCTTTCGGGAGGTAATCGCGCGCGATAATCTTCTTCGAAAGATTGAACGCCTTCGTGAAATCCTGCTTCGAGAAAGCTTGTTCAGCTTGTTCGACGATCAAACGCGATGCTTGAGGCTCAATGCCATCTCGAGAGAAGCGAGCTTCAATCGAAGCAACCGTCTTCATATCGCCGGAGTCGTGAGCCAAAATCGCCGCTTTATCGAGAAGAGCCACTTGCTGCTTCTTGTCCTTACGGTCATCGGCGAGTTTCTGGTACATCGTGATCGCACGATCTTTTTCACCCGAGACCGCGAAGAAGTCCGCCGCGACTTCGCGCCAGTGCTCTTGCTTCTCTGGCTCAAGCTGCGCGAGGTTCAAGAGAACGCGCGCCGCGAGATCGAGACGAGCCATCGCTTCGAACGTTTGAGCGGCTTTCGTCAAACAGTCTTTGCCGTTACCCGATTTCGGAAAGAGCTTTGCCATTTGGTAGCACGTATTCGCTCCGCCCTGGGCATCGCCCATACGGAATTGGAGTTGCGAAGCGTTCCACCAAGCTTTCGGAGCTAACTCGGACGCCGTGTTCTCGAGAGCGAATTTCTTGTAGGCCTCAACTGCGCCGCCAAGATCGCCTTTTTCTTCGGTCTGTTGGATTTCCGAGAAGTAAGCTTCGCGGTAAATCTTTTCGACCGCCGTCGTGCGGCCGGCATCTGGACTGCGATCAAGCAAAAGCTTCGCCGCTTCTTTAATGCCCTTATAATCTTTCTTGTGGTTCAAGATATCGAGGTAAAGGTCTTGCGACTTTTGAACCTTGTCTGAGACCACCGTCTCCGACCAACCGATTTTCTTGAACTGAGGAGCCGCTTCATCCCAACGCTCTTTCTCGTAGGCGATGAACGCGCGCTTGAAGCGTAAGTCGAGCGCATACTGACCTTTCGGGAAGCGTGTCGTGTACGAATCGCTCAAAGCTTGGAAGCGCTTCTCGTCTTCATCCGACCACTTATCGCCGTTTGCTTTCTCAAGAGCGTAGATCGCGCCGTAAGCCGCATCGTGCGCGACTTTCGGATCAACCTTCGCACCTTTCTTCGCGTAGTCCTCGAGCATCGCGTAGCTGTCGCTAGCTTCGCGGAAAACACCGCGTGCAAAGAGGAGATCCGAGAACGAGAATCGAACCGTCGGAAGCTCGGCATCTTTCAAATCCGCGTGCTTCAAGTACAATCGGTAAGTCTTTTCAGATGAAACAGCGAGATCGTCTGGACCGCCCTGCTTCTTCCACACCGCATGCCATTTCACAGAGAGCTTCTTAGAAGCTTCAGTGATTTTCTCAAGGCACTCAGGAGCGACAACCGGTTGACCCTTTTTAGGTTTCGGCTGGTTTGCAACCTGCTTATCACACCATTGATCGAACGCCTGAAGCTGTTCGCCGGCCTCTTTACGCATCTTCATGCGCTCGTAGTTCCAAGCCAGCTCTTCGTGCGCACGAGCCGCCGTCGGAGAATCCGGGAACGTTTTCAACACATCTTTCAAAACAAGTTCGATGTCTTTGTAAGACGAGTGGCGGTTGTAGAGCTCAACGAGGCGGATGATGTAAGGGATTGGATCCAAGTCAGCCGCTTGCGCTTGGAAGTACTTCACTGCATCCGGAGCTTTCTTAACGTCAGCATAGAAGAGGGCCATGTCGCCAAGCGCTTCTTTGCGGAGATCGAGCTTCGAATCCTGATGAGTTTCGGCGATGTGCCGTCCGAAGGCCACGACTTCTTCGAGTTGTTTCAAACCCGAATCCGTATCTTGCATGTTGTAGTAAGTCCAAGCCGACTTATAGAGGCCGTAAGGATAAACACGCGCGGTCGGATATTTGCGAATCGCTTTGAAGTTCGCAAGAGCGCCCGGGAAGTCGCGGTGTTGGAACTTGATCTCACCGACGTTCAGGTATGCATCTGGAACCATCGGCGAAGTCGGATGCTCAGTGATCAGCTTCTGGAGTTGAGCTTCGGCATTCTTATCGTCACCGAGCTGCTGATAGGCATACGCGGTGTTATAGAGAACGATGTCCATTTTATAGAAGTGCGGGAACTTGTCCTGCATCTCCGTGTAAGTCGAAATGGCTTGCTTGATCTGCTTCGACTCAGATGCGTCTTTCACGAGCTGCGGGACGAACGAGAGAACTTCGTCCGAGTTCTTGTGAATCTCGAAGAAGCGCTCGTTACGCGCGCGGTTCATGTAGGCTTCGCCCAAACGATAGAGGATTTCCTGCTCCATCTTTTTATTGGGCCGTGTCTTTTGATATTTCGTTTTCAGTTTCAGAAGCTGAGCGAGTGCTTGCTTGTTGGAATTCATGACCAAGATTTCGGTCTTCAAAGCTTTCACTTCGTTACCGGTCTCGTCACCCGCTTTGAGTTTCAGCTGCTCTTCAACGCCGGCGTCAGCCTTCTTTTTCGCTTCGGCAGCGAAAGGCATCAGAACTGAACCGATTAAAGCTGCGATCAGAAGATGTGTTTTCATACTTATTTAATTCCTGTCGGGTCGTAAGAGATCCGGATCGTCGAATCGACGGGCGGAACCGCGGTTCCGTGGAATCGAATCGAATTATTCGCTGAGTAATAAGTCCAACCGTTCGACGCGTCTTGCGGAACGAGCGCGCCGTTCACGTAAACCGCGAGCGTAGTCAGATCAGGGCTGCGGTCAAGACGGTACTCCGTCATCACCTCAAGAACGCGGGCTTTTACATTCGTCAAAGCGCGCTTCAAGTCGGCATCGCAAATTGCTTCGCTCACGCCACCCGATTCATTCGCGAGCGCGATGTATTTGGCACCGATTTCCGAATAGCCCGCTTGTGACCATTGAGAAGTCTTACAGCTAGGATCGGAATCCGTAACACCCATGAATTGAACGAGCCACGAACGCTCGCCCGTTGTCGCAAGCGGTGGACGAACCGAGTCGAGGAAGGCGCCGTAATCGGCCGATGCCGATTGGTCATCTTCGTTCGACAAGAACACGACGACAAGAAGAGCGTCTTTACGCAAGAAGCCCGCGTTGTAGCCAGATGAACTCGCGAGAGGTGACGAGAGCGCCGCTTTCATCGCTTCAAGTCCGCGCTCAACCGGCGAACCGTTTCCGCCCAATTGAATTCTCTGCGAGAGAACTTGCGTGAGGTTCGGTGTTTGCGAAGTGAGAATCAGCGGAGTGCCCGCCGAGCTTACGAACTTACCTTTCACGCCTGATGCGCTCATGTCCATGGTCGTTACGGCCATGTGGTAATCGAGACCAGTCTGGTTCATCGCATCGACGAAAAGACCCATCTGTGGTGCCAGCTGATTTTGATACGTGTCCATCGACGACGACGTGTCGATGACCCACAAGACATCGACTTGAGTGTTGTAAGTCACCTTCTGGCCGAACTCTTGGCTCTCCGGCGCAAGTCCGAATTGCTGATTGTTACAACCAGCGGCCAGAGTCATGGCGAATGCTAAAGTTGCGATTGTCTTTTTCATGAGGCCTTCTTCGTCTGCTGACGGGCTGCGAGGGCTTCGATGGCTTTCGTCGTCTTCGATTCGATCTTCAAGAACTTCACACCGTAGTGAAGAGGCGCTAGAGCATCGGCCGAGTTGACCGGACGACGGCTGACGACTTCGCAAACGGCGTTAAATGGCGGCAAGTCTTTCGCAGGTTTGAAGTGCAAGAAAACTTGATGGCCGACTTCGAGCGTATTTGTTTCGAGGACGACGCCGGCACCGCCCGCGCTGATCTCGAGTGATTTTCCGCGGAAAACTTTTTGGTTATTGTGCATGAGAATCGAACCGTCGTGCGACATGCGCGCGTGACGGCGGCGGAAGAAGACTTCATCGAGCCCCGTCTGTCCCGATTCCTTCAACGATCGAATAGCTTCGGCCGTAAATTGCGGGAGGTCTGCGACCTTCTTCCACTCTTTCAATCCCGCATGCCAAACGAAGTCTGAATCATGCATCGACTTTTCTTGAAGAAGACGAATAAGTTCCGTGAACGCGAACGGACCGAAACGCAGATTACCTTTAAGCGCAAACCATTCACTCGGCTCACCGGCCACGACGGGTTCTTCTTTTTGTTGAGCGGGTGCCGCGACTTGCACGTCTTTAATCAAATCTGAAAGCGCGGGATAAGCCGCCAACAAAGCCCAATCACTCGACGCTTCGTCGTACAAGTAATCGTTCATCTCCAGTTCGCGCGAACGAATCTTCGAAGCTATTTCGCCGAGTGAAATCGGGCCCTTCTGCTCACCTTGGTGGTAAACATAAAAGAGCGACTGTTGCGTCGTATTTTGGCTCGAGTTGATCATGTGTCTTCATCGGTGAAGCCACGTAACTGCTGAAGAACCTAGGCAGATTTTGGATCAACCCTAACATTCGTTCGCGCAATGTTTCGAAGACTGTCGAAGAACTCGGCGCCCCGCACTGGACACCGGTCGGGTTCGTATCAGTCTTGGAAATTCAAGTTCATTGAATCTGTCGAAATTTTATCCGCGACTTTCGCCTCGGGATGCGGCTGCCCGACACACATCACGCGCAGGCCTTTGAGATCGAAGAGATCAGTTTGCAAAAGAGACCAACCCGCTTCATCGGCGCACGCTTGATCCTGACAAGCATGTGAATTGGCATCCAGTGCATTCATGAAATAAGTCGTTTTACGGCGGGTTCTCGATGCGAGTGTTGATTTCAAACGAGGGTACCGGGACGAAGCCGACCAGAAATTGACGAGGCTTTCTTTCGATTTCGAGGTTTCGATTTCGATGCTGAGAGTTTGGCTCTTACAGTCGGCGAAAGGGAGCGGAGGACGGTGATCCGGCACTTGCGGAGGCACTTCAGGAGGCGCACCTGGATTCAACGGCTGGGGATTATCAGCCGGAGTTTGTTGCTGAGATAGCTCGCCGTGACCGCGGTCTTCTTGCCATTGTGCGCGAGAACAACCCGCCAACGAAATTAGGATGATTAAAGCGAGACTTTTCATGCCTACCTCTCTGTCGCAAAGTTACCCGATGCGCGCCGAGGAAATAAGCGGATTTAGGTGAAACTACCTACACAAATGAAACGATGCGCGAGCCTCCAAGCCTTGTCGCCCCTTCTCCGGCGAGCTAAACTTGCGACGATGGCAGTCTTGAAGCGCATTTTAAACGAAGCTCGCGAAGCCAAGAAGAACCAAACTCCGTTTCTCGCGGTCTTCGATCTCGACTCCACGCTCTTCGATCTGACCATTCGCATGTCGCGGATCGTAGATGCATTTATCGCGGAACCGAAATTTCAACACCGCTATCCACGGGAGTGCGAAGTCTCGCGCGCACTTCCCATTCGCTCAACGGATTGGGGCTTGGGCGAAGCGCTTGGACGAGTCGGCATCACGTCGGCGACTCACCCTGAGTTTTATCATGATCTTCACCGCTATTGGGCCGATTGCTTTTTTAGCGATTCGTTTCTTCATCACGACGAGCCGTTACCCGGCGCTGTTTCGTACGTTCAGCAACTGCGCAAGATCGGCGCCGAAGTGATGTATCTCACGGGACGCGATATTCCCCGTATGCTTGAAGGCACGCGCCGTTCGCTTCGTGAACGCGGCTTTCCGCTCGACGAACCCGGTATCGAACTTCGACTGAAACCCGTGGCGGAGTGGGATGACGCCGAATTTAAAGTCGACGTCTTGCGAGAATGCGCTCATCGCTTCGGAACGATTTATTTATTCGAAAACGAGCCGGTGAATTTAAATTTAATGTCGGAGAAGCTGCCCGATGTGCGCCTGGTCTTCATCGACACGTGCCATTCGGGCCGCGAGCAAGTTTCGGAAACGCTCGACAGTATCAAGCATTTTGAAGTGACGGCCGACGAGCTTTCTTAGTTCAACGCTTCTCGGGCAAATGAAAACCGAGCGTTGGAAGCGCGTAGAAAAGCGATGCGACCACGATCGAATGATTGATCTCCCCGCTCATGACCTTCTCAATCACTTCGTGCACCGGTAAAAGAACCGTGCGCAAATCTTCGTAAGGATCCGGATCGGGCTCTTCGAGTTTTTTGCATCCGAACGCAACGAACGTGTGCATTCGGTTGTTTTGCATCGCTGGATTCGGCGCATGAACGCCGATCAAGCGCATGTCTTCTGGCACGTAGCCGGTTTCCTCCGCAAGTTCGCGGAGCGCGGCTTTCTTCGGGTCTTCGTTCTCACCGGGATTCGTGCTTCCGCCCGGAATTTCGAGAATCGTTTTTCCGTTTGCATGCCGGTATTGCTCGACAAGAACGATGCGGCCGTCATCGGTGATCGGAACGACGTTCACCCAATCTGGAAACTCCATCACGTAATAATTCGGCATCACGCGGCCGTCAGGCAGCTCGCACTGGTCGCGCCGAAAGCGGAAGAAGCTCGTTTTAAATATCTCGGTCGATTTTAGACACGTCCACGGCTTAATCATTCTTAAGAGGATAGCTTGAGGAATGCCGCCCGACCAGGTAGTGGTATGGCATGTCACTGGAAAGTTGTGGAAAATGTCACTCGAACTAGTCGCGACACCGATCGGCGATGCCGGCGATCTCTCTTTACGGGCCATCGAGGTCCTGAAAGCGGCTGATGTCGTCATCGGCGAGGAACGAAAAGAAGTCTCAAAGCTTCTGAAGTCGCTAGGTATCGAAGGCAAACGCCTTGAACTTCTCAACGAGCACACGCGTGACAGTGATCTTGGTGAAATGGTCGAGTTGTGCCGCACATCGCGTGTCGCCCTCGTGACCGATTGCGGAACGCCAGGTTTTTGCGATCCCGGCGCCCGACTCGTGGCGCTTTTGCGTGCTGAGAAAATTCAATCCCGGCCGGTTCCCGGCGCCTCTTCACTGATGTGTCTGCTTTCGGTGAGCGGCTCGAATATGCGCGAGTTTTTGTTTCGAGGCTTCTTGCCGGCCGACCGTGAAGAGCGTGCCGCCGCGTTTTCTGAACTGAGCCGCGAGAAGCGGCCCGTGATTTTGATGGATACCCCGTACCGTCTCGGGAAACTGATGGCGGAGTTAGCCGAACGCTTTCCAAACCGCCGCGTCTTATTGGGGTGCGACTTCACACAAGCAACCGAAACGGTCGTCGAAGCGTTCGCTCGAGAGTTGCCTACTTTGATTGGCGAACGAAAAGCGGAGTTTATTCTCGCTCTGTATCCAGGTGAAAGCACCATACCGGCAGCGACTAAGAGCGATCGTCGCGAATCTTCGCGCGATGCAGGCGACACCCGTCGCACACCCGCAAACAGTTCACGTAACGGGGGCGGCCGCAAATTCACACCAGGCCGCCGTCGCTAACTCTCTTAAACCGAACCGGTGCCGGTGCAGATGCCGCCGCCGATCACTCAAGCGAATGCTTACCTATAGGTGAGCACTCATCAGAGCCTCGCTCCACCGAGTCTCAACTTATAGGTTGAGACTCACGTGACTCGGTTTCTGGAGTCACACTCAAAAGTAGTATCGAATCCCGATTCCGCCTTGAAAGAACCCGATCGTTCCAGGAATGATTGCGATTCCCGGTGCAAGCTCGACGAAGACGCCGATGGGCGCATTCGGTCTCCACTCAATGCCGAACGGAACGCGAAGTCCTAACGCCAGTTTCGAAGATGTCGAATCGGTGAAGTATTGATAGTGGCGAGTATCGTCGATCGATCGATTCGAAGCGACCAATACCGCACCAATTCCGAAGTAAGGCGTCACTTGCGGCGCTTGGCGAATCAAGCCCGCGAATTTGTATTGATAGTCGCCGTAAATCAAAAACCATTTATCGAGGTTGAACGAGAGACCGACGTCGAAAGCATCGCGCTGGTTCGCATCGTATTTTGCGGTTAGCGCCGTGGGGTCACCAATCACGAGGCCTAGTCCGAAGGGCCCACCGGGATTTCCCGTGAAACCCGAGCGCGCTTGCGCCGCGATTGAAGTCACTAACAACGCTAAAGTCAGAACGAGTGCTTTCATGAATCCTCCGCCTATCAAGATCAATGAGCCGAGCTCAGCTGCCAACTGAAAAACGAAATTGCGACCACGAGTTCAAATTGGCTTCGCAGGATTTCCAACAACGGTTACACCGGGCTCTACCGAACGCGTCACGACCGCATTCGCACCGACTCGCGAATCGTCACCGAGAGTAATGGGGCCTAAGATCGCGGCCCCGGTTCCGATCAAGACGCGGTTTCCAACCGTTGGATGGCGTTTAACGGGATCGAACTTTGTTCCGCCAAGCGTAACGCCGTGAAAGATGATGCAATCGTCCCCGATTTCCGACGTCTCGCCGATTACCACGCCCATGCCGTGATCGATGACCAGCCGTTTTCCGATCCGCGCCCCGGGATGGATCTCGATTCCGCTCAAGAAGCGGCCGATTTCTGAAACCAGGCGCGCCAAAAAGTGAAGTTGATTTTTGTACAGCCAATGAGCCAACCGGTGAAACAACATCACGCGCGGGCCCGGATAGAGCAAAGCGATTTCAAGCGTCGATTTAGCTGCGGGATCGTAGCGACGGTAGGCTTGAAGAAAATCGAGCAATCCAGTCCACATGCGCATCAAACCTTGAGTAAGAAGTAGCGTTCGAAGAGTTGGTTGAAGCGTGACCACTTATCGGCGCCGCTCTCGCGCTCGCCTTTGATGAACATCGAAATCGTATTCATTTTGCTATCGAGGTCATCGATCGCCGCCACGAGAAACGCTT
>Ga0068856_100005362_pt1 | contig 12645 bp, 14 predicted proteins | sample KBSCornC62_FD_66595 | JGI IMG/M metagenome (GOLD analysis project Ga0068856, IMG submission 66595) | Corn rhizosphere microbial communities from Kellogg Biological Station, Michigan, USA - KBS Corn C6-2 | ecosystem: Host-associated > Plants > Roots > Rhizosphere > Soil ...
GCGATGCACCTTCCGCTTCGCACCTGGGCCTGGTCGTGGCGCAGCGAGCGAGGCGGGAGCCTTGCCGTTTGACCGCTTCGCGCTCGAACGGCTAGAGAGACAGCCCGCCCGCTCGATCGCCTCCAACCGGAGGAGCTTTGCCGTCCCATGAGACAAACCCAGTCCATACCCACCGACCTCCTGACGCCGCTCGGCGCGTACCTCCGCCTGCGCGCGGCCGGGCGGGCGAGCTTCCTGCTCGAGTCCGTCGAGCGCGGGCGGCTCGGCCGGAACTCCTGGATCGGCGCGGGCTCCCGGATCGTCACCTTCGACCAGGCGCAAGCGATCAACCTGCCGGTGGTCGGCTATCTGGGCTACGACCACGCGGCGGTGCTGGAACCGACGGTGCGGCTCCCGGCCGACGGGCCGCCGTTCCCGGAGAGCCGGCTGGTCGTCGCCGAGACGCTCGTCCGCTTCGATCACGGCGCCGGGCTCGCGGAGGTGGTTGCAGGTGACCACGACGAGATCGAGGAGCTGCTCGCCCAGGCCGTCGAACCGCCCGAGCCGGGCGGCTTCGGCGAGCCCGGCCCGCTCCGCCGCTTCCCGTCGCGGGAGCGCTACGAGGAGATGGTGCGCACCGCGAAGCGGCACATCGCCGCCGGCGACGCCTTCCAGATCGTCCCCTCGCAGCGCGCCGAGCGGCCGACCTCCGCCTCGCCGCTCGACGTCTACCGGGCGCTCCGCCGCGTGAACCCGTCGCCGTACCTCTTCCTGCTCGACCTCGACGGCATCGCGCTGGTCGGCTCGTCGCCGGAACGGCTCGTCGCCTGCGACGGCCCGCAGGCCAGCCTCGTCCCGATCGCAGGAACGACGGAGCCGACCGAGGGCGACGTCGAGCGGCTGCTCTCGTCCGAGAAGGACCGCGCCGAGCACGTCATGCTCGTCGACCTCGGCCGGAACGACCTCTCGCGGGTCTGCGGGGCGGGCACCGTCCACGTCGCCCGCTCGATGGAGGTCGAGCGCTTCTCGCACGTCTCGCACCTCGTCTCCGAGGTGGTCGGCGAGCTGCGCGACGGCGTGTCGCCGTTCGACCTGCTCCGCGCCTGCTTTCCGGCCGGCACGGTCTCCGGCGCCCCGAAGGTCCGGGCGATGCAGATCATCTCCGAGCTGGAGGGCTACCGCCGCGGGCCGTATGCCGGTGCGGTCCTGTACGCCCTTCCGGGCGGGACGATGGACGCGTGCATCACGCTGCGCACGATCGTCATGGCGGACGGCGTCGCGTACCTGCAGGCGGGCGCCGGGATCGTCTACGACTCGGACCCGGCGGCCGAGCACGAGGAGTGCCTGCGCAAGCTGGCGGCGCTCGAGGCGGCGATCGATCTCGCGGAAAATGAGGCGTCATGAAGGTCCTGATGATCGATAACTACGACTCGTTCACCTACAACCTCGTCCATCTGTTCGAGGAGCTCGGGGCCGACGTCGTCGTGCGGCGGAACGACGCGGTCACGGTCGCGGAGGCGGAAGAGCTCGCGCCCGACCGGCTGGTCGTCTCACCTGGCCCGGGACGGCCGGAGGATTCCGGCGTCTCGGTCGAGCTCGTGCGCGCTCTGGGGCCCCGGGTGCCGACGCTCGGCGTCTGTCTCGGGCACCAGGCGATCGTCGAGGCGTTCGGCGGTGAGGTCGGTCCCGCGAAGGCGCTGCTGCACGGGAAGGCGAGCCTCGTCGAGCACGACGGCCGCGGAATCTACGCCGGGCTGCCCGAGCGCTTCGAGGCCGGCCGCTACCACTCGCTCGCCGCCACGCGCGTGCCCGACGACCTCGAGGTGAGCGCGTGGACGCCGGACGGCCAGGTGATGGGCGTCCGGCACCGGGAACTGCCGGTCGACGGGGTCCAGTTCCACCCGGAGTCGGTGCTGACGCTGCCGCTCGGCCGCGAGCTCGCGAGGAACTTCCTCTCGTGATCCAGCAGGCGCTCGCGACGCTGCTGGACGGTCGCGACCTCCCGCGGGCCGACGCGCGCGCAGTGATGGACGAGATCATGGCCGGGGAGGCAACGCCCGCTCAGATCGGCGGCTTCCTGGTCGCCCTGCGTCTGAAGGGCGAGACTCCGGACGAGATCGCCGGCTTCGCCGAGGCGATCCGCGAGCAGGCGGTCGTCGTCCGGCCGCAGCGGAACGACCTCGTGGACGTCGTCGGCACCGGCGGCGACGGCCAGCAGACGCTGAACATCTCGACGGCGGCCGCGCTGCTCGCCGCCGCGGCCGGTGCGGGCGTCGCGAAGCACGGCAATCGCGCCGTCTCCTCCGCATCGGGTTCGGCCGACGTGCTCGAGGCACTCGGGTTCGACGTGGAGCTGCCTGCGGAGCGGATCGCGCGATCGATCGACGAGCTGGGCTTCGGCTTCATGTTCGCGCCCGCACACCACCCCGGCTTCCGGCACGCGGCGCCCGTGCGCCGCGAGCTCGCGACCCGTACCGTCTTCAACGTGCTCGGGCCGCTGACCAACCCTGCAGGTGCGCGTGCACAGATCGTGGGCGTCTACGATCCCGCGCTCGTCCCGACGATCGCCGAGGCGCTGGTGCGCCTCGATGCCCGTCGCGCATTCGTCGTCCACGGTGCGTACGGCGTGGACGAGCTCTCCCCCGCCGGCCCGAACCTCGTCTGCGAGGTTGTCGACGGCGTCGTGCGCAGGCGCGAGATCGACCCGCTCGACCTCGGCGTCGCCCGCTGCGCGCCCGAGGATCTCCGCGGCGGCACCCCGGTTGAGAACGCGGCCGCGATCCGGGCGATCCTCGCGGGCGACGAGCGGGGCGCGCGACGCGACGCGATCCTGCTCACCGCCGCAGGCGCGATCGCCGCCGGAGGACACGCCGACGATCTCGGCGACGGCCTCGAGCTCGCTCGCGAGACCCTCGATTCGGGAGCCGCCGCCGAGCGGCTCGACGCCCTCGTCGCCTTCTCGCATGGGTAGGTTCCGGGACGCGCTGGCCGGGCCTGGGCTGGCCGGGATCGCCGAGGTCAAGCGGCGGTCGCCATCGGCCGGCGACCTGCGGCCCGACGCCGACCCCGCGGCCCTGGCGGCCGCGTTCGGCGGTGCGGGAGCGGCCGCGGTCTCGATCCTCGTCGACGAGCGCTTCGCCGGGTCCTTGGCGGACCTCGTCGCAGCGCGATCCGCGAGCGACGTGCCGCTCCTCGCCAAGGGCTTCTTCTCGTCGGAGGCCGAGCTCGACGCCGTTCGTGCCGCGGGGGCGGATGCTGCTCTGCTCATCCTCCGCGACCTCGACGAGCGGGCGGCCGCGAGGCTGATGGCGCATGCCGGGGGAATCGGGCTGGACGCACTCGTCGAGGCGCACGATGCGGCCGAGCTCGCGCGGGCCGTCGCGCTGGAAGCTGACCCGATCGGAATCAACGCCCGCGATCTGGAGACCTTCGCGATCGACCGCGACGCGCAGCTACGCCTGGTCGGCGAAGCGCCGCGCGACCGCGTCGTGATCGCGGAGAGCGCCGTCCACGGCCGGGCGCAGGGCGCCGCCGCGGAGCTCGCGGGCGCAGACGCCGTCCTCGTCGGGACCGCGCTGATGCGAGCCGCCGACCCGCCCGCCAGGCTCCGCGAGATCCTCTCCCGGCCGCTCGTGAAGGTCTGCGGGCTGACGCGAGAGGAGGACGTCGAGGTGGCAGTCGAGGCGGGCGCGGACCTGTGCGGGTTCATCCTCGAGCCGGCCAGCCCGCGCGCGGCCGATCGTGCGTTGCCGGTTCCGGACACGGCGCTGTCGGTGGCGGTCTTCGTCGGCGAGCCGGAGGAGGCGGGCACCGACCTCCTCCAGCTGTACGAGCGGGCGGACGGAGCCGTCCGCGGGCGGGACGCCGTGCTGCTGCGCGACGGCGCCCAGGTGGCGACGGTGGTCGACCTGCCCTGGGAGGGCGACGACCCGACGCTTTTCGAGCGCGCGCGTGCGGTCAACGGCCGGGTTGTCCTGGCGGGCGGCCTCGGCCCGGACAACGTCCGCGACGCGATCGCCGCGGTGCGTCCCTGGGCGGTGGACGCCAGCTCCGGCCTGGAGCTCGAGCCCGGGATCAAGGATCACGACCGCGTGCGGGCGTTCGTGGCGGCGGCCCGGTGAGCTTCGGCGAGTACGGCGGGCGGTATGTCCCGGAGACGCTGATCCCGGCGCTCGACGAGCTCGACGCCGGCTGGCGCGACGCTCGCGACGATCCGGCCTTCGCCGCCGAGCTCGACCGGCTCGGCCGGGAGTACGCCGGGCGGCCCACGCCGCTGACGCTCGCCGAGCGCTTCGCTCCGGGCAAGCGGCTCTACCTCAAGCGGGAGGACCTGCTTCACACCGGAGCGCACAAGCTGAACAACGCGCTCGGTCAGGCGGTGCTCGCGCAGCGCCTCGGGAAGCAGCGCATCGTCGCGGAGACGGGCGCCGGCCAGCACGGGGTGGCGACGGCAACGGTCTGCGCCCGCTTCGGGCTCGAGTGCGTCGTCTACATGGGTGCGGAGGACATGCGCCGCCAGCGTCCCAACGTCGAGCGGATGGGGCTGCTGGGCGCCGAGGTCCGACCGGTCGAGTTCGGGACGAAGACGCTGAAGGAGGCGACCAGCGAGGCGATCCGCGACTGGATCACGAACGTCGAGTCGACGCACTACCTGATCGGCTCGTGCGTCGGGCCGGAGCCGTACCCCGAGATCGTCCGCGAGCTCCAGGCGGTGATCGGCCGCGAGGCGCGCGCGCAGGCCCTCGAGGCCGAGGCCCGGCTGCCGGACGCGGCGATCGCCTGCGTCGGCGGCGGCTCGAACGCGATCGGGATGTTCGCCGGCTTCCTCGACGACCGCGACGTGCGGCTGTACGGCGTCGAAGCGGCCGGTGCCGCAAGCCTCGGGACGGGGCGAACCGGCGTCCTCCACGGTGCCCGCTCGTCACTCCTCGCGGACGAGGACGGCCAGATCGTCGACGCGCACTCGATCTCCGCGGGCCTCGACTACCCCGGCGTCGGGCCGGAGCACGCCCAGCTCCGCGACACGGGCCGGGTCGAGTACCTGGCCGCGACCGACGCCGAGGCGCTCGCCGCCTTCCGCCGGCTGGCCGAGACGGAGGGGATCATCCCGGCGCTCGAGCCCGCGCACGCGCTCGCGCGAACCGCCGAGCTGGACAGCGACGTGATCGTCGTCTGCCTGTCCGGCCGCGGCGACAAGGATCTCGACGAGGCGCTCGGCCACCTGTCGTGACCGCTGCGAAGAGGCACACATCCGGCACGCTCGCGTCACACCCGCGACACACGATCGCCGGTAGCGTGACTGCTGGGGACGCCGCTCCCCCCTCGGGGGGGCTGGACCATGACGACGCGGAAGAAACGCCGCCGTGAGCGCGGCGCTCGTCGTCTACCTGATGGCCGGCACAGACACCCCCGAGCTGGCCGCGGCCGCCGAGCAGGGCGGGGCCGATCTGGTCGAGATCGGCTTCCCCTTCTCCGACCCGCTGGCCGATGGGCCGGTGATCCGGCGAGCCGCCGAGCGCGCGCTCGCGGCGGGAATGCGCACGAAGGCGTGTCTCGACTGCCTCGCCGCCGCGCGTGCCCGCCTCTCCGTCCCGCTCGTACCGATGACCTACTCCTCACTCCTCGAGGCGTACGGCTGGGAGCGCTTCGCCGAGGACGCTCGCAGCGCCGGCGCGGCGAGCATGATCGTCGCCGACCTCCCTGCCGGCGAGCGACCCGGGCTCAGGCGCATCCAACTGGTCGCTCCTACCTCGACCGACGAGCGACTCGCCCTCGCCGCCGCCCAGACCGACGGCTGGCTCTACCTCGTCACCCTCACCGGGACGACCGGGGCCCGGTCCGACCTCTCCCCTGCCCTCGCAGGCCTGGTCGAGCGAACCCGGCGCGCGACCGATCTGCCGCTCTACGCTGGCTTCGGCATCTCCACGCCGGCGCATGCCCGCGCAGCAGCCGCGCTGGCCGACGGCATCGTCGTCGGCTCGCGCGCGGTCGAGGTCGCCGAAGACGGCCCAGCCGCGCTCGAGCGGTACGTCCGCTCCCTGCGAGAGGCGCTCGACGAATGAACTCCGACCACTACCGCTTCGAGCAGGTAGCGCCGCACGCGTGGGCGGCTGTCGCCCTCGACTCCGGTGCCGGTGTCGGCAATGCGGGCATCGCCGAGTTCGGCGGCCGCTCGCTCGTCGTCGACTGCGGTTACACGCCGGGGGCGGCGAGAGATCTCCGGTCGGCAGCCCAAGAGCTGGCGGGCCCGGTCGACCGGCTCGTGATCACCCACGCCGACTTCGACCACTACGGCGGAGCACACGCATTCGCGGACGTGCCGATCTTGGCGGCCGAGCAGACGGCTGCGACGATCGCCGAGGCCGGCCCGGGCCGCATCGCCGGCATGAGGGAAGAGATGGAGACGTACCTCGCGGAGCTGGAGGAGCAGGACGCTCCCGAATGGGAGCGTGAGCAAGGCCGCCGGATCGCCGCCGAGGTGCCCGGCCTGGAGCTCGCCGTCCCGACCCAGACGTTCACGGGCGAGCGCGAGCTCGGCGGCGCGACGGCGATCGAATGCGGTGCCGCCCACACCGCGAGCGATTCGGTCGTGTGGCTGCCCGGCGACCGCGTTCTCTTCGCGGGCGATCTCGTCGGCGTCGGCTCGCATCTGAACCTCACCCGCGGCCATCCAGCGGAAAGCTGGCTCGCGATCCTCGATCGCCTCGCAGCGCTCGAGCCCGAGCACGTCGTCCCCGGCCACGGGCCTCCGGCCGGCCCGGAGTCGCTGGCCGTCGTCCGCCGTTACATCGAGACGGTCGCGGAGCTGGCGGCGACGCCGGGCGACCACGACGTTCCCCCCGAGTACGCCGACTGGACCTTCGCCGAGGGCTTTCGACAGAACATCGACGCGCTGCGCGCGAGGTAGCGTTCGCTCATGGAGAAGTACGGTCCCGCGACGTACGGCGACCGGATCGCCGATGTCTACGACGAGTGGTACGGCGAGGCCGACTTCCTGGAGACGGCGGCGAGCGTCGACGAGCTCGCGAAGCTCGCAGGGCCCGGCCCGGCACTCGAGCTGGCGATTGGAACGGGCCGCGTCGCGCTACCGCTCACCGAGCGCGGTGTCGAGGTGCACGGCGTCGACGCATCCGAGAGGATGGTCGCCCGGCTTCGCGAAAAGCCCGGCGGCGAGCGCATCCCGGTCACGATCGGCGACTTCGCCGACGTTCCCGTGGACGGCCGGTACCGCCTGATCTACGTCGTCTTCAACACGTTCTTCGCGCTGACGTCGCAGGACGACCAGGTCCGCTGCTTCGAGAACATCGCCGCCCACCTGGCTCCGAACGGGGTTTTCGCGATGGACGTCTTCGTGCCCGACCCGGCTCGCTTCGCCGGCGGCAAGATCTCGGTCGGCGAGATCGGCGAGGACCTGCTCCGGCTCGACACGACCAAGTTGGACCCGGTCACACAGACGAGCCGTTCGCAGCACGTCGTGCTGACACCGAACGGCGCGACGTTCTACCCCGTCGAGGTCCGTTGGGCCTATCCGCCCGAGCTCGACCTGATGGCGCGGCTCGCCGGGCTCCGGCTCCAGGAGCGCTGGGAGAACTGGCGACGCGATCCGTTCACGGCGGAGAGTCGACAGCACGTCTCGGTGTACGGCCGGTGAACGAGCCCGTCCGCGTCGCCTGCGTCCAGGCCGAGCCGGTCGTTCTCGACCGGGAGCGCACGCTGGACAAGCTGGCGGCGCTGACCGCCGACGCCAAAGCTGCCGGCGCCGCTCTCGTCGTCTTCCCCGAGACCTTCCTGCCGGCCTATCCGAGCTCGTCCTGGGCGAAGTATCTGGCCGGCTGGGCCGACCCGCGCGCCAAGGGCGCGTTCGCGATGCTCGCGCGCGAGTCGGTCGAGGTGCCCGGCCCCGCCGCCGACCGCCTCGGCGAGATCGCCAGGGAGAACGAGGTCTGGCTCGTCACCGGCGTGAACGAGCGCGACCCCGCGAAGCCGGGGACGCTCTACAACGCCCTCCTCTACCACTCGCCCGAGGGCGAGCTCGCGCTCCACCACCGCAAGCTGGTGCCCACCAACCACGAGCGCCTGATCTGGGGCCAGGGGGACGGCGGCGGCCTGCGCGCGCTCCATACCTCGGTCGGCCGGATCGGCGGGCTGATCTGCTGGGAGAACTACATGCCGCTCGCACGCTTCTCGCTGTACGAGTCCGGCGTGGAGATCTACATCGCGTCGACGGCCGACGACGGTGACGCCTGGCAGGCGACGCTGGTGCACATCGCGCGCGAATCGCGTGCGTTCGTGGTGGCACCGTCGCACTTCCAGCGGGCCGGCTCGTACCCGGACGACTTCCCGCTCAAGGACGAGCTGGCCGGCCTGGACGTGATCGGCCGCGGTGGCTCGGCGATCCTCGCCCCCGACGGCTCCTACCTCGCCGGTCCGCTCTACGGCGAGGAGGGGATCCTTTACGCCGACCTCGAGCCACAGCGACTGGACGAGGAACGGCAGCGCTTCGACCCGGCAGGCCACTACCACAGGCCCGACGTGCTCGAGCTGAAGGTGACGCCCCGCAAGGGCGTCCGCTAGAGGACCGCTCTACCAGCGGTCCCAGTGCACGAACGAGTCGAGCGGCGACCGCACCGCCGGCTTGAACTCGGTACCGACCGTGTACGCAACCGGGATCAGCGCCGCCTGCATCACCTCGTCGAACGGGATCCCGAGCAGCTCGGCCGCCTGCTGCTCGCGAAAGAGGTGGAACGTCGTCCAGACCGTGCCCAGCCCGCGCGAGCGCGCTGCGAGCATGAAGCTCCAGGCGGCCGGCATGATCGACCCCCACGCAGACGCCTGCGCGAAGACGCTCTTGCCGTCCGTCCGGCCCTCGATGCACGGGATCACGTGGACCGGCACCTCGTGCAGGTGGTGGCGGAGGTGGAAGACGCCCGCGAGGACGCGGCCCATCATCCCGGGGATCGCCTCCGGGTCGCCGATCCCGGCGAGGTAGCGCTCCGCGCCCTGCCGCCACAGGTCCGCCAGACCCTTGCGCAGCTCCGGCTCGGTGACGACCAGAAAGTGCCAGTTCTGGCGATAGCTTCCGGTCGGCGCCTGCTGCGCGAGGCGAAGGCACTCCTCGAGCACTTCGCGCTCGACCGGCCGCTCGAGGTCGAGCCGCTTGCGCACCGCCCTTGTCGTCGACAGCAGCTCGTCCGGCGTCAGCTCCAGCACGCACGCATCTTGTCACCCCGAGCGGTGCTTGAGCTCCGACTCGCGCCGCTGCCCCTCGGCCAGCGTGATCTCGCCGGAGCAGATTTTCCCGTTCAGCTCGTTCTCGATCTTGTCGACCTCCTCTGCGTGGGGGCGGGGCTCGGGCCAGAGGTTGCGCGGATCGGTCGGGTGCCCGCCGAGCTCGAGGCTGATCAGGTGGTCTTCCTGGTAGCCGGACGGGTCGCCGCCCACGCCGTACTCGACCATCTGCCGCTGCTTCAGCTCGTTCGTGTACGCGGTCGGCGGGCGGATCGTCCGCGTCCAGCCCTGCCTGCAGATCGTGTCGCCGATCGTCTCCTGGCGCACGTCGGGGTTGAGGACGCCGGGCGTGCGCACCGGATCGGCGACCAGCACCGGCCGCGCGGAGATCGAGCCGTGCCAGAGCAGGACGAGCCCGAGGAGGAACCCGAGCAGGGCGACCAGCGTCGCGAGTCGAGGCATGTCGCCAGCCTGGACAACGGCGGCGTCCCGCGCAAGAGCTCGCGACGCAAAGTTACGCTTTCGTCACACGAGCCCGCTCGAGCCGGGCGGCGACTGCGACACGAGCCCGCTCGAGCCCGCTGCGGCCCCCGTGCAGCACGCGGAGCGAGTTGCCCATCTTCATGAACGCGTCGAGCTCGAATGCGAGCAGGGCAGGATCCTCAGAGGCGTCGAGCTCGCCCGCCTCCTGCGCCTCGCGGACGCGCCGCTCGATCAGCGCCAGCCAGCCGTCGAGGGAGTGGACGAGCTTCTCGCGCACCGGCCCGGGGTGGGTATCCAGCTCGGCCGTCGCCGACGCGAAGAAGCACCCCCCCGGGAACACCGGCCGCTCCAGGTAGCGGAAGAAGTTCTCGCACAGCGCCTCGAGCCGGGCGAGCGCTGTGTCGGCCTCACGCGCGGGCCGGATCACGTTGTCGGCGAAGATCTCCGTCGCCGTGTCGATGGCCGCCAGCTGGAGCTCCTCCTTGGAGCCGAAGTGCGCGTAGAGGCCGCTCTTCGACATGCCGATGTGGTCGGCAAGGCTGCCGATCGAGAGACCGTCGAGCCCCTCGACCGTGGCCAGCTTCGTCGCCGCGTCCAGGATCGTCGCCCGCGTCTGCTCGCCGTCGGCGCGCCGCCTCCTCGTCGCGCTCACGCTTGACAAAATAGCACGATCGGTCGTATTCTCAAAAACGACCGATCGTGCTAAGTAACGATACTCCCCGCTCCCAGCAGGAACTGCACGCCGAGTGGCGGCGCGGCGAGCTGGCGTCGCCGCTGGTCGCAGGGCTGCGCTGGATCGCGGCTCAGCTAAAGAGCGTCAGCTCGGGCTCGCGCTCGCCGCGGAGCACGGCCAGGTCGACCTCGGCGCAGCGCACGCCGCGCGAGTCGGCCAGCGTCACTGCCTGCGGCCGGAACCGCGTCGCCGCCAGCACACCGCGGCAGTCGACCCTGGCGGGATCGAGCCGGATCCGCTCCAGGTAGCGGACGAGCTGCTCGACCGCCTCGATCCCGGCGATCCGCTTCACCTCGACCGCCACCCAGCCGTCCCCGGGGTCACGGCACATCAGGTCGACGGGCCCGATGTCCGTCGGCCACTCGCGCCGCACGAGCCGCAGCTCCTCGCCGAGCACGTCCGGCCGCTCCGCGAGCAGCTCCTGGAGATCGCGCTCGACGCCGTCCTTCTCCAGGCCGGGCGCCTCCCCCATCTCGTGTGACACGTCGCTCAGCACCTCGGCCAGGCGGATCTCCAGACAGTCCTCGGTCCTGCCGGAACGCTTGCGGACGACGATCGCGCCGTCCGACTCCTCGATCGCCGTCGGCGGCGTCATCCAGTTGAGCGGTTTGTACCCGCCCGCGTCGGCATGGACGAGCACCGAGCCGTCCGACTTGAACATCAGCAGCCGCGTCGACTCCGGGAGCACGGCGGTCAGGCGGCCCGTGTAGCGGACCTCGCAGCGGGCGACGATCAGGCGCACGGCGCGGACCGTACTGTCCTTCTCGGACGTGTCCCGGGGACTGTCCCCACGAGCTACACGCGAGCCAGCACGCGGTCGAGCGGCCGCGGAACGCGCTCGAGGTCGAGAGCCTCCACCAGGAGCACGGCGTAGCGCTGCTTGCGGTTCCACATGAAGCCGTGCAGCTGTTCCTCGAGCGGCCGGGCGCGGTGCGCCGGCTGCTTCTGGTAGGTCCGGAACGCTCGCAACTCGCCTTGCTCCTCGAGCACGCGCTCCATCCCGACCGGCCCCACTGCCCGGGTCAGCTCGTCCTCGAGGTCCCGCGTGCACGCGTAGAACCCGACGCGCTCGAGCTCGCCGCGGTCGTCGCACCCCAGCGCGCGCAGGAAATGCCGCTCCTCCCCGAGGTCGTAGAGGCCCGCGAGTCGAACGTCACGGTACTGCCGGAGGAGGCGCGGCAGATTCCCGTAGCCGCCCATCGGCACGATCGCGACGCCCTCGGCCTGGAGGTCGCGGCCACGGCGAAGGGCAAGTGTCTCGACGGCCCGACGGTCGCTCGTGCCCTCGACGAGCACGACTCCATGCAGCTGCATTCCTGCATCAGATCAGGCCGGCGACGAGCCACGGCGGGCGCCCGTACGGCCGTTTCGGACGTGTCCCAGGGACTGTCCCCGGGACACGTCCGAGCGGGCGGATGACCACAGTCCTCGGCCGGCTCCTCGTCGTGCTGGCGATGCCGCCGGCGCCGCATCGTCGCCCCCGCGGCCAGCCCCACGGCGCCCGCGGCGATCAGCGCCTGCGAGACTTGGGGCATGCCCGGCCGGATCGCCTGGATCACCATCGCTCCCGTGAAGGGAATGGCGCTCGAGCAACGCTACGCGGTCGAGCTCGAGCCGTTCGGCGTCCTCGAGAACCGGCGGTTCCACGTGATCGGCGACGGCGGCCGGCTGCTGAACGGCAAGCAGCTCGGCGAGCTCCAGCAGATCGCCGTGAAGTGGAACGAGGCCGATTCGACGCTCGTGTTCGGCTTCCCCGACGGAACCGTCGCCGAGGGCACGGTCGAGCTGAGCGAGCCCGTGACGACCAACTTCTTCGGGCGCGACGTCGAGGGACGCATCGTCGTCGGGCCCTGGTCGGGGGCGCTGACCTCGTTCGTCGGGCGGGAGCTGCGGCTGGTCCAGTGTGTCGCCGAGGGCGCGGGAGTCGACCGCGGCCGCGCGCCCGTGTCGATCCTCTCCACGGGCTCGCTCGGCGCCATGCGCGAGGCGGCCGGAATCGCCGAGCCGATCGACCCGCGCCGCTTCAGGATGCTGTTCGGAGTCGAGGGAATCAGCCCGCACGAGGAGGACGAATGGATCGGGCGCAACGTCCGCGTCGGCGCGGCGGTCGTGGCAGTCGCCGGCAACACCGGCCGCTGCATCGTCACCAGCCGCCACCCGGAGACCGGCGTGCGGAACCTGCCGACCCTCGACGTCCTCGCCGAGTACCGCCACGACGTCGA
>Ga0068856_100005370_pt1 | contig 12631 bp, 11 predicted proteins | sample KBSCornC62_FD_66595 | JGI IMG/M metagenome (GOLD analysis project Ga0068856, IMG submission 66595) | Corn rhizosphere microbial communities from Kellogg Biological Station, Michigan, USA - KBS Corn C6-2 | ecosystem: Host-associated > Plants > Roots > Rhizosphere > Soil ...
CACGCAATCACTGTAGAGATTGTCGCCGCCGCGGTGGTCGCCATTCCAATCGGGCCCAGGGTTGCCAATGCCCCAGTAGGTGAGGTTGAGATCGGGATCGTAGGAGCCGGTGACCCACACGGAAGAGCCTCCGGTCTTCCAGGAATCGCCGGCCCAGGTTTCATTGCCCGGCTCGCCCTTGCCGGGGATGGTGTAGAAACGCCAGGCTTCCTTGCCGGTAGAGGCGTTGAAGGCGGCAATGAAGCCGCGGATGCCAAACTCGCCGCCGGCGACTCCCATGATCACTTTGTCTTTGACGATCAACGGGGCGTGCGTCAGGGCGTAACCGGAAGTGGCTTTGGCGACTTCGGTGTCCCACAGGAGCTTGCCGTCGTGGGCATCCAGGGCGACAAGGTGGGCGTCGATGGTCCCCATGTAAAGTGTGTTGCCGAGGATGGCGAGGCCGCGGTTAATGCGCCCGCAGCAGGGGCGCGCGTCGCGGGATACCGCGTAGGAGTAGAGCCACTTGATCTCGCCGGTGGCGGCGTCGAGCGCCACCACGTCGTTGGGAGCCTGGGTCACATACATCATCCCATCGACGACCAGCGGGGTAGCTTCGAATTTTTCGGTGCTGCGCGCCTGGAAGGCCCACTGCATTGTGAGATCCTTCACGTTGTCGGGAGTGATCTGCTTGAGAGTGCTGTAGCGCTGGCCCAGCGTGGTGCCGGAGTAGGTGAGCCAGTTCTGCGGTTCCTTGTCGGCATGGAGAATGCGGTCAAAGGTGACCTGTGCGTTCAGGGTGGAGATGGCTAGCAGGGCGAGCGCGGCGCGAGCAAACATAGGTGGTTGGAATTCCCTTCCCGTTCATAATAGCGCCGTTTCAAGGTATGGGCGGTTTCCGTTCGCAGCTACTCTGAGTCCATAAGCGATACTACGGCGGCAAACCGCGGATCGAAACGAACTTCAGCCAGTTCGGGTGCGGATTTAAGCCACACCAAACCTGGCAAGTGCATTTCAACGGCCCGCCGCAAGGCCGCCAAGGCGCGTTCTTTTTCGCCGGCAGAAAGCAGCGCAATAGCAAGTACCATAGGAGGCCTGGAGGCCCGCGGACTTGAACCGAGCCAGTGGTGGATTATTTTCAGCGCTTCTTCGCGCTTTCCAAACCTCGCCAAGTAATGCGCCCGCCAAAGAAGCTGCAAAGGGTCCGGTTTGATGCGTTCCCACTCGCTCAATGCCTTGCCGGCTTCGAAGAAACTTCCCTTTAGCGTGTAGGCCCGAACGAGATCGGTATAGGCGAGTTCAAATCCTCGATCAAGTTCCAGAGTGCGACGGCTCTGTACGATCGACTCGTCGAATTGGCCGGCATGAAGCAGGTCGGTTGCAAGGCCGTACGAAATGATCGCCGAAGTTGGAGCAATATCGACTGCACGTCGCGCTTCCCGGATTGCCTCTTCAGACCTTCCTTGGGTGCCCAGAAGCAACCCATAGAGATGATGCGCCATAGCAGAGTCCGGATCCAGCCCGAGAGCGGTTTGCAATTCCTTTTCCGATTCGCTCCAATTCCAACCGCTAAAGAAGGAGTGTCCCCGGGCCGCATGCGCCATGGCGGAGTTGGGATCCAAGGCAAGAGCGCGTTCGGCCGCCTCCCTTGACCGCGCCAGGACCTCTTGCGTCTTGCCGGCTTGGAAGAATGGCATGATCGCGAGCTCATTGGCCAAACCCGCATAGGCTGGTGCGTAGCCCGGCGCTCTCCGAATGACTTCCTCGAAATCTTTGACACTTTCAGCCGCGCCATTAGCAGAAAATTGATCCCCGAAAACCAGCGCTTTCAAATATAGATTGTAGGTTTCTTGATCCGGTGGTCTGCGTCGAGCTTCCGGTACCGCAGTCTCCATAAGACGCAGCCTCAAAGTGCCGGCGATGGCGCTCATGAGATCATCCTGTACACTGGCGAGGTCGCGCGCATCCCGCTCGTCTTGGTGCGACCAAAGAATACGTTCCGTTCCGGCATCGACCAATTGCGTCATGACACGCAAACGTTCCGCAGAACGGGCAACCGAACCCTCCAAAATAGCATCGACGTGAAACCGATTCCCGAGTTCGCGAACACCGGCGCTTTGGCTCTTCAATGCGAGAGTAGACGACCACGGCACAACGTGAACTGCTTTGGTCTCTGCCAGTGCTCCGATGATTTGCTGCGTAAGTGCGTCGCTAAACCAGGCGTCTTCGGTCGGAAGACCGAGGTTCACGAAAGGACGCACTAGAATCGCGCTCGGGATAGGACGCGTTTGGGCGGTTCTGCGCACCAGGAAAAACAGGGACGCCAGTACTACCACGATTACCAGCGCTACCCAAGCCATCGGGAGCCGGCGTGAAAGGCGCGGCACGGCCACGGGTGTAGTCTGCTGAGCTGGCTCGACACCCGTTGCGTCCCTTTCATGTTGACCAACGCGCGTGACGGGGGCTATAAACCGATAGCCACGCTTGGAAAGAGTTTCAATATACTTGGGCCCGCGCGCATCGTCCAAGAGTACCGCCCGGATCTGCCGGATACAGAAGTTTAGACTCTGATCAAACTCGACGGTGGTGCCATCGCTCCACAACGCTTCCCGAATTTCCTCCCGGGGGACAAGTTCTCCGGGGCGTGAGACCAGCATAAGCAGCACCCGGAAAGGCTGCGGCGCGAGTTTAAGATTTAGCCCATCCTTCAAGAGCTCGCCGCTGGCGGATCGAAGCTCAAAAGGACCAAATATCAACTGTTCGCCCGCGGAGTTAAGCATGACGACCAGCTCTTTTTAACACCACGAGACCAATTCTTACAACCATTTGCGCCCAAAGGTATTTCTAATATTATTCTCATATTTCAGGGCGTCAAGGGGATGGATACTGCTGGGCATGACTTTGCGAAATGCACCATGTGGACTTTCAGACAGAATGCTATTGGAGTATCTGGCAATCGTCGTATTGTCAAGCCACTGTGCTGTCGCTCAAACGAGCGGGACTTTTATTAAGACGGGAGACTTGAACGTCCCGCGAGTCGGCCATACAGCTACTCTGCTGAACGACGGCCGGGTCCTGATCGCAGGGGGACGCAGCATGACAAAGGGAGTCGTTACTCCGCTAAGTAGCGCGGAACTCTACGATCCTGCATCCGGGACATTTTCCCTTACCGGAAACATGACCACGGGACGAAGCTACCATACAGCTACCGTACTCTTCGATGGCCGAGTCTTGATCACAGGAGGGGACGACGGGAACTACGAGGGTACGAGTGCCGAACTATATGACCCGGCTACAGGGACGTTTTCAGCTGCGGGCCATATGAGTGAAGCACGCGGCGCTGCGACTTTGCTAAGCACCGGAAAGGTCCTCCTCAGTGGTGCCAACGACCGGAGTCTGGAACTCTACGACCCCGCTACCGGGACTTTCGGACCAACAGGGTATGTGAACGGGAGCGCCTACGGCATTCCGGCAACGCGGCTCCTCAATGGGGATGTCTTGCTCGGCGGGTACGCGTTCGGGCCCGACGCGGCGGTCTACAATACGGCAACCGGAAACGTCCAAGCCCTGACCTTCCCGGACCTTGTGCATGTCTTAGGTTATTCCGAGACTCTGCTTGCCAATGGCAAGGTGCTATTGGCCGGCGGGCTTACCAGCGGTCGTTCGGGATATATCAGCTACACGTACCTTTATGACCCTACGACCCAGTCTTTTCAAACTACTGGCTCAATGGTGGCCATCCGGGGTTACCACAGCGCAACATTGCTCCGTAGCGGACTTGTCTTGGTCACCGGCGGCTATACGGGCACACCTGAAACGGATTACGCGAGCGCTGAACTCTACGATCCTGCAGGCGGAACGTTCGCGAAGGCCGGTGCTATGACCAGGCCGCGCGCCAACCATACCGCCACCTTGCTCCGCGACGGTAGGGTCTTAATGGTTGGAGGGGAACTGCTGAGCGGGGATCGAGGCGGACCGGCATCGACCGCCGAGCTCTATGTGCCGGACGGATTCCCCGCATCGAATTGCGGCAAGTACCCGACAGTGGAAGGGAATTGCCGAAGAATCGCAATTCTACCCTGGTATGCGGCAATCCCGGGACAATGGGAAACCGACCTTGATTTGAGCTCGAGCTTCAGCGCAGTCCGGTTTGGCTACATCATGTCGGCAGCGTTTACTTACGACGGCATAGGGCACAATCTGCTGGTCGCAGCCTCCGATCACGCAGGCACATTCATTGGGGAAAGCGTTGATGGCATCAAGGGCACCTATTCGGCGCGAATCCTCGGAGGCGAAGACTGCAACGGCCAGTTCGGCTGCCAGGCGGTCTCCAGCTTGGGATCGTTAGTGATAACTATTGACGGTCCGAATGCAATGGCGCTGGATAGCGCGGACGTCCGTGCCACCCACAAATTGCTCGCCAGCGATGGTGCGGTCCTAGGACAGGCGGATGCTCCCGTTGTTTTCAGGGACCAAGATTCCAGCAAGTGGAGTGCCTCGATTACGGACACGCCGCTCAGTAAACAAGCGCAACCGGGCGCGACAGTGCTGTCGTTCGCCGTGGCGAATCTTGATGCGGGAGCCCAAGCGGTGAACGTCAGAGTCTTCGATGCGTCGGGAAAATTGGTGGGGTCGGCGACAACGCCCGTCCTGAATGGTGCAGCCTCGCTAGGCCCTCCTTTTGGAGATGCGGATGCGGTGGGCGGCGTGTATGCGGTTACGCTGTCGGACCTGCTGGGGACCGACCTAACTCCGAGCGCCGGAGAAGCGGTGTTCCACGGGACTGTCACCTTTGAAGGCGCCGCGGGAGGGAAAATCGCGCCGCTGGTAGTTCAAATGAACTGGCCATCGATCACATCGATCCCCGCGAAGCCGGAATAACGTCGGGCTCTCGCGTCACTTGCCGGCCAGGCCGCAGCGGCCTCGGAGCAAATCGACGGATGGATCAATCTCTTGGTGCGGCTTGTTTGCGGACGTGCCTATTGTAGAATTGAAACTCCGTCCATGAATCATCTCAAAGGTCTGATCCGCGAGGTGCCGGATTTCCCCAAGCCCGGCATCCTGTTCTATGACATCACTACGCTGTTGAAGGATGCGAAGGGGTTGAAGTCCGTCATCGATGGGCTGAGCGATGGCTACCACGGGCAAGGAATCGATACCGTGGTGGGGATCGAAGCCCGTGGCTTCATTTTTGCGCCGGCTGTGGCTTACGCGCTGGGCGCTGGCTTCGTGCCAGTGCGCAAGCCCGGAAAACTTCCGGCCGCGGCCGAGCGGGTCGAATATCAACTGGAGTACGGTACCGACATTCTGGAGGTGCATCGCGACGCGATGGAGATCGGCAGCCGAGTCCTGATCGTCGACGATGTGCTGGCAACCGGGGGCACGGCGGAGGCCGTGGTCAAGCTGGTCCGGCAGCTCAAGGGCGAGGTTGTGGGACTCCAGTTCGTGATCGAGCTGGATTTCCTGAAGGGCCGCGAAAGATTGCCGGACATGGATGTGCAGGCACTGGTGCATTACTAGCAATGGTTCGGCGAGTGCGGCTGCAGTCACTTGCGAAGATCAACCTGGATCTCCGGGTGCTCCACAAACGCGCCGATGGGTTCCACGAGCTGCGCACCGTTTTCCAGACGATTTCTCTGGCGGATACGATTGTCATCGAATATGAAACGGCGCGGCGGACGGCGCTGGAACTCGACGATTCGCTGGCCATTCCTGACAATTTGATTCTGCGAGCGGCGCGGGCCGCGCTGGATGCCATGAAGATGCACGCGCAGGTCCGCTTCCGGCTTCAGAAGCGCATTCCGATGGGCGGCGGCTTGGGCGGCGGGTCGAGCAACGCGGCGGCAGTGCTGCTGGCGCTGCCGGTGTTGGCCAAGCGCCGGATTGCGTTCGACCGGCTCCTGAGTCTGGGCGCCGAACTGGGCAGCGATGTGCCGTTCTTCTTGACCGGCGGGACGGCGGTGGCGATTGGGCGAGGGACGGAGTTCTACAGTCTGCCGGAGGTTGCTGCGGAACCGATGGTGGTGGTGGCGCCCGGCATTCATGTCGCAACGGGACTGGCGTATGCGGCTCTGGGTCGAGATTTGACTTCACCTGATTTGTCGCGTAAAATTAATGATTTCCGGCTCTTTGTGCGAACGCTTGGCGACTTGCGTTCGGCGAGGGCGGCCAGTACGCTCAGCGCGAACGACTTCGAGTCTGCCGTTTTCAGTCAGCAACCCCTGCTCAAAAAGATGTGGGGCCGATTGCGGAAACACGCGGCGGGTGCGCGGATGACGGGAAGCGGATCGGCATTGTTTGCCGTTTTCGGTTCGAAGACCGAGCGCGATCGGGTGGCAAAGACTTTGGAACAGGACCGGGTGTTTGAGGACTGCCGCATAGTTCCGGCCAACCTGGTGAGCGGTAGGAGCTACCAGCGGCTGTGGCGCAGGCAATTGGGGGAATATATCGAAGGACCCCGGGCTCCAAAATGAGAATCTATGGCCGCCCCACAGCCGGCACGCCGCATGAGGTTTAATCACTTCAAAGTGTTCTCGGGCAACGCGAATCCCGCCCTGGCGGCGGAGATTTGCTATGAGCTGGGATGCCAGTTGGCGGCGGTGAACGTCAAGCAGTTTTCAGACGGCGAAGTGCACCTGCAGATTCAGGAAAATGTGCGCGGCGCCGATGTTTTTGTGGTGCAGCCGACCTGCCGGCCGGTGGACCGGCACCTGATGGAATTGCTGCTGATGATGGACGCGCTCAAGCGGGCTTCGGCAGAGCGCATCACTGCAGTGTTACCCTATTATGGGTATGCCCGGCAGGATCGTAAGGACCGGCCGCGTATGCCGATTTCGGCGCGTTTAGTGGCGAGCCTGATGGAACGCGCTGGAGCCAACCGCATCCTGGCGCTGGATTTACACGCGGCCCAGATTCAGGGCTTTTTCGATGTTCCGGTGGATCACTTGTTTGCGGCTCCGGTGATGATCGAATACTTCGAGGCGATGCGGGGTGAGAGTTTAACGGTGGTTTCGCCGGATGCGGGAGGCGTGGAGCGGGCGCGGGCGTTCGCCAAGCGCTTAGGCTCGCCGCTGGCAATTATCGATAAGCGGCGTACGGAAGTAAATGTCGCTGAAGTGATGCATATTATCGGCGATGTAGAAGGACAGCATTGCCTGATCGTGGACGATTTGATCGACACGGCAGGGACGCTGGTGAAGGCGACTGAGGCGCTGCTGAAGCAGGGCGCGCGTTCCGTGCGGGCCTGTGCCACGCACGCGGTGCTGTCGGGCCCGGCGGTGGAGCGGATTGAGAATTCTGAGCTGGAAGAAGTGATCGTGACTAACTCGATTCCTTTGCCGGATCAGGCCGATGACTGCAAGCGGATCAAACCGCTTTCGGTGGCTCCGCTGCTGGCAAAGGCGATTCAGTCGGTGCATGAAGACGGTTCGGTGAGCACGTTATTTGTTTAGGGGCCAGCGGCCCAGGCGCCAGGCGCCAGCGAAGGAAGAGACCATGAGAAAAGAAATCACGATTGTGGCAGAGCAGCGCACGCTGCGCGGGAAGAATGAAGCGCGGAGGCTGCGGGCCAGTGGTTCGGCGCCGGCGGTGCTGTACGGCGGGGGCGGAGACGCGGTGGCGGTGGCGGTGCAGCCCAAAGAGATTAACCGGATTTTGCACAGCAAGACCGGGCACAACACGATTTTCGACGTTGCAGTGGCCGGCGGCGAGACCACACCGGTGATGATCGTCGACTGGCAGAACGATCCCATCAAGGAATACCTGCTGCATGTGGACCTCAAGCGGATCGACCTGAGCGCGCGCATTCGCGTCAAGGTTCCAGTGCACACCTCGGGCGATCCCAAAGGCGTGAAGCTGCAAGGAGGATTACACGAGCTGATCACCCGCGAAGTTGAAATCGAGTGCCTGCCGGACGAGATCCCCGAAGAATTCGTGGTGGACGTAACGGAACTGATGATCGGCCAGAGCATCCGCGCGGGCGATATTCCGCTGGTGGGATCGACCAAGCTGTTGAGCCCCGCCGACTCGGTGATCTCACACGTGATCACCATCAAGGTGGAGGCCGAGCCTGTGGCGGCCGAAGGCGCAGCGCCGGCGGCAGTGGCGGAGCCAGAAGTGATCAAGAAGGGCAAGAAGGAAGAGGAAGGCGCGGCAACAGAGGAGAAGAAGAAACCTGCTGCCGAGGACAAGAAGAAGAAATAGACAGGGGCCAGGGTCCAGAATAGGCAGGGGCCAGGGGCCACACGCCAGGGCCAGCAGCTGCGAGGGCCGGCAAAATGGCGGATGAAATCGAGTTTCTGGTGGTTGGTCTGGGCAATCCAGGGGCGGAGTATGAAGATACGCCGCACAATTTAGGGTTCCGGGTCATCGACCGGCTGGCCGAAGAGAACGCGATCCGCATCACGCGAAAAGAGAACTTTTCGCGGGTGGGGCTGGGGACGATTCGCGGAAAACGGGTGGCGCTGGCGCAGCCGCAGACGTTCATGAATTTGAGCGGTCCGGCGGTGAAGGGACTGCTCGAACGGTACGGTTTAGCGCCGGATCGTTTGTTATTGGTTTACGACGAGCTGGCCATTCCGTGGCAGGAGCTGCGTATCCGGCCGAAAGGTTCGGACGCGGGGCACAATGGGATGAAGAGCGTAATCGGCAGTCTGGGCACGCAGGAATTTGCGCGGGTCCGGCTAGGCATTCGCCCCGTGGATGAAACCGGGGCCGCCATCCCGATCGGGGATGGAGCAAGTTTCGTGCTCGCGCCGTTCCGGCGAGCGCGGATGAAGGAAGTGGAAGAGGTGGTCGGGCGAGGAGCCGCGGCTGTCGAATCCATAATCGCTGATGGCGTCGAAAAGTCCATGGCGGTTTTTAACCGTCGCGCCGGAGGCTTAAATACAGAGGAAGAATGAGAGTCTACGAAGAGTTGTTTATTTTGAAACCCGACACCGTCGAAGAAGAAGTCGACGGATTCGTTGAACAGATCCAGCATGTTATCACCAACGGAAAGGGGACCGTCGATAAGACCGACAAGTGGGGCGTGCGCAAGCTGGCCTATCGGGTACAGAAGTACAACGAAGGTCTGTACGTGCTGATTCAGTTCAGCTCCACCCCGGATCTGGTGAAGGAAGTCGAACGCCGACTGCGGGTAGCCGACTCGGTGATCAAGTTCATCACCGTGCGCATCGACGAAAAGCAGAAGAAAATTGCCAAGCGCAAGAAGGCTCGCGATAAGCGCGCCGCGCGCAGACCGGCTCCCGCGCCGATGGCTTCGCCCGCAGTTCCGTCTGCAGCGGCTCCTGCCATGCCGGCGCTTCCAGCAGAACCGGCACACGCTGCTCCGGGCGCGCCGCCCGCAGCAGCGGCTGAATCCACTGAGGTCAAGGAGTAGTTATGGCAGAAACCAGAGGCGGCAGACCCATCAGCGGTTCCTCACGGCCCACCGGCGGCGACAAGGCGGTGATGGGCAAGAAGCAATATTTCCGGCGCAAAAAGATGTGCCGGTTCTGCGTCGATAAAATCGACGACATCAATTACAAGGACGTGCGCCTGCTGCACTCCTTCATTTCCGAGCGCGGCAAGATCACGCCCCGGCGCATTTCGGGAGTCTGCGCGCCGCATCAGCGCAGGCTGGCGGAAGCCATCAAGCAGGCACGCAACATTGTGCTGATCCCGTTTGCGACGTCGATGTAAGGGGACCCGATATGGAAGTCATTCTAAGAGAAGAAATCGAAAAGCTAGGCCGCCGCGGCGATGTGGTGAAGGTCGCGGCCGGCTACGCGCGCAATTATCTGTTGCCGAAGCGGCTGGCGGTGGCGGCTAACGAATCCAACAAGAAGATCGTGGAGCAGGAAAAGCAAGCCTACCTGCGGCGCGAGTCGAAAGAGATTGGCGATGCTACCGATCTGGCCAAGATGATGGGGTCGGTGGAGGTCACCATCGCGCAGAAGGCGGGCGAGAACGATCAGTTGTTCGGCTCGGTGACGGCGCAGGATATTGCGGCGGCACTGGAGCGGGCCGGCTACTCCATTGACCGCAAGAAAGTGAATCTGGCGGAGCCGATCAAATCACTCGGCGACTTCAAGGTGACCGTGAAGTTGCACCGCGAGGTGGCAGTGGAACTGCCGGTGCACGTGATTAAGGAAGAATAGTGGGCACGGACCCGGGGCCAGGGGCCAGTCCGTACGAGTTACTGGAAGCGGCGGCACGCGGACGTATCGGCGTCGACCGCCGCTTTCTTCATTCCATCGTCGATAATGCGGCGCCGAAAGAAACCGCCGGTGAAGTCCTGCGTTTCTCCCGTGCTCCGCAGGACCAGTTCCCGATTAATGTCGATCCGCTGCTCACCGATCTATTGCGGCATTTCGGAGCCGAGGAAGCGCTTGAATTCTACGTCGACGCGATCCGGCGCGCGCCCGAGGATGTGGACGACAGCCTCATTCAGGCGCTGCTGCCGTTCTCCGAAAAGGCGGCTGGACCGCTGCTGGCCCTCTATGAAGAGCTGGGCGAGGAGCAGGGATCGGATGTGGCGTTCCTGCTCGCTGCGTTGCGGGTGCGCGATCCGCGAGTGCTGAAGTTGCTGCTCGACCGGCTGGAGTACGACGCCGCCGATGGCGCATTTTGCCTGGGGCTCTACGGAGACTCGGCGGCGCGGCCCGCGCTCGAAAAGATGCAGGCGGAGGTGCCGGAATCGGAAGCCGATCTGCGGCGTGAGATCGACTACGCACTAGAGCAATTGAAGGCGCCGGAACCCAAGTATCAGGCGGAGCCGTTCGATCTGTTCGCCGAGTATCCGGAGCACGACCTGCCGCCGTTTGAGGTGCTGGATGAAGCTGAGCGCATCGAAATGATGGGAGCGGCCGATGCGGATGTGCGGGCCGGTGCGGCGCACACATTTTTCAATCAGGATCTGGAGAAGCCGGCGCGCGACGCGCTATTTGCGCTGGCTACCGGCGATCCGGAATCGAAAGTTCGCGGCGAAGCCTGGGCGTCTCTGGGCGACGCGACCGCGGACGATACCAAGGAAACGGCGTGCATCCGCGACGCGATGATCGCGGTGCTGAACGACGAGTCAAGATCCATCGAAGAGCGCGGCGGCGCGGCTATCGGTCTCTATGCGGTGGCGGACCGGGATGATGTTCGCAAGGGTCTCGAAGGCTTGTACGCGGCCGGCGGTAAGGCTCGCGTCAAAGCGCTGGAGGCAATGTGGCGCTCGCTGTGGGAGCCATATGCGAAGTACTTCCCGGAGCATCTGGACGACAGCAAGGCGGAAAACAAAGACGTCGAACTGCTGCGTCAGGCTTTGCGCGGCGCGGGCTATTTCCGGCTGACGCGCCACGTCGACAAGATCGCCAGTTTTTTCAATCGCGCCGAGCCTTATGACGATCTGCGCGACGATGCGTTGTTTGCTTACGCGCTCGCCATGCCGGGCGAAACCACGCGCGGGCGCGTCAAGGGCATGCTGCGCAAGATCGATTCCATCGCGGCGCTTTCGCAAGCCGAGACCGAGCTGGTCATGTTTGCGCTCGACGAACGGCTGAGGCTGCATGGGCTCGCTCCGGTGTTCGAGGCTGAACAAGCCGATGAACACGATCATAACCACGAATCCGAGCCTGCCAGCCCGGGGCCGGAACCGCCCGCCACGGCCCTGTATTCGCAGATGCCGCCGCAAAAAACCGGGCGCAACGATCCCTGCCCGTGCGGCAGCGGCAAGAAATACAAGAAGTGCCACGGGGCTGTGTAATAGCGCGAACCAAAGCCGCGTAGAATAAACATAAGCCGTGGCCACTTCCAAGCCCTCCCTTCTCCGGCAACTGGGCGTCTTCAGCGCAACCGCGCTGGTGGTCTCGAACATGATCGGCACCGGCATTTTCACCTTCACCGGCTATCTGGCCGGCGATTTAGGATCCGCGAGTCTGGTGCTGTGGATTTGGGTGGTGGGCGCGGTCTGCGCTTTAACCGGCGCGTTCTGTTATTCCGAGCTCGGCATCAACATGCCTAGCTCCGGCGGCGAGTACGTTTACCTCACGCAGGCTTATGGACCTACCTGGGGATTCATGACCGGCTGGGTTTCGTTTTTCGCCGGATTTTCTGCACCCATTGCTTTGGCGGCCCTGGCATTCTCTGACTATCTCGCGCAGTTTTTTCCGGCACTGCATCTGGAGAACTCGCGCGTGCTGTTCGGTTCCGGCGATTGGAAATTTACCTTTGGCGGGGCGCAAGTGGCCGCCTGCTTGTTGATACTCCTGTTCACCACGATCAATATTTTCGGCGTGCAGCGGGTGGCCCGTCTGCAGAATGTGCTGACGGGAGCCAAGATCCTCACTCTGATCTCCTTCATCATCCTGGCCTTTACCATCGGCGACGGCGACTGGCATCACTTTTCGGTACCTGCGGTGCGGACTTCCACTAGCTCGATTCCAACCCAATTCGTTCTTAGCCTGTTCTTCATCTACCTGGCCTACAGCGGCTGGAACGCTGCTACTTATGTGGCCGAAGAATTGAAGCAGCCTTCGCGCACTCTGCCTTTAGCTCTCACAGTGGGAACCATCCTGGTGGCGGCACTCTATGTAGGATTGAATCTGGTTTTCATCTATGCGGTTCCGCTGGAGTCCCTGAAAGGCGAGGTTGCAGTGGGCGCGCTGGCGGCCTCGCGTTTATTCGG